>Ga0190275_10004227_pt1 | contig 10334 bp, 6 predicted proteins | sample Popmic550T_FD_133745 | JGI IMG/M metagenome (GOLD analysis project Ga0190275, IMG submission 133745) | Populus adjacent soil microbial communities from riparian zone of Yellowstone River, Montana, USA - 550 T | ecosystem: Environmental > Terrestrial > Soil > Riparian zone > Trees stand | place...
AAGCCGTCCACAAGGCGCCGATGCGGGAAACCCTGGCGTCGCTGTTCCTGCGCCAATGCGGCTATGACGGGACCGAACCCGTGGTCGATCCGATGTGCGGATCGGGCACCTTCGTCATCGAGGCGGCGGAGATCGCGGCGGGCCTGAAGCCGGGCCGGTCGCGGCGCTTCGCGTTCGAGCAACTGGCGGGCTTTGACGAGGCGGCCTGGAGCCGGATGCGCGGGGCAGGGGACGGGGATGGAGCCGGGGGTGATGGCGATATCAAGCCGGCTGTGCAGTTCTACGGCAGCGACCGCGACGCGGGGGCCATCGCCATGAGCCGGACCAACGCGGCGCTTGCGGGCGTCGCCGGAGTGACGGAGTTCCGGCAGCACGCGGTCACCGACCTCGTAGCGCCGAGCGGCCCGCCGGGGTTGGTCATCGTCAATCCGCCTTACGGCAACCGGATCGGGGACAAGAAGCAGCTTTACTCCCTGTACGCGGCGCTGGGGCAGACGCTGACGAGCTGCTTCGTCGGCTGGAGAGTTGGGTTGGTGACGAGCGAGGCGACGCTTGCCAGGGCGACGGGGCTGCCGTTCGGGGAGCCGGCGGTATCGGTGTCGCACGGGGGGATGCGGGTGAGTTTGTATTTGGCTGGGGCGCTGACTTGAGAAGATAATGAGGCTGGTCTGTCGTGGCTGTGAGAGTGAAGGACAAAAAATGATGATGAGAAAATTATTTTGATAATTAATTTTGCCCCTTATCTCCGCTAGGAAAGCCTATATTACAAGAAGTATCCTATGCGCCATACTATCAGCCAGAGACGAAAAGCCTGCTGATTATATCGAGTCGTCAGTGTGTGGCTCGATAGAGTAAGTTGGTGGTAGGCCAACACGCTCGCGAAACCATTCAGCACTGGAAGTACGGCGATGTCAGAGGAAAGTATGAGCCCCCCGGTGTGGGATGCCCATCGACTGCGGATCGCCACCGATGCGGCCGGTATTGCGCTGTGGTCGTGGAATGTCGATACTGACGAGATCGCCCTCGATGAGCGCGCCCATGGCCTGTGGGGAGTGGACGTCGGAACCATAACGTTTGAGGACCTTTCCGCCCGCATCCATCCAGAGGACTTGGATAGAGTGAGGGCCGCTTTCGCGGCGACGCGGGAGATCTTCGGCGCTTATGAAATTGATTTCCGCATCCTGCACGGCGCAGAGGTCCGGTGGATATCGGCTCGCGGCAGGGGCGATGACCAGGGCATTGTCGGGCGGATGATGTTTGGAGTCTTCCTTGATGTGACCGGGCGCAAGCTGGCCGAAGAAGGCCGCGAGATGATCGCGAACGAAATGGCGCACCGGGTCAAGAACCTGTTCGCCATCGCCTCCGCACTCACCGGAATTTCGGCGCGCACGACGGCGACGACGGCAGAGATGCACCGCGATCTGACCCAGCGGCTTACCGCACTGAGCCGTGCGCACGACCTCGTCCGCCCCGTTCTCAGTCAGCCCAAGGAGGCCGCCGTCCTTGGCAAGCTGCTCGCCGTTCTTCTGGGACCCTACGACGATGAGGGAACGATCGGCGCCCGTGTCAGGGTTTTCGTGCCGGAATTGCTTGTCGGAGAGGCCTCGGCCACGACATTGGCCCTTGTCGTCCATGAACTTGCGACGAACTCGATCAAGTATGGATCGCTCTCGAAGGAAAGCGGCACGGTCGTCGTGTCATGCACGGTGCAGGACAGTGAGGTCGTTATCGTCTGGACTGAGACTGGGGGACCCCCGGTCGAGGCCGCGAACAAGCCGTCGGGCTTCGGGAGCCAGTTGGTCACGAGAAGCGTTTCCAGCCAGCTCGGCGGCACCATCGCGTTCGATTGGCCAACTGAAGGGGTTATCGTTACGTTGCGTATGAGCAAGGCTCGGCTGGGGGCTTGAATGGGGTGGAAGTCGGCTGACTGAATAGATTAAAAATATCGGAACTGAGCGAATAATCAGTAGAAGTGATTCACCCTGACCTCTTTTTCTCATCCGGCTATGAAAGAACGATCGCATAGGGCGGCTATGAAGATGCATCTGGAAGACATAGATAAGATCCGCCTCGCCGTTTCGAAACAAATTCTACAAGCCAGAAAATCGAAGCTGGGGCAGTTCATGACTCCAGCGCCTATAGCACATTTCATGGCCTCCATATTTGACCAACAGGGCGGTGAAAACGCCGTCAATAACATTCAATTCCAGACAGGCGGAGGATTTACTCACGCCATCCTCAATCCTCCGTACAAGAAGATCAGCAACAGCTCCCGTTTCCGACGGCATCGACGCAGAATTTCAGGGCTGTCGAAGACGCGCTGAAGGCGCACACTCGTTTTACTGATGTTGGGCGCTCTTACTCTCCAACTTATTTAAGTTTACCACTACTAGGTTGATTAAATCTAGTAAAAAGCAACTTATGAATAACGGTTTAATGGCTCGTTAACTTTGTTAGTAAACTGGCCTTCTCGATGATATTATTAATAAAATTAACTAAAAATTTTGATTGATAAACACTTTCAGTCTCTTGTAATATTCCTCTAGCGAAACCATTTGCGGAATTTTTTTATGATTAAAAGGATAGGTTTGAAAAACTTTCGTGCGTTTAAAAGTGCAGAGTTCTCATTCTCGCGCATAAATATCTTTATTGGACCTAACAATTCAGGAAAGTCAAGTGCTTTAAGCGCACTCAACGTAATTGGTCAGTCGATCAGAGATAATCAGGCAGGTAGCCCAATAGTCCTGCGAGGAAAATACCAAGATCTGGGAACATATATTGATGTAGTACATGGTGGAATACCTCGTACAGTGATGGGTATAGAGGTGGATATCAACGAATTTTCATATAAAGTTGATTTCAAGTACAGAACTCTTCGGAAAGATATCGATGTTCAAAAATACGAAATATATCACGAAGGTAAAGCACTATTTAGTTATAAAGTAAATGGCGAAAAATATGACATAAAATATAAAGGAAAATCTTTTGACGTCATGCTTCCTGGAATTGCAAAACGTAAACCAGAGTTCAGCAGCTTTGTTGTTGATGATACAAACTTGCGCCAGATTGGACCAACTGTAAATATATCACATCCAAAGTACAAGAATATACCAGAAAATAAGCTTAAAGAATTATATGGTATTCAGAGATTATTAAGTCGCTCACGCCGCATATTGTCTCAAGAATTTGATAATTTTGATTCCTTGAGCCCCTTTCGAGCTCCACCGGAGAGGACATTCCTGTTTTCTGGAGAAACTCCAAACGAAGTTGGGAAAGATGGTGGTCGTGCTATTGACATGCTTGTTGCCGATAATTTTACTAGAGGATCAATCAACAAGCGAATTCTTGAAGGGGTGTGTGAATGGTTCAAATCTACAGGAATGGCAAAGGGGTTGGCGGTAAATCCACTTACATCTCGGCACTTCGAAGTGGTGATGATTTCTGAAGATGGTGAACACAATATTTGTGATGTAGGATTTGGATGCAGTCAAGTTCTTCCAGTTTTAGTAGGGGGATTTAACACATTTCTGAAAGCGGAAAGTAAAAGCCTTTCAGATCCTATTTTCATTGTTCAGGAACCGGAAATCCATTTACACCCAAACGCCCAAGCGGAACTAGGGACGTATTTTGCTAATTTGATTGGTGAAAGAGGGCAATTATTTATTGAGACACATAGTGATACAATGATCTTACGTTTACAAAGGCATATTGCTGACGGAGATCTGAAACCCGAAGACGTCAAACTGTTTTTTGTAAGGAATGACATTTCCGGCACCAAAGAGCTGACGGAAATTGAATTGAATAAAGAAGGGGTTTTTGACAAAGAAATGCCGGGTGGTTTTTTCCCTCAACGACAAAAAGAAAGTTTGTCATTAGCTAAAGCTGCTGCATCGCGCAGAAAAAGGTCCGGCGAGATCATGTCGACTGTCGAGATAAAACTGTCTAAGGATGTAAAAAAGTGAGTAGCTTTGTTGTTGATGCATGTTCGATTGCTTTATTTCAAAGCGAAAGAGTGTCAGATGAGGCTGGTCGCGCTTTAGCAGCGATGGAGTATCTCTTGAGTATTGGCGTCATAGCATTAGATGACAATGATCTGATTCTTCAGGAATGGCTCGATACATGCTCCTATGCTAATTCTTGCCAGTTAAGCTTAAATGATTGGGTGGCAGATTTGATGAGTTCTGGAAAAATAAAGTTGGTCGAAATGAAAAAGGAACAAACAGTGAGATCAAAAGTAAAAACTCTGAAAGTTCCGATAAAAGATCAAAAATATATTTATACAGCTCATTCAGCGCAAGCCTCTGCTATAACTACAGAAGATGTTGATTTACATGCTCCATCTTGTAAGGGAAACCACAAAAAACGTATTAAGGTTATGAAAGATAAAAGTGGCCCTGTTTGTCGTTACGTAAAAAAAGAGTTAGGTGTTCTGATATGTAAACTTGAGGAAATTACAGATCTGTTTTAGAGGGATGCAAAAATTTAAGCAAGATAACTTGCTTGTCTAAGTAATGTTAGAGCCAAAGAATTCTGATTTATCGGAGTCGTGCTTGCCGGGCTGAAGAGGCCAGCCGACCTATAATTCGATTCAGTAACTGCATCGGCGATCCCCGTCGGTGTTACCGGTAAATAAGGCCTATTGGTTCCAACGTTGATGCACCTGACGCTTCAACGTCTTCGATCGTTGGTATTTACAGTAAGCCTCCATATCCACTTCATTTCAACTTATGCCCTCCCGCGCACCACCAGCACCGTCAGCAATCCCGCCGCCAGCACTCCCACTGCGCTCCCCATCGCGATGCCGTCGAAGCTGCCGCCCCGGTCGAGCAGCCAGCCGAACAGGCCGGGGGAGAGGGCGGTGGCGAGGACGACGATGGAGACGGACATGGAGCGGATCGCTCCCAGGTGGCGGGTGCCGTAGAGTTCGGCCCAGACGGCGGCGACCATGACGGCGCTCATGCCGGCGGTGATGCCGGCCAGGGCCATGAAGGCTGCCGCTCCCAGGGGGGCGTCGCTCAGGGACAGGACGGTGAGGGCTGTTGCCAGCGGCAGCAGGTAGAAGGGCAGCAGGCGGACGGCTCCGATCCGGTCGATGACCGGGCCGATGGACAGCGACGTGGCGATGGTGGTCGCGGCGTAGAAGGCGAAGGAGGCGGCGAAGACCGTCAGCGGCCAGCCTTTGCCTTCGACCAAGGCGATCTGGTGGAAGAAGACTCCGGTGTTGATGAAGCCGGGGGCCAGCAGGGCCGGCAGCAGCAGGTAGAAGCGGGGATCGCGCAGCACTTCCGCCCGTGTCCAGTCCCTGGCGGCGATGGGGCGGTCTCCGGTTGTCGAGGGGGCGGAGGGGGCCGGGGGGAAGGCTTCGTTCGGGTTGCGGCGGAGCAGCAGGAGCAGGGCCGGCAGGACGGCCAGGATCAGCACGGCGGCGCAGACGCTCCAGGCGGTGCGCCAGCCGAGCAGGGCCAGGGCCGCGACCATGATGGTGGGAAGCAGCGCCTCTCCGGTCGGGTGTCCCAATGCTGCGATGCTCAGGGCGGTGCCTCGGCCGGTGTCGAAGCGGCGGGCCATCGTCGTCATGGCGGTGTGCGGCATCAATCCCTGTCCGGCCAGCCGGAGGCCGAAGAGGGACAACCCCAGGATTGCGACGTGGCCGGCGCTCGCCATGCCGATGCAGGCGGCGGTCAGGGCGAGGCAGACGGCGGCGACGTAGTGGCGGAGGTCGGCGGTGTCCAGCCAGCGCCCGGCCCAGATCAGGGCGGTGGCGCTTCCCAGGGTGGCGGCCGAATAGAGCAGGCCGAAGCTGGCGTTGGAGAGGCCGAATTCCTCGCGGATATGGCCGCCGGAGAGGGAAATGAAGAAGGTCTGGCCGAAGCTGGAGAACAGGGTCAGCAGGAAGCCGAAGGCGAGCATTCGCCCATGGGTGGCGATGAATTTTAAATAAATCAACGTGGGGACCGGTACTGCGGGCGCTGCCGGTGAGTATAGGGCGGGAGGTCGGCGGTGGGGAACCGGCGGGATTGGGTGTGCAGGTATTCGCGGCGGGAGGGGCGGGGGCGGTCCTGTACGCGGCTTCGGCAGTGCCGTGCTCCGTTGCGTCATACCAGGAGCTTTAAAGATTGAGCTGTGCCCAGTGGGGCGTAGGTCGGTCTAAAGCGAAGCGGCAGCCGACATAGACGCGCCTGCTTGTCGGCTGCCGCTTCGCTTTAGACCGACCTACGGCAGGAGCGTCTTGACCAGTCAACTTCTTCGGTCCTTGGTATGAAAGGCATGGCTCCGCTTATGATCGGTCGATTTGGTGCTGCCCGGCTCCAGCCCGGCCTTGCAGGGTTGGGGTGTCTTCCTTGAGGGCGACGCCGGTCAGTTTTAGACGGGCGGCTTCGGTGGCGAGCCAGCATAGCTTGTCGGCTGCGGCCTCGATCGGCAGGCCGGCGGCGTGGATGTTGGAGATGCAGTTGCGGTCGGAATCCGGCCGGCCGGGGCGCGGCGCCCAGGTCAGGTAGACGCCGAGGGAGTCGGCGGCGGACAGGCCGGGGCGTTCGCCGACCAGCAGAGCGACCAGCCGGGCGCCGAGCCCTGCTCCCACTTCGTCGCCCAGGGCGACGCGGGCTTGGCTTGCCAGCACGACGGGGGCGATGGACAGGTGGCTCAGGCGTTTCAGGCAGGCCTGGACCAGCGGGGCGGCGTGGGCCTGGACGGCGGCGGCCGATAGGCCGTCGGCGATCACGAAGGCGATGTCCCACTCGCCGGCGGGCAGGGCGGTCCGGCTGTCGTCGTCCAGGCGGCGGCCCAGGTCGGGGCGGCGCAGATATGTCGCGCGGTCGGGGGCGGCGCTGTGGACCCGGATCGTGGGGAAGGGGGCGAGGGCGGCGGCGATCTGGTCGAAATCGGCGGCTCCATGGACGGCGTCGCGGGCGCGGGCGTGGGCGAGCTGGAAATCGAGCAGCGCCTTGGTCGGCAGGGCGTCGCCGCTGCGGCCCAGGCCGATCCGGGCGCGGGTGAGGGTGCGGAAGCGCTGCCAAGGGTCAGTCTCAGGGTGGTCGGTTTCGGGGCGGTCGCTCATTGGTCGATCCTCCCGAGCATGGTTTGGGCGACGGGGCTTCGGGGGCCTCGGGGCGGCAGGCGGCGCTGGTCGTCCAGCCAGCCGGCCTTGTCCAACCAAGCCTCGAACTCCGGCGCCGGGGGGCGCTTCATCAGGTGGCGGAGGCCGAGAACGTCGTGGTAGGACAGGCTCTGGTAGTTCAGCATCACGTCGTCGGCGCCCGGCACCGCAATCAGGAAATTGACGCCCGCGACCGCCAGCATGGTCATCAGGACGTCCATGTCGTCCTGGTCGGCTTCAGCGTGGTTGGTGTAGCAGACGTCGCAGCCCATCGGCACGCCGAGCAGCTTGGCGCAGAAATGGTCTTCCAGGCCGGCGCGGGTGATCTGCTTGGCGTCGTACAGGTATTCCGGCCCGATGAACCCGACGACGGTGTTGACCAGTAGCGGGTCGAGCATCCGCGCCACAGCGTAGGCGCGGGCTTCCACCGTCTGCTGATCGACTCCGAAATGCGCGTCGGCGGACAGGGCGGAGCCTTGGCCGGTTTCCAGATACATCACGTTCTGGCCGACCGTGCCGCGCTTGAGGGAGCGGGCGGCGTCGTGCGCTTCGCGCAGGAGGGCCAGATCGACGCCGAAGCCCCGGTTGGCCTTTTCCGTCCCGGCGACGGACTGGAACACCAGATCGACCGGGGCGCCGCGCTCGATCGCCTGGAGGGTGGTGGTGACGTGGGCCAGCACGCAGGACTGCACGGGGATGTCGAAGCGCTGGCGGAGCGCGTCCAGCATTTCCAGCAGGGCGATGCAGGCGGGGACGTTGTCTGTCGCCGGGTTGACCCCGATCACCGCGTCGCCGATGCCGTACATCAGCCCGTCGAGCGTGGCCGCCGCGATGCCGACAGGGTCGTCGGTCGGGTGGTTCGGCTGCAAGCGGCTGGACAGGCGGCCGGGCAGGCCGAGCGTGGTCCGGAAGCCTGTTACTACGGAGCACTTCGCCGAGACTGTCACCAGATCGTGGTTGCGCATCAGCTTGGACGCCGCCGCGACCATCTCCGGCGTCAAGCCGGGGGCGAGGGCGGTCAGGGCCGGCGTGTCGGCCTCGTAGGAGAGCAGCCACTCGCGGAACTGGCCGACGGTCATCGAGGCGACGGGCTTGAAGGCCTCGGCGTCGTGGCCGTCCAGGATCAGGCGGGTGACCTCGTCCTCTTCATAGGGGATCAGCGCTTCGTTCAGGAAGACGGACAGCGGCAGGTCGGCCAGGAGCATGCGGGCGGCGACCCGCCGCTCGTCGGTTTCGGCGGCGATCCCGGCCAGTTCGTCGCCCGACCGGCGCGGCGACGCGCAGGCCATGACGGCCTTCAGGTCTTCGAAACGGTGTCGCTGTTGTCCAAGGGAGTGTGCGTATTCCGGCATAACATGACCCATGTCCAAGGCTCCGAAGAGCATAGAGTACACGGGTCATGGCCGGGGCTGTCGATACCCGAACGCCGGAGGCGGCGTTTTTTGGCCGGGGGCGCCTACTCCGCCGCTTCCCGCATCCTCACGTTGGGGTTGGCGTGCTGTGGGGGCACGTGGGGGTCGTCTTCCTCCTTCGGGCCGATGAAGCGGCCGAAGATGCGGCCGCAGAAAGCCGACAGGCCTTCCATGATCGTGTAGAAGCTGGGCACGAAGATCAGGGACAGCAGGGTCGAGACGAGGAGGCCGCCGATCACGGCGATCGCCATGGGTGCGCGGAACTCGCCGCCGTCGCCGGCTCCCATCGCGCTGGGCAGCATGCCTGCCGCCATCGCGATGGTCGTCATGATGATGGGCTGGGCACGCTTGCGGCCGGCGTCGATGATCGCTTCGATCCGGGGCATGCCCTTGCGCTCCTGCTCCACCGCGAAATCGACCAGCATGATCGCGTTCTTGGTGACGATGCCCATCAGCATCAGGATGCCGATCACGACCGGCATGCTGATCGCGTTGCCGGTCAGCAGCAGGCCGGCGATCACGCCGCCGATGCTCAGCGGCAGCGACAGCAGGATCGTGATGGGCTGGAAGACGTTGTGGAACAGCAGCACCAGCACGCCCAGCACCATCAGCAGGCCGGCGCCCATGGCGGCGGCGAAACCGGAGAAGACTTCGCCCATGATTTCGGCGTCGCCGCTTTCCTGGATGCGGACTCCGGCGGGCAGGTTGCGGGCTTCGGGCAGGGATTTGACCTTCGCCACCGCGTCGCCCAGCGTCATGCTGCCGACGAGGTCGGCGCCGATCAGGACGCGGCGCTCCCTGTCGTAGCGCTCGATCGAGGACGGACCCTGGCCGAAGCCAATATCGGCAAGGGAGATCAGGGGGATGGCGGCGCCGGTGGCGGTCGGGACGGACAGCGTCTCGATCAGGCGCAGGTCGTTGCGGGCGGACTCCTCAAGCTGGACACGGATCGGGATCTGGCGGTCGCCCGCGTTGAACTTGGCGAGGTTGGCATCGGCGTCGCCGATGGTGGCGACCCGGACGGTCTCCGATATGGTTTCGGGGGAGACGCCGTAGCGGGCGGCTTCGTCCAGTCGGGGGACGACGCGGATTTCCGGACGGTCGAGGCCGGCGCTGGCCGCCGCGTTGGCGAAGCCGGGCTCGCGCCGCATCGCCGCTTCCAGGGAGGCGACGGCGTCGCTCAGCGCGTGGCCGTCGTTGCCCATGACGGTGATCGACAGCTCGCGCTCGCCGCGCTCGTTGACGTACCAGGCGCGGATGTCGGGGACTTCGGCCAGCCGGCGGGAGATTTCGCCTTCCACCTGCTTCTGCGTCATGTCGCGGGTGCCCTTGGGCGTCAGCATGACTTGCAGGGTCGCGCGGCGGATTTCCCGGCTGGCGCCGGTGGGGGAGGTTCCGCCCATGGTGAAGACGGACTTCACCTCCGGCATGCTCTTCAGGATGCCGGCGACCCTGTCGGTGGTCTGCATGGTGTCGGCCAGGGTGGCGCCCGGCGGCAGTTCCACCGAGATCACGGTGCGGGCGGCGTCTTCCGACGGGATGAAGCCGGTCGGCAGCAGCGACGTGCTCCAGATCGACACGGCGAACAGGCCGATGCCGACCAGCAGCGTCAGGAAGCGGAAGCGCAGCGTGACGCGGAGGAAGCCGGTATAGGCCCGCATCAGCCAGCCGTCCTTTTCCGGCCGCGCCGGGTGCGGACGCATCAGGTAGGCCGCCATCATGGGCGTTATCAGGCGGGCGACCAGGAGCGAGAACAGGACGGCGACCGCGACGGTCAGGCCGAACTGCTTGAAATACTGTCCGGGGATGCCGCCCATGAAGCT
>Ga0190275_10004228_pt1 | contig 10333 bp, 8 predicted proteins | sample Popmic550T_FD_133745 | JGI IMG/M metagenome (GOLD analysis project Ga0190275, IMG submission 133745) | Populus adjacent soil microbial communities from riparian zone of Yellowstone River, Montana, USA - 550 T | ecosystem: Environmental > Terrestrial > Soil > Riparian zone > Trees stand | place...
GAATCGTTCTTCCGCCGCAAAGTGCACACCTACTTTGCGTCGAGCTAATTTGAACTGAATCGCGGGCCAAGCCCGCAATTCGAGCTTGAAAAAGCTACGAAGCACCGAGCGCAGGGCAGCTACTGGTTCTTCGTAGGTGTTGCTGTTTATCCATCAAGGCGCCGGGCCGCCCCAAGCCTTGATGCTAACTTCCCTGCCCCAACGTAGAGACCCCCCTTAGAACGCCGGTTTGCCCGGCCGAAAGTAGGTTTTCACTTTCGGACGATCCTCAGACCCACTCCCCCCGCTGGATCTTGTCGGCCCATAAGAGGCCGGTCACGGCTTTGGCTTCGGTGATGCGGCCATCGCGGACCCACTCGAGGGCTTCGGCGATCGAGAGCGGGAACACCTCGAGAAACTCGCCCTCGTCGAGCGCGTTGCCCACGTGTGTGAGATCGCGCGCGACATAAAGCTCGATCCGCTCGTCCGCGTAGCCGATGCAGGGGTGCAGGGTCGCCAGGTGACGCCAGTCGGCGGCTTCGTATCCGCACTCTTCCCTGAGCTCGCGCTTCGCGGTGAGCAGCGGATCTTCACCGTGCTCGATTTTCCCGGCGGGAAGCTCGATGAAATGACGGTGGAGCGGGTAGCGGTACTGCCGCTCGAGCAGGATCGTCGTTTCGTCGAGAAAAGCGATCATCATGCAGGCGCCCGGGTGCCGGATGTACTCGCGCACCGACTCCTTGCCGTCGGGCAGCCGGACACGGTCTTCGATCACCTTGAGCAGCACGCCGTCGTACGCGATACGTGTCGCGAGCGCGGTTTCGGTGAAATCGTTCTCGTCGGGTGGATTCATGCCAACCATCGACTACCTTCCGTTCGTGAACTGGCCACGGCACCCCGAAGGAAGGGAGGTAACGGAGGGAAACCATTGGGTTTCTCTCTGTTCGTTTGCCGAGCCGCGGCTGCGGGCGGTTTTTGCCCGCTTGGCACTATCGCCGCGGCAGGTGCCGCAACTACAGCGATGCCTGTATCGAAACCAGGCACAGCGCCATGAGCGGCCCCGGCATGATCCCGAAGAGCAGGACTGCGATCCCGTTCAGGCTCATGAGCACTTTCACGTCACCCTGCGGCGCGATCGGCGAGGTATCGATCGGCGCATCGAAGTACATGCGCTTCACGATGCGCAGATAGTAGAACGCGCCCACCGTCGAGAAGAGGATCGCGAACACGGCGATTCCGACCGCGCCGGCCATGCCGGTCGTCAGCACGGCCTGGAGCACCGCGAGCTTCGCATAGAACCCGACCGTCGGCGGTATGCCGATCATCGAGAACATGATGAGGAGCATCACGAACGCATACCAGGGACTGCGCTGATTGAGGCCTTTGAAATCGTCCAGGTTTTCGGCTTCGAAGCCGTTCCGTGACAGGAGCAGGATCATCCCGAACGCGCCGAGGTTCATGAGCACGTAGACGACGACGTAGAACATCGCGGCGCTGAAGCCGTTCTCGTCCCCCGCGAGGAGGCCCAGGAGCACGAAGCCCATGTGCGAGATCGTCGAGTAGGCGAGCATGCGCTTCAGGTTCGTCTGGACGATGGCCGCCAGGTTGCCGATGGCGAGGGAGAGCACGGCCATCACCATCAGCATCTGCTGCCACTCGACCAGGAGCTGGTCGGCGCCCAGGGCCTGCCCGAGGAGGCGCACGATGAGCGCGAACCCCGCGATCTTGGGCGCGCTGCTCACGAACAGCGTCACCGCGGTGGGCGCGCCCTGGTAGACGTCCGGCACCCACATGTGGAAGGGCACTACGCCGAGCTCGAAGCCCAGGCCCGCGACGATGAAGACGAGGCCGAAAATGAGGACGAGGCTGATCACGGAGCCTTCAGAAATCATCTGGGCGAGCTCGGTGACTTCCAGCGTGCCGGTCGCGCCGTACACCATAGACATACCGTAGAGCAGCATCCCCGACGCGAGCGCGCCGAGGACGAAGTACTTCATCGCCGCCTCGGTAGCCGCCGGCGAATCACGCTGCAGCGCGACCATGGAGTACAGCGAGAGCATCATGAGCTCGAGGCCGATGTAGAGCACGAGCAGGTGATTGCCCGAGATCATCACCATCATGCCGAGGACCGCGAAAAGGACCAGGGCGAAGAACTCTCCCCGGAACATGCCGCGCGCCGAGATGTACGGCCGCGAGTAGACGAGGACAACCATCGTGGAGAGGCACACGAGGAGCTTCAGGACGTCCGCCATGAGGTCGTCGACGAACATCTGGCTGAACGTGTAGACGGGCTCGAGCGAGGCGGTGATCCACGTGAGGGCCACCGTTCCGGCGAGGGCTGCCTGCGTGAGCCCGTACGTGACGACGCGGTTCTCGTCCTTCACGAAAAGATCCGCGACCAGGATCACGCACGCCGCCGCGAGCAGGAAAAGCTCGGGGTATGCGGGCCACAGGGGCTGAATGAACGACATTAGATGGTTCCCATGCTGGGCCCCGTGCAGGCGCCACAACGGTCTGCACGTCGAATCTCCCCTCGCCCTTCAGGGGAAAGGGGCCGGGGGTGAAGGTGAAGTTGCGGGCTGGGAAATGCCATCATGGCCCCGGAAGCTTGCTCTGCTGCACCTGCCCGATCAGCTCGTCGACCGAGGCATGCAGGAGCTCGGCGAACGGCGCGGGGTAGATACCCATCCACAGCACGAGCACCGCGAGTATCCCGAGCACGAGAAGCTCTCGCAGGTTGATGTCGCGCAGCTCCGCCACGTGATCGTTCGCGATCGGGCCGAAGATGACGCGCTTGTACATCCAGAGCGTGTAGGCCGCGCCGAATATGAGGGTCGTCGCAGCGGCGAATGCGTACCAGAAGCTCGCCTTGACCGCGCCCATGATCACCATGAATTCGCCCACGAATCCGCTGGTGCCGGGTAGGCCGGCATTGGCCATCGCGAAAAGCATGAAGAAGCTCGCGAATACCGGCATGCGGTTCACGACCCCGCCATAGTCGGCGATCTGGCGCGAGTGCATGCGGTCGTACAGCACGCCGACGCAGAGGAACATTGCGCCCGAGATGAAGCCGTGCGAGACCATCTGGATGACCGCACCCTCGATCCCCTGCGCGTTGAAGACGAATAGCCCCAGGGTGACGAAGCCCATGTGCGAGATCGACGAATAGGCGATGAGCTTCTTCATGTCCGTCTGGACCAGCGCTACCAGCCCGATGTAGACGACGGCGACGAGCGAAAGCGCGATCATGAATCCCGCGAGCTCGTGGCTGGCATCCGGCGCGATCGGCATCGAAAGGCGCAGGAAGCCGTAACCGCCGAGCTTCAGCATGACCGCCGCGAGGACCACGGAGCCGCCGGTCGGCGCTTCCACGTGGGCGTCCGGCAGCCACGTGTGGACCGGCCACATCGGCACCTTCACCGCGAAAGCCGCGAAGAACGCGAGGAAGATGAGGATCTGCGCTTCGCGCGTCAGCGGAAGGTCGTACCAGACCGGCAGCGCGAAGCTTCCGCCGGAGGCGTTGTAGAGATAGATGAGGGCGATGAGAGCGAGCAGTGAGCCGAGCAGCGTGTACAGGAAGAACTTGAGCGACGCATAGACCCGGTTCGGCCCGCCCCAGATGCCGATGATCACGAACATCGGTATCAGGGTCGCCTCGAAGAACACGTAGAAGAGCAGGCCATCCAGCGCCGAGAACACGCCGTTCATGAACCCGGAGAGAAAGAGGAATGCAGCGAAGTACTGCGAGACGCGCTCCCGGATCACCTGCCAGCCCGCGATCACCACGATGACCGTCGTGAGGCTGTTCAGCAGGATCAGCAGGAGCGAGATGCCGTCGATGCCGAGGTGGTAATTGACGCTGAAGGCCTCGATCCACGGCTTGAGATACACGAACTGGAAGCCGCGGCTCGCGACGTCGAAGTTGATGTACAGCGGAATGGTCACGAGGAAACCCAGCACCGCGCCCACCAGCGCGATGACGCGCGCGACCGTCGCGTGGCGATCGGACCCGGTCATCAGCACGGCGAGACCGGACACGATCGGCACCCAGATCGCCAGAGAGAGGAGCGGCAAACCCTGCATTTATGGTCTCGAAACCGTTGTGGTTGTTGTTATCGCCGCTGCATCACGATGAGCGTGAGGAGCACGAGCACCCCGATGATCATCGCGAACGCATAGTGATAGATGTAACCGGACTGGAAGCGGCGCACGACCGTCGCGAACCAGCCGATGAGGCGCGCCGAGCCGTTTACGAGCAGCCCGTCGATGATGCCGACGTCCCCGCCTTTCCAGAGCCCCGTGCCGAGCAGCCGCGAGCCGCCCGCGAAGAGCCACGAATAGAGCTCGTCGACGCCATACTTACGGTCGAGCACGCGATAGATGAACCCGAATTTCGAGGCGATCACCGCCGGGAGGTCCGGCCGCATCAGGTACAGATAAGCCGCGGTGGCGATGCCGCCGAGCGAAAGCCAGAACGGCAGGGTCATCGGGGCATGGGCCATCAGCCCCAGCAGGCCATGGAACTCGCGCGCCATGTGGGCGAGGACATCGTGCTCGGGCAGGACCGTGATGGCGTTACCGAAGTAGCCGCCGAAGAGCACGGGCCCGATGACCCAGCCCGCGGCGATGGACGGGATGGCGAGCGCGATCAGCGGCAGCGTCACCACCCGGGGCGATTCGTGGGGCTCGTGGACGCCGTGGCCATGCGCATCGTGAGCGTGGGCGTCATGGGCGTGGTCGTCGTGCCCGTGCGCGGCAGGCGCCGCGTCCCGGAAGCGCTCGCGGCCGTGGAAAGTCATGAAAATCAACCGGAACGTGTACAGCCCGGTCACGAACACCGTTGAGGCCACACAGAAATACGCGAACCCCGCCCCCGGTAAGGTCGAAAGCCGCGCGGCTTCGATGATCGATTCCTTGGAGAAAAAACCGGCGAGCCCCGGAATGCCAGCGCTCGAGAGCGCCGCGATCAGCATCGTGGCGTAGGTGATCGGCATGTATTTCCGCAGCCCCCCCATGCGCCGCATGTCCTGCTCGTGGTGCATGGCGATGATCACCGAGCCCGCGCCGAGGAAGAGCACTGCCTTGAAGAAGGCGTGCGTGACCAGGTGGAACATCCCCGCGGCGTACGCGGAGGCGCCGAGGGCCACGGTCATGTAGCCAAGCTGTGAGAGCGTCGAATACGCCACGACGCGCTTGATGTCGTTCTGCACGACCGCGACCAGCGCCATGAAGAAGGTCGTGATGGCGCCGATCACGATCACGAACGATAGCGCGGTCTCGGAAAGCTCGAAGAGCGGCGACATGCGCGCCACCATGAAGATCCCCGCGGTCACCATCGTGGCCGCGTGGATCAGCGCGGAGATCGGGGTCGGGCCTTCCATCGAATCAGGCAGCCACACGTGCAGCGGAAACTGGGCGGACTTGCCCATGGCGCCGATGAAGAGAAGGATGCAGATGACCGTGATAAGCGACCACTCGGCGCCGGGGAAGATTTCGATCGTGTTCGACGCGATGGTCTTCGCGTTGGCGAACACCGAAGCGTAGTCCAGCGTCCCGAAATACATGAGGACGAGCGCGATCCCGAGCAGGAAGCCGAAGTCGCCGACGCGATTCACGAGAAACGCCTTCAAGTTGGCGTAGATCGCCGTCGGCCGGGTGTACCAGAACCCGATCAGAAGGTAGGACACCAGGCCCACCGCCTCCCACCCGAAGAAAAGCTGGAGGAAGTTGTTGCTCATGACCAGCATGAGCATCGAAAAAGTGAAAAGCGAGATGTACGAAAAGAAGCGCTGGTAGCCCGGGTCGTCGGCCATGTACCCGATGGTGTAGACGTGCACCATCAGGGATACGAAGGAGACGACGACCATCATCGTCGCCGACAGGCGGTCGATCAGGAAGCCGATCTCGAAGTTAGTGTTCCCCGAGGACAGCCAGGTGTAGACCGTGCCGTTGTAGACGTTGCCGTTCAGGACGTCGTTGAAGACGAACCCCGCCCCGACCGTGCAGACGATCATGCCGAGGATCGTGACCACGTGCGCGCCGCGGCGGCCGATCAGCCAGCCCAGGAGGCCTGACACGATGGCCCCGACGAGCGGCGCGAGCGGCACGACGAGGTAGAGCTTCTGCATAGTAGTCATGGCCCGGGGATCAGCCTTTCAGCCGGTCGAGATCCTCGACGTGTATGGTGTTGATGCTGCGGAAAAGGACGACCAGGATGGCAAGCCCGATCGCCGACTCGGCCGCCGCCACCGTCAGGATGAAGAAAACGAACACCTGCCCCGCCGTATCCCCCAGAAAGTGCGAGAACGCGACGAAATTCATGTTGACCGCGAGCAGCATGAGCTCGATCGCCATGAGCAGCACGATCACGTTCTTGCGGTTGAGGAAGATCCCGATGACCGATATCGCGAAGAGGATCGCGGCGAGGACGAGATAATGTGAAAGCGATATCACCGGCCCTGTCCCTCTTCGCGCTTTTCCGACGGCATCGACACGATGCGCACGCGATCCTTGCGATTGATATTGATCTGCGTCCCCGCATCGATGTACTTGCTGTCCTTGCGCTTGCGGAGCGTGAGCGCGATCGCCGCGACGATCGCCACCAGCAGGATCACCGAAGCGATCTCGAAGGGATAGACGTATGTCGTATACAGCAGCCGCCCCAGCTCCTTGGTGTTGCTGTAGCCCTCCGGCACGGGCACGGGCGCGGGCATGCTGTCCAGCGTGAAGTAGCCCTGGGCGAGTATCAGCACCATCTCGGCGACCAGCAGCAGCGCGACCACGGCGCCCATCGGAAGGTACGACCAGAAGCCCTCGCGCAGGCGCGTGAGATTGATGTCGAGCATCATGACGACGAACAGGAAGAGCACCATGACCGCGCCCACGTAGACCAGCACCAGCGCGATCGCCAGGAACTCGGCCCGCAGCTGGATCCAGATGCCGGCGCAGGTGAAGAACGCCAGCACGAGGAAAAGCGCCGCGTGCACCGGATTACGCGACGTGATCACGCGCAGGCCCGCGAAGATCAGGATCGTCGAGAACGCGTAGAAAATGAAAGTCTGGAAGGTCATTTATTTTCGGGCGGGCTAGCGGTACGCCGCATCCGAGGCGCGATCTTTCGCGACCTCGGCCTCGTAGGTATCCCCGATGGCGAGCAGCATGGGCTTGGTATATATCAGGTCCCCGCGCTTCTCTCCGTGGTATTCGAGGATGCGCGTCTCGACGATCGAGTCCACGGGACACGATTCCTCGCAGAAACCGCAGAATATGCATTTCGTGAGATCGATGTCGTAACGTGTCGTGCGCCGCGTGCCGTCGGGACGTTCTTCCGACTCGATCGTGATCGCAAGCGCCGGACACACCGCTTCGCAAAGCTTGCACGCAATGCAGCGCTCTTCACCGTTCGGATAGCGGCGCAGCGCGTGGAGGCCGCGGAAGCGCGGGCTTTGCGGCGTCTTTTCCTCGGGAAACTGGACGGTGATCTTGTGCGCGAAGAGATGCCGGCCCGTGAGCATCATGCCTTTCACGAGCTCGGTCAGCAGGAACGTCTTGAAGAATCGACTGATCGCCGTCATAGCACCCTCACTGCCACCAAACCCACAGCGGTGTCTGCATCCACGCGCCAAGCACGAAGATCCAGACGAGCGTCACCGGGATGAAAACTTTCCAGCCGAGCCGCATGATCTGGTCGTAGCGGTAGCGCGGGAAGGTCGCGCGGAACCAGAGGAAGCTCGACACGACGAGAAACAGCTTGAGAAAAAGCCAGGCGCTGTGCGGCGCGCCGATCACCGGCCACGAGGCCGGGAACGGCGAGAGCCAGCCGCCGAGGAACATGATCGCGCACAGCGTCGAGATCAGGAGCATGTTCGCGTATTCGGCGAGGAAGAACACCGCGAAAGCCATGCCCGAGTATTCGACGTGGAAGCCGGCCACGATTTCCGACTCGCCCTCGGCGACGTCGAAAGGCGCACGGTTCGTCTCGGCGACCCCGGCGATGACGTAGGTCAGGAAGAGGGGGAAAAGCGGCAGCCAGAACCAGTTGAGCAGCCCGAAGCTCCCGGTCTGCCCGCGCACGATCTCCCCGAGGTTGAGGCTTTGCGAGGCCATCAGCACGCCGACCAGCGCGAACCCCATGGCGATCTCGTACGACACGATCTGCGCCGCCGAGCGCATCGCGCCCAGGAAGGCATACTTGGAGTTCGACGCCCAGCCCGCGATGATCACGCCGTAGACGCCCATCGACGTGATGGCGAGGATGTACAGGAGCGACGCGTCGATGTTCGCCAGCACGAGGTCGGGTGAGAACGGGACGACCGCCCACGCCGCGAGCGCGGGCATGATCGCCAGCACGGGCGCCAGCACGAACAGAAACTTGTTCGCGCCGGTCGGGACGATGATTTCCTTCAGCAGGAGCTTGAGACCATCGGCGATCGGTTGCAGCAGACCGAGCGGGCCGACACGGTTGGGCCCGATGCGCACCTGGATCCAGCCGATCACCTTGCGCTCCCACAGCGTGAGGTAGGCCACCGCGAGGAGCAGCGGGAGCACGATCGCGACGATTTTCGCGACCGTCCACACGACGATCCAGCTGGGGCCGAAGAGCTGCTCGAGGAATTCCATGATCAGACCGCGACCTTCTGCTGCGCGGCGACGCGCTCGACGCCGACCGCGCCGAACATCGCACCGAGCCCCGCCGTTTCCGGCCGCCCGGCGGCGAGCCGCACGCAGCCGTCGGGCAGGCGCTCTTCGACTCCGACGGCGACTACGGCCTCACCGGCGCCCTGGGTCACGCGCAGAAGATCTCCGGTGACAAGTCCGAGCCGCTCGTAGAGCGCCGGAGCGAGCCAGGCGACGGGCGGCTCGGCAAGCCGCGAATTCTGGAGCGGCGTCGAGCGCCGCACGAGCGCGTCGGTGCCGTAAATCGGGACTTCGCCGATGCGCTGAAGCCCTTCCGGCGCGGCGGCAATCGGCGAGAGCGCGGACGCGCCGAGGCGATTGTCCAGGCGCTGCTCGAGATCCCCGCTTGCGAGCACTTCGCGTTTCACCGCATCCGCGCTGTCGTAGTCGAATCCGGGCAAACCGAGGAGGTTTGCGAGAACCCGCAGGACTTTCCACGCCGGACGGGCCTCGCCGAGCGGCTGCACGCAGCCCGCAAAGCTCTGCGCACGCCCTTCCATGCTGACGAACGTGCCCGCGGTCTCGGTAAAAGGACCCACCGGCAACATCACGTGCGCGTATTCGAGCGCCGCCGCATGCTCGAACGGCGTGATGGCGACGACGAGCTCCGCGGCTTTCAGCGCAGCGACTGCGGCTGCGCCATCGTGCGTATCGAGATCGGCTTCGAGCCCGAGCAACAGATACGCTTTCAGCGGATCGGCCAGCATCTGCGCTGCGTTCTTCCCGGCCGGCGTCGCAAACGGGACCGCGCCGGCGATGTGCCCGCCTACGCTGTTCGCCGCTTCGCCGAGTATGCCCAGCCGTGCGCCCGTCACGTCGGCGTAAGCCTGCGCAAGCGCGAGCAGCGTCGCCGCCTGCGGGTGGTGCTGCGCGAGATTGCCGAGGAACACCGCGGAATGGGCGCCCGAGACAAAGTCCTGCGCCATGCGCTGCGCGTCTTCGTTCACTTCGACGGCGTCGACCGCCGTCCTCACGCCTTCCGGAACCGCGACCGACTTCTCAGCGGCAGCTGCCTTCACGAGCCGGGCGAGCGCCTCGACCATCGCCGCCGGCGACACGATCGCCTTGTACGCGACGGGCATCAGGAGCTCGTCGTCGACCGGATTCAGCAACGAGAGCTGGAGGCCTTTTTTCGTGGCCTGGCGCAGGCGATGCGCGATGAGGGGATGCTCGCGCCGTAGCGTGCTGCCGACCACGAGCACGCGGTCGAGGCCGTTCAGCTCGGCGATCTTCATGCCGAGCCACGGCACGCCGGCGCCCTTGCCGTCCGCGCTGAAGTCCGACTGACGCAGGCGGAAGTCGACGTTCCCGGAGCCGAGCCCGCGAACCAGCTTCTGGAGGAGATAGAGCTCCTCGAGCGTCTGGTGCGGCGAGGCGAGCGCGCCCACGGCATCCGCGCCGTGGTTACTGCGCACATCCTTCAGCCTCGAAGCGACGAAATCGAGCGCCACCTGCCATTCGACGGGCTGCCACACGCCATCACGCTTCACCATCGGCCGCACGAGGCGCTGGTCGGAATTTAGGCCTTCGTACGCGAAACGGTCGCGATCGGAGAGCCAGCATTCGTTGATCGCATCGTTCTCGCGCGGGAGCACACGCATGACGCGGTTCTGCTTCACCTGGACGATCAGGTTGGAGCCGAGGCCGTCGTGGGGGCTCACCGAGGGCCTGCGCGTCA
>Ga0190275_10004229_pt1 | contig 10331 bp, 4 predicted proteins | sample Popmic550T_FD_133745 | JGI IMG/M metagenome (GOLD analysis project Ga0190275, IMG submission 133745) | Populus adjacent soil microbial communities from riparian zone of Yellowstone River, Montana, USA - 550 T | ecosystem: Environmental > Terrestrial > Soil > Riparian zone > Trees stand | place...
CGCTGTAATTTGAAATCTCAAATCTTTAATCTCGCTTGAGGAGTAACGAATGAAAGTCTGGCCCGGGCAGCCCTACCCGCTGGGCGCGACGTGGGACGGCGCGGGCGTCAACTTCGCGCTCTTCTCCGAGCACGCCGCGGCGGTCGAGCTGTGCCTCTTCGACTCGGCGGACGCCGAGCGCGAGTCGCGGCGCATCCAGCTCACCGAGCGCACAGACCTCGTCTGGCACGCCTACCTGCCCGAGGCCCGGCCCGGTCAGCTCTACGGCTACCGCGTTCACGGCCCCTACGAGCCGCAGACGGGAAGGCGCTTCAACCCGAATAAACTTTTGATAGACCCTTACGCGAAGGCCGTCGCGGGCGAGGTGCAATGGGACGACGCGGTCTTCGGCTACACGCTCGGTCACGAACATGCAGACCTCTCGTTCGACGAGCGCGACAGCGCGCCGTTCGTCCCGAAGTGCGTCGTCGTTGACTCCGCCTTCAGTTGGGGCGGCGACACGCGACCTCGAACGCCGTGGCACAAGACGCTCATCTACGAGCTGCACGTCAAGGGCTTCACCAAGCTGCACCCGGACGTGCCGGAGAGCCAGCGAGGCACTTACGCGGGCCTGTCGCACCCGGCGGTCGTTGACTATCTCGTCTCGCTCGGCGTCACCGCGGTCGAGCTGATGCCCGTGCACCAGTTCGTCTCGGACAAGTTCATACAAGACCGCGGGCTTGTGAACTACTGGGGCTACAGCTCCATCGCGTTTCTCGCGCCGCACAACGCATACTCTTCGGGCGGCGCGATGGGGCAGCAGGTCTCCGAGTTCAAGACGATGGTGAAGACCTTGCACCGCGAAGGCATCGAGGTGATTCTGGATGTCGTCTACAACCACACGGGCGAGGGCCATCAGATGGGGCCGACGCTCGCCTTCCGCGGCCTCGACAACTCGGCCTACTACCGCCTCATGCCCAATCAGCGCCGCTTCCACATAGACTACACGGGCACGGGCAACACACTTAACATGACGCACCCGCGCACGCTCCAGCTCATCATGGACTCTTTGCGCTACTGGGTTCTGGAGATGCACGTTGACGGCTTCCGATTTGATCTTGCCTCGACGCTCGCGCGCGAGCTGCACGAGGTTGACCGTCTCGGCGCGTTCTTCGACATCATTCATCAAGACCCGGTTCTCTCGCAGGTCAAGCTCATCGCGGAGCCGTGGGATTTGGGCGAGGGCGGCTATCAGGTCGGCAACTTCCCTGTGCTTTGGGCCGAGTGGAACGGCATCTACCGCGACAACGTGCGCTCTTTCTGGCGCGGCGACCCCGGACAGATTGACGACCTCGCGTTTCGCCTCACGGGCAGCAGCGACCTCTACGAGCGCGGAGGCCGCCGTCCCTTCGCCAGCGTCAACTTCGTCACCGCGCACGACGGCTTCACGCTCGCCGATTTAGTCAGCTACAACGAGAAGCACAACTGGCAGAACATGGAGGAGAACCGCGACGGCCACGACCACAACATCAGTTGGAACTGTAGCGTCGAAGGCGAAACGGACGACGCGGAAGTCCTCGCGCTTCGCGCGCGCCAGCAGAGAAATTTTCTCGCAACGCTCCTGCTCTCGCAGGGCGTGCCGATGCTCGTCGCGGGCGACGAGATCGGGCGCACGCAGCGCGGCAACAACAACGCTTGGTGTCAGGACAACGAGATTTCGTGGGTTGACTGGAATCTCGACCAGTCCAAGCAAGACTTGTTGGAGTTCACGCGTCGGCTGATACATCTCTTCCACACGCACCCCGTCCTCCGCCGCCGCAATTTTTTTCAGGGCCGCCAGATTCGCGGCGGCGAGATAAAAGACATCTCTTGGTTTCGCACCGACGGGCAGGAGATGGCGGAGGGCGACTGGAAGAACGAGCAGTCGCACTCTTTGGCAGTCCGGCTCGCGGGCGACGCCATAGACGAGACGGACGAGCGCGGCCACCGCATCACGGACGACACGCTCCTGCTGCTCCTGAACGCGCACCACCGCTTCGTCTCGTTCGTGCTGCCCGCGCACCGAGAGGGCGACAGTTGGGAGCAACTGCTCGACACGCGCGAGAGCTTCGGTCGCCGCAAGACGCGGCGCAACGTGCGCGGCGGCGTCTCGTACCGACTTGAGGCGCGCTCGCTCGCGCTCTTCCGACTGCAAACAATCGGCGACGCGGCGTCGCGCGCCGAGGAGCATGACGAAGAGTTTCAGCCCGAAGCCGAGCCGGGCGTGCAGCCTCTATCGCCCGAAGAGACGACGCTCGAAGGCGTCCCCACCGAGACGGTCTACTGCGCGCACGCCGACGCAATCGTCCCGCTCGACGAAGGCTTCTGCCGCGCGTGCAGCGCACAGGTCGCGGAGGACGACGGCGTCCACCGACGCCCGACGCCTGAGATGATGCAGGAGTTGGGATACGCGACGACCGCCAACATCCCCGACACGGAAGCGCAGGGCGAGGAGGCCGCGCCGGAGGACGAGCCGCAGGAGTAATGTCGGAAACGCGACCGTCAGGGAGCGTGTCTCTTGGGAGTGAGACACGCTCCCTGACGGTCGCGTTTCCGACATGAACCCGCCCACTACCGCTCGCGGTACTGCTCCCGCCCGTAGATCGCCGTCATCTCCTTCAACCTGTCGCCCAACACTTCGGTGAGCGCGCCCTCCTGAAATCGCCAAGTCCAGTTGCCTTCGGCGCTCGCGGGCGTGTTCATGCGCGCCTCGGAGCCGAGGCCGAGAACGTCCTGAAGTTGCGCGACGCTCAGGTCGGCGACGGACATCTCGGCGGCGCGTATGAAGTCCCAGTTGATCTCGTCGCCCCGCGTGCCGAGGTACTTGAGACAGTTGGCGCGCTCGCGTTTGAGGCCCTTGTCGTCGTCGCCCTCCGCCGCTTCGTCCGCGAGCGCGTCGAACCAGCCGACGACGGTGTCGTTGTCGTGCGTGCCTGTGTAGGCGACGGTGCTGCGCGTGTACTCGTGCGGCAGGTGCGTGTCGTGCGGGTCGCCGCCGAAGGCGAACTGCAAGACGCGCATGCCGGGAAAGCCCATCTCGTCGCGCAAGGCGTGAACGTCGCGCGTGATCGTGCCGAGGTCTTCGGCGATGATGGGAAGGTCGCTGCCCAAAGCGCGCTTCATCGCATTGAACAGCTCGCGGCCCGGAGCCTTCGTCCAGCGCCCGCGCTCGGCGGTCTCGTGCCCTGCGGGGACTTCCCAGAAGGCCGCGAAGCCTCGGAAGTGGTCGAGGCGAACAACGTCAACGATCTTCAGAGTCTCGCGCACGCGCGCGATCCACCACTCGAAGCCGTCCTCGCGCATGCGCTCCCAATCGTAAATCGGATTGCCCCAGAGCTGCCCCGTCTCGCTGAACGCGTCGGGCGGAACCCCTGCGACGACCGAAGGGCTTCCCGTTTCTTCGAGCTTGAACAGCTCGCGCCGCGACCAAACGTCCGCCGAGTCGTGCGCGACGAAGATGGGCATGTCGCCGATGATTTTCACGCCGCGCTCGTTCGCGTATTTTTTGAGCTTGAGCCACTGCACGAAAAATGCGTACTGAAAAAACTTGTGCGCCTCGATTCCTTCGGCGAGCCGCGCGCGCGCTTCTTCGATTCTCGCAGGCTCACGCTTTGCGAGTCCCGCGTCCCACTCGCGCCACTGCGCGCCGCCGCCGTCGTCGCGCAGCGCGCCGAAGAGCGCGTAGTCGTCGAGCCACACGGCTGCGAACTCAAGAAAGCCCGCGTAGTCGCGCCCAAGCCCCGCGTCGGTCTTCACCTTTTCTTTGAAATTCTGGAAAGCCTTTTCGAGCAGCGCGCGCTTGTGCTCGATGACCTTGCCGTAGTCAACGCGCTCGGCGGGGAGGTCGGGCGCGTCCTCGATGTCGGCCTCGACGAGCAGTCCCGCCTCGACGAGCTTTTCGGGGCTGACGAGATTCGTGTTGCCCGCGAAGGCGGAAAGCGAAGAGTATGGCGAATCGCCGTAGCCCGTCGGCCCCAGCGGCATCACCTGCCAGAAGGCTTGCCCCGCGGCGGCGAGCCAGTCAACGAACCTGTGAGCCTCGTCGCCCAAGTCCCCGATGCCGAAGCGACCGGGCAGACTCGTGGGGTGGAGAAGGATGCCGCTTGATCTTTTGAATCTCATTCAATCCTCATTCGATTGCGGATTGCGGATTGCGGATTGCGGATTTGAAGTAACATGACTTTCGTCGAGCAGCTTAAGTGCCAACGCGAGTGCGACGAAAAACAGCGCTACTTTCATCGAATCCGCAATCCGCAATCCGCAATCCGCAATTCATTCCGCCGTCTTCACCCAGCACCTCAAAACCTCCGCCACGCTCCAAGCCTGCGCGACGCAGCCGCGCGCCGCGAACGGCTCGACCGCCTCGAAGACCTCGCTTATCGAGCCGACGCACACGTCGTCGAGGTGCGTGAGGAAGCCTTCCATTATTCGTCGCGCGCCCGCTCGGTCTTCGGGGTAAGTCTTGAGCCAAGCGTCTATGAACGGGCCGATGAGCCAAGCCCAGACGGTGCCCTGATGGTAGGCCGCGTCGCGCGTCTTCAGGTCGCCGTGGTAGGTCGGTTGGAAGTCCGGGTGATCCTGCGAGAGCGAGCGCAGTCCGACGGGCGTCAGGAGCTTTTCGCGCGCGACGCCAACGACCGACTCCCAGCGCGACTCGTCAAGCACGGGATGCTCAAGCGCGATGGCGAAGAGCTGGTTCGGGCGACACGAAGGATCGTCGCCGCCGTTGTACTCTTCGCTCTCGACCACGTCGAACAGATGGCCGAGCGGCTCGTTCCAGAAGCGCGCGTTGAATGAGCGTCGGCAAGCATCGGCGTGCGCGGCGAGCGTGCGCGCAGCCGCTTCGTCTCCGGCCTCGCGCGTCCAACCTTCCAGAAGGCGGAGCGCGTTGTACCAGAGCGCGTTTATCTCTACGGCCTTGCCGCGTCGCGGCGTCACGACCCAGCCCTCGCACTTCGCGTCCATCCACGTTAGCGCGTAGCCTTCCTCGCCCTGACGCAGAAGGCCGTCCGCCGCGTCAACCTTGATGCCGAATCGCGTGCCGCGCAGGTGTTGCTCGACGATGTCGCGCAGCTTCGGCAGAAGGACTTCGAGCGTCACGCGGTCGTCAGTCACCTGAAGGTATCGGTGGACGGCCTGAAAGAACCAGAGCGACGCGTCCGCCGTGTGATACAGACCTTCGTTCGAGCCGTCGGGGAACATATTCGGGATGAGGCCGTCGCGGACGTACTGGCCGAAGGTTCGCAGAATCCAGCCGGCCTCCTGATGCCTGCCCGTCGTGCAGCTCAATCCTTCGAGGCTGATCATCGTGTCGCGGCCCCAATCCGTGAACCAGTGGTAGCCCGCGATGACGCTTCGCACTTCTTCGCCGGCGGCGCGCGCGCGCGCGGCGTCCTCCTGACGGCCCGAAGGCGTGATGACGAATTGATCGGCGGCGAGTACGAGTTCGGCGGCGACGCCTCCGCGCGCCTTCGGAGAGGCCGCGGCGAGCAGACGCTCGCGACGCTCGTGCTCGGCGGCGCGCGCCTCTTCGGGCAGAAGCGCGAGCGCGGTCTCCCAGTTCTCGGTCGAGCAGACTAAAGTCGCGGGCGTCTCCGGCGTCACGCCTACGCTGAAGTAGCCGGGACTCCAAAGCTCGCCGACGTGCGCGTAGCCGCGACGCTCTTCGGTTCGATATTGGATGTCGCTTATCTTCTCGCCGTCGAGCGCGAACGACGCGTCCGTGCCGTAGATTTTCAGTCGCAGCGGCGGGTACGTGTGGCCCGTGCAAAGCTCAAGACGGTCTTCGATGGAGGTCACTGTGTAAGACTCTTCGACCGACGCGCGCACAGGCTCTTCGTATGGCCGGAACTGTACCGCGGGCCGCAGCGTGAGACGGACGCCCTCGCCGTCTGAGAGCAGACGATAGGTGACGTGCGTCGTGTTCTGCGTGTGCAGCATGAGGATGCGTTTTTCAAGCGCCACTCCGTCGAACTCGTAGCGCCACACGGGCAGGCCGTCTTCGAGCCGAAACTCCTGTAGGCATTCCGAGCAGGGCCATTCGGGCGCGGTCGTGCGCTCCAGCCCTCCGAGAGGACGGCTCGCGCCGCCGGGCAGCGTCACCGTCTCGGACAGGTGGTTGAGCATGTTCGTGCGCCCTATCGGCGTCGGGAGCGACGCGACGAGCAGCCCGTGATAGCGTCGCGTCGGCACGCCCGAAAGCGTCCCCGACGCGAAGCCGCCGAGTCCGTTCGTCACGAGCCACTCGCGCCTGAGCATCAACTCCTCGTCGCGCGTCTCTTCTTGCGTGAACACAAGCCCGCGAACCGTCCCGCCTATTCTCTCTCCCACGCTTCGAGTCCCTCCTTGCGCGTCTCTTCTTCTTCGCTCGGCCCATCGCCGCCGCGCGCCGGGTCGTAAGTCTCGTCGGCGGGCGCGGGACGCATGGCGACCAGCGCGTGACCGGGGAGACGCCAGTTGATTTTAGTTTCGAGCGCAGGCGTGCCCGTCCCTCCGTAGCGACAGTCTTCGCTCGACCACAGAATCGTCCAGACCTGATCTTCGGGCGGCGCGAGCAGAGGCTCCGGCGCGGGGTTGAGGTTGAGGTCGTGGCCCAGATTGACGAGGAGCAAACGGTCGTCGCCCTCTTCGCCGAAGAAACGCAGCACGAACGCCTCCGCGCCAAGAACAGCGCCGTCAACGCCCCCTTTTCGTTGCGCCGCGAAGACCGCATCCTCGCGCCTGAGTCGAATGAGGTCGCGGTGCATCGCGTAGATTTTTTCGTTGGACTCGCGCTCCCTGAAGTCGAGCTTGCAGCTCTCGAAAGTCTCCGCCGACTCAGGGTCTATAAGACAGTCGCGCGCCTCCTTCGTCGCGATGCTGCGGAACTGCGCGAGGAACTCCCTGCGCCCCTTGCGAACCTTATCCGCAAGCTCCTGCTCGAAGTCTGCGAAGTATAGGAACGGCGCGGACGACGCGAACTCCTGCCCTTGAAAGAGCATCGGCGTCGCGGGCGCGAGCAGCACGAGCGCCGTCATCGCGCGGTAGCGGCCCGGACTCGTCAGAAGATGCACGCGCTCGCCCCGCGCGGAGTTTGCGACTTGATCGTGGTTCTGTATGAAGTTGATGAAGGCCGTGGGCGCAAGGTCTAAAGCGGGCGTGCCGCGCCGCTGCCGCTGCCACTTGTAGCGCTGCCCTTGAAAGAGGTAGCCGTATTTGATCGCCGAGATAAGCTCCTGCGGGCGACCCAGATGGTCTGCGTAGTATGCCTCGTTGCGGCCCGTCATGGCGACCATCGCGCTGTGATGAAAGTCGTCGTTCCAGAGCGAGTCAAGCCCGTAGCCTCCGCGCTCCGGCGCGCGGACGAGTCGCGTGTCCTGCGGCTCGTTCTCGGCGACGATGAATGTTGCGCGCCCGCGCGCCGCCTCGCGCACCACACGCGCGACCTCGGCGACTATGTGAACGTCCGAGTCGTCGAAGATGCTCTGCGTCGCGTCGAGCCGCAGGCCGTCGAAGCGGAACTCTTCGATCCAGTAGCGCGCGTTGGCGAGATAGAGCGCGCGCACGTGCTCGGAGCTTGCGCCGTCGAAGTTCAGAGGCTCGCCCCATTCGGTCGTGCGTGTGCTTGAGAAATAGTCTTCGGAGAATTGTAGAAGGTAATTGCCGTCGGGGCCGAGGTGGTTGTAGACCACGTCGAGTATGACGGCGAGACCGGCGCGGTGCGCTTCGTCTATGAAACGCCGCAGGTCGTCCGGCTCTCCGTAGAGATGCGTCGGCGCGAACAGGTTGACGCCGTCGTAGCCCCAGCCGAAGCGTCCGGGGAACTCCGCCACGGGCATCATCTCGACGCACGTTATGCCGAGCGCGGCCAACTCCTCAAGCTCGCGCGCCGCCGCCGCCCAAGTCCCCTCGCGCGTGAACGTGCCGACGTGAATCTCGTATACGACCTGACCTTTGACGCCCGCGCCGTGCCACCCGTCGTCAGTCCAACTGAACCGCGACGCGTCCACTACGCGCGAGGGGCCGTGCGGCCCTTCGGGTTGAAAACGCGAGGCGGGGTCGGGATACAGGTAATCGTCGCCGTCGAGACGGAATCGGTAGAGCGTCCCGTCGCCCGCCGAAGCGACGAGCGCGGAGAAGTAGCCCGCCTCTTCAGCTTCCATCTCGAACGCCGACTGCGCGCCGCCGGACTCGACGACGACCTCGACGCGTTTGCGGCGCGGCGACCAGACGCGGAAGTGCGCGCCCCCGTCCGGCAAAACTTCGGCCCCGACGGGCAGTCTCCTACGCGGCTTCGTCGCTTTCATTCGCGAAATTCGGTTTCCCCTGCTCTGCGGATTTTTCCGTTGCGCGCAATTCTAAACGTGTCTCGTTTGAAAAGGCCAATCGTCTCCGCATTCAAATCAGAAACGCGACCGTCAGGGAGCGTGTGTCGCCTCATTCATGACACGCTCCCTGACGGTCGCGTTTCTGCCCAGAATGCGCGCGCTTGCCAAACCCCGCGCCCTTCGGTTACGAACACGTCATGCAGTCTCTGCCGATTGATGCGCTGTTGCCGGACGTGATTGAGACTCTGCGGAGCGCAAGCGCCCTCGTCATCGAAGCGCCGCCCGGCGCGGGCAAGACGACGCGCGTGCCTTCGGCGATTCTCGACGCGGGGCTTGCGGGTGGGGGCGACGTGATCGTGCTTGAGCCGCGAAGGCTCGCGGCGCGAATGGCCGCGCGGCGCGTGGCCGAGGAGCGCGGCGAAAGAGTAGGCGAGACCGTCGGCTATCAGGTGCGCTTCGAGGACGTGTCGTCGGCGCGCACGCGCCTGCGCTTCTTGACCGAGGGCGTGCTGACGCGGCGTCTGGTCGCAGACCCGCTTCTTGAGAGCGTAGGCGTCGTCGTGCTCGACGAGTTTCACGAGCGTCACCTTCAAGCAGACCTCGCGCTTGCGCTGCTCCGGCGGCTTCAACGAAGCGAGAGACCCGACCTTCGGCTCGTCGCGATGTCTGCGACGCTCGACGCCGCGCCCGTCGCCGGCTACCTCGGCGGCTGCAATGTGCTGCGCTCCGAGGGCCGCCGCTTCGATGTGAAAGTAGAGCATCTCGCGCGGCACGACGAGCGCCCGCTTGAGCTTCAAATCGCCGCGGCGGTGCGTCGTCTCGTCGCGGAAAATCTTGAGGGCGACATTCTCGTCTTCCTTCCGGGCGCGGCCTCGATCCGTCGCGCGCAGACGGCGTGCGCGCAGATCGCGTCGGAGGCGGGCTTGCTCGTCACGCCTCTGCACGGCGAGCTGCCCGCGTCGGAGCAGGACGCGGCGGTGCGTCCCGCCGAGCGGCGAAAACTTATCCTCTCGACGAACGTCGCGGAGACTTCCGTAACGATTGAGGGCGTCGCCGCCGTCGTTGACTCAGGACTGGCGCGCGTCGCTGGACATTCGCCGTGGTCGGGCTTGCCCGCGCTAAAGATTGCGCGCGTGAGCTGTGCGAGCGCGGTGCAGCGCGCGGGCCGCGCGGGGCGAACGCGCGAGGGTCGCTGTTTGCGTCTCTACACGGCGCAGGATTTTGGCGCGCGGCCCGCGCACGAGACGCCGGAGGTTCAGAGACTCGATCTCGCGGAGTCGGTTCTGGAGCTGCGCGCCGCGGGCGTGCGTGACTTGCGCGAGTTCGACTGGTTCGAGCCGCCTTCGCCCGACGCGCTCGACGCAGCCGACGCGCTCTTGCGCCGCCTCGGCGCGACGGACGACGCGGGCCGCTTGACCGACGCGGGCCGACGCATGCTGCGCCTTCCCTTGCACCCGCGGCTCGCGCGCATCGTGGTCGAGGCGGAGTCGCGCGGCGTAGGGCGTCCGGCATGCACAATCGCCGCGCTCATCTCCGAGCGCGACATACGCGCGGGCCGCGTCCGTCTCGGCGCCTCCGGCGACACGCACACGCGAGACGAGCGCGACGCACGCGCGCACGGCTCGTCGGATTTGCTCGAACTGCTCGACCTCTTCACGCAGGCAGAGGCGCAAGGCTTCGCGCCGGAGCGTGTGCGCCGTCTCGATCTTGAGCCGAACGCGGTGCGCGCCGTCGAGCGCGTCGCGAGTCATCTCGTTCGTCAGCTCGCGCGCGGGGCTAAAAGCTCGCACGTCAAGACGACTGCGGGCGAAGGATCGCTCACCGAGGCGCAGGAGCGCGAGCTTTTGATTTCGATTCTCGCGGGATACCCCGACCGCGTCGCGCGTCGTCGCGCATCCGGCGATTCGCGCGCGCGCGGCGCGGAGCTTCTTCTGTCGGGAGGCGGCACGGCGGAGCTTGCGCCGGAGAGCGTTGTGCGTCGCGCCGAATTTCTCGTCGCCGTTGACG
>Ga0190275_10004230_pt1 | contig 10331 bp, 5 predicted proteins | sample Popmic550T_FD_133745 | JGI IMG/M metagenome (GOLD analysis project Ga0190275, IMG submission 133745) | Populus adjacent soil microbial communities from riparian zone of Yellowstone River, Montana, USA - 550 T | ecosystem: Environmental > Terrestrial > Soil > Riparian zone > Trees stand | place...
AAGGTGGCCCGCGAGGTGGCCGAGGGGCTGGCCGCGGCGCACGCGGCGGGCCTCGTCCACCGCGACATCAAGCCCGCGAACATCTGGCTCGAAGGCGACCCGGGCGGGCCGGTCCGCCGGTGCAAGGCCCTCGACTTCGGGCTGGCCCGACCGGCGGACGCGGCGGGGGCGCAGGTCACCGCGAGCGGGGCGGTCCTCGGCACGCCGGCGTACATGGCCCCCGAGCAGGCCCGGGGCGTGGAGGTCAACGCCCGCGCCGACCTGTTCAGCCTCGGCATCACCCTCTACCGCACGGCGGCCGGCCGTGCCGCCCGACGCCGATGGCGGTGCTCGTCGCGCTCACCACAGAGCCGCCCCCGCCGCTCCGCGCGGTCGCCCCCCGCGACGCCGCCGGACCTGGCCGACCTGATCGGGCGGCTGATGGCGAAGGAGCCCGCTCTCCGCCCGCGGTCCGCGGCGAGGTCGCCGCCGCCCGCCGCATAACGGGGGACGGGAACGGCGAGGCGCGATCGGCCCGTGCGCCGCGGGGCCGTGTGCCGTTGGTTCTCGTCGCGGCCGCGGTGCTGCTGCTCGGGGTGGGTGTGTGGTTCGCCGCGGGCGGCCGCCACTCACCCGCCGGCGTGCGAGGTCACCTGGGACGGCGGGGTCCTCCGGCCGAAGCGGTAGCCGGCGCCCCGTGCGTCGGCGGCGGAGGTGCCGGTCACCGCGGCCGAATGGGGTGATGTGCCGGGTTTCCCGCTTGACCACGGCCGCGCGGCGTGGGACGGTGGGAAGGGTATCCCCGCCCACCAAGCCTCCCCATGGCCCTTCCCCACCCCTCCCGGCGTGCCTTCCTCGTCGCCGGCGGGATGAGCTACTTCGGGTGCGACCTCGCCGGCCGCGTCCTCGCCACGCCCGCGGCGGCTCGGCCGACCGCCCGGTCGGCGATCATGATCTGGCTCAGCGGCGGCGCGTCCCACATCGACACCTGGGACATGAAGCCGGACGCCCCGGAAGAATACCGCGGCACCTTCCGCCCGGTCGACACGTCCGCCCCCGGCGTCCGCCTGTGCGAGCACCTGCCGCACCTCGGGCGTCAGGCGCACCACCTCGCCGTCGTGCGCTCGCTCGGCGACCACCGCCGCGGCACGGGCGACCACCACGCCGGCTATTACTACAACCTCACCGGCCACTCCCCGGACCGCACGTTCCACCAGCTCCTCAACGCCCGCACCCCGTACCCGACCGACTGGCCGTCGATGGCCTCGGTGGTCGCGCTCAAGCGGCCGCCGCACCCGCACCTGCCGAACGCCGTCACGCTCCCGCACAAGGAGGGCGCCCCGGAGTACACGCGCCCGGGGCAGTTCGCGGCGCGGCTCGGCGTCGAGTACGACCCGGTGTTCGTGGACGGCACCCGCGAGCGCCCGCTCGACTTCGCCGTCCCCGCCCTCAGCCTCGGCGGCGACGTGACCGCCGAGCGGATGACCGACCGCCGCGCCCTGCTCGGGGCGATCGACGCGGCCCACCGGTTCGCCGACGACTCGGCCGCCAACCGCGACTACACGACGTACCAGCGGAAGGCGTTCACGCTGCTGTCGTCCCGACAGACGAAGGCGACGTTCGACCTGCGGGCCGAGCCGGAGCGGGTGCGGGAGAAGTACGGCCGGGGGATCAACGCCGCGTCGATGCTCCTGGCCCGCCGGCTGGTCGAGGCCGGGGTGCCGTTCGTGAGCGTGTTCTGGAAGGGCGACAAGGAGCTCGACACGCTCTGCAAGAGCGGCGGCGGGTGGGACACGCACGGGAACAACTTCAACTGCCTGAAGGACCGGCTGCTGCCCGAGTTCGACCGGCCGTTCGCCGCGCTGCTCGACGACCTCCACCAGCGCGGCCTGCTCGACTCGACGCTCGTGCTCGTGACCAGCGAGATGGGGCGGATGCCGAAGATCGGGGACCGCCGCTCCGGCGGCGTGGCCGGCGCCGGCCGCGACCACTGGCCGGCGTGCCAGTCGGTGCTGCTCGCCGGCGGTGGCATCAAGGGCGGCCGGGTGTACGGCACGACCGACCGGCGCGCCGAGTACCCGGACCAGAACCCGGTCGCCCCCGAGCACATCGCCCGGACGGTGTTCCACGCGATGGGGATCGACGACCTCTCCGCCACCGACCGCGAGGGCCGGCCGTTCCACCTGATGGACGACGGCCGCCCGCTCACCGAACTCTTCTGACCCGACCGGGAGGACGCGACGATGACGCACGCCCCTTCGGGAACCGTTCAGGTCGGCTCGCGGCGGTGGTTCCTGCGCACCGGCCTCGCCGGGCTCGGCGCCCTCGGCGCGACCGCCGCGGCCGCACCGCCGCGGCGACCCACGTCCGTCATCCTGTTCTGGCTCTCCGGCGGGCTCAGCCACATCGACTCGTGGGACCCGAAGCCCGACGCCCCGGCCGAGGTGCGCGGGCCGTTCGGCTCCATCGCCACGCGCGTGCCGGGGGTCCGGGTGAGCGAGCACCTGCCGCTCCAGGCGTCGATCATGGACCGGCTCACGCTCGTGCGGTCGGTGGACTGCCGGGCCAGCGACCACACGCCGATCACGATGCAGGCCGGGAACCCGCTGGCCCGCCGGACCAACGACGGCAAGGACGGCGGCGGCTACCCGTCGATGGGGTCGGTGGCGGCGAAGTTCCGCGGGCCGAACGACCCGGCGCTGCCGGCGTTCGTCGGCCTGGCCGACAGCTGGAAGGCGGACGTGTGGGGCGCCGGCGCGCTCGGGGCCGCCCACGAACCCGTGCAGGGGACCGACCTCGCCGGGCGGATCGCGCTGCCGCCGGGCGTGTCCGTCCCCCACCTCCGCGACCGCGACGACCTCCGCCGCCGCCTCGCCGCCGCCGGCCGCGACCTCGACTCGCCGGACGCCGGCCGGCTCGACGTGCAGGGGCGGCGGGCGCTCGACATGATCGTGTCGGGGAAGGCCCAGCGGGCGTTCCGGGTGGACGAGGAGTCGGCCCGCCTCCGCGACGCGTACGGCCGCGACAGCATCGGCGAGAAGGCGCTCCTGGCCCGCCGGCTGGTCGAGGCCGGCACCACGTTCGCGCTCGTCAGCGGGGCGTGGGGGTACTTCGACCACCACGGCGACGACGTGCGCTGGGGCGGCATCGAGCGGGGGCTGCGGCCACTGCTGCCGCGCATCGACCGGGTGATCTACACGCTGGTGACCGACCTGGCGGCCCGCGGGCTGCTCGACACGACGCTGGTGGTGATGATGGGCGAGTTCGGCCGCGGCCCGGTGATCAACCGGAACGCCGGCCGCGACCACTGGACGAACTGTATGTCGCTGCTGGTCGCCGGCGGCGGGCTCCCGTGCGGGCAGGTGATCGGCCGGACCGACGCGAAGGGGTACGGCATCACGGACGGTCGGGTCGGCCCGGCGGACCTGGCGGCGACGGTGTTCCGCCACCTCGGCATCGACCCCGACGCCCACTGGGAGGATTCGCAGGGCCGGCCGACGCCGGTCGTGGTCGAGAACGGCCGCCCGATCCCCGGGCTCGTCTAGGGCGACGCGACGGGTGTCAGCACGCCCGGTCGGGCGGGAGCAGGCCCTCGAACTCGGTCCGCAGCCGCCGCAGCACCCGGGACTTCGACTGGTACACCACCGCCGCCGACACCCCCAGCTCGGCCGCCACGTCCGCCGCGGCCCGGCCCTCCACCGCCGTCGCCCAGAACGCCTTGAACGTCGCCGGGTCGAAGTCGCCGCGGATCAGCTCGACCGCCCGCCGCATCACCCCGGCGGTCCCGGTCGCGGTGTCGGCCCGGGAGGCCTCGGGTTCGAGCTCCGGCAACTCGGCCCAGCGGCCGTGGGCGGTGCTGCCGCCCTCCGCGACCGGGCGGGCGGCGAGCTTGCGGTGGTGGTCGGCGATCTTGCTGCGGGTGACCGTGTACAGCCACCCGCGGAACGTCGCCCCCGGGGCGGCGTGGTCGAACCGCGGGACCGCGACCGCCACCGCCGCCCACACGTCCTGCATCACGTCGGCCGCGTCCTCGGCCGCGAGCCCGGCCCGCCGGCACCACCCGAACACGAGCGGGCTGTACACGTGCACGAGCCGCTCCCACGCCCCCGCGTCGGCGGCGCGGAGTCGGGCGAGGAGGGTCGGCGAGGTGCCCCCGGACGAGCCGGGGGCGGCGGGGGGTGGGGGCGTCACGGTCGTTCCACCATACCCGGTCCGGCGGGGCGGGGCCAGCCGGGCCGCCGCGCACCGACGCCGCCTCCAGGTGAATTCGGAAGCGCCCACCGGACGGCAGCTTGCGTCCGGCGGGCGGGGCGGCGACGATTCGTGTCAGGCCCGGCCGTTATACACCTAACGACGCCCCGACTCGCCCCGGCCGCTCTGTCATGACCCCGTGTCCGCCCGACGACCGGCTCCGCGCCTTCGACCTCGGAGGCGTGCCCGAGGCCGAACTCGACGCCATCGCCGACCACCTCGGCGGCTGCCCCGCGTGCGTGGACCGGCTCGTCCGGATGACCGCCCCGGTCGCGCTGCTCTCCGCCGACGCCGTCCTGCCGCCGGACGACAGCGCGTACCACCGGGCCGTCGCCCGCGCCGCCGGGCGGCCCCCGGCCGCGGCGCCGCCCCCGCAGGTCGGCGACCACCTCCGCGACTACCGGCTCGTCGAGCGGGTCGGGAAGGGCGGGATGGGCGTGGTGTACAAGGCGGTCCACGCCAAGCTCGACAAGGTGGTGGCGGTCAAGGTGCTGTCCGGCCGGCGGTGGGGCGACCCGGCGGCGGCCGTCCGGTTCGCCCGCGAGATGCGGGCCGTCGGCCGGCTCGCCCACCCGAACGTCGTCGCCGCGACCGACGCCGGCGAGGCCGACGGCGTGCCGTTCCTCGTCATGGAGTACGTCGAGGGGGAGACGCTGTCGGCACTGGTGGGGCGCGCCGGCCCGCGGCCCGCCCCCGAGGCGTGCGCGCTGGTCCGGCAGGCGGCGGCCGGGCTCGGCTACGCGCACTCGACCGGCGTGATCCACCGCGACGTGAAGCCGTCGAACCTGATCCGCGCCGCCGACGGGACGGTGAAGGTTCTCGACCTCGGCCTGGCGCTGCCGCTCGCGGAGGCGCCGGCCGACGGCGACACGACCGTGGCCGCGTCGTCGCCGTCCGGTGGCGCGGACCTGACTTCGGCGAGCCACGTCATCGGCACGCTCGGGTACATGCCGCCGGAGCAGCGGCGGAACGCGCACGCGGTGGACGCCCGGGCCGACGTGTACGGCCTCGGGGCGACGCTCTGGTTCCTGCTGACCGGCGCCCAGCCCGGGCAGGGCGTCGAGAACCCGGAGGTGTTGCCGGGCGGGTTCCCGAGACCCCTGTGGACGAAGCTCCTCGCCCCCGACCCGGCCGACCGCTTCCCGGACATGGCGGCGCTCGCCGCGGCGCTGGTGCCGTACTGTGGGCCGCCGGAGAAGCCGCGCTCGAAGGCGGTGCTCGCGGCGGTCGCGCTGATGATCGTAGCGGTCGCGCTGGTGGTCGCGTTCCGTCCGCCGCCGCCCCCGCCCGACCCGCCTGCGGCCCAACCCCCGGCGCCGGCCGTGATCGCGAAGGAGGCCCCACCGCCCCGGGCGAAGCCTTCACCCGGGGCGCTGCCGTTGGCGCCGGCGGCCGCGCTCGCCCGGCAAGCCGAGTGGGCGGAGTACGTCGGCGCCGCGCCGGTGGTGCGGCACCCGTCCGGGCTCGACTTCGCACTCGTCCCGCCGGGCGAACTCGACCTCGCGCTGAACGCCCGGTTCGTCCTGACGCGGCCGTACCGGATCGGGACGGCGGTCGTGTCGCGCGGACAGTTCGCCGCGTTCGTCGCCGCGACCGGCCACCAGACCGACGCCGAACTCCGCGGCAACGGGCAGTTCGTCTACTTCGCGCTCGACAAGGGGAAGATGAGCGGCGGCAGCCGGACGATCACGAACGCCGGCTACAACTGGCGGACTCCCGGCTACCCGGACCCGGCCGACGCCGACCCGGCGACGCAGGTGAGCTGGCACGACGCCCACGCCTTCTGCCGGTGGCTCGGGACGGCCGACGGGCGGACCTACCGGCTGCCGACCGAGGTCGAATGGACGTGGGCGGTCCGCGCCGGCGACGGCGGGTCCGAACTTCCGGACCGGCTGCTGCTGCCGCCGGGTCAGCACGTTCCGCCGGTGATCGCGGCGATGCCGATGCGGCCGGGGGCGGCGGCCGCGGGGTTCCGCAACCCGTGGGCCCTGTTGACGGGCGGGCGGGTCGAGGAGTGGTGCCGCGACTGGTTCGGCGAGCACCCGCCGGGCCGGCACGTCGATTACGTGAACGAGACGATGCACCCGGCCGGGATCCGGCTGACGTGCGGCGACTCCTACATCAGCACCGGCGTCCACTACGGCGCCCGGGCCGCGTACCTGCCGCACGGCGGTCGGAGCATCATCGGCTTCCGGGTGGTGTGCGAGCTGCCCTGACCGCCGCCCGCCGAATTCTTCCCCGATTCCTGTCAGACCCGCGGCCCGCCGGCCGTTCGGGGTGGGTAGTGACCCTCCCCGCCGACCCGGAGCCGACCGTGAATCGCCGCACGACCGCGACAACCCGCCTGACCGCCGAACCGCTCGAAGACCGCGTCACCCCGGCGTACACCGCGACTTTCAGCGGGTTCACCTCGACGTGGGCCGGCAGCAGTACGGGCGGCACCGGCGATGTCCTCCTCTTCAGCCGCGACGCCGCGACCGGGAACCTGATCCACAACCGGTTCGTCGCCGGCGACGCCGGGTTCAACAGCGCCCAGGACTTCGACTCGGCGGTCGCCGGCGACCAGGTCCTCGCCGCGTCGGCCGCCAGCACGGTCGCGGTGACCACGGGGGCGAGTAGCCTTGACGAAGTGCGAGTCGGCGGCTCGGTCGGCGGTCAGGACGCCGCCGCCAGCGAGTTGTTCGCGGTGTTCGTCGTGACGACCAACGCCGCCGGGCAAGCCGTACTCGTGGACGACTCGAGGGCCACCACCGGCGGGACGTTCACCTTCGCGAGCAACGGTGTCACCACCGTCGGCGTCGGCGTCGTGTTCGCCGGCCAGGCGTTCGGCGGCGGGATCACCCTCCTCACCGGCACCGGGGACGACACGGTCAACCTCACCAGCGTGCGCGGGATCGCCGACGGGGTCGAACCGCGTACCGTCGTCAACGACGGCGGGAGCGACACCGTCACCGTGGGGTCCGCCGCCGGCAGCCTCGACGGGTTCGGCGGCCAGCCGATCACCGTGACCGGGCACGGCGGGACCACGGCCGTGGTCGTGAACGATTCCGGCGACGCCGACGGCGACACCTACACGGTCACCGCCGGCGGCGTCCGGCGGGCGGACGGGGCGAACGACGCGGTCGTGACCACCGGCGGTGTGGGAGTTTCCGTCGGCTTGAGCACCGGCGGCGGCAACGACACCGTCGTCATGGCCGCCGGCGCCAGCTTGAACGGCGGGACGCTGGAGGCGGGGGTGGGTGTGGACTCGCTCGACTACACGGCGTTCACGACGCCGGTCGCCGTGAACCTCGGCCTCGGCTCGACCGGCCTCACCGCCTCCCTGGACGGGAACCAGGCGAGCCCGGCCCAGACCACGCCCGCGGCCGGCACGGCGGCGGTCACGAACTACAGCGTGACCGCCAAGACGTTCGACCTCACGCTGACCGTGACCGACCTCGACCCGACGACCGTGACCGGGCTCCGCCTCCACCGCGGCGGGGTCGGGGTGAACGGCCCGCAGTTGATCGACCTGCTGGCCCTCGGCACACTCGTCCCGACCGGGACGGGGTTCACCCTCACGCTGACCGGCGTGGCGCTCGGTGCGGGGGACGAAGCGGCGTTCCTCGGCGGACAGACGTACCTGCGTGTCGGCACCGCCGCCGCGGGTTCGCTGATCCGCGGGCAGGTGTTCACCAACGCTAACGTCAACTTCTTGACCGGCACCGCGACCGGGACCGGCGGGATCACCGGCGTCGAGAACGCGACCGGCGGGTCGGCCGACGACAGCCTCGTCGGCAGCTTCCAGCCGAACGTCTTGTCCGGGCTGGGCGGGAACGACGTGCTCGTCGGCGCGCCGGGGGCGGCCCCCGGCGACACGATCCTCGGCGGGGCGGACGACGACGTGATGGTCTGGAGCAACGGCGACGGGTCGGACGTGATGGACGGCGGGGCCGGGACCGACACCGTGGCGGTGAACGGGAACGTGACCGGGAACGACGTGTTACGGTCGGGGCGAACGGCACCCGGATCGACTTCGACCGCACCTCGGCCGGGCCGTTCTCGCTCGACATCGGCACCGTCGAGACGCTAGTCGTGAACGGGGTCGGCGGCGACGACTCGTTCACCGTGAACAGCCTCGCCGGCGTCGCCGACCTGACCGCCGTCCAGCTGAACGGCTTCGCCGGGGCGGACACGTTCGCCGTCACCGCCGCGAACGCCGGCACGACCACCACCGCCCGCGGCGGGGCCGGGAACGACACGGTCACCGTCGGCGGCCCGTCCCTCGACGCGATCCTCGGCCAAGTGGTCGTGGACGGCGGCGCGAACGACCCGGGCCCGACCACCACCCAGACCGGCAGCGTCGGGCCGCACACGCTCCCGACCGGTGACACGATCGTCCTCGACGACGCCGGCGACGCCACGGCGAACACCTACACGCTGTCGGTCACCGACCTGATCCGCAACGGCCAGACCCCCGCCCAGTATGCCTGGGTGGAAACGATCCGGCTCAACGCCGGGACCGGCGGCGACACGATCAGCGTGGACGCACGGACCGGGGCGAACACGTTCGTCAGCGGCGGCGGCGGGGACGACGCGTTCACGCTCAACGTCGGGAGCGGGGCGAACGCCCGACTCGACGGCGACGCCGGGGCGGACACGCTGACCGTCACCGGCAGCGGCACCGCCAGCGTCGCCGTACTCAACGGCGGGGCGGACAACGACGCGATCAACCTCATCGCAGCCGGCGGGTCGCTCGACAACATCAGCGGCGGCGTCGTGGTGGACGGCGGCGGGCACGCAGCTGCCCCGACCACAAGCCTCACCGCCGGCGGCGCGACGAACACGCTGCCGGTCGGCGACACGCTCACGTTCAACGACGACGGCGACGCCTCGGACACCGCCTACACGCTCGCCGCGGCGGCGCTCGCCCGCACGGGCATCCCGGATGTCACGTTCGCCGCGGTCGAGTCCGTCGTGCTGAACGCCGGGGCCGGGAAGAACACCGTGACCGTGTCCACGACCGGCCCGTCGGTCACGACCACCGTCAACGGCGGCCCCGCGGCCGACACGATCACCGTCACCACGACCGGGGCGACGAGCAACACGGTGGTGAACGGCGGCGGCGGGGCCGACACGTTCGCGGTGAACGGAACGGGCGCCGGCAGCGTGACGCGGGTGGACGGCGGCGTCGCGGCCGACTCACTCTCCGTTCCGACCGCCGGCTCGGCGACGCCGAACCTGACGACCGCCGCCGACGCGAACGGCGTGCTCGGCGACTTCACGTTCGGCGACCGCGGCCCGGTCGGGTTCGCCGCCGTCGAGGCCGTCAACCCGCTCGTCACGAGCGCAGCAGCGGTGACATTCACGCAAGGATCGGCCGGCACGTTCACCGTCACCGCGGCTGGTGCGCCCGGCGCGGCCCTCACGATCACCGGCGGGACGCTGCCGGCCGGGGTCACGTTCAGCGCCGCTGGCGTGCTGAGCGGGACGCCGACCGTGAGCGGTACGTTCCCGCTGACGATCACCGCGGCCAACGGCACCGCCCCCGACGCGACGCAGGCGTTCACGCTGACGGTCGACGCGCCGCCGGCGGACGGCGTACCGCCGGCGAACGGCGACCGGTTCGCCGTGTCCACCGGGCCGGGCACGCCGGTGCGGGTGAAGGTGTTCACCTCCGACGCCGCGGAGGTGTTCACGCTCGCCCCGTTCGGGGACTTCGCCGGCGGGGCGACGGTCGCCACCGGGGACGTGACCGGCGACGGAATCGACGACGTGGCGGTCGGCGCCGGCGCGGGCGGCGGCCCGCACGTGAAGCTGTTCGACGGCGCGACCGGCGCCGAACTCCGCAGCTTCTTCGCCTACGCGGCGGGCTTCGCCGGCGGCGTGTTCGTCGGCCTCGGGGACGTGACCGGCGACGGACTCGCGGACGTGGTGACCGGCGTCGGGGCCGGCGGGTCGCCGCACGTCAAGGTGTTCGACGGGCAATCGCTCCGCGAGGTCGTCAGCTTCTTCGCGTTCGACGACTCGCTCCGCGGCGGGGTGTCGGTCCGGGCCGGCGACGTGGACGGCGACGGCCGGGCGGACGTCGTCACCGGCGCCGGGCCGGGCGGGGCGCCGCA
>Ga0190275_10004231_pt1 | contig 10330 bp, 10 predicted proteins | sample Popmic550T_FD_133745 | JGI IMG/M metagenome (GOLD analysis project Ga0190275, IMG submission 133745) | Populus adjacent soil microbial communities from riparian zone of Yellowstone River, Montana, USA - 550 T | ecosystem: Environmental > Terrestrial > Soil > Riparian zone > Trees stand | place...
CGTGCGAACTGCGACAGCGCCGAGATCATCCAGAACTCGATGTCCTGGAATTGGGCGATGAGTTTGCGGCGGTCGCGGATCCGTACGATCAGTTGCACTCCACCGACCCGCGGGTCACTGAACAGCGCAAGTGCGGCGTGGGCCGCGCCGGTGCTCAGCCGCCCGTCCGCGTCCATGACGGCCACGACGACGTTGTCGGGCTCCAGCCCCCGATTCGTCACGTCCTCGAGGACGGTCGGGTATGCGGCGTTGAGTGCCGCGCCCTTTCCGCAGCGAGAGTCAGGACCCGCGCGGGTGATCACGATCAGCTGCGATGCCAGGCCGCATGCGGCGGCCGCGGAGCGGGCCCGCGCAGCGGTCTCGTCGGAGGATCCGTCGTCGATGACGATGACAGTGCAGTGCGGCTCGGCGAGCAGCCGATGCACCGTCTGACCGATCACCACTTCCTCGTTCAGGCAGGGCACGAGGAAGTACGTCTCGTACGGCGACGCGCTGTGTCCGTGCGGCTCACGCCCAGCCTCCTGAGTGTCCAGGCGTCCACCGTTGCGGCGCGCAACCCGGATTCCGAGTACGAGGGTGATCGCGAAGTATGGGAGAGCCAGAGCCAGGATGACCTGGGACATCCAACCGAAGACGTGCTGCATGGATCCCGCCCCTTATCCGATCCTGAGCCGGCCGCGGTTGCGCCGCCCGACGAGTACGGCTGCGAAGGCAACGCCGGCAACGCACGTACCCACCACGGTCAGCAGCGACCCGAAGTAGGTGTGCGCGATCGTGAGACCGGGATCAATCCCGAATCCGGACACAGTGGCGGCGATGGCGGTCAACCGACCGACGTTGACCACCATGAGAATGGCCGCGGTGATGCCGACCGCGAGGCCGGTACGCACGGGGGAGAGCTGACGAAGCAGCATCAGCGGCGCTGCACCGATGAGCAGGGCGGCCAACAGATAGGCCACGCTGCACTCGCTGGTGAGCACGAATATCGAATCCACCGAGGTGTTCTTGTAGAGGATCAGCATGTGCCGAGCAGGGACTGCGTCGGTCACCTGCCCTGTGAACAGCTCGATCGCCTGGCCGGAGAGAATCGCCTCGATGCCACGCCACGCCTGGGCGTAGACCACGAGCGCGACGCCCACCGAAGCCAGCATTGCCGCAGCCAGCCGCCGCACCCAACGGGCACGGCGGACGGCCGTGGCGGTGTCCGGCCTAGCGTGCCTCGGCACGCCTACGTCCGAACCGGATCATCAGCATTCCGCCGACGAGCAACATCATGGCGATGACGACGAATCCGGAGACCCCGAATCCAGTGAGGGCCAATCCTCCGCCGGTGGTGGTACCGGTAGTTATTGCGGTTCCGTACATGGTGAGTTCCTCTCGAGCGTGGGTGTCAGGTGAGTTGTCGAACGTGGTTGTCTAGGCGCTGGCAAGACGCGCGCGGCGACGGAGCACCAGGACCGCCGTCCCAGCGAGGAATCCGACAACGGCTATCCCGGTTCCCGCACTTCCGAGCAGCGGCGCCTGCGGGACGCCGACCTCGGGTGCGCAGGCCGGCGTGTGGATGGTGTTGCTGTCCAACGTCACGGCGCCGTTACGGGCCAGCAACCGACCCTCGACATCCGTGCCGGTAGTAGCAGTGATCGAGGTCAGAGCCAGGACGGTGCCGATGAAGGCGGTGTCCGTTCCCAGCGTCGCCGAGCTGCCGATCTGCCAGAACACGTTGCACGCCTGGGCGCCATTGACCATGTCCACCGTGCTGTTCGATGCGGTGGTGAGCGCGGATCCGACCTGGAAGATGAACACGGCGTCTGGATCACCCTGCGCATCTAGGGTCACGGTTCCGGTCAGCTGCGCAGCGGCGTCGTAGCAGTAGACCCCCGTCAGGAGGGTCAGCCCACCCAAGTCCTCGTCGCTGCGGTTGTCGTCACAGGCTCGCCCGGCCGCGTCGTTGTAGGCGATGATCAGATCGGCCTGGGCATTGTTGGCCACGCCATCGGTGATGTGGATCGTCCCCGGCGGCAGGACGCCTCCCGGCGGGAAGCCGGTGACTGCCGAGCCCGGACTGACTCCGAGGTTGCCACCCTCGTCGGCATCCGCGCTGACCCGGGTGGGCCCGGTGTTGGTGACCGTCGAACCGGCCAGGACCGAGAAGTCTCCGGCCGTACCCATAGTCACAGTGGCTGGGACGGCAAAGGCATACATAGCGGGCTGCATGAGCAGGACTGCTCCGGCGGCCAAGCCGACGAATGCGCTGCGTCGCCCAAGGCGTGAGATGGAGTTCATGTCGTTGCTGCTTCCTCCCGACGCCGCTTCGGCCCAGTCGGATAACGAGCGATCCTCGAGGCTTGGTCGGCTGTCAGGCACTGGTGGTCGGGTCACCGGTCGAGGCGACCGGACCGGCTTGCTACTCGCCTCGTCGTCCCGCTTTGAGCCGGGCGCAGTATTTGTGGTGACGGGGCGGTGCCTTCAGCGAAGGCAACGGAGCGTGACTGCAGGTATACCTAAAGTAAACTTACAAGTGAAGCAAGTCAATGACTTTCCGTAAGGGAATGATAACACATCGTGATCTTGATGAACGCTCAACTTATGGGGTTGGTGTCCATGAACTGTCCGTCGCGAAGTCCCAGGTCCGCCGAGAGTGCTGTTTTCCGTCCACCAAGAAGGCGTTCTCGACCTTGCGACCGGTGATCGACACGATGCCGATGTTGTGCATGTCGAGGTAGGCAGAATTTGCTGCGTCGTTGACCCGCTGGTGCATGGCACACAGGGGCTTGTGCGCCTCGACCGTGACCGGCCTGAGGACCTTCTCATGGGGCGGCTCGGCCTCGACGTGGGCGAGGAACAGCTGACCGTTCTTGAACACGCCTTCGGCCACGCCGCCCATCTCATCGACGATGTGGCCGTGGCCTCCGGGGTACCGCGAAACCTCGGCCAAGAGGACGGAGGCGTAGTTCTTCGATGCCGATGCGGTCAACTGAAGAAATCGTGAGGCGTAGAGGAACTGATAGGTAGGCGCGCTTCCGGCGCCAGTCTTCGGAAACGGAAAACCGGGGAACGTCTTCTGCGCCGTGCGGAAGAAGTCACTGTCGAACACGCTGAAGCGGCCAGTCGTGGTGAAGCTGTAGTGCACATCCCCGGACAGAACGACCACGTCGGTGTTGCCGCATTGGAGCAGGAAGGTCAGCAGGTGGCCGCGGTTGGCCGCCCAGCCTTCCAGGTCGAAGGGATAGGGCCCGATATAGTTGGAGACCCCGCGCTGCATCGTGTCGATCGTCTCGTAGCCCCAGATCGGCGCCGGCGCGACCAACACCAACGGGTAGGCGACACCTTGTCGTCTCAGCAGCTTGGTGAGGCTGTCCAACGTCAGCTTCCACGCATCGATCGACTTCAGATAGGCCGGCGCCTTGGTCTGCGTGCGCCCGAACCCGTCGTAGTGTCCACGCTGAGTTCGGGTATCGAGGAAATAGATGAACGGGTATGTGGGAGTGAAGAACTCCCATCCGTTGGCCCGGCTCTTCGCCAACAACTCGGCATCCAGGCCGGTGGTCGAATCTAGGCGACGTGCGTTGGCCTGCACCATCTTCGGGAGAAACGCAGCATCGCCGTCGGGGTCGTTGCCCCATGCTTGAAACAGCCAGAAGGCATACAGCGCGTTGGTCAGGATCCTGACGCCCACCGCCGACTGGCGGACCCCGTTGATCCAATCGAGGCTCAGATTCCAGTCGTCTGTGACGTCGTGGTCGTCGAAGATCATGTACGTCGGCGTGTTCGCCAGCAGCCGGCGCACCTTGGGCAGGCCGGTGACGTACCCGTCGATCTCGCTCGGAAAGGAGCCGGCCGGCCAGTTGGCGCGACTCCACGCCATCCCGTACATCGCCGCGAACTCGGCAAAGGTCACCAGATGGTTCTTGGCATAGGTGGAGGTGAAGCACGCCTCGCGCTTGACGAACTTCTGACGTTGCCCGACACCGGGCAGGTCCAGCCCGTTGGGCAGCGTCTCCGTTGCCGCGCCCTCCAGCTTCGCTGCGACCTGCTTGACCACCTCGAAGCTCTTGTCGTGCACGTCATCGGCATAGATTTGGTCACCGGTCAGGCACAGAATCGTGGGACGGGCAGCCAGGCTGTCGACGTTGTTGAAGATCAGGGAGTCGCCGTAGGTCATGGCGTCGAGCGGACCGCCCTCGTCGTCATGAATCTTGCGGCACGACACGTAGAGGGCGTTCAGCTTGCTGCCCGGACCTTGCAGGTAGAACGTCGGCAGTCGGTGACCCGGGTAGACCAGTTTTTCGTCGACCGCGACCTTGGCGAATGGCGCATGGTCTTCGTTCCCTTGGCCGTCAGGCACCGCGATGGAGTACTCGAGCAGCGTGTTAGTCGGGAATTTCCCCTTGGTCGGGGCAGCCACGATCAGGTGCACCCAGAGGTTCTCGCAGACGTGCAGCCGGGCCTTGTTTGCCGACTGGCCGATCCAGTCCGCGTGGCCCACCTGCCGCACCCGGAGCGCGAGTTCCATGTCGATGGTGGTGGCCAGCCAGACCGTCACCATGGAGGTGTCTGCTCGGCGCAGGATGGGACCGGCGAAGATGGTTGTGGCATCCATGTCGGTGTTTAGGTCAGACCTGGCGCCCGGTCTTGGGGTCGTAGGTGACCTCGACCGGGACCACCTGGTCGGTGGGTAGCACTTCCACCCACTGGTCGAACACCTCGAAGTCCTCACCTTCGGGCTTGACCCGGAAACCTCCCTGCAGCGGGTAGAAGCCGTGCTCGTACACCTTGTCGATCGGGGTGGCCGAGACACGGTTGTCGTCGTTGATCTCGTCGCCGGGATAGCGGCCGACCTTCTGGCCCGCCTCGTGCTTCTCGGCGACCACGTCGCACAGGTGCTCGATCGCATCGCGGATGGTCACCGAGTCGCCCTCGTGCGGGATCTCGGCCAGTTCGGCAGCCGGCGCGACGTAGTTGTCGTCCAACCCGTCCGTGCCCTCGACATGGAGGCGCTGCAGCCAGTTCATCGCGGCTCGTTCCTTGCCCGGCCGTACGGGAATGACAGCTTTGACCCACGGAGCGTTGAGGAAGGCATTACGCATGTTGTCGCCGTCCAGCTGAAGCAGCCAGCCCAGCGAGCTGCCCAGCTTGGCCGGCTCGGAGTCCTCGGTGATGTAGTAGTTGTCGACCCGGTTCTCCCCGGTGCCGCCCCAGGACACGATGTCGGTGTCCCCGATGGCGGTGTCCTCTCTCCCCTCGAACAGACCCTTGACCGCGGATGCGGACCATGCGCCGGTCGAGGAGGCGTTCAGCTGCTGATAGACCGACGTCCCACCTGTAGTACGGCTCTCCCCTCCCGACGTGCCACCGGGCGCCGCCGACTCACGAATCCCGCCGAGCACCTGATGGCTGCGATGCAACCGGGGGCGCCACCACTCCGGCGCCACGAAATAGAGCATCTTGTCGATGTCGAAGATGGCGTTGAGCAACTCCGAAACCACGTGTCTGGTGCGGTCATCGGGCATCGGAAGATCCCTGGTCAACATGTCCTGAATAAGGGCGCGGTAGACCGTTATCCGCTCCTCCTCGCGCAGCTCTTCGAATGGACGCGCCTTGATCTGGCTGGCCTTGTTGATCCGGTCTCGCGCTGCATCGACAAAGGCCCTCTTGAACTCCCGGCTCGTGCCCTCGTTGAACGTGTCGATCTTGGTCTGGTTCTCGGTTTCGATCTGGTTTCGGATCGCCTCGGTGGGGCGCCACTTCACCTTCGCGGTGACCAGGATGGGGGAGGCGTTGCGGAAGTTGACGTGCTTGAGCTTGATTCCGAACGTGATCCTGCCTGGACTGGGCTCCTCGCGGTTGATCACCTCGATATCGATGTCACTGCCGCCGTAGTCGAAGTCGATGCTCTCGAACTCGTACCCCGTTGCCTCGCTGTCCATCTGGTAGCCCTCGAAGATGTACTTGATCCGCTCCGCAGCGCCGTCATTGTTGTCGAGGTTGACCTCCCTGCCGTTGCGATAGGCCTCGTCCATGTCGTCTTCGGGGATGGTGTCCTCGGTCTTGGGGACGAACGGGATCGTGATCGCCAATTCGGTCATCGTCTGGCCAGGCATCGGAATGGCCTCGGGTGGTGGCGTGGAGCCGACCTCGGGGTCCTTGGCCAGGTGGACCAGCTTGGCGATTCCGAGCTCCCGGCCGGGGTCATCGACGTAGGCCTGCCAGCAGAGGTAGGTCCCAATGTCCTGAACCTGTACGCCGACCTGGCGCATCTTGCGGCGCAGCTCGTAGTTGATCAGCTTGTCGGTGGTGTTGCTGAGCACGTACCTCTTGCTGGACGTGTCCGTGGTCTCGGTGACCGTACGGAAGGTCGACTTGACGTTCTTGCGGATCTCGGTCGCGAGCTTCTCGGTCTGCTGCCGCATCCGGCGGTGCGTCTGTTCCCGCGCCTTGCCCTGCGTGTTGCCGACGTCGATGCTGGTCGAGGCCGTGGCGCTCCCGCCGATCCAGCCCTGATTGGCCGTGGCGTTCATTCCGAACTTGGTGTCGGACTTGTTGTCCTGCTTGACCGCGTCGGAAATCTCGTCCTCATCGGTGGTGGACTTCTCGGTCCGCAGGATGGTCTCGAGTTCGGTCTCCAGCGTGTGTTCTACGAGCGTGCGCCGCGTCGTGACCTCGATCAGCTCGACGGTGGCGCCTGGACTCATCCAGACGTGGCTGACCGGTGGGCCGAGGAAAGTGTCGAACTCGAAGAAGTACTGCCGGAACAGGTGCACGATGCCCAGCGGCGAGAGGCTGGCCCGATCGATGTCCTTGAACGGGTCGATGTAGTCGAGGGGATCGGTGAACTGCAGCACTGCCTGGAGTTTGGCCAGACTGAGGTCGGCCTTGTAGAAGATCTTCTTCAGTGTGTCGTGCTGACCGGTTGCCTTGAGATGCAGCAGGTAGCCGGCCATCGTGGACTCGCGAGTGAGCTGTTCTGCGATCAGCAGGCCGGGGCTGATCTCACGCTCACGCGGCGTGGTGCCGGATGCTGTGCTCGCCCACGCGGTCACCTTTGGCACCGCAACCTCTTTCAGGACGGCGCTCAGTTTGGCCGGCTTGATGATGTCCCAGACGTCGTCGTTGTACTTCTCCAGTGGGGGCAGCTCGCTGGCGATCGCGTCGGTGAGGAAGGTGCTCGTAGAACGCGTGCGGGAGGCGGGCAGCTGGGCCGGTTTCACGTCACGGATCCGCGGGACTGTGCCCTCGCGCCCGGGGTCGAGCTCTACGACGCCGGCGAACTTGCCAAGCAGCTGCGCGTTGACTCGTGCTCGATCGTTGGCGAACCCTTTGCGGAAGCGGTCAGCCATCAGCTTGGAGCGCCACCCGATCATCGGTTGGTAGACCCCGAAGATCTCGCTGGCATAGGGCAGGACGTTCGTGTACGGCGTCAGATCCATGACCGACTTCATCGAGGGCAATCCTTCTCGAACGACGGCCCCCGCGGCGACGAGCATGATCATCTACCTAGAGTCGTGAGGCGGCAACACCTAGTAGCGAATTCGGGAATCGGATTTCGGGTTGGGGTGCCCCACGATCAGGCCGGGGACACAAATCTCAGGATGACTCTCCATAGCGAGAGGCAATCGCGGCGGCGCGGTTGCGCAGAGCAGTGCGCAACGACTGCGGGGCCAGGGCCTCCGCGCCCGTGGTGAGCTGCCACAGCGCCCATTCGGCATGTCGGAAATCCTGGAAGGTCACCTCCAGCCGCAGCCAGCCGTCCGCGTCGGGTTCCTCGGTGCGGACGGCCAGTGCGGTGCTCACCAGTTCCTCCCGCCGCGCAGGGCTTATCCGTACCAGCACGGCGATTTGGTTGCCGCTGGTCCGAAACTGTGTGCTGCGTTCCTGCCATGCCCGGTCCAGATCTACCCGGTCCGGGCGCTGTGCCGGTTCGGGGAGCTCCTCTGCAGCCAACACCCGCGACATCCGGTAGGTGCGGTCCGCGCCAGATCTCGTGGCCAGCAGGTAGCTCTGATCGCGAACGATGACCAGACCGATCGGGTCGACCGTGCGCCACTTCGGGCTCTGGTCGAGTGCTGCGTAGTGGATGCGCAGCTTGTGTCCGGCAAACACCGCGCTCCGTACCTCGGCAACTACGCTGTCAGGCACTTCCTCAGCGACCAGCCGACGCGACAGCAGGTCGGTTTCCGGTCGATGAGCAAGCGCTGCGCCACGTCAGAAGCGGTGTCTCGATGGCTTTCGGGTAGCGCGTCAACCACCTTGAGCATCGCCGAGGTAAGCGCCGAGCCGAGGCCGAATGCCTGCGCGCCGCGCCGCGATCCGGCGACCAGCAGGGCAAGCGCTTCGTCCTGGTTCAGCCCGGTGAGCTCGGTGCGAAAGCCAGGTAACAACACGAATCCGCCGCTCCGGCCGCGCTCGGCGAAGACCGGGACACCGGCCGCGGACAACGCCTCGATGTCGCGCAACACGGGCAGGTGGACATAGGCACTTCAACGAGTCGAATGGAGCTGATGTGGTGGTAGCGCAACGAACTGCGGTCAACCCGGTGGCGTGGTCGGTGGAGATGGGATTCAACCAGGGCGAGATCGTCTCCGGGCACACACCCGGACCCTGTACTGCTCCGGGCAGACCGCGATGAGCGGCGACGGCAAGCCCCAGCATGCTGGTGACATGGCGGCGCAGTTGGCGCTGAGCCTCGACAACGTGGAGGCAGTGCTCGCAGAGGCTGGCATGACCCTCGCGAACCTGGTCCGGCTCAACGTCTACACCACTGACGTCGATCTGCTCTTCCAGCACTATGGGGTGCTGGCGTCGCGGTTGGGCGCTTCCGGGGCGACACCGACGACCACCATGCTCGGGGTCACCCGGCTGGCTATCCCCGGCCAGATGGTCGAGCTCGAAGGAACCGCCGTCGAGTGATGCGAGTAGCCGGAAGGTGGGTGATGTCCCGGTGCTCAAAGTGGTGACAATCGGCGTCTATGGCTTCAATGGCGAGTCCTTCATGCAATGGCTACGGCACGCGGACGTCCGCCTGCTGCTCGATGTTCGCCAGCGCCGCGGTGTGCGAGGACCCGAGTACGCCTGGGCGAACTCACGGCGGCTGCAGGAGACCCTCGATCAAGCCGGGATCGCCTACGAGCACCACCGCGAACTCGCTCCTACCACCGAGCTACGCCAACTCCAGTACGCCGAGGATGACCGCCGAGGGGTCGGCAAGCGCTCGCGCCGTGAACTCGCTGCCGAGTACACCCGCCGTTACACCGCCGAGATCCTCGACAGCGCCGACCTCGCTCTGATCGTGTCGGCGTTGCCGAGCAGCGGGACCGCAGCGCTTCTCTGCGTAGAGCGCGACCCCGAGGCTTGCCACCGCTCGTTGATCGCCCAGCGGCTGGCCGAGGAGTACCTCGTCACGATCGAGCACCTGCGCCCGTTGTGAAGCGGGAATTCCTCAAGCTCGACATCGCACCTGCGGAGGCTGCGTACTCGACAGAAGGACGCAGCAACCTGAGGGTTGCGCTCTCGAACGAAGTACGCGGCAACGATGGGGTACGTGGTGGGCTGGGTTTCGGGCTCGGGCGCCCGTTTGTAGTTGCTCATCCTCTGTAGTTTGCCCATCCTCGTGAATTTGAGAGCGTCGCTGTGGGTCACGTGTGGTTGCTCAAAGTTCTTGAACTTTGTTGGGCTGCATGGGCTTAGAGGGGCAAGAAATGTCAGACCCTCTGTTTATGGTCGTGGTATGAGTTCGTTGCTCGCCTCGGATGGGCCTTCAGGCCTGGGCCAGGTCTGCGTGGACCTGGGCGCGGTGTGTGAGGAACGACTGTGGGCGCAGTCCGACGGGCAGATCATCGACCGGGTCGCCGCAGCGCTGCGGGTCCGCGCGCAGGCCGACGCGGTCCTGCTCGCAGCGGTCGGGGAGTTCGAAGCCCGGGGCCTGGCCGGGTCGCGGGGCTGCTCCTCGACCCGGGCGTGGCTGCGCTCGGCGCACCGGATCGCCCCGGTGGAGGCCTCCCGGCTGGTCCGTACCGCGACAGCGGTACGGAATGATCTGCCGGCGGTGGGGCAGGCGATGGCAGGTGGTTCGGTGTCGCTGGCCCAGGCTGAGGTGATCGTGGGCGCGATCGGTGACCTGCCCCCTGAGACGCCGGTCGCGTGCCGGCCGGAGGCCGAGCAGACGATGGTCGACTACGCCGCCAGCTTCGATCCGGTGCTGCTGGCCCGGATCGGACGACGACTGGCCGAAATCGTGGACCCCGACGGGGTCCAGGCCCGCGACGAGAAGCCCATCCTCGACAAAGAACACGCGACGCCCACCGCGACCGCACCCTGACCCTGAGCCCGGACA
>Ga0190275_10004232_pt1 | contig 10329 bp, 11 predicted proteins | sample Popmic550T_FD_133745 | JGI IMG/M metagenome (GOLD analysis project Ga0190275, IMG submission 133745) | Populus adjacent soil microbial communities from riparian zone of Yellowstone River, Montana, USA - 550 T | ecosystem: Environmental > Terrestrial > Soil > Riparian zone > Trees stand | place...
ATCGGTTGCCACCGACAACGACGTGCCCACCCCCTGCCCGTCCAGTTCCGCGACCAGCAGGGTCAGGCCGGGCAGCCGCTGGCTGCCGGCGGGGTGCAACTCCCCGGAACGTTCTGGCAGCCGACCGTCCGCGGCCAGGAAGGCCAGGTATTCGAACCAGGCCACATCGGCGTCGGTTTCCGCGGCCCTGATGGTCAGTCCGGGCACCTGAACCGGTTCCGGCTGGACGCCGTGCTGCCTGATCATCCAGAAGCCGGTGGGCTCGGCAAGTCGCCCCGGCAGCTGCAGTCGCGCGTAACTGTCGCAGACCACTCCCGGCACGTCGTCGGGCACCGTCGCCTCGGGGACCAGCGTGACGGCGCCGAGCAGGAACGGGTGCGGAATCCCGCCCGTGGCCCGAGCCAGTGAGCCGTCGTCGGCCCAGTCGGTACCCAGGCTGCGGTAGGCGAACGCGTGCCAAGCGGCCTCCCCGTGCGCGCACAGCCCGATCAGCTCGGTCATACCCGCACGACCAGGGCGGTCGCGATCGCGGCCACGCCCTCGCCGCGTCCGGTCAGGCCCAGACCGTCGGTGCTCTTGGCGCCCAGCGAGACCGGCGCACCAAGCACACCCGCCAGCAACTGCTCGGCTTCGAGCCGCCGCGGCAACAACCGCGGACGATTGCCGATCACCTGGACGGCCACGTTGCCGATCTCGAAGCCCGACCGCCGGACCAGCCGGGCCACCTCGTCGAGCAGGCTGACTCCGGACGCCCCTGCCCACTCGGGCCGGTCGACGCCGACATTGCTGCCCAGGTCCCCCAGCCCCGCCGCCGAGAGGAGGGCGTCGCAGATCGCGTGGCAGGCAACGTCACCGTCGGAATGGCCGGCCAGCCCGCGAAGCTCGTCCGGAAAGTGCAACCCGGCCAACCACATCGGCACCCCGTCGACCAGGGCATGCACGTCGCTGCCGATGCCCACTGTGGGTAGCTCGGTCAACCGGCGCTCCTGATCACGTTCGGACCACCCTCGCGGGGTTTCACGAACCATGCGAACGGACGGTGTCGCAGCACCCGGCGGAACGAGTGCCGGCCCATCCCGGCCCGTAGTTTCATGAATGCGTGGGCAAGGTCCAGGTCGGCCGCGGAGGTGATCTTGAGCGCTGTCATGGCCCCCTTCACCAGGGCCACCGGATGCCCGGCCGCCTCACACACCGACAGGTCGTCGGTGCAGGCGATCTGCTGCTCTGCGGCGTAGTCGTGGCTGGCGTTCAGGACGTCGAGGGCGAAGCCCTGCGGGGTCTGGATCGCCCGCAGCCGATCCCGGTCGACGATCTTCAGCCGGCCGTCCTCGAATTCCTCCCGGATCGAGTCCGCCACCGGAATCGCCGGGGCCACCGCCACCGCGCCCTCGCGGATGGTCCGGATCACCCGGGCCACCACGGTCGCAGGCACCAGCGGACGCACCGCGTCGTGCACCAGCACCACCACGGCGTCGGCCAGCTCGGGGTTGCTCCATCGCCTTCAGCCCGCGGCGAACCGACGCCTGCCGGGTCTCGTCACCCTCCACAAGGGTGACCGGAATCGGTGACGCCGCCAGCACAGGTAGGAAGTGGTGCTCACCGTTGCGCGGGATCACCACCACCGCGTGCGTGCAGCCACCGGCCGCCATCGCCTCCACCGACATCGCCACCACGGCCTTGCCGGCCAGTGTGGTCACCGGCTTCGGCACCGGGCCACCGAACCGGACGCCGCGGCCTGCGGCGACGATCACAGCGGGCACTGACTCGGGCACAACCGGCAGTATAGGTGTGGGACGTCCGCGCTCAGGGACGAGCTTCGACAACCGTCCCGGCGCGCTGCAGGACAGCCTCCGCCAGGGCCAGGTCGAGCACCACCATGTCCAGCACGCCGGTGCGCAGCGCGGCCAGTACCCCAGCTGCCTTCTCCAGCCCGGCGGCCAGGCCGATCACGCACGGCACCCTGCGCAGATCGTCCAGCGACACCCCGATCACCCGGTCGGCGGTGGGCGGCCCGACCTCGACGCCGTTGTCGTCGAAGAACCGGCCGGAGATGTCGCCGGCCGGCTTCTGCGCCAGGAACGCTGCTTGTTCGGCGTCGTCGAGCTTCATGTCCTCCACGATCGTCGCCGAGGAGCCGACCCCGACGGTGCCGATGCCGACGAACGCGTGATCGACCCTTGCGGCTCGCTCGAGAGCGGCGCGGGTGCCCGACTCGGAGGTGATCGCACTCTTGGTCTGCGGGGATTCGACGATCGCGGGGGCGATCAGCCTGCTCGCTTCGACACCGCACTTGCGGGCCAGCACCTGAACCAGGGTGCCGCCCGCCGAGGCGGTGTCCAGGCCGGGGTTGCCGCCGGCGAGCGGCAGCACATGCAGCAGTGGCGCCACCCGATCGGGCACCTCGGCGACGAAGGCCTCAAGAGTGCTTCCCCAGCTCAGCCCCACGCGGCGCATCTGCGGGAGTCGTTCGCCGAACAGATCCGCCGCAAGCCGTCCGACCGACTCCAGGGATCCTGACATGCCGCCGTTGGGAGTGCCGACCCGGGCGTCGGTGAGCCCGAACTGCTCGATCAGCTGCCGTTCCACCTCATGGACCCGTCGCACCGGCGACCGTGGATCGTGGATCCGGACCTCCACGATGCCCTGCTCGCGGGCCGAGGCCAGCACCCTGGAAACCGTTGCGCCCGACAATCCCATCCGGCGCGCCACCTCGCCTTGGGAAAGGCCGTCCTCGTAGTAGAGCCGGGCGGCTCGCACCAGCGTGTCGATGGAACGGGTCGCGGCCACGGCACCCCCCATACTCTCGAGACGGTCACCGCCGCTGGTGCGGTGGATTTCAGTTGCGGCCCAGGGAGCCGTTGGCGAGCATCGCGTCCTGCAACCGGCGCATCGCCACAATCGGACGGGTCTCGTCCAATTCGATGTCGGCGTAGGTCACCGTGGCGCCGGCCGCAACGTCGCGGGTGAGCGTCGATCCGGCGATCAGGCCGAGCGGTACCGCGCCCGCCGCTGCGGCGTCCGCCGCCGCGATGGTGAAGCCGTGGACGTGGTGGCCCCCGATCCCCTCAAGCTTCTGCCCCGCCTTCAGGTCCGACTTGGCCACAGCGGTGACCTCCGAGGTCCAGGTGGTCGGATGGAAGGTGGATCGGCCGTCGATGATCGCTTCACCGATCGACAGGTTCGCCTCGATCGAGGCGAGGTGGTAGGGCCGGTAGAGCGCGTAGTACGGCCCCTTGCCCAACTTCAGGTAGTCCAGTTCGTGGGTGACCACGTCGTTGGCCGACTTGGCGATCACGAACACGCCGGGAGCGACGTTGCCGGTGACGTACTCGACCACCGGCCCCTCGTCGCTGAGGATGCCGCCGACCGCGGCCGGCACCAGCTTCGTGGCCAACTCTTCGACCGAGCAGGCGACCCCGTGCATGCCGGGGGTGTCGACGCGGTATCCGGTCGCGTTGGACAGGGCGCACATCTCGAGCTGGGTCTTGGTGCCGTCGGTGAACGAGCAGAGCATCTTGGGGTTCATCCCCTTGGCCTTGGCCTCCTCGGCCACGTCGGTGGGGGTGTCGGTTGGCCGCATCGGATTGTTCTTGCCCTTGCCGGCGACGACCACTTGCAGGCCGATGTCCTCGGCGTACTCGACCAGCTTCAGGCACTCCGACGGCTCGTCGCCGCGGCAGACCGCATAGATCGCGCCGCCCGGCTTGTTGCCCATGCCGGCCAAGAGCAGGCCGACGGTGATGTCGGCCTCGACCGTCATCAACAGTGTGTGCTTGCCGGCCAGCAGTGCGGCGTAGGCGATCTCGGCGGCCACGTCCGGCACGCCGGACACCTCGACGATGACGTCCAGCGGCAGCTTGGTCAGCCCCAGACCGCTGCTCAGTGCGACGGACTCGCCCGCCTCGATCCTCTCCGCGGCGGCGGCCAGATCGTCGGTGCTGGTGACGCTCTGACAGCCGGCGCCGGCCAGCGCGCTCTCGGCCCGGGTGATGTCGATGTCGGCGACCGCGGACATGGCCAGGCCGGGTACCCGGTTTATCTGGGCGACCAGACCTGACCCCATCTGGCCTGCGCCGACCACGCCGACCCGGACGGGGCGTCCGGTGGCCTGCTCACGGGCGAGCAGCCGTTGACTGTAGCTCATCGCTGAACCTTCCTTTGTGCGGTCCCCGCCAGCCGGGGTGCGGTGGTGATCCTGTTGTCAGTGACTCGGGCGCGCGTGGCCTTGAGCTGGGTCAGCGCCATCTCGATCGCTTTCCTCGACTGCTTGTCGGTGACCCGGTCGGCAAGGGTGCCGACCGGCCCGATCAGTTCGGGCGCCTCCTTGGCGGTGGCGAAGATGGTCGTGCCACGCAGTACCTGGGCCGCGATCACCTCGTCGCGCGGATCGTCGACGATCAGCATCACGATCGTCCCCTTGAGTTTGCCCAGCCCGCGTCCGGTGACCAACAACCGGTCCTTGCCCCGGTGCCTGGTGGCCAGTTCGTTGACCGAGCGTGCATAGCGTCCCTGCTGCCACAGTCCCAGCAGGAGCGAAACGATCAGGGCCCCGCCCAGCAGCGCGGGGAACTGCCAACCCATCTCAGACCTCCCGGAACACGATCGGCGAGCCGACGCTCGGGCGCGGACGGGCCTCGCCGGACGCCTTGATCGCTCCCGGCAGCAGCGGCTGCTCGGGACAGTTGACGTAGATGACAGCGTGACCGAGGTCGGTCAGGTTGACGTCGGCCCGCTCGCCGACCTCGTCCAACGTCAACACGACGCCGCCGAGCTCGACGGTGTCGCCAGCCTTCAGTGGGCGGGCCGGGGCCTCGCGGGTCTTGTGGACGATGCTGACCTCGCCCAGTGCGTCCGGCACCGGGTCTCCGAACAGGATGAAGACGCCGCCGTCGAACATCTCCGAGGTGAATTCGCCGATCCGATCGATGGTGGCGGACCACAGTTCGCGTTCCATTGGTGTGTTCCTTCGTGGTTGAGCAAAGCAGTGGGTGGGGGTGAGGGGTGGCCCCGGCTGGGGCCACCCCCGTGGGTCAGATCGCGAACGACGCAAAGTACGCGATGATGACCGCTGCCGGTGAGGTGATCATCCGGGAGAACAGCACCGCGGGCACGCCCACCGACACTGTTTCCGCCTCCGCTTCTCCCAGCGACAGGCCGACCGGGATGAAGTCACAACCCACCTGCCCGTTGATCGCGAACAGGGTCGGCAGCGCATACTGCACCGGCAGGGCGCCGGCGGCGATCTGCTGGCCCATCAGGACGCCGACGACCTGGGCGATTGCGGCACCCGGTCCCAGGATCGGCGAGAGGATCGGAATCGCGGTGATCACACCGAGCAGGACCAGGCCGAAGGGGTTGCTGACCAGCGGGGTCACGGCGTTCGCAATCCACTGCGAGATCCCGGTGTAGGTAACGATGCCGATCAGCAGCGAGACGTACGCCATGAACGGGATGATCGTGTTCAGCACCAACTTCACCGCCTGCCGGCCCGAGGACAGCAGCGTGTTGATGAAGTAGCCGATCGCCTCGCCGAAGCTCACCACCAGCTTGGTGAAGCCCCCGCTGCTCTTCGCCTGCTCCTTGGCCTCCGCCTTGCGCGCCTCGTACCTGGCCCGGTCCGCGTCCAGCGCGTCGAGCGCGGGCGCTGCGGACGCCATCGTCGCCCCTGACCCCACCAACGCCGCTTCGTCGGCCAGGCTCACCTCGCTAGGCGTGACGGCCGAGACGAAGATGTCCTCGGTGATGAACTGTGCCAGCGGCCCGCCGGGCTCGCCGGGGAAGACGTCCACGGTGGGGATCCGCTTGCGCGGGTAGACCCCGATTCGGGCGGTACCACCGCAGTTGATCACCGCGCACATCACCCGCTCGTCGGCGATGTGGTTGGTGAAGCCGTCCACCGCTTCGGCACCGGACAGTTCAGCGATCTTTGCCGCCACCGGGTGGATGCCACCGCTGGTCACCGACAGCACGACGTTCTTCTCCGCGGTCGGGGTGAGGGTGAGGCCCGCCCCCCAGCCGCCACGTCCCTTGCGGATCGACACACTCTGGTAGGTCGATGTCGTCTCGCTCATTCGTGGCCCCCCTGAATGTGACCGGCCGCATACGCCGCGTCGAACTCGCTGAACCTGGCCTCGTGGCCGCCCCGCTTGATCAGCAGCTTGGTGAGGAACTCGGTGACCACACCGCGCATCAGAATGACGACGATGCCGACCAGGAAGTACAGCGCCGCCAGCCTGGCGTACGCCCCCGGGTCGATCGCCAGCACGCCGGCCGAGACGCCCGTCCAGACGAAGATCTCACCCGCGTTGGCGTGCGGGAAGAACGCGGTGACGGGGTGAACGAATGACACCGCCGAGTCGTAGAACGCCGGTTTCTGCCTCTCCGGCAGGAACCGGCCGAACGAGTAGCACATCGGGTTGGTAAGCATGATCACCGCGATGACCGGCATGATCGTGTAGCGGGTGATCGCGTACTTGCCCGCCCATTGCACGGCGCGGGTGACCCGTTCCTCACCGATCCATGTGGTGATCGCATACATGGCGGTGAGCAGCACGATGAGCAGCGGCAGAATGCCGGAGACCAGTCCGAGGAAGCTCTCCGCCGCCGCGTTGAACAGGCCGATGAAGTTCGTGGCAACCCACGTGATGCCGTCCATGAACCATTGCATGTGACCCTCCTTTCGAAATGTTGCGATTGATGGGTTGTGGTGCGGAGGCCTTTCTCCGCCCAAGTCCCTTCCCTGCGGCCCGTCAGCCGAGCAGCAGGAAGGGGTCGTCCAGGATCTCCTGCATCGTGGCGAACGCCCTGGCGGCGTCCGCCCCGTCGGCCACCCGGTGGTCGACGGTCAGGCCCGCTTCGCACACCGTCCGGGCCCTGATGGCCCCGTCGGAGTCGAAAACCGGTTGCACCTCGACCGTGCCCAGCGACAGCGCCGTTGCCTGGGGTGGGGTCAGTAGTGCGTTGAACCGCTGTACCCCGAACGAACCCAGGTTGGACACCGTGCCGGTGCCTCCGCCCATCGTGCTCGGGTCAGCCTTGCCCGCCTTGACGGCGGCGGCTAGGTCCTTGATCGCCGCATCCAGTGCCTTGATTCCCAGCGTCTGCGGGTCTCGCAGTACCGGAGCCAGCAGGCCGGCGGGGGTGTCGATCGCCAGCGCCACCCCGATGGAGGCGTTGGTACGGACGCCGTCGCCGCTCCAGCTGCCGTTGAGCGAGGGGTACTCGCGCAACACCAGCGCGTAGGCACGCAGCAGGATGGTGTTCCAGCTGACGCCTTTGAGGGACGCCTTGCGGGCAGCCGCGAGGCGCGTCAGGTCGAAGCTGCGCCACACGGTGAACTGGGGGATGCCGGCCGTCGCCTCCAGCACCCGGGCGGTGGCGATCCGGAGTCGCCGGCTCTTGGCGTCGCCGAGCAACTCGCCACCGCTGGCCGAGCCCGTCGAGACCCCGCCACTGGAGCCTGCCGACACCCGACCGCTGGTCGAGCCTGCCGACACCCGACCGCTGGTCGAGCCTGCCGACACCCGACCGCTGGTCGAGCCTGTCGAGACCCCATCAACCGATTCCTGCCGGCTCTCCAGGGCGGCCCGGACGTCGCGCGCGCGGATCGTGCTGTGCGGGCCACTGGGCTTGACCGCGGCAAGGTCCAGGCCGGCCTCGGCGGCCAGCTTGCGAGCCAGCGGCACGGCGCGTGGCCGGAGGCCCTCGGGGGTCGCCTCACCGGTGCCGTCAGCAGCCGTGGCGGCCGGCTCCGCCAGCGCATCCGGGGTCGGCGCGGACGGAGCATCGGCGGCGGCCTTGGTCGGCTCGGCGGGCGTCGCGAATAGGTCGCCGAGCAGGTCGTCCTTCTCGGTCTCGATCCAGCCGATCGGCTGCCCGACCGGGACTTGCTCACCGGTCTGGGCGAGCACCTCGACCAGGGTGCCGTCGCAGGTGGACTCGACATCCATGTCGACCTTGTCGGTGGTGACCACCACGACTGGGTCACCGTCGGTTACGGCACCGCCGACCTCGACCAGCCATTCCTCGATGATGCCGAATTCCATCGTCATCGACATCTTCGGCATGTTCAGCGGGATCCGGGGCATCTCACCACTCCCCGACCAGCGCGGTCGCCTCGCGCACGATGTCCTCCACCTGCGGGACGCTGGCCCGCTCCAGCTTCGGGCTGTACGGAATGGGCGTGTCGAGTCCGCAGAGCCGGCGGATCGGCGCCTGCAGGTCGCCGAACACCGCCGATTCGGCGATCGTGGACGAGACCTCGGCCATGAATCCGGCGAACTTCGGCGCCTCCTGTACCAGCAGCACCCGGCCGGTGCGGGACACCGAGTTCAGGATCAGTTCGACGTCAAGCGGCTTGATCGTCCGAGGGTCGATCACCTCGGCGCTGATCCCGGCTTCGGCCAGTTGCCCGGCCGCCTCCAGCGCGCGCCGCACCTCCACCGAGGTGGCCACGATGGTCAGATCGGTGCCCTCGCGCTCGATCACCCCCTCGCCCAGCCGGGCCGCCGGAAACTCCGCCGGCACCTCGAAGCTCTGCTTGTAGAGCAGCTTGTGCTCCAGTACAAGGACGGGGTTGGGATCATCCAGGGCCGCCAGCAGCAACGCTCCGGCGTCGGTGGCATTCGACGGCATCACCACCTTGAGGCCCGGGACGTGGGCGAACCAGGCCTCAAGGGACTGGCTGTGCTGCGCCGCGGCCCCGGTGCCGGAGCCACCGGGGGCCCGGATCACCAGCGGAACGTTCGCCTGGCCGCCGACCATGAAGTGCAGCTTGGCCGCCTGGTTGACCACCTGGTCCATCGCCTGACAGAGGAAGTCGGAGAACTGGATCTCCACGATCGGCTTCATGCCGGTCAGGGCCGCACCGACGCCCATGCCGACAATGCCCAACTCGGAGATCGTGGTGTCCCGAACCCGCTCGGTGCCGAAGCGCTGGTACAGGTCGTTGCTGACGCCGAAGGCACCGCCGTAGATGCCGACGTCCTCGCCCATCAGGAACACCCGGTCGTCGCGCTCCATCGCAATCGCCATCGCCTCCCGGACGGCTTCGGCGTAGGTCATCGTCCGCATCCCGTCCTGGCCTGAGGAAACCTGCCCAGCGTCCGCCCCCGGGGGAACCGGGTTCTGCCGGTCGTCGCGAACGCTCATCAGCGGGCCGCCAGTTCGCGAGCGTCCACCGGCGAGGGCGCGTAGATTCCGGCCAACATCGCCTCGACCGTCGGCTCCTCGCCCTGGGTGCCGAACCGGACGGCCTCCCGGATCTCGTTGCGCACCTCGTCCTGCACGGCGTTCAGGTCCTCCTGGCTGACGCTGCCGCGCTCCAGCAACTCGGCGGCGTAGCGGGCGATCGGATCGCGGTCGCGCCACTGCGAGATCTCCTCCCGGGTCCGGTACAGGTTCTTGTCGGACTTGGAGTGACCGCGCCAGCGGTAGGTGAGCGCCTCGATGAACGAGGGTCCCTCGCCGGCGCGGGCCCGGGCGACCGCCCGTCCGACGACCTCGTGGACGGCCTCGACGTCGTTGCCGTCGACGGTCTCACCGGGGATGCCGTAGGCGACCGCCTTCTCGCTCAACTGGTCGACCTTGAACGCCTTCTCGCTGGACATCGACATGCCGTACTTGTTGTTCTCGCAGATGAACACAACCGGCAGCGACCACATCGATGACAGGGTCAGCGCCTCGTGCCAGGAACCCTCGCCCACGGCGCCGTCGCCGTGGAAGCACAGGCACACCTGGTCGGTGCCGCGCAGTTGGTTGCTCAGCGCGGCCCCGGCGGCGATCGGCGGGCCGCCGGCGACGATGCCGTTGGCTCCGAGGTTGCCGGTCGCCACGTCGGCGATGTGCATCGAGCCGCCCCGGCCGCGGCAATAGCCGTTGTCCCTTGCCAACAGTTCGGCCATCGATCGGCCCAGGTCGGCTCCCTTGGCGATGCAATGTCCGTGGCCTCGGTGGGTCGAAGTGATCTGGTCACCCTCCACCAGGGTTGCGCAGGCGCCGGCTGGCACCGCCTCCTGTCCGATGGAGAGGTGCATGGTGCCGTGCATCATGCCGCGGCCGTAGAGATCCTCGACCGCCTCTTCGAAGAGGCGAATCCGCCACATCGTCCGGTAGGCGTTCAACGCGTCAAGCTCAGGCATGGCAGAACCCTAGGACACGCCGCACGGCTGATGCAAGACTATTCGTGTCGTGAAACTCTTTGCAGGCATCCCGGGAATAAAAAGGCCGGCCACACATGAGTGCGACCGGCCTCTTCAGTTGATCAGGACGCCAGAACCTCGTCCAACAGCACTTCGGCGCGATCTTCTTCGACCTTTTCGGCCAACGCCA
>Ga0190275_10004233_pt1 | contig 10327 bp, 12 predicted proteins | sample Popmic550T_FD_133745 | JGI IMG/M metagenome (GOLD analysis project Ga0190275, IMG submission 133745) | Populus adjacent soil microbial communities from riparian zone of Yellowstone River, Montana, USA - 550 T | ecosystem: Environmental > Terrestrial > Soil > Riparian zone > Trees stand | place...
CAGGAGGACGCCGGGGTTCACGCTTCGAGTCTGAGGCCGATGCGGCCCAGCCTGAAGGTCCACTTGCGCGCCCCCTGAACGGACCACTTGGCCCGGCCGGCGCATCCCCCGGGGGGCCGGGTCACTCGATGGCGGCGAGGAGGGTCAGCTCCATCCGCGAGGGGGTCTCGTAGTCCCTCCGCTCGATGTCGGCCACGGCCGCGGCGACGTCGAGTCGCGGCACGGCCTGGGCCTCCTCGCACATCACGAAGGCCGTGGCGCAGTAGTCGTCGACCCGCTCGCAGAGGCCGATCCCGAGGACGCCGTCGATGTCCGGGTGGTTCAGGCCCTCCCCCGCCGCCTGTCTCGAGGCCATCAGCTCCTCCTGTCCCCGGAGGAAGATCTCGAAGCCGATCTGCTGGATCGTGACGCGCAGGTCGGAGCGGAACAGGACCGGGTCGAGCACGTGCCACCGGTAGAAGCTGCAGAGGTCGGGGTTGGCGCCCTCGTCGGTCCCGGGGGCCCGCACGTCGAGCGGCGCCCCCATGTACAGCGCCTGGTGGGGTCCCATGCCCCAGGCCGTGCCGACGTAGTCCTCGAGGCCGGTCCCGCAGATGGTGGGGTGGTCGCCGTCACCGTCGAGGTACATCTTCACCTCGCCCTCGCCGTACCAGAGGCTCTTGTCGATCACCCGCACGCCCACGACGCAGCCGAGGAAGCGCCCGGGCCCGCGCAGGCCCTCGACGATCACGAAGTCCTCGGTGAGCACCGTCGGGTTCTGCCGGCGGTGGGCGACGTGCAGGAGGCCGGTGTCGGCCGCCAGCTCGGGCTCGAGCGTGTAGTCGACCTGGTAGTAGAGGTGGCCCCGGCGCTCGCTGCCGTTCACGTACTCGATGCGGATGCGATCGGGGAACGGCATCGGGATGAACGAGTTGAAGCCCCGACCCTCCTGGATCGCGGTGAGCGCCGTGGAGGTGGCGACGGGCCGACCCCAGGGGACACCGAAGAGGTCCGACACGGGCGCGCTGATGCTGGGCTCGGTCGCGTCGCCGTAGAACACCTCCAGGTATCGGGCGCCGGTGACCTCGGGAGGCGAGGGCGGGATCGTCAGCCACAGGTGGCGGACGACGCCCGGCCCGGCGATGTCGGCCATGACGACGCGCTCGCCGGGCTCGACGACCCGCATCGGTGCACCCTTGCGGCCGCCGTGCGCCGTGCCCCCGGCGCCCCGTGCACCGGTGGGGTTCTCGAAGCTGATGGACCGGGTCTCGACCTCGGCCCCGACGCGGGTGAGGTCGGTGGGGTCGAACATGGGACTACCTCCTGAAGGTGGTCGATCGAGGGCGGGATCGTGATCGTGGTCCGCCGGGCCGGGCGTCGCCACGCCTGGGTTCGGCAGCTCAGGCCGACGAGGAGATCCGGGGCCAGAGGATCCGGTCGACGGCATCCTGATCGGCCGGCGCCGCCGTGATCCGCATCGGGCGCCCCGGGGCGCGTCGTCCCCACATGATCAGGAGCCGATGGGCGGCGTCGGTCTCGACGACGACGTCCGCATCGGTGACCTCGTCCGGGGCGAGGGCGAAGCGCCCGTCCGCGAGGGTGACGTCGGGCTGGCCGGGCGCCCGCACCACGATCCGCAGGTGTGGTCCTCGGGCCGTGCGGCTGGCCGCCGACTCCTCCAGCGCCGTCATGGCGCTGAGGACCGACGTGGCGTGGGCGGTGAGCTCGGGCTGGGCGAGCAGCTGGTCGGACGTCGCGTCGTCACCGCAGACGTCCCAACGGTGGATGGCGGCCTCGCTGCGAGCGTGCATCCGGAGCTGCGTCGCGGTCATGGCCGTGCCCGTGAAGCCCACCCCTTCGTCCGGGCCTCGGGCATCGAGCGCGGCGACGGCCTCGACCATGCGCCCGCCCTGGACCATCCAGGCCGCTCGGAGGTCGTCCCAGTCCAGAGCGCGGAAGGCCGCCTCCCGCTCCTCGAAGCCTCGGGTGACCCGGGCGGGCCGTCCGAGCAGGTGCTCCTCGACGAGATCGGCGATCTCCTTGGAGCCGGCGGCGAGATGGGCGACGAGCTCGTGGACGGTCCACCCGGCGCACGCCGTCGGCGTGCTGGGTGCCGCGCCGTCGAGCGCAGCGACGAGAGCGTGGGCTTCGTGATCCGACATGGGTCCTCCTGACCGAAGGGGTCTCCCCTGTCAACGCCTCAGGTCCGCGCTTCGTGAGGTCGATCGCGCTCGACGGCGAGGAGGTAGGCGGCCATGGCGAAGGCGAAGCTGGTGAACAGGCTCATCACGAAGAAGATCCAGGGCCGGGCGATGCCCCGGCGCCGCCCGTCGGTGATCGACCACAGGGGGAGGAGGACGACGTTGGCGAGGATGTAGTCCTGCGCCGCGGACTTGGCCGCCCAGTTCTCGAACAGCGACTGGGTGAAGTGGACCCAGCTGGCGGTCTTGCCCCACTCCTGGACGTAGCGGATGTTGAAGTACCAGCCCAGGGCGACGGAGACGACGCCGGTGACCACCAGGGCGGCCTCGACGGGTGTGACGCCGCCACCGGGCCAGCCGCGGAACAGGCGGGCGTTCCACCGGACCATCAGGACGGTCGTCAGCACGCCCAGGACGGCGTGCACGATCAGCGAGATCATCCTGCTGCTCCTCCGGTGATGGGCTCGACGACGGCGAGGGCGACGTCGGTGAGGCGCGACAGCTCGTCCAGGTCGTCGGCCGGGCCGGCCATCCAGGTGTCGAGCGCGGTGAACACGGCGGCGGCGATGGCGCGGGCGGTGACGGCGGCCCGCACACGGGCATCGGGGTCCTCGGCCGCGTCGGTGCCGGCCCGCTGGAGCAGGTGCGCGGCGATCTCGCGGGCGAGCTCGGACTCCACCCGCCGGATGTGGGGCTCGATGCGGTCGCGGTCGAGCCCGTCGATGCGGACGCGGGCGATCTCGGCCACCAGGGCGGGGTCGTCGGGGAACGAGTCGACCGCGGCGCGCACCGATTCGACGAGCGGCTCGCGGCGAGGACGGACGGAGAGGGCCCGCCGGAACCAGTCGAGACGGGCCTCGTAGTCGGTGAAGAGGAGCTCGTCCTTGGTCGCGAAGTAGCGGTAGAAGGTGCGAGGGGTGACGCCGACGTCGGCGGCGATGTCGGCGATGCTCGTGGCGTCGAAGCCGTCGCGGACGAAGCGGGCGAGCGCGGCGTCCCGCAGCGCCTGACGCGTCTCCTCCCGCCCGGTCACGCGCTCATCCGGCGGCGTCGAGGACGGCGTGGCCGGCGTTGTAGCCGGGGATGAACGTGACCCCGGGCCCGCCGTGGCAGCCCGCCCCGCAGAGGTACAGGCCGGCGAACGGGAGGTCGAGGTCGCGCCACCCGCGGGGCCCCGGCCGGAAGCTGCCCATCAGGTCGGGGTGCAGGAGGGCGTGGGTGAAGTCGCCACCGGTGCACCCGAACATCAGCTCGTAGCTGGAGGCGGGGTACGCGATCTGCCGCTCGATGCTGCCGGGGAAGTTGGGGGCGAAGGCGGCGATGCGGGCGACGACGCGCTCGGCCATCTCGTCGCGCTGGCGCACCCGCTCGGCGTGATCGCTCCCCACGGGAGCGCAGAAGGCGAAGGCGCTCGCCGCGTGCCGGCCCTCCGGCGCCATCGACGGATCGATGATCGACGGGATGCCCAGGGACACCGGCGGGGCCTCGGGGACCAGGCCCCGTCGGCACTGCTCGAACGACTGCTGCATCGCCTCGGGCGTGCCGAAGTAGGTGGTGGTCGAGCGCAGCTGGCCGTCGTTCAGCACCGCGTTGGGCCCGGTGAGCTCGGGCAGCTCGGTCAGGGCGAAGTGCATCTGGAAGTAGGCGGCCCGGTGGTCGATCGCCTCCACCCGCCGCGCCAGCGCGGGAGGCAGGGCCCTCGGGTCGATCAACCGGGTGAAGGTGTGGGTCGCGTCGAGGTTGGACACGACGACCGGCGCCGTGATCGTAGTGCCGTCGTCGAGCTCGACTCCCCCGACGGCGCCGTCACGGACGACGATCCTCGCCACCTTGGCGTGGAGGCGGAGCTCGCCGCCGTGGGCGAGGAAGAGGTCGCGGACGTGGTCGGACATGGCACCGATCCCGCCGCGGACCTTCGACATGGCGGCGTCGTCGCCGGGGGTGGCGAGGGCGAACGCCAGGCAGGTGGCGCTGCCGGCGTCGTAGGGGCCGCGGAACGTGGAGTTGATGGCGAGGAAGGCGAGGAGGCCCCGCATCTGGGCGTGGGCGACCGGGTCCGGCAGGTACCGGTCGACCACGTCCATCACGCTGCCGAAGAGCGCGACCCTGATCGCCTCGCGCTCGGACTCGTTCGTCGCCACTGCGAACATCTCGTCGAGCGTCCGCGGCGGGCGCCCGACCTCGAAGCGCCCGAGGGCTCGGGCCGGCGCATCGGCCCAGGCGACGATCTCGCCCAGGCCGAGCATCGCCTCCATCCCGAGGGTCTCGCCGAGGTGGGCGACGAGGGCCTCGGGGTCGGTGTGGAACACCATCGGGGCCCGGCCCTCGTCGCTGATCGAGGCCGACCGCACCTCCGGCTCGAAGATCGGACAGGCGTCGAAGCCGAGGTCGGCGTAGATCTCGTTGGGCACCGGGAACTGGACCGACCCGGCGAGCTCGAACCGGTAGCCGCGGATCAGGTCGGTCGTCGACGCCATCCCCCCGGTGAAGTGGTTCTTCTCCAGGCACAGCACCCGCAGGCCACCTCGAGCCATCACGGCGGCGGCGGTGAGGCCGTTGTGCCCGGCCCCGATGACGATGACGTCGTGATCGGTCACGGCCGCAGCATGTCGAACCTGCCACGATTATGTCAAGAGTGACATCACCATGTCATCGATGACCCTGGACTCATCGCGGTGGCGGCCAGGTCGCGCTCTCGACGTAGTGGTTGTCGAACCGGTCCTGGCTGTCGACCACGTCCTGCCCGGTCGCGTCACCCCCGTGCAGCCGATCGAGGAGCCGGTAGTACTCGAACCGCTCGCGGCCGGGAGCGCAGACGATGAGCACGTCGGCATGAGAGCCGGCGGCCGGGCCGAACGCGTGGTGGACCCGGGGCGGGACGACGACGAGATCGCCCGGGCCGAAGACCTCGACCTCGTCGCCGAGCAGCATCTCGAAGGCGCCGTCGAGGACGAAGAACAGCTCCGCGCCCTGCTCGTGGAAGTGCGGCGGCGCACCGTCCGAGCCGGCCTCGAAGCGGGTCCGGTTGCTGGTCAGGTGACCGCCGGTGTCGACGGCATCGGCGAGCAGGGTGATCACGCTCGTCGGATCGCGGTCGAGCACCTCGGCGTCGGTGGACCGCACGATGTGGGCCTCGGGGATGATCTTGCTGTGTGCCATGGCACATCTCCTCTGCGTTGCGATGTGGTGTGCGTCCTCACGGTACGGACAACTGGTCCAACGACATGGTCCGGTTCAGCCAGTAGTCTCTGTACCAGTGGATCTGCTGCTGACGTTGCGGAGCGACCTCGGTCGGCAGGCGGCGGTCGAGCACGCCCTCCGGGACGCGATTGTCGACGGGGCTCTGCAGCCCGGGGCCCCGCTGCCCTCCACCCGCGCCCTGGCCACCGAGCTCGGCCTGGCCCGAGGGACGGTCGTCGCGGCCGTCGAGCAGCTCAGCGCCGAGGGCATCCTCGAGACGCGACCGGGTGCGAGGACGCGCGTCGCCCACGTCCCGCCGTCCCTCGTCGCCGTGGCGTCGCCCCGATCGGCACCACCGGACGCGCCGGAGGCCGACTTCCTGTCCGGCGATCCCGACCTCACGTTGTTCCCGCGCGCCGCCTGGACCACCGCGGTGCGCAACGCGCTCGACCGGGCGGAGGCCGGCGCCCTCGGCTACGGCGACCCTCGGGGCGATGGCTCTCTCCGGGTCAGCCTGCTCGAGTACCTCGGGCGCACACGCGGCGTGGTCGCCGCGCCCGAGTGCACGTTCATCACCGCCGGCTTCTCGCAGACCCTCGCCGTGGTCGGCCGCGTGCTCGCCGGCACCGGCCCCGCCCGTGCCGTCGTCGAGGACCCGTCGTTCTGGCGCCATCGCGAGCTGCTCGTCGACGCCGGCCTCGACTGCGTCGGCGTGGAGGTCGACGCCGATGGCATCCGCACCGACGATCTACCGGCGGACGGAGTCGCCGCCGCCCTCGTCACCCCGGGTCACCACACCCCGTTGGGCGTCAGCCTGTCGCCGCTGCGACGCGCTCGGCTGGTCTCGTGGGCCGCCGAGACCGGAGCGCTCATCATCGAGGACGACTACGACGGCGAGCTGCGCTACGACCGGCGCCCTTTGCGCGCCCTGCACTCGCTCGACCCCGCCCGGGTGATCTACTGCGGAACGGCGAGCAAGTCCTTCGCACCCGGCCTGCGCCTGTCCTGGTGCGTGGTGCCCCCCGCACTGGTCGACGCCGCCACCGCGACGCTCGCCTCGATCGGGGGCCCGTCGGTGTCGGCCGTCGAGCAGCTCGCGCTGGCCGACCTGCTGCGATCGGGGCGGTACGACCACCAGGTGCGCCGCATCCGATCGGAGTACCGGCGGCGGCGTGACCAGCTCGTCACGGCGGTGGGCCGCCAGGTCCCGTCGATCCGGGTCGAGGGCGTCGATGCCGGGCTCAAGGCCCTCCTCCGCCTGCCCGCCGGACTCGACGAGACCGACGTGGTCCGCGGGCTGGCCGAGCGCTCGGTCGCCGTCGCGCCTCTCGCCGCGTTCCAGCTCGACGGTCGGGCCTCCCCCCGCGGCCCCGCCATCGTCGCCAGCTACGGGCGGCCCTACGTCCACGACTTCCGACGGGCTCTCCAGCGGCTCGTCGACGGCCTGAAGGCGCTGGTCGAACCCTGACGGGTCAGCGTCGGACCGGATAGCGCAGGTGCAGGGCGCGCCGGCCCTGGACCACGATCGGGTCGTCGAGCAGCAGGTGCCCGCCCTCGAGCTGGCGGAAGTACGGGACGCCCTCTCCGAAGAGCACCGGGACGAGGCTGACGCACACCTCGTCCAACAGGCCGAGCTCGAGCGCCTGCTGCGTGATGTCGGCACTGGCAACCGTCACGTTCTTGTCGCCGGCGATCTGCTGGGCCCGCTCGATCGCGGCCTCGACCCCCTCGACGAAGGTCGTGTTCGGCCACCTCTCGGCGGCGTCCGTCGGCGGGTGATGGGTGACCACCACCACGGGGGCGCCGGCCGGGTGCTTGTCGCCCCAGCCGTCGGCGATGTCGAACAGACGCCGACCGGTGACGAGCGCGCCGGTGTTCTCGGTCAGGTCTCGCAGGGCCTCGGCACTGGCGTCGTCGACGTTGAACGAGACGTCCTCGTTGGGGTTCGCCAGGTTCACGTCCCCCGCGGCGTACCAGTCGAACAGCTCACCGGGCTGGTCGTCGGTCTGGGCGATGTAGCCATCCAGCGACATCGTCATGTGACTGAAGATCTTGCTCATGGGGCTTCGCGCTCCTTCTCGTCGATCTGTTCCAAGGTCAGACCGGATGGCCCCGTCGGTCTCATCGGTGACGGCTCACCCCCGGGGCGGAGAAGGGCCGAGGATGTACTCGTCGTCAGGGCCGTGGTACCAGCCCATCGATGCCGAGGTGCCGCCATCGACGTGCACGGTCTGACCGGTCACGTAGCTCGACAGCCCGGAGGCGAGGAACACCGCGACCCCTGCGCACTCGTCGACGTGACCCACCCGGCCGAGCGGGACGACGGGCCCCATGGCGTCGCTCGCCCCCGGCGCCAGCGATTCGAGACCCTCCGTCCAGGTGATGTCCGGGGCGATGGCGTTCACCCGTATCGCGTGCGGGGCCAGCTCGAGGGCGAGGGTCTTGGTGAGGTTGATGACGCCGGCCTTGGCGGCCGCGTAGGCGGCGTAGAGGGGTGCGGCGCGGACGCCCTCGATCGACGTGACGCTGATGACCGATCCCCCGTGGCCGTCGGCGACCATCCGCCGCGCCACCGCCTGCGTGCAGAGGAGGACGTGCTTCAGGTTCGACCGGTGGAGCGCATCGAAGCCGCCCTCGCTGGTCTCGAGGAAGGGCTGGGCGAAGACACCACCGGCGTTGTTCACCAGGATGTCGACGGTGCCGTACTCCTGGGTGGTGGCGGCCAGCGCCGATGCGATCGCCGCCGAGTCCCGCACGTCGGTCGGGACCGCCAGCCCGTCGACCTCGTCGGCCGCGGCGCGGCAGGTCTCGGCGTTCTGCTCCCAGATGGCGACGCGTGCTCCGAACGCGGCCAGGCCCGTGGCGATCCCTCGTCCGATCCCGGAGCCACCGCCGGTCACGACGGCGATCTTGTCGTCGAGCCGGGCCGCATCGGCGGAGAGCATCCGGCTCACCTCCCCCGCGGCGAGGAGCGGGCGATGACCTCCGTGCCGTAGCGCTCGAGCGTCTCGACGGCGGCCTCGATCGAGGTGTCGGGCACGCTCGTGCTCGACCAGGTCACGCCCAGATCGGTCATGCGCCCGAGCGCCTCGAGGTGGGCCTCGGGCTCGAAGTCCGTCGCGTCGGCGGCGGGGAGGCCCGTCGTGAAGGCGACGTCGACGTCGTCGCGGTGGCGGCCGGCGGCGTCGACCTGCTCCCACAGGTGGTCGAGCATGGGGGCGAGGTCGTCGAGCCCGCTGAGCGGGACCGTCCGCGCCGTCTTGGCCAGCCACGGCGGTGCCGGGAAGGGGTTCCACCCGTCGCCGTGGGCCGCCACGCGGCGGCGGGTCAGGGGGCTGTTGCCGCCGATCCAGATCGGGATGTGGGCCGGCTTCGGGTTGACCGTCACCCGATCGGCGGTGAAGTCGCTCCCCTCGTAGCTGAACTCGTCGGTCGACCAGACGCCCCGCAGGACCTCGAGGGCCTCGTCGAACCGGTCGTTGCGCTCGTCGAAGTCCACGCCGAGGGCCCGGTACTCGCTGCGCAGGTAGCCGGTGGCCACCGAGAGCACGAACCGGCCGTCGGACACGGCGTCGAGGGTGGCGGCGGCCTTCGCCACCACGAACGGGTTCCGGTACGGGAGCACGACGATGTTCGGGATGAGCCGCAGGCGCTCGGTCGACGCCGCCACGACGGCCAGGGCGACGAAGGGGTCGAGGGCGTCGTGCCCGCCCCCGGTCAGCCACTTGTGCGAGGGCGCCGGGTGATCGGTGAAGCCGATGCCGTCGAACCCCGCGGCCTCCGCCGCCCGCGCGATCCGGACCAGTCCGTCGCGCGAGAGGAGCGCCGGGTTGGCCGGATGGGAGATCAGCGGATACGTGAACCAGTGGTGCATCGGGCCTCCGGGTCGAGGTCGTGATCTATCACGACCCCCGGGTGGCCGCCGACGACTGGGCGAGGACGCCCAGGAGGTGGGACCAGCCCTCGGCGTGGGGCGGCACCTGGTCGTCGGGCAGGCCGGTATGGCTGAGGTCGACCCGGGTGCCGGCGTCGATGGGGGTGAGGCGGAACTCCACCCGCGACGAGCCCACCGGGAGGACGTCGCTCCCGAGGAGGCCCCAGCTCACGACCACCGTGTGGTGCGGGTCGACGACGAGGTACTCGCCGCGGATGGGGTTGCCCTCGATGTCGACGGAGAACGTGCCGCCGGGGGTGGCGTCGAGCTCGGCCGTCTGGCCCATCCAGGCCAGCATGCCGTCGACGGTCACGAGGTGGTCGAACACGATCTCGGGGGGAGCCTCGATGTCGATCGAGGTGGTGAACTCAGCCATGGTCCTTGGCGGCTCTCTCGGCGGCCGCCTTGAGGGCGGCGAGACGGTCGGGCCAGAAGCCCTCGAGGAACTGGCGCACGACCTCGAAGCCGTCGGTGCGCACGACGAACAGGTGGCGGGTCCCGTCACGGCTCTCGGTGACGAGCCCGGCGCCCCGGAGGACGCGGAGGTGGTGGGAGGTGGTCTGCTGGCTCAGCGCCACCTCGTCGGCGATCTCGCCCACGGCGAGCGGCCGGTCCTTCACCACCTCGAGGATGGCCCGGCGGTTGCCGTCGGACAGGGCCCGCAGCGTGGCGTCGAGCGGCTCGGCCGCGGCCGCACCGGCGCTCATCGCGGCTTGCGGCCGAGGAACGCCACCAGCTGCTCGCTCGGGGCGTCGCCCAAATCGAGGTCGGCGGCGTAGGCGTCGCCCCGCTGGGCGTCGTCGATGGCGGCACGGGCGAACTCCAGGATCGGCACCGCCAGCGCCTCGGGGATGGCGACGTCCTCGCCGGTGGACTGGCCGATGTCCCACCCGTGCACCACCACCTCGAGCAGGTTGGCCGAGGCCATGATCGGACCCGGCATGGTGCCGAACCGCACCTCGTAGGTGCGGTCCAGGGCGGCCGGATCGGCCCAGCCCCGACGGGTGCGGGCGGCGATGGCGGCGAAGGCCGC
>Ga0190275_10004235_pt1 | contig 10324 bp, 8 predicted proteins | sample Popmic550T_FD_133745 | JGI IMG/M metagenome (GOLD analysis project Ga0190275, IMG submission 133745) | Populus adjacent soil microbial communities from riparian zone of Yellowstone River, Montana, USA - 550 T | ecosystem: Environmental > Terrestrial > Soil > Riparian zone > Trees stand | place...
CGCTCCGGTTTGGTCTTTTTTTGGTCCCAAAAACCGGCTTTGGTCCCGCGAATGCAAGCGCCGCCCCCGTTCTCAGAGGGCGGCGCCTTGAAAGCGGCGGGTTGCTCGGCTTGGAAGCGGCGGCAATCGAACCCGCCGCTTTCGGGAACCTCAATGCGTGTACACGTCCGCTGTCACATCGTTGGGGCCTATCCCCCGCTGATGAGCACCCGCCCGTTGGGCAGCAGCGTCGCCTGGTTGTACATCTCCGCCGTCGCGCGGGGGCCGTTTCGATCCATCCCCCCGCCAAGTTTGCCTGGCACGCGGCCCTCTTCCATGGCCTGCGCTCAACCATGGCCTGCGCTCAACCCGGCGTGAATGTGAGGACGCGGCGGAGGTTGGAGCGGATGCTGCTCTGGGGCACGAGTTGGAAGAGCCGGTCTCGCGCCCAGCATGCGAGGCGGTTCTCCCACTGGCCCATCTCCCCAAACCGCCGGGACTGGCTCACGAAGCCGTTGGCGCGTGGAAGGCGCAGGGCCTGATAGCGGGCGAGCGCCGCCGGGAGATCCGGCTCTGCAGCCAGGCACCGCGCGAGCACCGCCGCGTCCTCCACCGCCTGCCCCCCACCCTGCCCCATGTTGGGCGTCATCGGGTGGGCCGCATCCCCGAGCAGCACCACACGCCCGCGCCCCCAGCTCTGGACCGGGGGACGATCATGGATGTCCGTGCGGACGATGGACGCGGCCGGCGTCTTCTCGATGAGGACGCGCACAGGCGCATGCCAGTGACCGAAGCGTGGCAGCAGCTCGGCATGAGCGTCGGGGGCGTCAACGCCGCCCACCCGCGTGTTGGCGGTGGCAAACCAGTAGGTGCGTCCCTGCCCCAGGGGAACGATGCCGAAGCGCAGGCCCGGGCCCCAGCTCTCCGAGGTGGAGAAAGGGTCCGCCACGCCCGCCTCCTCACACACGCCGCGCCAGCTCGTATAGCCCGCGTACCGGGGCTCGCCATCATTGAGGAGCTGCGCGCGAAGCGTGGAGCGCAGCCCGTCGGCGCCCACCAGCAGCTCCCCCTCCACCTCGGTGCCATCGGAGAGCCGGGCGAAGACGCTCCCCGGCTCCTCCCGAAAGCCCACGACCTTGACGCCCAGGCTGAGGGGCTCCGGCCCCAGCGCCTCTTGGAGCACCTCCTGGAGCCGGGCCCGGTGGATGATGATCATCGGCGCGCCGAGCTCCGCGGCCATCTCGCTCACGAGCATCGTCCCAAGCGAGCGGCCCCGCCAGTCGAGGATGGAGCCGCGCTGCATGGCATGGCCGGCCGCGGCCACCGCCGTGTCGAGCCCGATCGTCCGGAACGCGAGGATCGCGTTGGTCTGCATGGTGATGCCCGCGCCGACGGGGCGCAGGGAGGCTGCTCGCTCGAAGATCCGGACGGAGAAGCCCGCCCGACGTAGCGCCACCCCGAGGGTCAGCCCTCCGATTCCGCCACCCGCTATGAGGACCGTCCTCTTCGTCTCCATGCCTGAGGTGTAGACTCAGCGGCCCGCGCAGACAACTGCTCTTTCGCATGCTGCCAGCGGGAGAGGCGAACGGACATGAAGCTCTACGCCATCAGCGATCTCCACGTCCGAGCCCCCGAGAACCGCGCGGCGCTCGAGCAGCTCTCTCCCCACCCCGAGGACTGGCTCATCGTCGCGGGAGACGTGGGAGAGACTCGCGAGGATCTCGCGTTCACGTTCGAGACGCTGGCCTCGCGCTTCCGGCAGCTCATCTGGGTCCCCGGCAACCATGAGCTGTGGACGATCTCCCAGGACCCCTCCGCGCTCCGGGGCGAGGCCCGGTACCGGCAGCTCGTCTCCCTCTGCGAAGCCTATGGCGTCCTCACGCCGGAGGACCCCTATCCCCGGTGGCCCGGCGAGGGGCCTCCCCGGATCATCGCCCCCCTCTTCCTGCTCTACGACTACTCGTTCCGGCCGGATGACGTCCCCGAGGAGGACGCGGTGAAGTGGGCCGCGGAGTCCGGACTGATGTGCACGGACGAGGCGGTGCTCTTCCCCGATCCCTACCCCTCGCGCTCCGCCTGGTGCGCCGCACGCTGCGAGCAGACCCGCCAGCGCCTGGAGGCCCTGCCCGCGGACTGCGCGACGATCCTCGTCAACCACTTCCCGCTGCGCCGGCACCATGCCCGCCTGCCCCGCATCCCCCGGTTCTCCATCTGGTGTGGAACGCGGAGGACCGAGGACTGGCACCGGCGCTTCCGGGCCGAGGTCGTCGTCACCGGGCACCTGCACATCCCCCTCACCTTCTGGGAGGAGGGCGTGCGCTTCGAGGAAGTCTCCCTTGGCTATCCGAAGCAGTGGCAGCACCGGCGCACCATCAATCAGGCCCTCCGGCAGATCCTGCCGGCCCCTACCCCGCCCTCCCCTACGCCGATCTTCCACGGGTAGGCAGGCGCAGGAATGGGCGGCCACCATTGTCGGGGGACGCTCGATGGGGTTTTCTTCGGGCCCCATGCGACCTCGGACCCCCTCTCTCACCCGCGCGGCAGGATGCACCCTCGCGCTGCTCCTCGCCACGGCCTGTGGCTCCTCCCAGGAGATGACCGTCATCCAGGAGGAGCTGGAGCTGCGTAACGAGGCCCGTGACGACGCGGCCGTGGTGGAGCGGCTGCCGCTGGGCACGCGAGTCAAGGTCCACTCGCCGCGCCCCTGGGAGACCGAGGGGTGGCACCGGATCGTCACGAAGGCGGGCACGCGCTGGACGAAGCTCGAAGGGCTGGCCCCCTACCCGCTTCGCGGCGAGACACGGTTCGTCCGGGTGGAGGAGCTGCCGGTGCATGCGACCCGGGAGGCCTCAGGGCGCGTGTCGGAGACGCTGAAGCTGGGCACCGAGGTCCAGCTGCTGGCCGAGGATCCGCCCGGCGACGCGGCATACCGCGGGGTGATCCATGAGGGGACGCTGCGCGGCTACGTGGAGGAGTTCGCCCTGTCAGCGCAGAAGCCGCTGACGCGTGACCTGCTGGCAGCCTCCAGCGAGTACCTCAAGAAAGGCGACTTCGACCGGGCGAAGCAGCTCGCCAAGGCGGCCCTGGCCATGGCGGAGGGCACCGGAAGGAGTGGCGCGCTCGTCGAGGCGCTCACTGTCGCGGAGACGGATCCGGGTGAGCTGAAGGCAGAGCTCACCGCGTTCGACGACAAGGCAGCCATCGACTTTCCTCCGGCCAAGGGGGCTCAGGGCTACGTGATCCCGTACCGGGCCGCGGTGCGAGAGGGGCCGGATGACCGGGATGCCATCGTGATGGTGCTGCCGGTGGACGCGGCCGTAGAGATGCTGGATCTCAAGGGGCCGTGGGCACACGTGGCGCTCATCGCCAAGGAGACGCCCTGGATGGCGGTGAGCCTCGGGGATCTCGCGAAGGTGGAGGTGGGCGAGACCGCAGCGCTCTCCCCTGCGCAGCGGGGTGGCCGCGCGCGAGGGTACATGCGGCTCGCCACGCTCCAGGCGAAGCGCCCCAGTGCCAACGAGCACCTCGGCCTGGCGAACAGCCTCTTACGGAAGGAGCGCGCAGAGGAGCGGCTGGCGCTGCTGAAGCGGGCCTTGGCGATCGCCGAGCCGGCGCAGGTGCCCCAGATCGTGCAAGTGCTGATCGACGACGCCTTCCAAGGCGAGCGCTACCGCCTGGCCGTGGCTGCGGCCCTCCAGCTGAAGGAGGCGGCGCAGGGAGGCCCCCAGGCTCCGAGCCAGGGGTGGAAGATCGAGACGGTGACGAGCCTCTACGGCTGCTCGGGGGGGCCGCTGGAGGCCCAGGTCGAGCAGGTGGACTTCGAGCCGGACGGCGAGTTCCCAAAGCCAACGGGCAACGTCTGCGCCCTGGTGACGGGGCTGTTCTCCCCCTGTGACGTGTGCCTGTCGGACCTGTCCGAGTACGACGCCAAGGAGCGCCAGCACGTGCTGCGCGACAAGGTGGCCGTGGACGAGGCGCTCACCGATCACGGCGAGGTGATCACGGACCACACGAAGGCCACCTCGCGGCTGGAGGACGCCTACCCGCGGCCCTCGAGGATGCGGGTGACGGTGCGAGCGGGCTCAGGGGCTCCCCCCGGCCGCCTCTTCCTGTTCGAGCTGCCGCTCGAGGTCGAGCGCTACGAGGCCACGCCGATCGTGAAGCCGCTGTTCAAGGAGGCGCGAGTCTCGGAGATCGACCTGCCCGAGTCCGCCAACGAGGGCCGGTGGGAGTACTGGATGAGCACGCTGCAGTGGGAGGACGCGGCCCACGGGGCGGTGTTCGCCTCGGATCCGAAGGCTGCGTGGAAGGCGGTGCAGGCGTTCGCCCGACAGCTCCAGGCGAAGCCCTCGGAGGTGCAGGCGCGCAATGAGACGGCGGGGGTGGTGTACTCGCTCCACGTCTCGCCTCACTGTGGCAAGTGCCCCACCCGGCGGAAGTGAGCTCCGAGGGCTCCACCCCCGCCGAGGCGAGCCGCCAGGTCAGCGAGCCTTCTGCTGCGCGGAGGTCGGGAAGTTCGGCGGGGGCGTGTTCACCACCTGGCTGGGATACGACGTGAGCGCCGTGAGGTAGCTGTTCGTCAGCTCGTGGTTCTGCCAGAGGTATTGATTGTAGGCAGTGAACCACCACTGCTCGCCGACGTGGATGTAGCTGGTGTTGTCCGCCGCCAGGCCCGTGAGCTGGGGAACGAAGTCGGCGGTGTTGGTGACGCGGAAGGCGGCGGCCACGGCGGTGGTGAAGGCGGTGACGAAGGTCTGATCGCCGACGTGCAGGCCGCCGTAGGTGTACATGATGGGCGACGCGCCCGTGTAGGCGTTGTTCAGCACGATGTCGAGCGACGCGAGCGTGGCGACACCTCCACCGAGGCTGTGGCCGCACACGTAGATCGGCAGCGTCGTATCCTGGAACCAGGCGACCGCATTCAACATGGACTTGGAGAGGCTGTTCTCCACGAACGTCGCGCCTGTATAGAAGTCGTACTGGCCCTTGGCGACGTTGCCGATGGACTGGCCTCCAAGCGTGCCCGCCACAGGGGTCCAGTTCAAGTCGTAGGCAGCCTCTTCCTTGGTGCGGGTGCCGCGAAACACCACCACGTTGTGCTGCGGGATGCCACTGTTCGGCGGCGTACCGGTGGCCACGTAGCCGAAGAACGTCTTCGTCGTGAGCTCCCAGACGTAGATGCTGGGTCCAATGGTGTAGCCCGGGACGGAGATGGGCGTCTTGCCATTGTCATCGTAGAAGCTGTACGCGGCCTCGACAGCGTTCGCGAAGGTCAGCGCGAGCGTGGCGTTGTACGTGGGAGCGGACGAGGTGCTGGCAGCGACACTGGGCTTCATGGGGCCTTCCTTGGGAGTGAAGCCCCAGCCAAGCAGACCCCATGACTGGCCGTCGAGGACCTTGAGGAACGATCTTTCGCCACGGATCGTCCAAGCGGCATGCGCTCAGGCTTCCTTGGACCCCTCCTGCTGCGAGGAACCCTCTTCCTGACTCTACTCGTAGGAGGGAGCGCCCTCGCTCAGAGGCGCACCTTCACCCAGGAGCGGTTCGTCGCGGCAGCGCGTGAGGTGCTCGGCGTCCCGTACGATCTCGGCGGCCGACTGAGAGATCCTCAGGACGGGATCGACTGTCAGGGCGTGCTCTTCTATGCGGCAGAGCGCGTCGGGCTGTGTGGCTGGAAGTCCTTCTCCGTGATGCCCACGAAGTCCGTTCCGGCCGGAGAGCTCGGGACGGCCGTGGAAGGCCTGGCGCCCGTGGCCTCCTCGGAGCTCGAGCTCTCGAAGCTGCAGCCGGGGGACGTGCTGCTCCTGGTGGGCTTCGATCAGAACCCGGCGGAGCCCTCGATCGGCACGCTGAAGGGCCAGCCTGTCTGGGTCTGGCACACGGGCCTGTACAGCGGCTCAGGCCAGTGGATTGTCGGCGACCACTTCGCGGGCCAGGCGGTGGAGGTGGACCTCAAGACCTACCTGGCCGAGCACGCGGACACCTACGCCGGGCTCGTCGTGACGCGGATGACTGACGGCCCCCATCCGAAGCGCTGCCGCAAGCACCCGCCCATGAAGCTCACGGAGGCTCACGGCACGGCACGGTGAGCCGCATGGCCCTGCGAAGGCCTGCCGCTCAGGCGGAATGGGCGTTCGCGTTCGCGGCGTGGAGGCGGGGTGTCCGCTGGGCCCAGGGACGTGCCCGCTCGAGCTGCCCGGCCAGGCGGAAGAGCGTCGCCTCGTCCTCGAAGCGCCCTACGAACTGGACGCCCACCGGCAGGCCCTCGGCGCTCCAGTAGAGCGGCACGCTCATGGCGGGCTGGCCGGTGAGATTGAACGGGGCCGTGAACGCGCAGTACGCGAAGGCCCGCTGCATCCACTCCTCGGCCGTCGTCGGCGCGTTCGCGTTCAGCACTCCCAGCCGGAACGGCGCGACGGGCAGCGTCGGCGTGAGCAGCACGTCGTACTGAAGGAAGAAGCGCCCCACCTCCCGCGAGACGTGGTTCATGATCGCGAAGGCCCGCTGCAGCTCCACCGCCTTGAGCTCACGGCCGTGCAGCACAGTCGCCCAGACCGAGGCCTCGAGCACATCCGGCCCAGGCGTGCGCCCCACCAGGGGCGAGAGCCCATCCACCAAGGCGGCCGTCCCCGAGCTCCAGATCGCCGCCATCGCGGTCTCGACTGCCTTGGAGCGGTAGCCGGGCGTTGCCTCGACGACTTCATGCCCCAGCTCGCGGCACAGCTTCGCCGCCTCCTCCACCGCAGTCACACACTCGGGACTGACCGGCGCTCCGGAGGCCGTCTCACGGGTGAGGGCGATGCGCAGGCGCCCAGGCTCCCGCCCCACCTCCTCCAGGTAAGGACGCTCCGGAGGCGTGATCGTGTACCGATCCCCCACGTCCGGCCCCTGCGTGGCATCCAGCATGGCCGCGCTGTCCCGAACCGAGCGCGACAGCACGTGCTCCACACCCAGCCCGTTCAGGCCCTCCGACACATCCGGCCCCGAGGGCGTGCGCCCCCGCGTGGGCTTCAGCCCGAACAGCCCACACAGCGAGGCGGGGATGCGGATGGAGCCACCTCCGTCATTCGCATAGGCCACCGGCACCATGCCAGCGCTCACGGCCGCACCCGAGCCACCGCTGGAGCCTCCCGTGCTGTACTCGGGGTTCCACGGGTTGCGCGTGGGGCCGTGCAGCACAGGCTCGGTGGTGGCGCTGAAGCCCAGCTCGGGCGCGTTGGTCCGCCCGATCGGGATGACGCCCGCACGCCGAAAGCGCTCCATGAGCGTGGTGTCGTGAGGCGCCACCATGCCCCGGAAGAGCCGGCTCCCCAGATCCGTGGGGACGCCGGCCATGTGGAGCACCAGATCCTTCACGAGGAAGGGCACTCCGGTGAAGGGGCCCTCGGGCAGCGGCCGTGCCAGCACGGCCTGGGTCTCTGCCTCCAGCAAGCCAATCACTGCGTTGAGGGAGGGATTCACCGTCTCGATGGCCAACAACGCCACCCGAACGAGCTCCTCGGGCTTCACCTCTCGACGCCGGACGAGCTCCGCCAGGCCAACCCCATCGAATGTCACGTACTCGCGCAGGTGCATGGCGCAGCTCCGCGGGCGGAAAACACTCCCCTCCCCCGGCCCGCGACCGGGAGAGAGGCGTCAACGCACTTACGGCAGCAGGGTGATGCGCCCCGTGGAGGGAGCCTGCAGCGGGTTGTTGGCGATCAGGTAGGCCTCCACTGCATCGACGTCGATCGGGCCGGTGAGAAACCCCGACCCCTTTGTGAACTCCAGGTAGCCGTCGCCACCGGCAGCCATGAAGTGGTTCACCGTGACGCGGTAGCTCGCCGCCGGGTCGAGCACCGTCCCATTGAGCGTGATGGACGCAGGATCGATCTTGCTCCCCACCGGAGCCGACGCGCTCCAGCTGTAGGCGAAGCCCTGGGACACCTGCATGATGGAGGTGCCAGCCGGCTGGAACTGCTGCTCCAGCACAGTGTCGATCTGCGCGCCGGTGAGCGTCAGCGTCACCAGGTTGTTGGCGAAGGGCTGGGTGGCGAAGGTCTCTCCGTAGGTGACGTCTCCCGCGTTGATGTCCGCACGGACGCCGCCCGGGTTCTGGAAGGCGATGACGGCGCCGCCCTTGCTCTCCGCCTTCGTCGCCGCGAGCATCGCGTCCGCGATCACGTTGCCAAGTGTGGACTCACCCGAGGTCCCAGCGGGGAGCGGACGCACGGGAGCCTTCAGCTCCACGGAGGTATTGCCGATGATGCGGTTGGTCAGGGGCGCGGCCTTGGTGGCAGCGGACTTCACGAACGCATCCGCAGCGGTGTCCATGTTGTCGCGGGTGACGATGTGGTTGGTCGCGAGCGCCTCCACCACGTCGCGCGTGTCGGGATCCAGCGTCAGATCAATAGAGGTGACGATGCGCCCGAAGCTGGCCGCGCTGGTGACGATCTTGCCGTCGATGACGCAGTTGTAGGCCTGGTGGGTATGGCCGGAGACAACCACGTCCACCGCGTCATCGAACCGCTCGGCCAGCTCGACGATGGGGCCGGAAGCGCCGGGGCACTCGTTATACAGGCCCGTCTGGTAGCCACCCTCGTGGATGATCACCACGACGGCCTCCACGCCCTCCGCCTTCAGCTCCGGGATCAGCGCGTTGACGGTGTCCGCCTCGTCCTGGAAGGTGAGGCCCGTGATGCCCGCCGGGTTGACGATGAGCGCGGTCCCCTCCAGCGTCATGCCGATGAAGCCGATCTTCACGCCCTGGAACTCACGGATCTCGTAGGGCGGGAGCAGGGTCTTCCGGGCGGCCACGTCGGTGAACACGTTGGCCGAGAGGAACTTGAACTTCGCGCCCGTGAAGGTGGAGCTGGCCTGGCATCCATCCACGGGGTGGCAGCCGCCGTTCTGCATGCGCAGCAGCTCATCGCGGCCGTCATCGAACTCGTGGTTGCCCACGCCGTTGATGTCCAGCCCGATCATGTTCATCAGATCGATGGTGGGCTCGTCGTGGAAGATGCCGGAGATCACCGGCGAGGCGCCGATCAGATCCCCCGCCGACACGACAATCGAGTTCTCGGGGTTGCGCTGACGCAACTTGTCGATGTGGTAGGCGAGGAAGGTACCGCCGCCGGCGTTCACATCGGCGGTGCCGCCCGTGGTGTCCGGAGCCCGGATGCGGCCGTTGCTCCCCGAGGGGGCCTCCAGGTTGCCGTGGAAGTCGTTGATGGCAATCACCTGGACGAGGACGGGAGGCTCGGGGTCATCACTGCAGCCGGAGGCCAGGGTGAGCAAGGAGCCCGAGACAAGGGCGCCGAGGAACTTGAAGGCGCTGGGACGAACCCGAGCGCGGGAGGACGAAGAGTAGGAGTGGATCATGTGCGCGGAGGGAAATACCTGAAAACGGATCCGCACGGAACCACTGGGCCGTGGCGATCCGGCAATCTTGCCGCACGGCGTCCCACATGCAGGCGGGAGCGGCGAGCTACCTGTCTCCCCAGGCCACACCCACGCCCAGGGTGAAGGAGACCCCATGGGTCCACGCAGCATCGGGCGGCTTGAGACCTTGGTAGAGCACCTCCGCGCTCACGGTGAAGGGACTCTTGAGGGCCGCGTGCGCGCGCAACCCGAGCGGTAGGCCGACGCGCCGCCGTCCTTCCCAGGGGAACAGGCCCACACCCACGGTGGCCCGAAGATCGAGGCCCAGCAGGTACCCCGGCCGGGCGGTCCATAGCGGCGGGGTGAGCAAGGCGAGGGACGTACCTCCAGGGCGAAGCTGAGCCTCCGAGCCCCCCACCCCCCTCATCCAGTCGAGGGACAGCATGAAAGCTCGGGGCAGTGGGACCGCCGCGCGCAAGCCGAGCATGGGGGAAGTCCCTCGGGAGTCCCTGCTGAGTCCCCCGAGGAAGTGCACGGACAGCGCCGGCGCGGGGCGGAAGCCTCTGAGCGCCGCGGGCTCCGAAGAGGAGGCCGCCTCTTCGAAGCGATCACTCGCCCACTCGAGGAAGGCCCGTGTGTAGGCGACCGCACCCGAGACCCGAGCATCCATGAAGGCCGCGTACCCCGCGGGATCGACGGCGTACGCACCTCCCCGCCAGCGCACCGTGCGCGTTCCGAACACGTTGCCAGCCTCGCTGCCATAGTCGCCGAAAGCTCCGGCCTCGTGGGTCGCGGGCTCGGCCCAGAAGGCGCTCCAGGGGATCGGTCCTCGAGGCGTGGGGAGGGAGTCGCTCCGCACGGCTGCCAGCGTCTCCCTCGCGAGCGCCTGCTGCGCCTCGGGCCCTGGGAGCGGCACCACCTGACGGCCGGAGCCCCGGGCCAGAGAAGAGCGGACTCCATACCGCTCGAAGCGATCGCCCAGGCC
>Ga0190275_10004236_pt1 | contig 10324 bp, 12 predicted proteins | sample Popmic550T_FD_133745 | JGI IMG/M metagenome (GOLD analysis project Ga0190275, IMG submission 133745) | Populus adjacent soil microbial communities from riparian zone of Yellowstone River, Montana, USA - 550 T | ecosystem: Environmental > Terrestrial > Soil > Riparian zone > Trees stand | place...
ACCGTCAGCTTGCCGCCCTCGTGGACGTCGAAGACTGCCCTGTCGGGATCAGCTGAGCCCGGGCTAGTCACCGGCGCAGGGTAGCGAAATCCGGGGCGGCCACGGCCAGCAGCGCGCCATCACAACGGCCAAGATCCTCGCCGGTCCGTACGAGCGGCTGTCGTCACTCCCGCAGAGGTTGTCACCCTCCACCCAGTGGCCACCAGGCAGCGTCCGAATCACCCGTTTGACAGCCAGCAGGTCGGGGTGGTCGGCCCACGTCACAAGCACCACGGCGCCTTCGCGGACCGGTTCTCCCGACCGGATTCGCCTGGCAAGTAGCCGATCTCCGTGGTGCAAGGCGGGCACCATCGAAGGACCACGGACGGTGACAAGTGACACCAGCGGCAACTCGGCCGCGCGAGTCCTGCCGTTGAGCCGTCGGCTGCGCCGCATGGCCGCCATCTCCATCTCCCTCCCTCACCTCAGCATCCGGTAGTCCCGATGTAGGGTCGAAACCCTGCCGCCCTACATCGTCTCCTGTTCCGTCTTCGGAGGTCATCCATGCGCATGCATCGCACCCTTCCCCGCCTGTTCGGGCATCTCACCGCCGAGGCCCACTGCGACCTGCCGTGCGGTGTGTACGACCCCGCGCAAGCCCGGATCGAAGCCGACTCGGTCCTCAAGATCTGCCAGAAGTACGCCGAGAGCGACGACCCGGAGTTCCGTACCCGCGCCATCCTGATCAAGGAGCAGCGCAGCGAGCTGGTCAAGCACCACCTCTGGGTCCTGTGGACCGACTACTTCAAGCCCCCGCACTTCGAGAAGCATCCGGACCTGCACGAGTTGTTCAACAAGGCCACCAAGGCAGCAGGAGCCAGCGGGACAAAGGGGGACATGGACGCCGGCAAGGCCCAGGACCTACTGGATCAGATCGACAGGATCGCCGACATCTTCTGGGAGACCAAGAAGGCTGCTTGATCGCCAGCGAACCCTCCAGTCGTTTCCAGCAGGTCGCCGCGCCTTGGGTCGCGAGTCTGCGAGCTCCCTGACCCCTACGGTCGACTTGCAGATCCAGCCGCGGCCGGGTTAACTGAATCATCAGTTAGCCTCCCCTAAGTTGGAACGGTCCCTCCATGCGTGCCATGCCGGTCGAGGTGGTGGCTGTCGGAGACGTCAGCCCGAACATGGTCCGGATCACGGTGGCAGGCACCGGTTTAGGCAGCTTCCCCGCTCGAGGCGCCGACCACTGGATGCGGATCTTCCTGCCGCAGGAGGGCCAGGCTGAACCGGTCTTGCCGATCAGCGATCAGTGGTGGCCCGAGACGTGCGCGATACCGGAGCCGATCCGGCCGATCGTGCGCAACTACACCGTCCGGCGGGTACGTCCGGCCGATGCGGAGCTGGATCTCGATGTCGTCCGCCACGGCGACAACGGACCGGCCACACGCTGGGCAGGTAGGGTCCGGGTCGGGGAGCGGATAGGGATCCTGGACGAGTCGAAGACCTATACCCCGCCGCCCGACCCGCCCTGGCGATTGTTGATCGGTGACGAGTCCGCGCTGCCTGCGATCGGGTCGATCGTCGAGGGGCTCCCGACCGGCTGTCGGACCGTGGCGTTCGTGGAAATCCCCAGCCCCACGGACGAGCAGAACCTGGATACGGCGTCAGACCTTACCGTGCACTGGCTGCCACGCACGACGGCGGAAAGAGTCGGCACGCGAGTGCTTACGGCACTGCACGAGGCGGCGCTGCCCGACGGGTGCCCGTACGTCTTTCTGGCCGGTGAGCAGAGACTGGTCCGCAACGTTCGAAGGCACCTGGTCGGCCACCGCGGCTATTCCCGAGCGGCGATCTGCTTCATGAGCTATTGGAGACTGAGCCGGTGACGCGATCGCCAAAGCAGCCACACGAAATACGGCGCGCCGATCAGCGCGGTGAGCAGGCCAGCAGGTAGTTGCGCGGGGGCGATGACGGTGCGCCCGACAGTGTCCCCGACCGAGACCAGCACCGCGCCCAACAGGACCGCCACCGGAAGAACCCGGCTGTGTCGCGCGCCGACGAGCGCGCGGGCGGCATGCGGAGCGACCAGACCGACGAAGCCGATCACCCCGACAGCGGCCACGGCGGTCGCGGTGATGAGCACGCTGACAACGAGCAGCAGAAGTCGAGCTCGGTCGAGGTCGATGCCGAGCACCCGCGGCGTGTCGTCGTCGAGGGCGAGAAGGTCAAGTTCGTGACGAGCACGGGCCAACAGGGGCACTGCGGCGAGCAGGGCGACGGCGACCGGCACGATCTGGGCCAATGTCCGCCCATAGGTCGAACCGGACAGCCAGGTCAGCGCCTTGGCTGCGTTGAACGGATCGGTGGTCACGATCACGAACGAGATCACCGCAAACGCACCCGCCGATACGCCGACGCCGATGAGCACGAGGCGATCCGAGCTCAGCCCCCCACGCAGGGCCAACCCGAACACGATGGCCGAGGCGAGCAGCGCGCCGAGCCCCGCGGCGAGGGCGAGCACCCAGGCGCTGGCCAGGGGGGCCACGGTGATGACCAGCACGCCGCCGATACCGGCCCCACCGCTGACTCCGAGGATTCCCGGTTCGGCGAGCGGGTTACGGCAGACCGCCTGGATCACCGCACCGGCGACGGCCAACGCTGCTCCCGCGAGAAGCGCGGCGAGCACGCGCGGGATCCTGGTGTCCAGCACGAAGCCGACGATCGGGCCGGCCCGCCCACTGGCCCAGTTGAGCACGTCTCCCAGGAGAAGCGCCGCATCGCCGAGCAGAATCCCCGCGATCGTCACGCCGAGCAAGGCCATCAGCGCCACCGCGGTGACGAGTATGAACGCGCCGCGACTCCGCAGCCGCTGTGAACGCGCTGCGGGCGGCCTGCGGGTGGGACCGGAGTCACGGAGCCTGCTCGCGAGTGCAACCAGGAACCCTGCTCCGAGCAGGCTCGTGACCAGGCCGGTGGGGACCTCCACACCGCCCTGTCCTCCGAGCACGATCCGCAACACGACGTCGGCGCCCAGGACCAAGGCGACCCCCGCGAGCGCAGCCATCGGCACAAGCACCCTGTGGCGCAACAGACCCGGAACTCGGGCCCCGACGAGTCGGACCAGAGCCGGAGCGCACAGGCCGACGAAGGCGACCGGCCCGGCGACTGTGACGGCTGCTGCCGAGAGCAGCACAGCGAGCAGGACGCCCAACAAGCGGGTGCGACCCACCGGGACGCCGAGCACGGTGGCCGTGTCGTCCCCCAGCGACATGATGTCCAGTCGGCGGGCCAGAAGCAGCAGACCACCTACTCCGAGGCCCACCACGGGCGTCATCTGGGTCACGGCGTCGAGTCCGAGTTGGCCGAGTGACCCGCTGGCCCAGGCATAGAGGCCGATCGTCTCCTGGGAGTACAGCAACAGCAGCAAGGTGGACAGCGACGTGAGGGCCAGCGCGATGGCGGAGCCGGCCAGCACCAGCCGAGTGCGGTCGGAATCGTCGCCGGATGACAGCGTGAGCACCACGGCGGCGGTGGCCAGCCCACCGACGAAGGCGACGCCCCCGGCCGGCAGCACAGGCAGTGACAATCCGAACGCGGCAACAGTGACCACCGCCAGATAGGCACCCGCATTGACCCCGAGGGTGTCCGGCGAGGCGAGCGTGTTGCGACTGATGGACTGCAAAGCGGCCCCGGCCACGCCCAGCGCCACACCCACCAGCACCCCGGCCAGAAGTCGAGGCAGCCTGGAGGCCAGCACAACCGCCGCTGCGTCGTCGGTGCCACGGCCGACGATGAGATCCCACACGTCTGTGGCGTCGACCGCCGCGGTGCCCTGCGTGACGTGGATCGCGGCCAACACCGCGGCGACCGCGACTGCTCCGATCGCGATGCCGGCCACCCGCAGCCTTCGTACCGGCACAACGACGACGACCTCGGTGACGTCCGACCCTGGGACCGGGCGTACTTGCGTCACGCTCAGGTGGTGGTCAACGCGTCGACGACCGCGTCGATGTACTGCGCCATCGATGACGGCCCGCCAAACATCCAAATGCCGTCCGGAAGCCGGTAGACATTCCCGCTCTGCACGAAGGGCAGGGACTGCCAGATGGCATTGTCGCTGAGACCTTCGGTGAAGGCGTCCCCGCCGTCGTTGTCGTTGGCGTAGTACAGGAAGTTGACGCCCTCGCCGAGCACGGTGAGACCTTCGACATCGGTGTCGTCGAGCCCGTACTCCGGATCGCCCTCACCTGGCCAGGCGTTGATCAAGCCCAACTCCTGCGTCACGGCGGTGACCAACGCGCCCTCGGCGAACGGGCGGATCAACACCTGACTCCCGTCGAGGTAGGCGTCCATGAAGGCGAAGGACTGACCGGCCAGTCCGGCGGCATCCAGGGCCGCAGCTCCATCGGCGAGTTTGGCGTCGAAGTCGGCCATCAGCTGGTCAGCCGCATCCTCGGTGCTGGTCGCTGTGGCGAGGAGTTCAACGTTCTCGATCATCTGCTCGATGGGGTTGGCGGCATCGCCGCCCGGCACCACGATGACTGGGACGAACTCCTCCAACTGAGAAATCGCGCCCTCGGGCAGACCGGCCGCAGCCACGACCAGGTCTGGCGAGAGCGCCGCAATGGCCTCGATACTCGGCTCGCCGCGCACACCCACATCGGTGACCGACTCGTCCAGCGCCTCGGCACTGACCCAGTTGGCATAGCCCTCGAGGTCGGCCGCGCCCACCGGCATGACGCCGAGCGCGACAAGGTGCTCGACCACACTCCACTCGAGGCCCACCACACGCGTCGCGGGGCCGTCGAGGGTGATCTCTTCACCGCGCGAGTCCGTGACAGTGATTTCCGCACCCCCCGACGCGCCCGTATTCGCTACTTCTGGCTCGGTGGTGCCGCACGCGCTCAGGGTCAGCGCTGCGGCAGCGGCGAGCAGCGTGCCGGTAGGCAGTGATCTCATGATGAATCCTTTCGGCGGTGACTCAGTGGTCCGCGGCAACAAGAGGGCACTGGCGGCTATGGCGGCCCACGGGTCTGGTGCGCAGGGCGCCGGAGACCGGATCGAGATCGACGTCGATCCGGATCCCGTACGCGCTGCTGAGGAGCGCAGCGGTGAGGACGGCGTGCGGTGGTCCGACCGCCCGCACCACCCCTGCGTCGAGCAGAACAACGTCATCCGCGACGGAGGCGGCCTGGTCGAGATCGTGCAGCACCACGCCGATCGCAACACCGTGCTCGTCGGCGAGTTCGCGCAGCAGGTCGAGGATCTCCATCTGATAGCGCAGGTCAAGGTGGGTCGTCGGCTCGTCGAGCAAGAGCACCCCGGTATCCTGCGCGAGGCAAGTGCCCAGCCAAACTCGCTGCAACTGACCGCCGGACAGCTCGTCCACGCTTCGCTCGGCCAACTCGCGCACCCCGGTGACATCCATGGCGTGGTCGACCACGGCCGACCCGGCCTGATCGCCGCCGCGCCACCGCCCGCGGTAAGGGTGACGCCCGAACCCGACCACATCGCGGACGCTGATCCCGGTCGGTGTCGCGCGGCTCTGGGCAAGCAGGGTGACCTGGCGGGCGAATTCCCGGCTGCTCAAAGCCAGGGCATCGGTGCCATCCCCGAACTGCACTTGCCCGGACGAGGGCGGGTGCAGTCGGGCCAACGCACGCAAGAGCGTGGACTTGCCGCTGCCGTTCGGTCCCACCAATGCCATCACCCGGGATGGGCGAAGCTGCACGTTGGCGCCGTGAACGACGAGGTGCCCGTGGTAACCGAGATTGAGGTCGACACCGTTGAGCCCAGCATTCATGGTGCAGTCCAATTGGCCACGCGCATAAGGTAGCCTACCCTTACCTCGCGTCGCTACCGTGACGTCCAGGTGGGGAACCCGCCGACCGTAGGCAGCCACATCGACGCACCCGCCGCCGGTAGCCTTACCCGTGAAATGAGAATCGACCCCGCCGGGCGCCCCTTCATCGCCGGATTCGGCGTGCCAGCCGTCGCCTTCGCCCTGTTGCGCCGTCGCTGGCTGGCGATGCCGTTCGGAGCCGTCGCAGTTTTCATGACGGCGTTCTTCCGCGATCCCGACCGCAGCTGCGACCAGGTCGAGGCAGGTTCCGACGACGTCCTGGCGCCGGCTGACGGCCTGGTGGTGGTGGCCGGCGATCCGGAGCCCGGGATCGCGCCGCCCGGTGAATGGCGGCAGGTGAGCATCTTCCTCTCACCGGCCGACGTGCACATGAACCGGTCCCCGTACCGCGGCCTGGTGACCCGCTGCGACTATCGGCCGGGCACCTTTCTCGCTGCCTACCGGGACCGATCATCGCTGGACAACGAACGCAGCGAGATAGAACTGGTGGACGGGGACCGGCGCATCGTCTTCCGCCAGGTGGTCGGCGTCCTGGCCCGTCGCATCGTCACTCGCACTCAGGTGGGGGCACACCTGGACACCGGGCAGCGGTTGGGCCTGATGAAGTTCGGCTCACGGATGGACGTTTTCCTGCCGCGAGACTGTACGGTCGTTGCAGCACGAGGGGAACGGGTCCGAGGCGGCGAGACCGTCATCGCACGCTGGGGCGATCCGGTTCCCGCCTGATCCGGCGGGCCAGACAGCCGGTCACGCGATCGATTCGGCAGGAGGCGCGCCCGCGCATATGTCGCGCCACCCGGACCGTGTGGACTCCTCGCTAACCCCTGACGAGGGCCGATTGCGGGCGCGATCGAGTCTGGTTGCCCGGCGGATGGGGCTGCGTTCCAACGTCGAGGTCACCACCGACCCCCGGCGGCGCCTGCTGGGTCTGCTGCCCAGTCTGTTCACGCTGCTGAACATGATGTCGGGGTTCCTCAGCGTGCTGATGGCCATCACCGACCGACCGCAGTTCGCCGCTGTCCTGATCGGTGTCTCGGTGGTCCTGGACATCACCGATGGCGCGGTGGCACGACTTGTCCGCAGCGTCACACCCTTCGGTCTGCAGTTCGATTCGCTGGCAGACCTGGTCTCCTTCGGGGTGGCACCGGCGATCCTGTCCTTCACGGTGCTCTCCGGGACAGACCTCAACGTCGCACCGGTGGGCTGGCTGGCCAGCTTCCTGTGGTTGGCCTGCGCTGCCATTCGTCTGGCTCGCTTCAACGTGACGATCGATCCCACTGCGGACAAACGCTTCTTCAATGGCTTGCCGAGCCCGGGTGCGGCAGGGGTCATCATCGCCTCGGTGTTCGCCTTCCCCGCTCCCGTGACCGACGGCCAACGCTTTGTGGCCGTGCTCGTGGTGGCTGTGCCGGCACTGCTGATGATCTCCTCGATCAAGTACCGGTCCTTCCGATCACTGATCAGCCCGAAGAGCCGCAAGCCGTACGGCCTGGTTCTGTTCACGGTGGCGCTGACCGTGGGCTTCGTGATCAATCCGGCCATCACCGGCTGCGTGGTTGCCTACAGCTACTTGGCCATTCCGGTGCTGCTGCCCGCGCGAATGGCCGTCTCGGGCAAGTGAGCGAGCGGGCCAGCCGGATACGACGGGTCGCCTCGGCCGACGTGGGCCGGATCTGTGAGCTGGTGCGCGACCTCGCGGAGTACGAGCGCGCGCCGACAGAGGCGACGATGACCGAACAACAGCTGGACGCGGCTCTGTTCGGACCGCGGCCGAGCCTGTTCGGGCACGTGGCTGAGGTCGATGGGAGCCTGGTCGGCTTCGCCGTCTGGTTCCGCAACTTCTCCACCTGGCGTGGGCGGCACGGGATCTATCTCGAGGATCTCTTCGTCGCTCCCGAGCACCGCGGCTCGGGCATCGGGAAGGCTCTGCTCACCGCTCTGGCCAGAGAATGCATGGACCATGGTTATCCGCGGCTGGAGTGGTCGGTACTGGACTGGAATGCTCCCTCGATCGCCTTTTACCGTTCGCTGGGCGCCATCGCGATGGAGGGCTGGACGGTGTTCCGACTCACCGACGATGCGCTTGCCGCGCTGGCGACGAGCACAGTTCACTCAGCTCTGGAAGAAGGCGAGTTTCGACTCCGGCGTGAACAGTAGGTAGAGGACAGCGGCCGCGGCGAGAAGGATCGGAATCCCGTAGATCGGCTGCTGGGACGGGAAGGCCAGCGAGTAGCCGACCGGCACGGCGAGGATTTGAATCACCAGGACCGGGGCGCGGCTCCACGTCGCCACCCGGGACAGAGCCCGGGCCAGCACCAGAATCAGTGCCCCCGCGGCGATCGCGATGATCACCTCGGCCCATGCCCGGCTGAGACTCTCCGGTCGGCTCATCAGGATCCCCCTGACGAGCAGCAAAGGCCCCAGGGCGACCACGGCGACGCCCTCGACCGCTACGACGGCTGCCGCGCGAAGTATCGAGGCCGGAGCGCGATTGCCGGCTTCCTCGCTCGCTGACTCAGCCACGGGCCGACCGTACGCGGTGGGCGCAGCCCTGCCTGACGGCCGCGTATTCTGACCCCTCGTGCGTGCGATTCTCGTGGTCAACCCGGTGGCCACCTCCACAACGGTCAAGACCCGCAACGTGCTTGCGCGCGCTCTGGCCAGTGAACTCAAGGTCGATGTCGTCGAGACCACGCACCGCGGTCACGGCCACGAACTCGCCGAGCAAGCTCGTCGCGACGGCTTGGACGTCGTGGTCGCCCTGGGTGGTGACGGCACGATCAACGAGGTCGTCAACGGGCTTCTCAGCGCTGGCCCTGGACCCGATGTCCCGATGCTGGCCGCAGTACCGGGTGGGTCGACCAACGTGTTCACGCGGGCGCTGGGTCTGTCCCGGGATCCGATCGATGCCACCGCTGAGATCCTCGACCTCCTGCGGGCCGGCCAGTCTCGGATGGTCTCGCTCGGCAAGGCCGACGAACGGTGGTTCACCTTCACCTGTGGCATGGGCTTCGATGCAAATGTGGTCGCCCGGGTGGAGCGCCGCCGTGCAGCTGGACGGCGGGCCTCGCCCGGCCTCTACATCGGCGGGGCGATCACCGAGTTCCTCACCGGACCCGAGCGTCGGCGTCCGCACCTGACCGTTGAGTTGCCTGGCCACGCTCCGGTGCCAGGGGTGTTCCTGTGCTTGGTGAGCAACGTCAACCCCTGGACCTATGTTCGGTCGTGGCCGGTTGCCCCGACTCCCAAGGCAGGCTTCCTGACGGGCTTGGACGTGTTTGCCCTACGCAAGGTCGGCGTTGCACGCATGTTGCGCCACGTCCAGCAGAGCATGCGACGCGGAGACGGGCCAACCGGGCGCCGCACACTGACCGGCCACGACATGCCATGGATTCGACTGCATGCCCAGTCTCCGCTGGACTGGCAGGTGGACGGGGACTGGGCCGGCCAACGTCAGGAACTGACGCTGCGAAGCGTCCCCGATGCCCTCCGGGTCGTCGCCCCACCGCACCAACCCGGCTCGCCGACTTTGGGAGAACCGAGCCAAAAGCCTTGACATCGAGCCCACTCGTGAAAGCATTCACAAGGAGCAAGTGCGTTTGTGGCTGTGCGAAGTGGTTATCGGCAGGGCATCATCCAGCCTGACTGGCATGTCCACAACGCAACAAGACAGAGCTGATCTCGAACTACGATTTGTGCGAAAGAGAGTGTTTCCCGATGGATTGGCGCCATGTCGCCCTATGCCGCGACGAGGACCCGGAGCTCTTCTTCCCGATTGGGACGACCGGCCCGGCGCTGCTTCAGGTCGAGCAGGCCAAGGCAGTTTGCCGTCGTTGCCCGGCTGTTCGCGAGTGCCTGGACTGGGCGCTGGCCACCGGTCAGGACTCCGGAGTTTGGGGCGGGCTGTCCGAGGACGAGCGCCGCGCCCTCAAGCGACGCAGCTCCAGACCACGCGCTCACACCGCCTGAGCCCCGACTCCCCCGAGCGGCTGGGTCTCAGCGCGGCAGTGGCACGTTGAGGACCGCCTCGCTTCCCGAAGCTCGAGCCTCACGTCGCCGCCCCAATCGGATTGAGCCACGGAGCTCGGATTCCACCAGCGTGCGAACGATCTGCAGGCCCAACGAGTCGCTTGCCTCGAGCGAAAAGCCCTGAGGCAGGCCCCGCCCGTCGTCGGTGATCCGGACAGTCAGCATGCCTGGGCTCCGTTGCGCTGACAGGGAGACCGACCCGTTGTCTCGGTCTGCAAATCCATGCTCGACCGCGTTGTGCAGGAGTTCGGTCAGCACCATCACCAACGGTGTCGCAAGTTCGGCTGAAAGCTCTCCGAAGTGGCCCTCCCGCAGTATCCGCACGCCGGGTCGAGCGGCCGTGACCTCACTGATCATCGGGATCAGCGCGTCAAGGATCCCGTCGAGATCTGCTGCGCCGTCGCGGGAGGCGGCCAGCGTTTCGTGCACCAGCGCGATCGACGAGACCCT
>Ga0190275_10004237_pt1 | contig 10324 bp, 7 predicted proteins | sample Popmic550T_FD_133745 | JGI IMG/M metagenome (GOLD analysis project Ga0190275, IMG submission 133745) | Populus adjacent soil microbial communities from riparian zone of Yellowstone River, Montana, USA - 550 T | ecosystem: Environmental > Terrestrial > Soil > Riparian zone > Trees stand | place...
ACCAGCCCGTCCCCGTACCCCTCGGGGCAGGTTCCAGCGCATCGCCGTCCCGATGGCGTCGACCCAGGCTCCGGCGCTCCAGGCCCGGCCGTCCCAGGGGAGCACCTCCAGCTGCTCCACCAAGGCACTGGGTTCGGTCTCCGCGATCTGCTGGATCGGGTTGGGCAACTCGCTGCCCAGCAGATCCAACGCGTAGCCCACGCAGAGCACGTGGTACGCGATGTCGCCGTCCGTCCACTGCGGAGAGCCGTCCCGCGGTCGCCCGTCCGCAGCCAGAGCCGCGATCAATCCGGTACTGCTGTCCTGCAGAGCGCGAAGCCGATCGACCTGGGTGGCCCGGGGTAGCTGGGACGGAGGTCCGCCGAGCAACAGGTCGGCGATCTCGATCGCATCGCACTGGGCTCGGGTGGTGACCGCCGCCCCCGGGCGATCGATGAAGAACCCCGGGGAGATGGCCGGCTGCCAGCAGCGCTCGAGCACATCGGCTGCCTCGTCCCGGGCTCGCCGTCCGAAGTCCAGCAGGAGGGTGCCGACGTCGCGGGTCGCCGACGTGGAGCTCGAGGGCGTGGGCATGGCAGTCGAGGGTGGAATCCGCCACCGAAGGACCCGCGCCGGGTTGCCACCCACCACCGCACCCGCCGGCACGTCCTTGGTCACCACCGCGCCGGCGGCGATGACGGCTCGATCGCCGATCGTCACCCCGTCGAGGACAACCACGTGCGAGCCGATCCAGACGTCGTCGCCGACCTTGACCCCGCGCTCGGTGATCGGCTGCTTGAACACCTCGGTGTCGGGGTCGGCGAAGCCGTGGTTGAAGGCGAGGATCGAGGTGTGGGCGCCGATCCGTACGGCGTTCCCGATCTTCACCGAGCCGCGCACCACGCTGAAGGCGTTCATGGTGCAGTCCCTCCCGGCCTGGACGCTGCCGGTGACGTACGCGTGCGCGGCGATATAGCTGCCCGGCCCCAGACTCAAACGCTCCGCCTGCACCGCCGCCAGCTCGCTGACGAAGCACCGCTCGGCCAGCTCGTAGCCGTGTTGTCGGGCCAGCTCGGACTGCAGCCGGAGCTGTCTTTCGCGCTGTCGCTCATCGGCCTGTCGCCAGAACCACCAGGGCGAGTAGTCGAACCGGTGCTGATCGGTGGGCAGAACCTCGTCGGCGTCGGGTGGCACTGGAGTCTGCTCCAGCACGGACGACGAACGTTGGTCGGAAGCGAGTGCGTCGGACACGAGATGTCAGCAGCTTTCAACTCGGCGGTGGAAATTCTTGGCAACTCTTTGCAGGAGGGCCAGACGGTGCTAACTTCATCCGGCGGAAGGGTAAGCGTTTACCCAGACCTCACGCCACGAGGCTAACGCGGTTCCCGACCAACGTCCACAACCGTCTGACCGGTGCCCCACCGGGATCCTGGGAGTCCGGTCGAGCTCGAAAACCCGAACCTCCGATGAAGCAGGTGACCTGGCGTGAGTACGAGAACGACCGCCAACTCAGTCGAGGAGCCGACGCCGAAGCCGGGTCGCCTCCGACGCTCGCGGCCCGGTTCGTCGTCCCCGTCCAGCGACGGCCACGCCACCGCGTCGCCCCGCCGCAGGCGACTCACCGGCGACAAGCTGCTGCTGGTGGCGCTAGGTGTCCCTGGCGCGGTGGCGCTACTGATGTTCCACTACCTGCCGCTGCTCGGCAACGTGATCGCGTTCCAGGACTACCAGCCGTACTTGGGCATCTCTGAGTCGGACTGGGTCGGGTTCAGCAACTTCTCGTTCCTGGTCGACGGCAACCCTGAGTTCCTCAACGCGTTGAAGAACACGTTGATCCTGACTGTGATCCAGGTCGTCCTGGTCTTTCCGATCCCGCTGGTGCTGGCGCTCGTGCTCAACAGTCTCGCCGGCGAGGGCTTGAAGCGAACGATGCAGTCGATCCTCTACCTTCCGCACTTCCTCTCCTGGGTCATCGTGGTCGCGATCTTCCAACAGATGCTGGGAAACGCGGGGATGCTGAACACGTTCCTGGTCCAGCACGATCTGCCCATCGTGCACATCATCGGCGTCCCCGAGCTGTTCAAGGGCCTGATCACCTCCCAGGCGATCTGGAAGGACGCGGGTTGGGGAACGATCATCTTCCTGGCCGCGCTGTCGCGGATCGACCAGGAGCAGTACGAGGCTGCCGCGGTCGACGGGGCGTCGTCGTGGCAGCGGTTGGTGCACATCACGCTGCCCGCGCTCAAGGGGCTCTTCATCCTGCTGCTCATCCTGCGCCTCGGCAGCAGCCTCTCCGTCGGCTTCGAGCAGATCATCCTGCAGCAAGGTCCGGTCGGACTCGAGGCAAGTGAGGTGCTGGACACCTGGGTGTACAACAACGGCATCCTCGGCGGCAACTGGGGCATGTCCGCGGCCGTCGGACTGGTCAAGAGCGTGATCGGGGTGCTGCTGGTGATCGGTGCCAACAAGCTCGCCCACGTCTTCGGCGAGAGAGGGGTGTACGAGAAGTGACGATCATGGAAGACGCCACCCGCCCGGCCGGCACCCGCTCCCGGCGCAACCGTGGCAAACGCCCCGTCTGGATGGAGAAGCCGCATCCCCTGACACAGGCCACCAAAGCCATCGTGCTGGCCATCTCGGTGCTGCTGGTGATCATCCCGTTCTGGTCGATCGTCGCGACGTCATTCGCCGACCAGCAGACCATCAACGCGTCCGCGGGTGGCATGGTGATGTGGCCGACCGGATTCACCCTGGACGCGTACTCGGCGGTGCTGGGCGGCGGTGTGGTGACCCGCGCGGTGATCATCTCCGTGTCGATCACTGTCATCGGCACGATTCTCTCGCTCGCGACGACCGCGGGTCTCGCCTACTGGCTCTCGCGACCAGGAGCGATCGGGGCAAAGCCGGTGCTGATGCTGCTGCTCGGCGCCGTCCTCTTCGCCCCGGGCATAATCCCGAGCTACCTCGTGGTCAAGCAGCTGAACCTGCTCGATACGTTCGCCTCGCTGATCCTGCCGGTGCTGATCAACGCGTTCAACGTGATCGTGATGCGTGCCTTCTTCCAGGAGCTGCCACAGGAGCTCTTCGAGTCCGCCGCGATCGACGGGGCGTCGAACGCCACGATCCTGGTGAAGATCGTGCTTCCGCTCTCCAAGGCGGTGCTGGCGGTCATCGGTCTGTTCTACGCCGTGGCCTACTGGAACGCCTTCTTCAACGCCATGCTCTACATCCAGACGACCGACAAGTGGCCGATGGCCCTGGTGCTGCGGACCTACGTGGTCAACCAGACCACGATAGGCGGCGACCAAGTCTCGGCGGGCGAGGCTCTGCCGCCACAGCTCTCCCTGCAGATGGCGACCCTGGTGATCGCGATCGTCCCCATCCTGATCTTGTACCCATTCCTGCAGCGGCACTTCGCCAAAGGGGTGATGATCGGCGCGGTCAAGGGCTGATCCCCTCCGTTCCTTCGTTGTCCCGTCCTGCACCTCGTCGTCTTGCTCATCGTCCAAAGGAGAACCATGACATCCAGCGCCTTCACCCGTCGCACCCTGATCGCCGGCGCCGGCGGAGCGGCCCTGCTCGGCAGCGGGCTGCTCAGCGGCTGCAACAGCCAGAAGTCCGAGGACACCAACACCGGTGCCGTCAACTCCGCCGTGCAGTTGCCCACCTACATCCCCTACACCGGGCTCAAGCCCGACCTGCCCGGAACCGAGCAGGGCGTCGACCCGGCCTTCCGTACGTTCCCGACCGACAACCCGAAGGCGGTGCCTGAGGCTCCGGGCAACGGTGAGACGGTGACCGGGATGGCCAACATCTACTTCGCGGCGCCTCCCGGCCCGGGCCAGAACAGTTACTGGGCCGGTCTGAACAAGCGGATGAACATCGACCTGAAGCTACAGATGGTGGGCAACGCCGACTACGTGCAGAAGTATGCGACCACCATCGCCGGCAATGAGCTGCCTGATCTGCTGCAGACACCCGGTAACCTCGCCCCGAACTTCCCGGCCCTGCTGGAGAAGCGGTTCACCAACCTGACCGAGCACCTCAGCGGTGATGCGATCAAGGACTACCCCAACCTGGCGAACGTCCCGACCCGGACCTGGAAGTCGACGGTGTTCAACGGCGGGATCTACGGCATCCCGATCCCGCGCGGAGCGATCGGCAGCTACCACTTCATCCGGCAGGATCTGTTCGAGGCTGCCGGGTTGTCGCCGGAGCCGAAGGGCTACGACGAGCTGCTGGAGACCTCGAAGGCGCTCACCGACCCGAAGAAGCGGCGGTGGGCCTACGGTCTGTACAACCAGCCACGCCAGCTGCTGGGCCGGATGAACGGTGAGCCCAACACCTGGCGTGAGTCGGACGGCAAGCTCACTCACGCCTACGAGACCGAAGAGTACAAGCAGACGGTCACCGACATGATCGCGTTCTGGAATGCCGGTGTCATGCACCCGGACTCGTTCAACACCGCCCAGCCGTTCAAGGCACTCTTCAACGCCGGCACCGTGGCCATCAACGCGGCAGACGGTTATCCCGGCTGGAACCAGTACATCCTCGACAACGAGGGCAACCCGGACTTCAAGCTCGGACTGATGCCGGCCTACACCCGGGACGGTAGCAAGCTCGCCGAATGGACCTACGGCAGCGGGGTCTACTCCATCACCACGATCACGAAGCAGGAGGACCCAGAGCGGTTGAAGATGCTGCTGCGGGTCCTGAACTACCTGGCGGCGCCTTTCGGCACCGAGGAGTACCTCTACCGCCTCTACGGGGAGAACGGGGTCGACCACACCACCACAGAAGCCGGTGACCCGGTGCTGACCAAGACCGGTCAGGCCAACACCGTGCTGCCGATCCGGTATCTGGCAGACGCCCCGTACACCATCTACCAACCAGGACGTCCCCAGGACGCGGACACCCAGCACAAGTACCAGTCGCTGGAGATCCCAACCGGTATTGCGAACCCGACCCTGGGTCTGTTCTCCAACACCTACGCCACCAAGAACGCGACCGCCGACACGAACTTCCTCAACGGGACCTACGAGATCGTTCAAGGACGCAAGCCGTTCTCCGATCTCGACCGGCTGATCGACACCTGGCGGAAGGCTGCTGGTGACGGAATGCGCGCCGAGTACGAGGAGCAGCTGCAGCAGAACGGCGGCACGAGGTGATCGCGGCGCCGAGGACCGATCGTTGAGCCCAACCCCGCTCGAGGTGCTCCGCGCCGGGACGACATCGCTGACGTCCGGCCTGCAGCCGGACGGTACCTTGCACGACTCGGTCTTCGACTGCCCGACCCAGTACGGCACGGCGTACTACAGCTGGTGCTGCCGCGTCCTCGCCGACCGTCTCTCGGACTCCGACCAAGGCGAGACATGGCGGGAGCGAGCCCATCGAGCGGTCGCGGCCGCCGTGCAGCATACGACGGACCCGGAGGCGGAGCCGTACGCATCCGGGTTCGACCACCTAACACTCAGCGTGACGAGTCGTCTCAACCACCGCGACTTCACCTGGCCGCCGATCATGAAGACGCTGCTGGGCGACTCCGACCCGGATGCCTCGCTGGTCAAGGCAGTCTCCGAGGCCCTCATCGGTGAGCTGTTCCGCACCGCGCCGCCGTCCAACTGGGCCGCAGTCTGGATGAGCGGTGAGTGGCTGCGGATGGCGGCCGGCCTGTCTCCGACCACGGTCGAGGAGTTCGACCGCTGGATCGACGTCTTCTTCGACCGGCCCGACGGCATCGGGTTCGACCCCGACCTCGGCCTGTACGTCGAGCGCGGACTGCCGAACGCGTACGACCTCTTCACCCGTGTGCACTTCAGCGACCTGCTGGCGAACGGCTACCGCGGTCGGAATCTGGAGCGGCTGCACGCGTTCCTGGAGGCTGGGCTGCGCCGCAGCCTGGCCATGCAGCTCTCGGACGGCTCACTCGCCTCCGGGTACCGCAGTGCGGGCCAGACCTGGGTGCTGGGTGCCCAGATCGCGCTCTTCCATGCCTCGACGGAACTCGGCCTGGGCACGGCCGAGGATCAGGCCGCCGCCCGTCTCGCGGCCTGGCGCGCCTTCGGGTCGCTCGCTCAGTGGCAACGTCCTGACGCCGAGTTCTCTCCCGTGCAGAACCTCCTGAACCCCACCCTGCGCGTCGGCTACGAGTCCTACACCGCCGATGGGCACTATTCACCACTCGCACTTGCCTTCCTCGCCAGTGCGGTGGCGCGAGGGTTCGGCGAGCAAGATCCACCCAGTGGCGCTGACCTCGACGGACGTGCTGCCGGGTTCTGCACCGAAGCCGAGCCGACATTACGGGGGGTGGCACATCGTGGGCGGATCTCGGTGGCGGTCCAGGCTCGGGCCGACGGCGTCTACGACGCGACCGGCGGGGTGGACGTCACCTTCGGCTCCGGCCGGCTGCTCCAGCTCGTCTCGTCGACCAGTCCGTTGAACCAGCGGGACTGGCTGGTCCCCGGGTTGGCAGTAAGGACCGGCGCTGGAGCCACGGCGCTGACCGCGATCTGCAGCCGTCGACACTCGGGACCGGTCGAGCTGCAGGCAGGACCTGATGCGTCCTTGCGGTTTCGCTCGGTGCTGGAGCCGCTCGACGAGAAACCGGACCCTCTGGCGGGGTGCAGCTACGAGTACGCGGTGGTGGTCACCGACAGCGGCGTGGACGTCGTCGAGGCCATCCCCGGTCGCCATGGTTTCCGCACCCTGCTCGTGCCCTATCCGCGAGACATCGGGATCACAGAGCAGACGACGGCAACCGTGACCGCCCACGGCGTTCGGCTGGCCCTGGGTCTGGAGTGGGTGGAAGTTCAGCTCGAAGATCGGATCGAGCGCATTGTGGACATGCCCTCGGGCTACGCGAGTCGCCGTGGGTTGTGCGGACTGGTGCGCATCGACCTGCGCGATCCGGGTGATCGCCTCCGGTGGTCGGTCACCAGCTCCGCCTGAGCATTCCCGCAACGGCCTCGGGCCGAGCGGACCGCTTGTAGCCTTCCCTCACAGGTTGGGGATGGAGAACGGGAGGCAGTGATCGTGCGAGCTGTCAGGCTCGTCGACGTCGCGGAGAGGGCCGGCGTATCGCTGGCGACCGCGTCCCGGGTGATCAATGGCTCGCGGCGGCGTGTACCGGCGGAAGCCATCTCGGCGCGAGTGAGAATCGCCGCTGATGAGCTGGGCTACCTCGCGAACGCCCAGGCCCAGGCGCTTGCCAGATCCACCACCGGACTGATCGGGATCGTCGTCCACGACATCGCCGATCCGTACTTCTCCAGCATCGTGCGAGGGGCCCAGCGTCAGGCCCGTGATCACCGCGGCCAGGTCCTCCTCGCCGGCACCGATCGAGACGCCGACGCCGAGCTGAGCGCGGTCTCGGCCTTCGCCTCCTACCGCACCGACGCGATCATTCTCGCCGGTTCGCGGCGGCGACGGATCGACCCACGACTCTCGCAGGCGCTGCAGCGGTACGTCGAGCGCGATGGCCGGGTTGTGAGCTTCGGGCGCGCGGTCATCCCCGGCGCTCGGGTGGTTCGGATCCGCAACCGCGAAGGCGCTCGCCAGCTTGTCACAGCGCTCGTCGAGCGACGCATCCGGAACTTCGTGATCCTCGGCGGACCCCCCGGACTGGTCACCGCTGCCGATCGGGTCGCAGGATTCCGCTCGGGCCTGCACTCAGCAGGGCTGGCTCCGCTGGCCGTCGTGAAGGGCGAGTTCACCAGGGAAGGCGGTCACTCGTCCGCACTTCAGGCCTGGTCTGCGCTTCCTGGGTCGACAGGAGCGGGGACGTGTTTCCTCGCGGTCAACGACGTGATGGCGCAAGGTGCGATCACCGCGCTCCGCTCCCGCGGCCTGTCAGTGCCTGGCGATGTCGGTGTTGCCGGCTTCGACGACATCCCGACGCTGCAGGACTACGACCCACCACTGACCACGTTCAGGCTGCCTCTGCAGCGGATCGGAGAGCAGGCGGTCGCGCTCGCCATGTCGCTCGACGAGGGCAGCTCGGTCTCGATCGAGGGATCGGTCGTCCTGCGCGAGAGCACGGACGTCGGGTCGTTGAACGGCCACGCCCATCGGGCAGCAGTCGCCGATGGCCGCGCGCTGACGAGGCGCTAGGCGATTCGGCTCAGGTCGTGCTCGCTGATTCCGTACCGGAGGGGCTGCCGGCCGACGAAGCGCTCCACCTCGTCGAGGATCAGCGTGGCCATCCGAGTCAGCTCGGTGCCCATCGAACCGGCGATGTGTGGGGTGAGCTGGACGTTCGGGAGGTCGAACAACGGATCGTCGACCGGCAGCGGTTCAGGATCGGTGACATCGAGCACCGCCCCGATGCGGCCGGCGACGAGCTGGGCCCGTAGCGCGTCGTGATCGACCAGCACGCCTCGAGCCGTGTTGATGAAGGTCGCGCCATCCCGCATCAGTGACAGCTGCCGAGAGCCGATCATGCCGACCGTGCCGGGCAGCACCGGCGCGTGCAGCGACACGACGTCGCTGGAGGCCATCAGCTCGTCCAGCGACACCAGTTCCGCGCCCAGCTCGGCGGCACTCCCTCGATTCAGCGTGGGATCGGCGAGCAGGACCTGGAGATCGAAACCCTTCAGACGCTCGAGCACGAGTCGTCCGATCGTGGAGGCCCCGATGATCCCGACGGTGCGTCCGTAGTTGCCTATCACCTGCGGCGCAGCGGCTGGCCAGGACCGATCGCGGTGCTGGGCGTAGTGCCGAGCAGACGCTGCGACCGCCTTGTTGGCCAGCACGATCTGAGCCACAGTGAACTCCGCGACCGGCACCGCGTTGGCCGCGGTCGCCGTGGTGATCTGGATCCCACGCCTCCAGCAGGCCGGATCCAGATGGCCCTTCACCGTGCCGGCGACGTGGGCGATGAGCCTGAGCTCGGGCAGGCGATCGAGGACGGGACCATCGATGCGGGGGCAACCCCAGCCGGTGATGAGCACGTTGGTGCCGCTCAGCTCGAGCCCTGGATCGTGGAAGTCGGCGATCACCGTGTCGGCATCACACTGCACGAGGTGATGCAGACGTTCGATGAGCGACGGAGGGAACAGGGCATCACGGAGGCGGGCGTCTCGGAGTGCGAGGGCGGCGATCGGGCGGCTCACGGGTGACCGTGTCCGACAGCCGTATCGGGGGTGCCCGGCCGCTCACCCAGGCGTCGTCCGGAGATCGTCGAGGCTGATTCACCCCAGTGCTGGACTGCCCAGCCGCGGAAAGACTGCAGCGCCACGTCGAGCGGAGGAGCTTCCGGGTGCCACGCCCGCTCCCACTCCAAGGTGATCGGGCCGTGATAGTCGTGCTCGATCAACAGGGCAGCGAACTCCTTCAGCGGCAAACTGCCCGTGCCGAGGGGCACCGGTACTGCACTTCCGGGGAGATCCGCGTCCTTGACCTGGACGCTGCTTCCCGGCAGGTCCAACCACGGTTCGACTTCTGCCCACGTGTCCGCGAGCGGTTCCCCGACTCGCCAGGGGTGCATGACATCCCAGACGACTCCCACGTGTCCCTCGACCTGACCGAGCACCTCAGCCACCAGCCGACCGGTCGGGTGCGAGTCGTGGGTCTCGAGGCACGGCCGCACGCCGCGATCTTCGGCGTACTCGGAGACCGCGCGGAGTCGCCGGACCATCCGAGCGTCGATCTCGGCACGGGGTTCGCGGAGCTCCGGAACCTTGTCGTACGCCGATGGCAACGTCGGACCGCCCGGAAAGACCCGCACGGCCAACGCCCCGAGGTCGGCGGCGATGTCGATCGCAGAGACGAGCGCACCGACCACGACATCGTCGTGGGCGTCGGCTCCCACGCCCACATAGCTGGCCACGCCGGTCACCACGTGGCCGGCGTCCTGGATGCGGTGCCGGAGTGCAGCCCGCCGCGAGCGGGACATGGCCGGATCGGCCAGCTGGCCCGTGCTCAAACGCAGTTCCAGCCCGCCTACACCGGCCTGATCCAGCCAGTCGAGAACCTGAGCAAGATCCGATCCGGGGCACCCGAGTGTCGACGCGGACAGCACTGAGACATCCTCCTCTGGACGGTCCGATCTCCTGCTGGTGTGCAAGGCAAGCGCTTACCGAAGTCTAGTCCTGAGGGCATCTCGCGATGACCGGGGTCATCGGTGGCTTTCGCAGACAACGGTTCGTCTTCGGCGACAGCCGGATCGTCCATGCTCACCCAGGCTGTGATCTGCGCCACTGTCGTAGCGGTACCGTCACTTCCATGAGCACGAGCGCCGACCTGCCCGAGTCTGCCTTCTCATTGCGCAGCCCGTACGGCAAGCGAGCGGTCGGCCTGTCGATCGCCGCCGCCGTCGGCGGCTTCCTGTTCGGCTTCGATTCCTCGG
>Ga0190275_10004238_pt1 | contig 10323 bp, 9 predicted proteins | sample Popmic550T_FD_133745 | JGI IMG/M metagenome (GOLD analysis project Ga0190275, IMG submission 133745) | Populus adjacent soil microbial communities from riparian zone of Yellowstone River, Montana, USA - 550 T | ecosystem: Environmental > Terrestrial > Soil > Riparian zone > Trees stand | place...
CGACGACGCCACCACCGTCGCGGCCCGCGCTGCCGGACGGCTCAAGCTGTCGGCCGACCACACCGTGGTCGCCCTCGCGGGCGCGACCGGCTCCGGGAAGTCGTCCACCTTCAACGCGCTGGCCGGGCTCGAGCTCTCCGCCGTCGGCGTACGTCGTCCCACCACCTCGTGGGCCACGGCGTGCGTGTGGGGCAAGGAGGGAGCCGAGGAGCTGCTCGAGTGGCTCGGCATCCCGGCCCGCCACCAGGTCACCCGCGACTCGATGCTGTCCAAGGCCGATGAGGACGTCGAGATGCGCGGCGTCGTGCTGCTCGACCTCCCCGACCACGACTCCACCGAGGTGTCCCACCACCTCGAGGTCGACCGGCTCGTGCAGCTCGCGGACATGCTGGTGTGGGTGCTCGACCCGCAGAAGTACGCCGACGCCGCGATCCACGACCGGTTCCTCAAGCCGCTGGCGGGCCATCGCGACGTGATGCTGGTCGTGCTCAACCACATCGACACGGTGCCCGAGGACCGTCGCGCGTCGATGGTCGAGGACGTACGCCGCCTGCTCGAGCTGGACGGCCTCCCCGGGGTGCCGGTGCTGGCGGTCAGCGCGCGGCACGGTTGGGGCATCGACGAGCTGCGGGCGATGATCGCCAAGCGTGTCGCGGAGAAGAAGGTGACCCGCTCGCGGCTCGAGGCCGACGTGAGGTCGGCCGCCCAGCGGCTGCAGGAGGCGACCGGCAGCGGCAAGCCGCCGACCCTGTCGAAGGAGCGCATCGCCGCCCTCGACGACGCGTTCGCCGACGCGGCCGGGGTGCCGACGGTCGTCAAGGCGGTCGCCGACTCGACCCGGCTGCGCGCCAACCGCGCCACCGGGTGGCCGGTGACGGCCTGGTTCTCCCGGCTCAAGCCCGACCCGCTCAAGCGGCTGCACCTCGACCTCGGCGCCTCCGGCAAGGAGCTCACGGGCGCCGCCCGGACCTCGGTGCCGAAGGCCACCGGGGTCCAGAGCGCCCGGGTGGACACGGAGGTGCGCTCCCTCGCCGACCAGGTCGGTGAGGCGATGGCCCCTCCGTGGGCCCACGCGGTGCGCGCGGCGTCGGTGTCGCGACTGCCCGACCTCAACGACCGCCTCGACCGGGCCGTGGCCTCCACCGACCTGGGCGCCGACAGGATCCCGGTCTGGGCCGGACTGGTCCGCGTCCTCCAGTACGCCCTGATCATCTCTGCGCTCGTCGGTGCCGGCTGGCTGGCGCTGCTGGCCTTCGGCTCCTACGCCCGCCTCCCCGAGCCGCCGACCCCGGAGGTGTGGGGCTTCCCCCTCCCGACCCTGCTCCTGCTCGGGGGAGTGGCGCTCGGCGTGCTCCTGGCGCTGGTCTGCCGCTGGCTGGTCGCGCTGACCGCGAGGGCGCGGGCGCGGACGGCCGACAAGCGCCTGCGCGACGCGATCTCGGCGGTCTCCGCCGAGGTGGTGGTCGAGCCGATCCAGGCCGAGCTGGTCTCCTACTCGGAGGTCCGCGAGGGGCTCTCCGCCGCGCTGCGCTGAGGCGTCGCGGGCCGCTGGGCGTCCACAGAGGAGGCCGGCCGCGGGTCATGCACAGCCGCTCGTCCGGCGGACCACGGTTGTCGGTCGGGATGCCGAGCCTTGGGTCATCGCGGCGGAACCACCGCCGCCGGACACCAGGAGGCATCCCGATGCACGACACCCAGATCACCCTGACCGGCTGGATCGGCGGCGACGTCACGCTGCGCGAGGTCGGCGAGGACCGCCAGGTCGCCTCGTTCCGCGTCGCGTGCACCCCGACCCGCTACCGCGACGGCGAGTGGGTCAAGGGCACCACGTCGTGGCACACCGTCAAGGTGTGGAACCGGCTGGCCCGCCACGTGGCCGCCTCGCTCCACAGTGGCGACCCCGTCGTCGTCCACGGCCGGCTCGTCGCCGACGTGTGGGAGCGCGAGGGCAAGCCCCAGACCTCCTACGAGGTGGTGGCCAGCGCCGTGGGGCACGACCTCTCCCACGGCACGACGACGTTCGCCAAGCCGGAGGTGGTCGCGGCCGCACCGGTCGTCGAGGCGCCCACGGCCCAGGCAGCCGAGGCCGCCTGAGGCGCGATTGTCGGCGCGGGTGCGGTTCCCCGTAGGCTCGGCCGCATGGCTGAGTACGTCTTCACACTGCGCAACGTGCGCAAGGCCCACGGTGACAAGGTCGTCCTCGACAACGTCACCCTGTCGTTCCTCCACGGCGCCAAGATCGGCGTCGTGGGGCCCAACGGCACGGGCAAGTCCTCGCTCCTCAAGATCATGGCGCAGCTCGACCACGCCAACAACGGTGACGCGATCCTCGACCCCGGCGCGACGGTCGGGATGCTGCAGCAGGAGCCGCCGCTGAGCGAGGGGAAGACGGTCCTCGAGAATGTCGAGGAGGCCGTCGGCGAGCTCAAGGGGAAGATGAAGCGCCTCGAGGAGGCGTACATGGAGATGGGCGAGCCCGACGCCGACCAGGACGCGCTCATGCAGGAGACGGGCGACCTCCAGACCGAGCTCGACAACGCCAGCGCGTGGGACCTCGACAGCCGCCTCGACCAGGCCATGGACGCGCTGCGCTGCCCCCCGCCGGACGTCCTCGTGGACAACCTCTCCGGTGGTGAGCGCCGCCGCGTGGCGCTCTGCAAGCTGCTGCTGCAGCAGCCCGACCTGCTGCTCCTCGACGAGCCCACCAACCATCTCGACGCCGAGTCGGTGCAGTGGCTCGAGGGTCACCTGGCCGGCTACCCCGGCGCCGTCCTGGCCGTGACCCACGACCGCTACTTCCTCGACAACGTCGCGCAGTGGATCCTGGAGCTCGACCGCGGCAAGGCGCACCCCTACGAGGGCAACTACACGACGTACCTCGAGACCAAGAAGGACCGGCTCAAGATCGAGGGCCAGAAGGACGCCAAGCGCGCCAAGGTCCTCGAGCGCGAGCTCGAGTGGGTCCGCTCCAACGCCAAGGCCCGCCAGACGAAGAGCAGGTCACGTCTCGCGCGCTACGAGGAGATGGCGGCCGAGGCCGACCGGATGCGCAAGATCGACACGTCCGAGATCAACATCCCGGCCGGTCCGCGCCTCGGCGACGTCGTCCTCGAGGCCGACGGGCTCGCCAAGGGCTTCGAGGGCCGCACCCTCATGCACGACGTCTCGTTCAAGCTGCCGCGCGCCGGCATCGTCGGCGTGATCGGGCCCAACGGCGTCGGCAAGACGACGCTCTTCCGGATGATCACGGGAGAGGAGAAGCCTGACGCGGGCGAGCTGAAGGTCGGCCAGACGGTCAAGATCTCCTACGTCGACCAGAGCCGCGGCGGCATCGACCCCAACAAGAACGTCTGGGAGGTCGTCTCCGACGGGCTCGACTTCATCAAGGTCGCCAACTTCGAGATGAACAGCCGCGCCTACGTCGCGTCCTTCGGCTTCAAGGGCCCCGACCAGCAGAAGAAGGCCGGCGTGCTCTCCGGTGGTGAGCGCAACCGCCTCAACCTGGCGCTGACCCTCAAGATGGGCGGCAACATGCTGCTCCTCGACGAGCCCACCAACGACCTCGACGTCGAGACCCTGTCGTCCCTCGAGGACGCCTTGCTCGACTTCCCCGGCTGCGCCGTGGTCACGTCCCACGACCGGTGGTTCCTCGACCGCGTCGCGACCCACATCCTGGCTTGGGAGGGCGACGACGAGGACCCGGCGAAGTGGTTCTGGTTCGAGGGCAACTTCGCGGCCTACGAGGAGAACAAGATCGAGCGCCTCGGCATCGAGGCCGCCCGACCGCACCGCGTCACCCACCGGCGCCTCACCCGCGACTGAGGCGAGGTTTCGCTGTCGGGTCAGCGGATCTCGCTCTCGGGGTGCCGCGTGACGAGGTGGTCGGCGACCCGGTCGAAGACGCGTCCCACGGCGGCGAAGTCCGCCTCGGCGACGAGGTCGACCAGGTTGCGGCGGACGCTCTCGACGTGGCACGGCGCCGCGCGGACCAGCAGCTCGTAGCCCGTCTCGGTCATGGTCGCGACCACCCCCCGCCCGTCCTCCGGGGTCGTGCCGCGCGTGATGTAGCCGGCTGCCTCCATCCGCGCGACCGTGTGGGTCACCCGGCTGCGCGAGTGGGCCATCGCGTCGGCGAGCTGGGCCATCCGCATCGCGCGCCCGGGTCGCTCGGAGAGACGCACCATCACCTCGTACTCGGTGAGCGACATGCCGAACTCGCGGCGCAGGTCGTCGTCGAGGCGCTCCAGCAGCAGCGTCATGCCCATCATGAGGGCACGCCAGGAGTGCTGCTGGGCGTCGTCGAGCCAGCGCGCTTCACCCGTCTCGGTCATGATGGGAGCCTAGTCGGCCCGGCGCCCGATCCGGCTCAGGCCATGCGCTCGACGATCATCGCCATGCCCTGCCCGCCACCCACGCACATGGTGATGAGCCCGGTGGACTTGTCGTGCCAGTCGAGGCTGTTGAGCATCGTGTTCTGCAGGCGGGCGCCGGTCATGCCGAACGGGTGTCCGACCGCGATGGCCCCGCCGTTGACGTTGAGACGGTCGATGTCGATGCCGAGGTCCTGGTAGGACGGCACGACCTGGGCGGCGAAGGCCTCGTTGATCTCGACCAGGTCGATGTCGCCGATGCTCATGCCGGCGTACGCCAGGGCGTTGCGGGTCGCCTCGACAGGGCCGAGGCCCATGATCTCGGGAGACAGGCCGGAGACGCCGGTGGACACGATCCGCGCGAGCGGCCTGAGGCCGAGCTCGGCGGCCTTCGTGTCGGACATGACCACGACCGCGGCGGCGCCGTCGTTGAGGGCGCAGCAGTTGCCGGCGGTGACCACGCCGTCGGGGCGGAACACCGGGTCGAGGGCCGAGATCGCCTCGTAGGTGACCCCGGCCCGAGGACCGTCGTCGGTGGAGACGACCGTGCCGTCGGGCGTGGTGACGGGCGTGATCTCGCGGGCCCAGAAGCCGTCGGCGATCGCCTTCTCGGCGAGGTTCTGGGAGCGGACGGCGAACTCGTCGAGCTCCTTGCGGTCCAGGCCGCGGAGCCGGGCGACGTTCTCGGCGGTCTGGCCCATCGCGATGTAGATGTCGGGGAGCTGGCCGTCCTCGCGCGGGTCGTGCCAGTCCTGGCCGCCCTTGGCGTAGGCGTCGGTGCGGGCGCCGGCCTCCTCGAAGAGCGGGTTGCGCGTGCCGGGGATGTGGTCGGAGGTGCCCTTCGCGAACCGGGAGACCGTCTCGACGCCGGCGGACACGAAGACGTCGCCCTCGCCGGCCTTGATGGCGTGGAACGCCATCCGTGTGGTCTGCACCGACGAGGAGCAGTAGCGGGTCACCGTGGCGCCCGGGACCTCGAGGCCGAGCAGCGTCGTGACGACCCGCGCCATGTTGTTGCCCGACTCACCACCGGGGAGCCCGCACCCGAGGAGCAGGTCCTCGATGGTGCTGGGGTCGAGGTCCGGGATCTTGTCGAGGGCGGCCTGCACGACGAGGGCGGTCAGGTCGTCGGGACGGAAGTCCTTGAGCGAGCCCTTGTTGGCGCGGCCGATGGGGGAGCGCGCTGCGGAAACGATGACTGCCTCGGGCATGGAGAACTCCGGTGGCTCGAAGGGGGTGCACGGTCTTCCGGCACCCTAGTGCGCCTCTCGGGGGCACGGAACGACCGCCCCTGTGGCCTTCCTCATGCCTGCCCGGACCCGTCGGCGCGCGTCGTCTGCGACGATCAGGTGGTGCGCCATCTCTACCGCTGTCCGCTGAGGTGGGCCGACCTCGACCTGCTCGGCCACGTCAACAACGTCACCTACGTCGACTACCTCCAGGAGGCGCGGGTCGACATGTTCCGCACGCACGCGCCCGACAGTCGTGCGGAGGACCTGGCGGAGGGTGTCGTCGTGGTCCGCCACGAGGTCACCTACGTCTCCTCGCTCACCTTCGGCTTCGAGCCGGTCGCCATCGAGTGCTGGGTCACGGAGATCCGCGCGGCGAGCTTCACGATGGCCTACGAGATCTTCGCCGAGGACGAGGCCGGCGAGCGCACGGTCCACCTGCGGGCCCGCACCGTGCTGACGCCCTACGTCTTCGCCACCGAGCGGCCGCGCCGTCTCCACGAGGAGGAGCGGACGGCGCTGTCCCGGCTGCTCGAGCCGGACGAGCCCGTACGCCCGGCCCCGGCGCCGGACGTGGTCGACGTGCCGGGCGGGACGTACCGGGTGCACGTGCGCTTCAGTGACGTCGACGTCTACGGCCACGTCAACAACGTGAAGTACTTCGAGTACTTCCAGGAGGCCCGGATCCAGCTGATGGTCGCCCAGGGTCGCGAGCTGGGGGACGGCTACCACCTGGTCGTCGCGCAGACCGACGTGGACTACCGGCGGCCGATCCTGTTCCGGCCCGAGCCGTACGACTGCCGCACGTGGGTGTCGCGGGTCGGCAGCACGTCGGTCGTCTTCGAGTCGGTGGTGCGTGACGGCGACGAGGTGCTGGCGCGGGCACGCGTCGTCGGGGTCTGCATCGCCAACGAGACCGGGCGTCCGGCCCCGGTGCCGGAGGAGTTCCGCGCGCTCGTCCCTGCGTGAGCCGTCAGAGCACGTCCGCGGGCGTCGGCGGGAGCGGGTCGGGCGAGTTGACCATGAACTGCGCGGCGTGGGTGACGTAGTCCCAGAACCGGGCATCCTGCTCCGGCGTCAGGTCCACCGAGTCGAGACCGGCCCGGAAGTGTCGCAGCCAGTGCTGCGCGGCGGTGGGCGTCACCAGGAACGGCCCGTGCCGCATCCGCAGCCGCGGGTGGCCGCGGGTGTCGCCGTAGGTCGTGGGACCGCCCCAGTACTGGATGAGGAACAGGGCGAACCGCTCCTCCGCCGGACCGAGGTCGTCCTCGGGGTACATGGGTCGCAGCACCTCGTCCGCCGCCACACCCTCGTAGAAGCGGTGCACGATCGCGCGGATCGTCTCCGCGCCGCCGATCTCGTCGTAGAACGTGGTGGTCACGAACCCATTGTCCCGGTCGGGGGGTTACGCCCCCTCGGTGGGCTCCGCCGAGGCCGCCGACGGCGCGCTCTCCTGCCAGACCACCCGCTGGGCGACGGCGAGGTTGATGCCCTCGTGCTCGAAGCGCGCCTTCACCCGCTCGCGCATCGCCCGGGCCACGCCCCACTGCTCCATGGGCGCTGTCTTGAGGGTGACGCGCATGATGATGCCGTCCACGCCGAGGGACTCCACGCCCCACACCTCGGGCTCCTCGATGACGAGGCCCTTGAAGTCCTCGTCCTCCCAGAGGTCGTGGGCGACCTCCTCCAGCACGCGGCGCACCTTCACCAGGTCCTCGGTGTAGCCGACCGTCACGTCCAGCACGGTGCGCGCCCAGTTCTGGCTCATGTTGCCGACGCGGAGGATCTCGCCGTTGCGGACGTACCAGACCGTGCCGTTGACGTCGCGCAGGCGCGTGACGCGCAGGCTCACCGCCTCGACGGTCCCGGAGGCCTCGCCGAGGTCGACCACGTCGCCGACGCCGTACTGGTCCTCGAAGATCATGAAGATCCCGGAGAGGAAGTCCTTCACCAGCGTCTGCGACCCGAAGCCGAGGGCCACGCCCAGGATGCCGGCGCTCGCGATGAGGGGGGCGATGTCGTAGCCGAGCTCGGAGATCGCCATCAGGGCGACGACGGTGAACACGGTGCCGGTGACGATGCTCTTGAGCAGCGACCCCATGGTCGCCGCACGTTGCACGCGCCGGGTGTAGCCGGGGTCCTCACTCAGGTTGAGTGCCTCGCCCATCCGGCCGCCGGTGATCGCCCGGCTGACGCGGTTGGGCAGCATGCCGACCTCGGCCCGCCTGACGACGCGGTCGATGATGCGGTGGAGCACCCAGCGCACGGCGAACGCGATGAGGACCAGGCCGATGAGCGCAGACGGTTTTCCGACGATCCAGTCGGTGGCGGTGGCGAGCTGGCTGTTGCCGGTCTGCTCCAGGACCCAGGTGCAGAGGTCCTCGTCGCTCGAGCAGGTGAGAAGGGGGTGGGTCTCGCTCCCGGAGACCTCGGTCACGTCGATGATCGGGGCAGTGAGGGGGTGAGGCATGCCGGCCAGTATGAGCGATACCCTTGTGCTCGTGACCACGCACGTCAGCCCCTCCCACGCTCATCGGCGCCCGTCCCGTCGCGTCCTGCGCGCCGCCGCCGCTCTGACCAGCGCCGTCGCACTGTCGTTGTCGGCCGCGCCCGCCCACGCCGACGTGCCCGAGGGCTGGGCCGAGGTCACCAGCATCGACGGCCGCAGCGCCCTCATGCTGCTGGTGGGCGCACCGCTGCTGCTGTTCGTCCTGATCGCGCTGGCGGTCTACCTGCCGGCGATGGTCCGCGGCGAGAAGCTCCTGCCCGATTACTCCACCGGTGATGCCCAGTGGATCGGCGGACCTCGCCAGGGCGTCGCCGAGCTCCCGGCGCCGGACAGTGACGACTCGCGGGCGGGTGGTGCCAGTGGCCGCTGGTGAGCTGTTGAGCGAGTCCGACCGGCTGGCCCTCGACAAGGCGATCCGCCTCGCCGAGCAGGCCTGCCGCTTCGAGTTCTCCGTCTACGTCGGGCCTGCCGAGGGCGACGACACCCGCGCCTGGGCCACGCGCCTGCACAACCGGCTCGTCGCCCCCGCGCGCAGCGTGCTGATCCTGGTCGACCCGAGCCGCCGCGTCATCGAGGTCGTGACCGGCGGTGACGTACGCCGTCACGTCACCGACGCCGAGGTCGAGCTGGCGGTGCTGAGCATGTCGTCGGAGTTCGCCGACGGCAACCTGCTCGCCGGCCTGCAGCGCGGCGTCGCGATGCTCGCCGACCACGCACGGCCGCAGAACACCCTGCACGCCTGACGCCGGGCTGACGCTCGTGCACGAGCGCCACCCCGGCGGATCGTTTCAGTGGGCGTCGTACGCCTGCGCGGCGAGGGCCCGGGCGATCTCGGCCCGCGCCTCCCCGACGTAGCGCTGCGCCTGCTTGGGCGCGTTGTTGTCGGCGAGCCACTCGTCGATGCGGGCGAGCGTGGCCTCCGAGGCGAGGACCTTCGGGAAGCCGTACTCGAGCACGACGGACGCCTTGTGGAACCCGAGCGTGTCGACCAGCGTCTCCGACGCCGCGAGGAACTTGTCCAGGTAGGGCGCCAGCACGTCCTCCTGACCGAACCGGAAGATCGAGTACGCGATCTCGCGCGAGGTCTCGTTGGGCGTGGCCGGGTCGAGGATCGCGTTCCAGCCCGCCTCCTTCGCCTCCGGCGTCGGCTGGGCGACCCGGGCCGCAGCCGCCCGCTCCTTGCCCGAGATCGTCTTGTCGACCTCGAGCTCGGCGTCGATCTCGGCGTCACCGAAGCGGCCGGCACGGGCCAGGGCGGTGATCAGCACCCACCGCAGGTCCTGGTCGACGGCCAGGCCCTCGAGCGGGAAGGACCCGTCCAGCAGGTGGATGAGGTCGTCGAGCGCGGCGTCGCGGTGGGCGGCGCCGGCGTAGGAGCGGGCGAAGGTGAGCTGGTGGTCGCTGCCCGGCTCGGCGGCGAGGAGCAGCTCGCGCAGGCCCGACTCCCAGGTCGCCCTGAGCTCGGCCCGGTGGGCCGGGTCGGAGTAGAAGTTGACCGCGAGGGCGGTCGACGCCGGGATGCGGGTGACCGCCCAGGCGTCGGTCTCCTCACCGATGTTGGCGAGCACCAGGTCGACCCAGTCGCGGCTGCGCATCTCGCCGTCGCGGGTCATGTCCCACGTGGCGCCCCACACGAGGGCGCGCGGCAGGGAGTCCTCGAACGTCGACAGGGCCGAGATGGCCGTGGCCAGCGAGCGCTCGTCCAGGCGGATCTTGGCGTAGGCGTGGTCCTCGTCGTTGAGCAGCAGGAGGGCCGGCTGCTTCACCCCGACCAGCTCGGGCACGTCGGTGCTCGCTCCCTCGACGTCGACCTCGACGTAGTCGCGACGGACCAGGCGGCCGCCTTCGTCGTCGTACAGACCGATCCCGAGGCGGTGGCGGCGCAGCGTCGGCCAGTCGGGGTGCGCCGACTGGGCCACGGCGAACGACGTGTAGGCCCCGTCGCCGTCGAGCTCGAACGACGGCGCCAGCGTGTTGACGCCGGCGGTCTGCAGCCACTCCTGGGCCCAGCCCTGCAGCTCGCGTCCCGACTCCTTCTCGAGGGTGGTCAGGAGGTCCTTGAACTCCGGGTTGCCGTACTCCCACTCCTTGAAGTAGGCGCGCAGGCCCTGGAGGAAGGGCTCGAGGCCCACCCACGCGACGAGCTGCTTGAGCACCGAGGCGCCCTTGGCGTAGGTGATCATGTCGAAGTTGACCTCGACCGCGTGCAGGTCGA
>Ga0190275_10004239_pt1 | contig 10323 bp, 6 predicted proteins | sample Popmic550T_FD_133745 | JGI IMG/M metagenome (GOLD analysis project Ga0190275, IMG submission 133745) | Populus adjacent soil microbial communities from riparian zone of Yellowstone River, Montana, USA - 550 T | ecosystem: Environmental > Terrestrial > Soil > Riparian zone > Trees stand | place...
CCAGCAGCAGCACCCCGTCGCCGGCCCCCGGGCAGGACGTCAAGCTCAAGGCGGTGGTCAAGCAGACCTCCGGAACGGCCAAGCCGACCGGCACCGTCACGTTCAAGGACGGAGCAACAACCCTGGGAACGGTGAACCTCGCCCTCGTTGGCACGGTCCAGACAGCCAAGCTCACCGTCGCCGGCGGCCTGCCGCTGGGTAACCACACGATCACCGCCTCATATGCAGGTTCGTCAACGTTCGAGGCCAGCACCTCCACGGTCGCTGTGACAGTCGCGAAGGCTTCCACCCTGAGCACGCTCACGGTCACGCCAGTCACCGCAACCCCAGGCAAGTCCAAGGTCGCCGTCGCGGTGGCGGCCGTCGCACCCGCTACGGGAGTCCCCTCCGGCAACGTGACCTTCGTGGTGGACACCCAAGCACCCCAGGTGTTCTCGCTCAATGCCGTGGGCAAGTCTCAGTTCAACGTGGCGTTCCCTGCCGGAAGCACGCACACAGTCACCGTCTCCTACGCTGGCAACACCTTGTTCAACCCCAGCACCGCAAGCAAGAACTTCACGTCCTAGTTCGTGCGGCGAGCCCGCTCGGAGGCGACGGTCAACACCGTTGGAACCGGGCGGGCTTCCCTGCGTGCCCGAGCTCGCAGCCCTCGGCACCGACTCTCGCCGTATGAAGCGCCCCGGAGACGTCACAGGCCCTCGCCAACGACTAATCGCAAGAAGACCCCCGGTCGCTGGCAGCAACCCCGCGGCGGCCAACTGCGATCTGCACCTGACGAAGGCGACCTCGTCCACTACAACCCGCTCGGCAGCATCACGACCATCTACGAAGAGACCAGCTCAGTCCCGACCTCACCAAGATGGGCGAGATCTCCACCGCCGACCTGAACGCCTGCGATGACCTGCCCGACAACGTGCAGATGCGCATCGATGCCGGGTAGCCCTCGCAGAACCCGGCCCCGTCTTTCGTCGTAGTCCCGTACCAACTATGGGAAGGCGTCCCGATCTGCTGCTCGCGCATTCGAGCCGGTGCCGAGACCCGCGCCGCACGCTGGCGACGGCGACGGCGACGGCGAAGACGTCGGGACGCGCAGCGACCCCCCACGGACCGTTCCTGTGAGCAGTTCCTCGGGCTAGACCGGGGAGACGTATGCCTCCGTAGTTTGTGCAGGTCCGACCCGTTTTTGGGCCCGCGCAACCCTGCTGTGGAGCAATGCGGCGTCATTGACACCTCGGGGGGTTGAGCGCGCGCTCGGCGCGCGGAAGAGTCGTGAGCGTCATCGAAGCGAGGCGGCCTTGTGGCGCCGTACGTCAATGGTCAGCCTCTCGAGGAGGAGTCATGCTGGACCAGGGAACCGTCACCGCCAACATCCCGGCCGCCGACCTCGCGCGTGCTCGCGCGTTCTACGCCGAAAAGCTGGGGCTCATCCCCTCGCATGAGATGGAGGGGATCATGTTGCTGTACCGCACCGCCGCCGGGTCAGCATTCAGCGTCTACCAGACCGAATACGCGGGGCAGGCGGGCCATACCATCGCCCAGTGGCACGTCGACGACGTGGACGCCGAGGTGCGTGACTTGAAGGGCAAGGGCATTTCCTTCGAGCACTACGACATGCCCGGTGTCGACTGGAACGACGACGTCGCGTCGATGGGCGAAGTCGGCAAGGCCGCGTGGTTCAAAGACAGTGAGAACAACGTTCTGTGCATCGATGACGGCTTCCCGGAGTAACAGGTGAGCGAGGACCGCTCGAACGCCACGCTCGCGAGCGAAGCGCACCTACTCACGTGCCAGCGATCGGGACCCATCCGCAGCAAGACCGGTGAACACTGATCTGGACCGCAGCGAATCGTCAGACGTGTCAGTTTGGACGGGCTTTGTGAAGGTGTCCAGGGGTCACCCCCGACCGTGGAGCCGCGGTTCTCGCGAGCGAAGAACACCGGCTGGCCGACGGCGAGCCCGTTCAGTTCCTTCATGGTCTTGGGCAGGTCAGACGGCGGCTCCTTGCGCTGGCACTCGCTGCCACGGGACCGCATGGGGCGGTCTGGACCTTGACCGACTGACCGCCGAACCTGGGCAGCGGCCTCGCTAGGGCGCGCGGCCTTATGGCGGATCGGTCGCCGTCCTGGCTCTGCGTAGAACGACTATTTCCTCGCAACGTCTTATATCGTCTCATACCATGACAGAGTGGGTGCCGCGCGTGCGGCCGCGCGAGCATTAGGGGAGTTCCGCTGTGGCGCTAGCACAAGTGAGGCCGCGTATTGACTGCACCGCTTGCGGTGCACCCTTGATGGACTGTGTCTGCGCGCATGGCTTGGCAACCTGCCCTACGTCGGATGAACCTGGCGGCGCTACCGACGCGCACACGGTCGCCGCTCCGAGCGTCGCCCGTAGGGACAGCGGTCGAGTTTCGTGGGTGTATCTCACTGTGGGCAGCATCGCCTTGGTCTGCTTTCTGACGGTCGAGCCCTTCGTCGGCAGCACGTGGCTGTTCACGTCGGTGGGCCTGTCGACTGCAATCGCGATCGCGACCGGCGTCATCTGGCACCGCCCCCGGCCGGTGCTGCCGTGGGTGCTTTTCATCGTCGCCCAAGTGCTGTTCATCACCGGTGACTTCCTCTACTACACCTACGACTTGTCGTTCCCGTCCATGGCCGACGGCTTGTACATCGCCTACTACCCACTTCAGGCCGCTGGTTTCCTACTGCTGATCCGGAGCCGGACCCCGGGGAAGGACTGGGCCAGCCTGCTCGATGCTCTGATCATTGCGGTCGGCTTCGGGCTGCTGTCCTGGATCTACCTGATCGAGCCGTACACCCGGCATTCCGACGAGGGTCAGTTGTCGCGATTCGTCTCGATGGCCTACCCGGCTATGGACGTGCTGCTGCTGGCGGTCGCCGCTCGGCTCCTCATCGGGAACGGCGCACGCTCGCCGGCGTTCTACCTCTTGGCAGCAAGCATCCTCTGCCTGATCCTCAGTGACGTCGTCTACGGCGCCATCGAGCTGGACGGCAGCTACACAGCCGGCAGCTGGCTCGAGGTCGGCTGGATGAGCACCTACGTGCTGTGGGGTGCCGCGGCGCTGCATCCGTCGATGCGCGAGCTGTCGGCACCGGCACCCGTGGCTGGGGTCTCGCTAGGCGGGAAGCGGCTCTTGATGCTGGCGGGTGCGACCCTGATCGCCCCCGCGACCCTGATCGTCAACAGTCAGTGGCCCATCGCTGGATTCGACGTCCCCGTGGCGGCTTCCGCCTCGGCAGTGCTGTTCGTGCTGGTGCTGGTCCGCATGCTGGGGCTGGTCGCCGACCTGCGGGACGCCGTCGGTCGACACGAGCGGGCAGAACGGCGCGAAACCGTCCTGCGGCACGCCGCCACGGCGCTGACGGCGGCACCCGACCGCGAGCGCATCAGGCGTGCCGCGTTCGACGGGGCACTCGACCTGGTGCAGGGCATGGCAGACGTCGAGATAGCGGTAGAGATCAGCGACGGCCATGCGCCGCCGCAGACCACCACGCTCCCCGCGTTGCATGACGTGGTTGTGTCCCTGTCAACCCAAGCCTCAGCCTACGGACGGCTCCTAGTCAGCAGCGCGGCGCCCGTGCCGAGAGACGTGGCGGACGGGCTGCAGACCCTCGGGGCACAGGTCGCGTTGGCCCTGGAGAGCGCGGCGCTCACCGAAGGCCTGAGCCGGCAGGGCAGCGAGGCACGTGTCGGCGCGCTCGTCCAGAACTCCTCCGACGTCATCATGGTGCTCGACGCCGCATTGGTGATCCGATACGTGACGCCGTCGGTGGCGCCGGCGCTCGGCCATCGCCCGATCGACCTGGTGGGCACCCCACTCGCGTCCCTGGTGGACCCTTCACAGCATGCCGCGGTGACGGCCTCCTTCACTCGCCTGGCGACCCGCTCCCAGGACAGCACCCGTGCCGAGTGGCGGATGCGCCGAGGTGACGGCCACTTCACCGACGTCGAAACCATCAGCACCGACCTACTCGAGAACCCGAGCGTCGAAGGCATCGTTGTGACCACCCGCGACATCAGCGAACGAAAAGCTCTCGAAGTCGGACTGCAGCGCCATGTCCAAGAGCTCGAAGAGCTCGACCGGATCAGGAGCGAGTTCGTGGCCACGGTCTCCCACGAGCTGCGCACCCCGCTGACGAGCATCATCGGCAAGGTCGAGATGTTGGCGGACGGCGACTACGGCGACCTGTCAACCGACCAGACGACGGGGCTCGAGGTCATCGGCCGCAACAGCGAGCGCCTGCTCGTCCTGATCGAGGATCTCCTGACCCTGAGCCACATCGAGACCAGCACCCTCGACCTGCATCGCGAACCGACCCTCGTGGCGAGCGTGGTCGACGACGTGCGTAGCCAGATCGGGCCCTCCGCTGCGGCGACATCAGTCGAACTGGTGCTCAACTGCTGCCCAGGCAGCGGCACAGTCCTGATCGACCGCCTGCAAATTGACCGCGCCCTGCTCAACCTACTCACCAACGCTGTCAAGTTCACCCCACCGGGCGGAAGGGTCAGCCTGCAGGCTCACCGTGAGAATGCAGACCTCGTGTTCACCATTGCCGATAACGGTGTGGGTATTCCCGAGGACGAGCAAGACCGGCTCTTCACCCGGTTCTTCCGGTCCTCGACGGCGACCCGAATGGCTATTCAAGGAACAGGCCTCGGCCTTGTGATCGTCAAGCGAATCGTCGATGAGCACGGCGGCACGATCTCCGTCGCCTCCGCTCCACAGGTTGGCACCACCATCACAGTGACAATCCCCATCAGCGACACCCCACCGGCGTCAACGAGCGCCGCCTCGGAACCGAAGTACCGGTAGACCTTCGCTGGGGCATTGCCGGCCGCGGCGGCGACCGCTCGAGCGGTGTGCCGCGGCAGCCCTGGTGTGCCGAGCACGACAGCGCTGACCGCACGATGCCATCGCGCCCTGCCTTTTTTGAGAGCCCGGGTCATCAGGCACCCGGCGACAGCCAGGCCAGGTCTGGCGTGATAGATCGGCGGTGCCGGCACGGCCATGACGAAAGGCGCCAGCCGATGCGCAACCCGGAGTTCAGCCTCGGAGTCGCCCGCCCCCCAGCACCTCAATGGTTGCCCGCATGATCGCGGGGATCCTCTCGGCCGTAGTGGCTAACCACACGCTCCGTCGCTGTGCCCCCAGGCGCGAGAAAGGCTGAACGACTCCGCGTCACCAACAGAGGCGATCGGAGCGGCGGTCACGCGGATGCCGGTGGACTTCGCGAGACCATTGCTGACAACCATCGTGCGCGCCAGGTGAGTCGACCCGGGTCGGGAGCGGAGGTAACGTCGGAAGATGACGCGAAACGCGTTGTTGGCCCTGCTCGCCGTGTTCACCTTGGCGGGATGTGCCCCAGGTGAGACTCGCGCTACCCCAGCAGCGTCCCGTGGAAGCGGCGGGACCGCCATTTCGCCTGTGGCACCCTCGCCGCGGGCAGGTCAGGGGTGCCGGACCGACTACACACCCCGCCCCCTTCCTAGGTGGGCGACCACCGGCTTTGAGCCGCCTACGCAACCAATGCCCTACGTACTGGGTGACGAAGGTGATTTCGTCGCGATCCTCTGGGCCAACCGGGACCCACTGGTGGCACCTCCGGCCGCAGACCGCAACAACAAGATCCTCTGGGTGTCCCGGGTCGACCCAGATGATCCGGCACCGCTGCGGATCCGCGCCACACTGAGCGGTACGGACCAGACGGCGACGCGCACGTTGAACGGTGGTCCCGGACCTTCCATCATCGATCTTCCCGCGCCGGGCTGCTGGTCGCTGAACCTCACGTGGGGAGACCACCACGATCACCTTCAGTTGGAGTACGCCGCTAGGTGAACGGCGCCCATCGACCACACAGATCGAGCTCAGCTGACCGCGGGCGTCAGCGCCCCGATCTCGCCCGCACGAGCCAGGCTGCCTACCCGTGCTGACACCCCCGGTGGTGTCTGCCGGACACGCTCGAAACCGAAGCCCTGCGGCGACCGCCCAGGTCGCCGCGCGTTGCTCCCGTGGTCTCTTGCAGAAGAAGGGACGACAGCCAGATTCCGAGTTCTGTCGCTGCCGCCGCGGCTGGGGCGACGGCAGCCCCTGAGCACTGAGGAAGTGGCCGCTCACAGCAGCGGGGTCTCGACGGTTCAGCGCACTGCGGGCACGCTGGTCGACTCTGGAGGACCAGGGACTTCGACCGCAGATCCAACTGCCTCGAAGCTTTGCGCAGGCATCCCCGCGCTACCCCTTCACACCCCTCCGGCCATGGATAGGAGGAAGGAGCAGATGAAGCCGACCACGCACGCCAGGCCCACCGCATCCCCTGCGTGCTCGACCGCCTCGGGCACCATCGTGTCGGAGAGCATCGTCAGCACCGCTCCCGCGGCGAACGCCTCAGTGAAGGCGAGCGTCGTGTCCCCAGCACCCCCAAGCAGGCCGTAGCCCAAAGCCGCCGCCACAGTTGAGGCCAACACCACGAGAGTCCACAGACGCAGTATGTAGCCGGCGGAGCGACCGTCCTTCTTCATACCCGCGCTGGCAGAGAGGGATTCGGGGATGTTCGACAAGAACACCGCGATCACCACAGCAATCCCTACCGAACCGCCACCCAGCAGGCTGACGCCGATGGCGGCTGACTCTGGGATGCCGTCCAACAGCGCGCCGAGGACCAGTGAGCTGGCCGCCGACGAGGCAGCTCCCGCACGGGTGCCGGTCGGGTCCTTGCGGTTCTCTCCACCTTGATGGTCGATCAGCCAGTCGCCCGCGAAGAAGGTCAATGCGCCCCCGGACAGCCCGAGGACCACCGGCAGCGCCCCCGCCCGCTCGTAGGCCGCACCGGTCAGCTCGAAAGCCACAGCGCTGATCAAGACCCCGACGCCGAACCCCATGACCAGCCCGACGAGCCGGATCGGCACCGGCAGCACGAGCGCCAACACCGCGCCGAGGAGCAGGGACGCTCCGCCAACGAAGCCCCAAAACGCCGCCTCCATCACCCTCTGACTGTGCCCGCTCGGAGCCGGCGATAACGGTTGGGACACCTCGCCAGACCGCACACGCTTCGCTCGGAACGCAAGGCACTGAGCACAACGAACGCCTCGATAGACCCTGGGCTCCAATTGACCATCGCAAGCACCAACCGAAGCGTTGCGGTGACCACCCGAACTCACAGTCCACCGGCAGAGCCGCAACGAGCGCAGTCGAAGAGCTACGTCCTGCCACCGCGTACTGGGCTCCCTGCGCGGCGGTGACCGGAGTTGACTTTGTGACGATGCGATGACTTCGGTTCGGCTCACCGGTCGGTACAACGAACCCAGTCTCGGACTGAAGGAGCACACCATGGGACAGGTCATCGCGAACGCGTCGATGTCGCTGGATGGGTATATCGCCAAGCACGACAACACGATCGGTCGGCTCTTCGACTGGTTACAGAACGGCGAGGTCGAGATCCGCACCGTCGATGACCGCATCACCTTGCACCTGAGCCCGGCCAGCGCCGAGCACTGGCGCACCTGGGTTCATGCGCTGGGTGGCTTGGTGTGCGGGCGCACGCTGTTTGACTTCACCGGCGGATGGGACGGTATGCACACGATGGGAGTGCCTGTGGTCGTGGTGACCCACCAGATCCCCACTGATTGGGTCGAGGCTCACCCGGACGCTCCGTTCCACTTCGTCACCAACGGCGTGCGGGCTGCAGTTGCGAAGGCACAGGAGATCGCTGGCGAGCGCACCGTCACGGTTACGGCCGGGACCATTGCGCGGCAGTGCCTCGAGCTCGGCCTGCTCGACGCGGTCGCTGTTGACCTGGTGCCCGTGGTCATGGGCCAGGGCCGCCCCTTCTTCGGGGAGATGACAACCGACGATGCTCCTCTGGGCGACCCGATCGAGTGCATCCAGGGGGATCGCGTCACCCACCTCGTGTTTCCTGTGGCGGAGTCATCGACGCACGCGCTGGAGCGGCAAGGATGAGGACGCTGCACGTGGGGCTACGCGTGGAGGACCTCGGTCGTTCACTCGAGTTCTACGAGAACCTCGGATACGACGTCGTGGGTACGGTGCGAGCGACAAAATTCGGCTGCCTGACGATGCTGAAGCTGCCGATGGATCCGTTCGTCACCCTCGAGCTCGTCCACGATCCCGGTGCGGGAACGATCACCCCGGTGGGCTTGAACCACCTCGTCATTGGGGTGGAGGCCCTGCACGACACGGTGGCTCGCCTCACCGCGCTCGGCATCGAAGCAGATGAGCCCAGTTCGCCGGACGGCTCCGAGGACTTCTGGACCGCCTGGCTTACTGATCCAGACGGCTACCGGATCGAGCTCGTCCAGTGGCCTGTAGGTCATTCCGAGGGCCTGACACGTGATGACTTTCCAGAACAGGCGCCGCCGGCAGCGGGACATTGACGAGCCTCGCCTAGACACCCCCGGCGGAGAACTGCCGCTCGAGGCCTGCTGGCGCGACATCCTATGGTCGTGCCACTCCCGGAACCGGCCCCGACATCGATCCGGATTCACCCGTGCCCGACGATCCCGGCGAACTAACTTCCGACGCGCCAGAGCCTTGACGCCCGCCGATCGAACCGACACCTGACGATCCTGGCGGTGACCCACATGGTGCGCCGGAGCCCGCCTGATGCAACACCGACCCATCGATTGGGAACTCCGAGCCCGCTCAGCGATCCTCGGCGGGACGATCCCGGCCGCTTGCTGACGATGAACATCAGTGCGCGCGGTGTCCGCAGACGTTGCGCGACAGGGACGAGGTGCATTCGTTGGAACGCGTGTGGTGAAGAAGTTGTTGACACGGCGGTCGCTTCGCCTCATCGTGTCTAGGCCAGCCAATTCGCCGAAGTGGGGTCTCACGTGACCGATACAGCTAGGAGACCCGCAACTGGGTCCGACCCCGACCCGAGGGCTTCCGCAAAAGCGGACAAATCGCTCCCTCTTGACAAGGCGGTCTTCGCGGTCGCAGCGATTGCGGTTGTTGCGTTCGTGTTGTGGGGTGCGCTCACTCCCACGGGGATGGGGGAGGTCACCACAAACACCCTGACCTGGCTTGAGAAGAACTTCGGCTGGCTGTTCGTGCTCACCACGGCGGCGTTCGTGCTCTTCTCCGCCTACCTGGCGCTCAGCCGCTACGGCAACATCAGGCTGGGCCCGGATGACTCCGAGCCTGAGTTCAGCACTTTCTCCTGGGTGTCAATGATGTTCGCGACCGGCATGGGGATCGGGCTGATCTTCTGGGGCGTCGCCGAACCACTGACCCATCTGAACACCCCACCGATGGGGATGGCCGAGGCCGGTACGCCGGCGGCGGCGCGGCTGGCGATGGAGTACACCTTCTTCCACTGGGGTCTGCACCCATGGGCGATCTACGCAGTGATCGGTCTGGCCATCGCCTACTTCGCCTACCGCAAGGGCCACGGCAACCTGATCAGCGGGACGTTCCGACCACTGATAGGCGACGCGGCCGGGCGGGCACCAGGCAAGGCGATCGACGTGGTCGCGATCTTCGCGACCCTGTTCGGCTCTGCTACCTCACTGGGGCTCGGCGCGCTGCAGATCACCGGCGGCCTGAACAACGTGTTCGACGGGTCCGGTGAGAGCGTCGCGCTGGCACTGGCGGTGATCTGGATCCTGACCGCGTGCTTCGTGGTCTCGGCGGTCACCGGTATCGAGAAGGGCGTGCAGTTCCTGTCGAACGCCAATGCGGTGGCGGCCGTCGTTCTGGTGCTCTTCTTGTTCGTGGTCGGCCCGACTGTGTTCATGCTGAGCACGTTCACCGAAGGCGTCGGCGCCTACCTGACCTATCTGCCAACGATGAGCGGTCGCACCGGTGCCTTCGATGCGGATCAGTCGACCTGGCTGAACGGCTGGACCATCTTCTACTGGGCGTGGTGGATCTCGTGGACGCCGTTCGTCGGCATGTTCATCGCGCGGATCTCCAAGGGCCGCACGATCCGGCAGTTCGTCGCCTACGTGATCGTGGTCCCGAGCGTGGTGTCGTTCGTGTGGTTCTCGATCATGGGTGGGGCTGCCTTCGACCTGCAGCTGAACCAGGGCCTGGACCTGGGGAAGACGCTCGCTGATGAGGGCACCGAGAGCATCTTGTTCACGGTGTTGCGCGACTACCCGCTGTCGTCGATCACGGTGGTGTTGGCGATCTTCCTGATCGCGATCTTCTTCATCACCGGCGCTGACTCAGCATCGATCGTGATGGGCATGCTCAGCCAGAACGGCGAGGAGGAGCCCAAGCGCTGGCTGGTGATCTTCTGGGGTGTCGCGCAGGGCGCCGTCGCCTCAGTGCTGCTGTGGTCCGGC
>Ga0190275_10004240_pt1 | contig 10318 bp, 8 predicted proteins | sample Popmic550T_FD_133745 | JGI IMG/M metagenome (GOLD analysis project Ga0190275, IMG submission 133745) | Populus adjacent soil microbial communities from riparian zone of Yellowstone River, Montana, USA - 550 T | ecosystem: Environmental > Terrestrial > Soil > Riparian zone > Trees stand | place...
ACAATTGTCCCCAGAACCCGAGACCGACGATGCGTCACGCGCCGATTAGAGCACCGCTCAGCCGAGGGCGAAGATCTGGTCGATCACGCGCATGTTGGCCACCGCGTCGCGCGCCGGGTACGGCGGCGGCGCGCCATCGAGCACGACCGCCGCAAACGCCTCGGCCTCGACGGTATACGGGTCCCCCACCGGGAAGGTGATCACCTCGGTTCGCGGCGCGATCGGGGGTTCGCCACCTGCGGTGACGAAGATCTCCGTCGGCCGATTGGGCGGGATGTTGAAGGGGATGCCGATCGAGAGTCGGCCGTTCGTTCCGTAAACGTGGACGCGCTGATCGGTCTCCGTGCGCGTGGTGCAGGTGAACGTCGCCTGGCCCTCGGGGAAGTCGAGGATGGCGCTGGTCAGGATGTCGACGCCCATCAGCGGATCGCGCACTACCGATGACTGGACCCGAGTCGGTTCGCCGCCGAACAGCGTGCGCGAAAGATTGACGTTGTAGCAGCCGATGTCATACAGCGCGCCGCCACCGACGGCTGCGATGTTGCGGATGTTGTCCGGGTCGTCGTTGTAGTACGAGAACCAGCTCTGGATCGCCGACAGCCGGCCGATCCGTCCGCTGGCGACGATGTCGATGACCGCCGCCCAAGATGGATGGAGGCGGTACATGAACGCCTCCATCAGGGTCATGCCGGTGCGCTCGGCAGCGGCGACCATCTCCTCGGCATCGCCGGCGGTCATCGCCAGCGGCTTCTCACACAACACGTGCTTGCCCGCCTCGAGCGCACGGATCGTCCATTCGCGATGCAGGTGGTTGGGCAGCGGGATATAGATCGCGTCCACGTCGCTGTCGGCGAGGAGTGCCTCGTACGAGCCGTGCGCTCGATCGATGCCGAGCTCCGCAGCCACGATCTGCCCGCGCTCCGCGTCGCGCGATGCGATCGCGACAACTCGGCTGCGGCGCGCGCGCTGGATTGCAGGAATGACCTTCGCGCGGCCGATGTCGGCGGTCGACAGCACCCCCCAGCGGAGCTCGCCATCGCCCGTTGGGCTGGTCAACCCCACGAGGACTCGGTGACCGGTCGAAAGGCAACTTCCAGGATGCGATGGTTGCGCGGCCTGGTGAGCACGAACAGGATCGCCTCGGCGACGTCCTCGGGCCGCATCATGCCCGCCAGCTGGGGCATGTCCGGCGTGCGCCCGCGACCCATCGCGAAGTCGGTCGAGACGCCTCCGGGGCAGACGTTGGTGCAGCGCACGCCCTGCTCACGCAGCTCATGGTCGAGCGCGGCGGTAAGGCCGACCTGCGCGAACTTCGACGAGCAGTAGACCGCCTCGTTGGGCAGACCGCGCCGGCCGGCCTCGCTGGCGACGGTGACCAGGTCGGCTGCGTCACTCTTGAGCAGGTGCGGCAGTGCCGCGCGGACGGAATAGATCAGGCCCTTGACGTTGATGTCAATCATCTCCTCGATCTGATCGTCGGGCGTCTCGAGGAAGGGACCGTAGCCGCCCACCCCGGCGTTGCCGATCAGGATGTCCAGCTTCCCGAAGCGATCGACGGTCGCGTCGACCATCGCCTGGATCGACGCGGGATCGCGCACGTCGCACTCACGAGCCAGCGCGCCGTCGATGCCGGGGTTCTCGCCGCGGCGCGACGCCAGTCCGAGCTTGACTCCTTGGGCCGCCAACTGGTGTGCGGTGGCAGCGCCGATACCCCGGCCGGCGCCCGTGATGAGCGCCACTCGACCTTCAAGCGATTCCACGGCCACCCTCCCCGATTCGTCGGTCCGTCAGCGACCGATCGCTCTACTTGACACCCCGCCGAGGATTGTAGGACCGTACGACAATCCGCCCGCCTGTGAGGGGTTCGAAAAGCCGTTGGATCAGCGTCGCGATGAACCCGGGCTGCGGAGCGAATCCGTCCGTCGGGCGAACCTGAGCTCCATCGCTCGCGAGCTCCACAACACCGGTCCCCTGTCGCGCTCGGAGCTGGGCGCGCGCACCGGCCTGACGCGGAGCACGATTCGGGCCCTGATCGGCGAGTTTGCCGCGGCCGGCCTGGTCTCCGAGGTTGGCTCGACGTCGCTCGGCACGCCAGGCCGTCCATCGGTCGTCGTGACGCCCAACGGCGCGCGTCCCACTGCGCTCGCACTGGAGATTGCGGTCGACTCGATCGCCGGCGCCGTGGTCGGCTTCGGCGGCGAGATTCGGCAGCTGCGGCGCATCGAACGGCCGCGCGGCGAGCTCTCGCTCGAGCAGACGGTTACAGACCTCGCCGCGCTCGCCCGCCAGCTCGACGGCTTCCACACTCGCCGCGGCGACGTAATTGGCGTCGGCGTCGCGATCGTGGGCGTCGTCCGGCACTCGGACGGACTCGTCTCCCTGGCACCAAACCTGGGCTGGCATGACGTGGCACTTGGCCAGGCGCTGCGCCAGGTGATCGGCGCCTTCGTGCCGCTGTCGGTGGCCAACGAAGCCGACCTGGGCGCGCTGGCCGAGACGCGACGCGGAGGGGCACGCGGCTGCGCGAACGTGATCTTCATTTCAGGCGAGGTCGGCGTCGGCGGCGGGCTTATCGTCGACGGCCGGCCGATGGCCGGCGCCGCGGGCTACGGCGGCGAGGTGGGCCACATGCCCATCAATCCCGAGGGAGCCACCTGCCACTGCGGCTCAACCGGTTGCTGGGAGACGGAGATAGGCGAGGACGCGCTGCTCGTAAAAGCAGGCCGCGAGCGCGGCGGTGGCCGTTCGGCGATGGATGCCCTGCTGCGTGACGCGCGCGCCGGCGATGCGACGGCCCTGGCGGCGCTCGATCACATCGCGCGCTGGCTCGGGCTGGGCCTCGCCGGCCTCGTTAACCTGCTCAACCCGCAGCGCATCGTCCTCGGCGGCCGGTTTGGGCGACTCTTTCCGTTCGTCGTCGACACCATCGGCCGCCAGCTCGACCGCTACGCGCTGGATGCGCCGCGCCGGCTGGTGACCGTCGTTCCCGCCGAGCTGGGCGAGGACGCCGGTCTGCTGGGTGCAGCCGAACTTGCCTTCGAGCCCTTCCTGAGCGACCCGGCGACGTGGCTGAAGCCACGATCGAGTACGCTCCCGGCGCTTGCGTCCGCATAGCCCATGGGCGAGTCGACGGAAGTACGATGCAACGCGCTGGACATTGGGTCACCCCAAGCCAACGGTCGCGTCACAACCGGGGGCCATTTTTGGATTGTGTCGCGCTCACCCCAAGTGGAACGAGACCGGCAGGAAGGCTCCCGGGTAGGGGCAGAACGGAGGTGGACCGACGACGTCGATGAAGTCTCACTTTGACCATTTATCAGGCTTTGGAGGAGGAACAGATCGAATGCGTTTGACGCGTCGAGCAGCGGTAATCCTGCCGGCCGTGCTACTCGTCTCAGCGGCGTGTGGCGGCGGCGGGGCAACTACCGCACCAACAGCACCGGCATCGGCCACGGCGGGGGCTTCGGCGACCGCGGCGGCAACTGCCAGCGGAGCGGCCGAGGGCTGCACCGTCGGCATGTCGTGGAACAACTACCAGGAAGAGCGCTGGGCCCGGTGGGATGAGCCCGCTCTGAAGGCAGCCATCGAGGCTGGCGGCGGAACGTACACATCCAACGACGCTGGTTCGTCCGAGGAAACCCAGATCACAAACGTCGAGAACCTGATCAATGACGGTGCCGACGTGGTGGTCATCCTTGCCCAGAACACTGAGGCAATCCTGCCTGCCGTAGAAGCGGCGCTAGCCGAGAACATCCCCGTCATCGCCTATGACCGGCTCATCGAGAGCCCGGACGTCCTGTACACCAGCTTCGACAACGTCAAAGTTGGCGAGATGCAGGCGCAAGCGGTGCTCGACGTGGTTTCGGAAGGCAACTTTGTCGTCATCAAGGGCAACGGCGATGACGCCAACTCTGACTTCCTGCGCCAGGGCATGGTCAACGCGGGCATCCCGGACGTGGGTGAGAACAGCGACACGATCACCATCGTCGGTGAGTCGTACACCGACAACTGGGATCCGGCGATCGCGCAGACGACCATGGAGCAGTTCCTGACGGACAACGACAACGAGATCGATGCCGCGCTCGTCGAGAACGACGGAATGGCCGGTGGTGCCATCGCTGCCCTCGAGGCGCAGGGCATGGCCGGAACGATCCCGGTGTCGGGTCAGGACGGCGATCAGGCCGCCCTGAACCGCGTTGCTCTCGGCACGCAGACCGTGAGCGTCTGGAAGGACGCCCGCGAGCTGGGTACCGCCAGCGGTGAAGCCGCGATCGCACTGTGTGAGAACGGCGATCCGTCGGCAGTCGCAGGGACGGCGCCATTCACGACGCCGGGCGGCAACGAGGTTGCCGGAATCCTTCTCGAGCCCATCCCGGTCACACAGGAGAACCTGAACGTTGTCCTCGAAGCCGAGTGGATCGACGAGGAGACCCTGTGCCAGGGCGTCACGGCCGGTTCGGTCGACGGCTGCCCCTAGTCGATAGCTGATCCGTCAGCGATCTAGTGCGCCCCGCGCCGGTGGAAACTCCACGGCGCGGGGCGTTCTCGTAAGCAGAGGATTCGGATGACAGAAGCCACGTTGCCCCAGGGCAGTCTTCCGGAAGTCGCGCCGCCGCGAAGCATCGGTGCCTCGCTCAGGGCGGCCGGCATAGATACGCGGCTGCTCGGCATGCTCCTTGCTCTGGGCGTCATCTGGATCGGCTTTCACATCGTGTCAGACGGCGGCTTCATCACGCCGCGAAACCTGTGGAACCTCTCTGTTCAAAGCTCATCGATCGGCATCATGGCGACGGGCATGGTGTTGATCATCGTGTCGCGCAACATCGACCTGTCCGTCGGCGCCATCCTCGGCTTCGTCGGGTATTCGATGGCCATGATGCAGACGATCTGGATCCCCATCACGCTCGGCTTCGGCCTCGAGCAGCCGTGGGCATGGATCGTCACCGTGATCTTCGGCTTGATCCTTGGCGGCATTCTGGGACTGATCCAAGGTTTCATCGTTGCCTACCTTGGCGTGCCGTCGTTCATCGTGACCCTCGGCGGCTTGCTCGTCTGGCGCGGCCTGATCTTCCAGTACGTCCAGGGCCAGACGCTCGCGCCGCTCGACACCACATTCCGATTGCTGGGTGGTGGACCTACCGGCTCGGTCGGCGAGTTGATGAGCTGGTTCATCGGCATCCTGATATGCGTGGGCATCGTCTATGCGCTGATCACGAACCGTCGTCGCCGACGCCGCTACGGCTTCACGATGCGGCCGGTGATCGCCGAGATCGCGATCGGTGTTCTCGCCTGCGTCGCCGTACTTGGCGCCGTCTGGGTCGCCAACAGCTACTACTGGCCGACAAACCTGGCCGCCCAGTACGCCGAGCAACAGGGCATCCCGATCCCACCCGGCGGACTGCAGATCCCAACCGGCATCGCCAACCCGGTTCTGATCCTGCTCGTAGTCGGCGGTTTGATGACCTACCTGGCGACGCGCCGCCGTTTCGGCCGCAACGTCTACGCCATCGGCGGCAATCCCGACGCGGCCGTACTCAGCGGCATCAACGTCAAGCGCACGATCATGTACACGTTTGGCCTGATGGGCCTCCTGGCCGCGGTCAGTGCCGCCGTCCAGACCGCGCGCCTCAACGCCGCCGTCACCGGTCTCGGCGTATCCAACGAGCTGGACGTCATCTCGGCCGCGGTGATCGGCGGAACCTCGTTCGCTGGCGGCATCGGCACGATCCCGGGCGCCATCCTCGGCGCCGTGGTCATGCAATCGCTCAGATCCGGGATGCTCCTGTTGAACGTCGATTCGCCGGTCCAGGACATCGTCGTCGGTATCGTCCTCGTAGCTGCCGTCGGCGTCGACTCGTTCCTGCGGCGTCGCGGAACCTGAGGAAGGATTTTGAGATGACAGTCCAGCAGAACCCGACACCCGACTCCTTCCCCGGCCCGGCAGTCGCCGACCAAGCCGCTGCTCCCGCCGACGACCAGCCGCTGCTCGTCGAGATGCGCGACATCCGCGTCTCATTCGGCGGCGTCCATGCCGTCAACGGCGTATCGGTGGACCTTCGCCAGGGCGAGGTCGTCGGACTTGTCGGCGGCAACGGCGCCGGCAAGACGACGCTGATCCGAACGCTTTCGGGCGCCCATCCGGCCGACTCGGGCCAGATCTTCATCAACGGCGCGCCAGCCACGATCAAGAACCCGCGCGATGCCAAGACCTACGGCATCGAGTGCATCTACCAGCAGCTCGCGCTGGCCGACAACCTCGATGCACCGGCGAACGTCTTCCTGGGGCGCGAGAAGACGACCGGCGTCGGCTCGCTCGACGACAGCCACATGGAGTCCGAGACTCGCAAGGTCATCGGCCGGCTCAACCCGCGATTCAGGAACTTCAAAGCACCCGTTGTCTCGCTGTCGGGTGGCCAGCGACAGTCGGTCGCCATCGCGCGAGCCATCTACTTCGACGCAAAGATCCTGATCATGGACGAGCCAACGGCCGCTCTCGGCCCGGCTGAGACAGCCCAGGTACGCGAGCTGATCACTCAGCTGACGTCGGAGGGCATCGGCATCTTCCTGATCAGCCATGACATCCACGATGTCTTCGATCTCGCCGATCGGATCAGCGTCATGCTCCACGGCCGGCTGGTCGGCACCGTAAACAAGAGCGACGTAACGACCGACGAGGTGCTGGCCATGATCATCATGGGCAAGCTCCCAACGGAAGTGACTCGCCAGGAGCTCGCCGAGCTCCACGGCTGATGGGCGAGATGGCCCTCGATCAGCGTCTACGCACGATCCATCGACTCGAGGGGGAAACGGTCGAGGTGGAGGTTCTGCCGACGATCGGCGCCCGCCTGCACCGACTGCGGGTGTTCGGGCACGACTTGATGAGGACGCCCGACGACATCTCGACGCATCTCGACGACCCCTTCTACTGGGGCGGCTATCACATGCTGCCGTGGACCAACCGGATCGCAGCCCGTCCGACGCTGGTCGGCTCGGGAACCGTCGACCTTGCCGCGAACTTCAAGGACGGCACGGCGATCCACGGCCTTCACTACGCGACGCCGTGGGACATCGATGAGGTCGGCTCATACTCGGTCTCGGGAGGCGGCAACGAAAGCGGCTGGCCATGGCCGTACACCGGGCGCGTCGAGATCCGCGTCGAAGGCTCATCAGTTCGCGTCCGGCACGCGGTGACGAATCTGAGCGACGAGCCGATGCCGGCTGGGGTGGGCATCCATCCGTGGTTCCGGACTCCGGTCGAGGTGCGTGTGCCGGCGCGGGTCGCCATTGCCTCGAATACCGACGCCCAGGCGCCCCACGAGCCGCTCAGCGCCGACCTCGACTTCCGGGTCCCGAGGGAGCTGCCGACCGGGCTCGACGCTGCGTGGACCGACGTCGACCAGCCGTGCGTCGAGTTGCGCTGGCCGCACCTCGACATCAGTGCCGAGCTCCGAGCCAGCGCGCCGACCGTGTACGTGGTCGCGGCCAGACCGGACAACGTCGACGCCGTGGCCGTTGAGCCGCAAACGCATGCCCCGTGGGGCCTGAGGCGGTTGCTCGACGACGAGCGCGGCGGCCTCGATTGGCTGCCGCCGAACACAACCCTGACCCTCGATTCCGAGCTTACGTTTCGCCGCGCCGCAAAGGAGCCAACGTGACCACCCCGTTCTTCGACCAGGTCCCGGATCGAATCCCATACGGCGGGCTCGATTCGAGCGATCCCCTCGCCTACAAGGTCTACCAGCCCGACCGGATGGTCCTCGGCAAGCGGATGGAGGACCACCTTCGACCGGGCGTCTGCTTCTGGCACTCCTTCGCCTGGCCCGGCGTGGACATGTTCGGCATGGGCACACTTGACCGGCCGTGGCTCGAGCTGGCCGACGACGAGATGGCCGCCGCGCGCACGCGCATGGACGCTGCGTTCGAGTTCTTCAGCAAGCTCGGCATTCCCTACTACTGCTTCCACGACCGCGACGTCGCACCCGAGGGCGACACTTTCGCCGACTTTCGCGCCAACCTCGATGCGCTGGCCGACGACGCCGCCGGTCACCAGGAGCGGACCGGGGCACGCCTGCTGTGGGGCACCGCCAACCTCTTCGCGCATCCGCGATACCAGGCCGGCGCCGCCACCAACCCCGATCCCGAGGTGTTTGCGTACGCCGCGGCGCAGGTCAAGCACATGCTCGAGGTGACGCAGCGGCTGGGCGGCGAGAACTACGTGCTGTGGGGCGGTCGCGAGGGATACGACACGCTGCTCAATACCGACCTGCGCCGCGAAGGCACCCAGTTGGGTCGCTTCCTGACGATGGTCGCCGAGCACAAGGCAAAGATCGGCTTCAAGGGTCAGCTGTTGATCGAGCCCAAGCCGATGGAGCCGACCAAGCACCAATACGACTACGACGTCCAGACGGTCTACGGATTCCTGCTCAAGCACGGCCTCGAGGCGGAGTACAAGGTCAACATCGAGGCAAACCACGCGACGCTGGCCGGCCACAGCTTCCACCACGAGGTTGCCTTCGCCGTCGCGAACGGGATTCTGGGCAGCATCGACGCCAACCGTGGCGATCCCCAGAACGGCTGGGACACCGACCAATTCCCGAACTCGGTCGAGGATCTCGCGCTGCCGCTTTACGAGATCCTGCGTGCCGGTGGGCTGGCGCCGGGCGGCTTCAACTTCGACGCCAAGCTGCGTCGACAGAGCATCGATCGCGCCGACCTCTTCCACGCCCACATCGGTGGCCTCGACACGCTCGCGCGAGCACTGCTCGCCGCGGCGGATCTGGTCGAGTCGGGCGATCTCGCGGCAAACATGGACGGGCGCTACGCCGGCTGGGACGGGCCTCTAGGGTCGTCGATCCTCGGCGGCGACGTCTCGCTGGCCGAGCTCGAGAAGCGCGTCGCCGCCGGCGAGATCAACCCGACGCGCGCGTCGGGTGGCCAGGAGCGGCTCGAGAACGTCGTCAATCAACGCATCTGGGCCGCGGACCGCTGAACTCCTCGTCCGGCTACCGCTGACCGACACGTGGCACTCGTCCTCGGCATAGACGTCTCGACGACAGCCACCAAGGCCGTCCTCGTCGGCGAGGACGGCCGCGTGGCCGCTATCGGCGTCGCCGAGTACGGCTTCGACATGCCGCGGCCGACGTGGAGCGAGCAGGACCCCGAGCTGTGGTGGACAGGCGCCATCACCGCGATTGGCGCCGCGCTCGACAAAGCGGGCGCGTCGGGAGCGGACGTGGCGGCGGTCGGGCTGACGGGGCAGATGCATGGCCTCGTCGTGCTCGACGAGCGCGACGAGGTGCTTCGGCCGGCGATCCTGTGGAACGATCAGCGCACGGCAGCCGAATGCGACGTGATTCGCGCGATCGTCGGCCCTGAGCGGCTGGTCGAAATCACCGGCAACGACGCGCTGACCGGTCTGACCGCGCCCAAGCTCGTGTGGGTGCGCGACCACGAGCCCGACGTATGGAGTCGGATCGCTCACGTCCTGCTGCCCAAGGACTACCTGCGGCTGCGGCTCACCGGCGAGCACGCGATGGACAAGGCGGACGGTTCGGGCACGTTGCTGTTCGACCTGGCCGCTCGCGACTGGTCAGCAGAAGTCGTCGACGCGCTCGGCATCGACCGTCGGTGGCTGCCGCCCACGCTCGAGGGCCCACAGGTCACCGGCGCCGTCACTGCGGCGGCTGGCGAGGCGACCGGCCTCGCTGCGGGCACGCCCGTCGTCGCGGGCGGCGGCGACCAGTCCGCCAACGCGGTCGGCGTCGGCGCGATTGCGCCCGGAGCGATGGCCATCTCGGTTGGAACGTCGGGCGTGGTCTTCGCCAGCACAACTCGACCGCTGTACGAGCCTCGAGGCCGCGTTCATGCCTTCTGCCATGCCCTGCCCGAGCGGTGGCACATGATGTCGGTCATGCTCTCGGCGGCCGGCAGCCTGCGCTGGCTGCGCGACGCAATTGCGCCGGGGGTCTCGTTCGGCGAGCTGGTCGAGCCGGCCGCCGAAGTGCCCGCGGGCAGCGACGGGCTGTACTTCCTGCCCTACCTGTCGGGTGAGCGCAGCCCGCACCCGGATCCGCAGGCTCGCGGCGCCTTCGTCGGCTTGACACTCGGCCATGATCGGCGGCACATCACCCGTGCCGTGCTCGAGGGTGTTGCCTACGGGCTGCGCGACGGGCTCGAGCTGATGCTCGCCGCCGGGACTCCGCCCGCAAGCCAGATGCGCGGCTCGGGCGGCGGCCTGGTCAGCCCTCTGTGGCGCCAGATCCTGGCCGACGTCCTCGACGCCGAAATCGCCACGCCATCGACGAGCGAGGGCGCGGCT
>Ga0190275_10004241_pt1 | contig 10318 bp, 11 predicted proteins | sample Popmic550T_FD_133745 | JGI IMG/M metagenome (GOLD analysis project Ga0190275, IMG submission 133745) | Populus adjacent soil microbial communities from riparian zone of Yellowstone River, Montana, USA - 550 T | ecosystem: Environmental > Terrestrial > Soil > Riparian zone > Trees stand | place...
CACCGTCAGCCGCGTGACCAACGAGAAGTTCGTGCAGACGCCGCGCGGCGTGTTCCCGCTCAAGTTCTTCTTCTCGTCGGGCCTGTCGACGACGAGCGGCGAGGACGTGTCGGCGCGCGGCATCAAGGCGCAGATCGAGAAGCTGGTGAGCGACGAGGACCCCGCGCACCCGCTGACCGACCAGGCGATCGTGAACATCCTCAAGGACGAGGGGATCCAGATCGCCCGCCGCACCGTGGCCAAGTACCGCGACCAGCTCGGCGTGCTGTCGGCGCGGATGCGGAAGCGCGTGTGAGCACGACGGCCAGGGAACAGGGGACGGGGGACAGGGGACAGGGGGAGCTCCGCGTGGAGGGCCCCCTCGCCACCTCTTCCGACGTCGCACTGGGCACTGGGCACTGGGCACCGGGCACCGCGGTTCCCGAATCGCTGCGCCGCAACTTCGCCGTGCTGGTGCCGGCGTTCGACGAGGTGGAGAACATCCCGGCGCTGTTCAGCGAGCTGAAGGCGACGTTCGAGCGGCACGACCTGGCCGGCGAGCTGATCATCGTGGACGACGGCTCGACCGACGGCACCTACGCCGCCGCCGTGCGCGAGGCCGAGCGCTTCCCGCGGGCGAAGGTGGTGCGCCACCGCCGCAACCTGGGCAAGACCGAGGCGATGGTCACCGGCGCCCGCGCCGCCGAGACCGACTACCTCGTCCTCTTCGACGCCGACCTGCAGCACGGCACGGAGGAGATCCCCCGCTTCCTGGCGAAGCTGGGCGAGGGCTTCGACATCGTCTGCGGGCGCAAGGTGGGGCAGTACGAGAAGGCGGCGGTGAGCGGCATCTACAACCGCCTCTCGCAGCGCCTGTTCGACATTCCGGTGCGCGACCTGAACGCGATGAAGGCCTTCCGCACCGAGATCCTGCGCGAGATCCCGCTGCGGCACGACTGGCACCGCTTCTTCGTGGTCCTGGCCCACGCCGAGGGCTACAGCGTGACGGAGATGGACATCACGCTCTTCCCGCGGCGCGCCGGCGTGGCCAAGTACACCGGCAAGCGGCGGGTGCTGGTGGGCGTGGGCGACCTGGTGGTGGTCTGGTTCTACCTGAAGTTCAGCGAGAAGCCGATGCAGTTCTTCGGCGGCTCGGGGCTGATCCTGATCGCGCTGGGGCTGCTGGTGGGGCTGGTGACGGTGGTGCTGCGCATCGGCGACTGGATGCCGCCCTTCGGCTTCCGCCCGCTGCTCACGCTGGTGGTGCTGCTCGAGACGATCGGCTTCCTCCTCTTCGGCTTCGGCTTCATCGCCGAGCTCATCGCCACCCTCCGCGCCGAGATCGACCAACTCCGGCGGCGGTAAACGCTTCCGCCGGTGGAACCGGCGGCTCAGACATCGGCACGTCCGCCTTCCGGGACGGTGCCCTCGGCCTCGTCGGATCGCTCCCCAATGTCCCGCATACCTTCCATCACCCTCGTTCCACGCGACGAGTGCCTTCGCGCCAACCGCTACCTCGCGCACGCGGTGGTGGGGTGGCAGCGCGCGTCCGCGCCCGTGCCCGGCGAGACCAGGTGGTACGAAGAGGTCTGCGACCCGGTGAAGCCCGATCCGGCGATCCGCTGGGCGGAGAGCTTCATCCTGTACCTGCCGGCGCGCGACCTGGACGAGACCGCGCGGGAACTGGGGCCGGCGCTCGGCCGGATGCTGGCGCCCCTCGGCGGGCGCACGCTGACGTTGCTGCACGCGATGCGCACCGGCCGCTGGCCCACGCCCCGGGAAGACCCGGCGGTGCTGGCGGATGCGGCGCGCGACTTCCGCGCGATGGGTGCGGGCGAGAGCTTCGACGGCGGCATCCGCGTCGACGCCGCCGATCCCGCCGATGTGGCCGCGGTGCTTGCGCCGCTGCTGTGGGGCGTGCGGATGGACATGGGCTACGGCTTCGTCTACATCGCCCCCGACGGCGTTCCCTTCCTCGCCAGCCTCTGCCAGTACGCCAACCTGCACGTGGACGTCTACTCCAAAGACGTGGCGGCGGCCATCCGCACCGCTGCCCGCGCGGCGGGATTCGAGGAATGGAACGACGGCATGTGCGACGAGCGCTTCGCGGACGGCGGCGCGATCGAGGGGCGCGGCCTGCGGATGGGCGACGAATAGTCGACGTATCTATGCCGACAGCAACAGGGTGATTCAGGCCAGGGCACAACACGCTTTCCGACGAACTCTGGTTGAGCATTGTCGCACGTCGGGTTATCATGAGGCGCTCGGCACCCTCGCCGGGCGTTGTCCCTTCGAACTCCCGCGGGAGGACGCTCTCATGAAGAAGCTGGTCCTGGACGAGCTCGACGTCGAAAGCTTCGTGATCACTCCTGGCATGGGGGCACGCCTCGGCACCGTCCGCGGGCAGGCGGGATTCGAGGGGTTCACCGAACCCGTCAGCTGCTTCCTCAGCGACTGCGGCTCGTGCAGGCTCACCTGCGGCGAAACCGCCCAGTACTCGTGCCCCGACACCTGCCAAGTCGTTTGTGCTGGGGAAGCGTAAAGAACCCGTGCGGGCGGGCGATGCCGGCATTCTCGGGGTCCTCACCTGCGTGGGTACCCCGCTCCACTCGCACAGCGCGGTGACACCGCGCCGAGGGGTGGGGTGGGAGCCGAGGCGCTGATAGTCCCTGTTGCCGAGCGCCAATCCGGACCCGTGGGGTGGAAATCACCCCCGGGTCCGCCTTAGTTTTGCGGTTTCTGTTTCATGTACCGGCTCGCCGGCCTGCGGAAGCGCCAGCGCACTCGCGCACTCACGCACCCGTTTGGCCGGTCTCGCCCCAGACGAGACACGGAAGAGATGCCCGACCAGGTCCGAGTCCGCTTCGCCCCCAGCCCCACGGGCTACCTGCACGTGGGCGGCGCCCGCACGGCGCTGTTCAACTGGCTGTTCGCCCGCAAGACGGGCGGCGTGTTCGTGCTGCGCGTGGAAGACACCGACCGCGAGCGCAGCACCGACGCCAGCACCCGCACCATCCTGGACGGGATGACCTGGCTGGGGCTGAGCTGGGACGAGGGCCCCTTCCACCAGGCCGACGGCTTCGCGCGCCACAAGGCCGAGGCCGAGCGCCTGCTGGCCGAGGGCAAGGCGTACCGCTGCTTCTGCACCGCCGAGGCGCTGAATGCCAAGCGCGAGGCGGCCGGGGTGGAGTACCGCTACGACCGCACCTGCCATCACGTTCCCGCCGGCGAGAGCGACACGCGCGCGGCCGCGGGCGAGCCGTTCACCGTGCGCTTCCGCGTGCCCGAGGGGACCACGGAGTGGGAGGACGTGGTGCACGGGCTGACCACGTTCGACAACGGCAGCATCGAGGATTTCATCATACTGCGCACCGACGGCACGCCGATCTACAACATGGCCGTGGTGGCGGACGACATCGACATGCGGATCACCCACGTGATCCGCGGCGACGACCACGTGCCCAACACGCCCAAGCAGATCCTGCTGTACCGGGCGCTCGGCGCGGCCGTGCCCACCTTCGCCCACCTCCCCATGATCCTGGGGCCCGACGGGAAGAAGATGAGCAAGCGGCACGGCGCCACCGCCGTGGGCGACTACGCCGAGATGGGGATCCTCCCCGACGCGCTGTTCAACTTCCTGGCGCTCCTGGGGTGGAACCCGGGCGACGAGCGCGAGGTGATGTCGAAGGGCGAGCTGGTGGAGGCGTTCACGCTCGAGCGCATCAACAGGAAGGCGGCGATCTTCGACACCGAGAAGCTCGAGTGGATGAACGGGCAGTACCTGGCCCACGTCCCCGCCGCCGAGCTGCTCCCCGCCGTCGCCCCGCGGCTCGTGGCCGACGGGCTGGTGACACAGGCGGAGGTCGACGCGGCGCCCGAGTGGCTGCTCACGCTGGTCGACCTGCTGAAGACGCGCTCGCGCACCGTGCTGGAGATCGCGCCGAAGGCCGTGCCGCTCCTCGCCGCCAGCATCGACTACGACGAGGCGGCCACCGCGAAGCACTGGAAGGATCCGCAGACCGGCGAGCGCCTGGCCCGGCTGCGCCCCGTGTTCGCGGCGCTGGAGCCGTGGGCCCCCGAGGCGGTGGAGGCGGCGCTGCGCGAGCAGGCCGAGCGCTGCGGCGTGGGGATGGGGAAGCTGGCGCAGCCGCTGCGGGTGGCGCTCACCGGCAGCGCCGCCAGCCCGGGGATCGACCAGGTGGTGTGGGTGATGGGGCGCGAGCGCACGCTGGCGCGCATCGACGCGGCGCTCGCGCGGCTCGGGGCGCCCGCGTGAGGGCGAAAACGCGCAAACAGATTGTGAGAAATCAGAATCGTTGACAACGTTTGTACTGCCCCCTAAGTTGCGTTCCTGCGCTGGATAGCACGGGAACAGACCGTGACATCCCTCGCCCGCGTCCCTCCATGGCCGCCGGCACGCGCAGTCTCACCGGGGCTGGTTCAGGGGAGGGGGGTGCGCAGTTCCGCTGTGTATCTCCCTCGATTTGTCTCCGCCTCTCTCTCCACGGCAAAATCACGCGGCCGGGCAAGCTTCCGCCGGTCCCGCGACTCGCAGATACAATCCAGCGGTCACAGGAGGCAGCCATGCCCGAGCCGTTGAGCAAGATCGAGCGCAGGATCCTGAACTACCTGGTCGACTACCTGAAGGAAAACACCTACCAGCCGAGCATCCGCGAGATCGGCAAGCGCTTCGGCATCAAGTCGACCAAGACCGTGTCGGAGCACCTGCAGGCGCTCGCCGACAAGGGGCACATCGAGCGCGACGCCAGCCGCAGCCGCGGGGTGCGCATCGTGGGGATGAACCTGTACCCCGCCGTGCTCTCGGCCCCACTGTACGGCAAGATCGCCGCGGGCACGCCGATGCTGCTGCGCGACCACGTGCGCGAGGTGTATGAGCTCGACCGCAAGCTGGCCCCCTCGGCCGACGCGTTCCTGCTGGAGGTGAAGGGCGACAGCATGACCGGCGCCGGGATCGAGAACGGCGACCTGGTGATGGTGGACCCGATCGCCGACGACGAGGTGCGCAACGGCGACATCGTGGCCGCGCGCATCGACGGCGAGTCGGCGATCAAGCGGTATTTCGCCCAGGACGGCAAGATCGTGCTGGAGCCCGCCAACCCGGACTTCGACCCGATCCTGGTGCACGAGCACGAAGACTTCTCGGTGCTGGGCCGCGTGACCGGCCTGTTCCGCCACCTCACCCGCGACTCGGCCGAGAAGTCCGCGACGACCCGCGAGCTGGCGCACGCCTGAGGCCGGGCCACGCACGACGTACGAAGCCCCCTCTCCCGGTTCGCCGGGGAGGGGGCTTCGCGCGTCCGACCCGCACTGGGTTGCGGCAGACGGGATCTCTCTTGGCGTTTGATCTCTGGTGCGCTAGATTTTAGCACACCTGCCTGGAGGGATAATGGAACCAGTCGCGCGCAGCCGATCCGAGAGTCTCGCGGCGCTGTTCGCCTCGCCGGCGATGGCGCGGCTGGTGATCTTCTTCCTGGTGCATCCGGGGGAGCGTTTTCACCTGCGCGAGCTTCAGCGGCGGGCGCGGCTTTCCAGCGCGTCCGTCCAGAAGGAGCTCGCCAGGCTCACCGCCATGGGAGCCGTCCGTCGCGAGGAGGCGGGTGGCCGGACGTACTACCAGGCCGACGAGTCGAGCGCGGTCTGGGGGGGCTGGATGCGCCTGCTGCTGCACGCCGCCGACCCGGTCGACGCGATCCGCGAGGCGCTTGTGGACGCCCCCGGCCTGGACGCCGCGTTCGTCTTCGGCTCGGTCGCACGCGGAACGGCGACCCCCGAGAGCGACCTCGACGTCTTCCTCGTCGGCCCCAGGGCCGCCAGGAAGCGCGCGACGCGGCTGCTGGCGGAGCTCGGGTTCTTCATCCCCCGGCCGGTGGACGTGATCGGCCGCGATGCGGCGCAGCTCGCCGATGACGGAGACCCGTTCGTGCAGCGGGTGCTCGCCGCGCCCAAGGTGTGGGTGCACGGGGGTGATGGAACGCTCGCGAGGGCGGCGTGACCGCGCGCCTCGAGATCCTCGTCGAGAGCCGCAGGATCGAGGCGCTCCCGGCCGCCGACGAAGAGGTGGCTTCGGCGTGGGAGAAGGCGCTGCGCACCCTGCGCAGCTCCCGCCTCGAGGGCCTGGACGTGGAGCCGGCGTTCACCCTCGCGTACCAGTCCGCCCTCCAGTGCTGCGCGGCCGTGCTGCGCGCGGCTGGCTACCGGGCGATCGGACGCGATCACCACCACAGCATCTTCGCCGGTGTCGCGGCGCTGGAGGCCGGCGAGCTTTCCCGCATCGCCCGCGCCGCCGACGACATGCGCGTGGAACGGCACGAGGCGGTGTACGGCTCGACCGTCGCGATCGACCACGCGCAGTTGGAGGAGATGTACGACGTCGCAGCGCGGATGTTCGCGGCCGCGCACGCGTGGCTCCGTGCCGCCCGGCCGGCGCTCGACGTGGCGCCGCCACCCGCGCCGGAGCGCTGACACGACACAAAGGCCCGCCGACCGTGACGGTCGGCGGGCCAGTGGGTACTGCTCGGCAGCGGCTTTAGGAAGCGGCGCCCAGGCGGCCGATGAAGGCGTGCAGGCGCGACTTGGCGCGGGCGGCCTTGTTCGGGTGGATGATCCGCTTGCGGGCGGCGCGGTCGAGCAGCGAGACGGCCTCGCGCAGCGCGGTGGTGCCCTCGCCCTGGTCCCCGGCGGTGCGTACCCGCTTGAGGGCGCTGCGCAGGCGGGAGCGGAAAGCGCGGTTGCGCGCGGCGCGGATCTCGTTGGTCCGCATCCGCTTTTCGGCGGACTTGACGTTCGGCAAGGGATGCTCTCCGGAAATCAGCTCGGCGCCTTTTGCGGGCGCCGGCTCGTTGTGCGTTGGTTACGTGCTTTCGGCCCAGAAAACGGGAAGCCGAATCATACCCGGACTGGCGCGTGTTGTCAACCCCGGCTCAAGCCCGGTTTTGACAGGGAACGGCGCCACGCCTAACTTGCGCCGCATGGAGATCACCCCCGAACGCATCACCCAGTTCATCCTCGCGCTGCCCGTCCTGCTGCTGGCCTTTTCCGTCCACGAGTTCATGCACGCGTGGGTGGCGCTCAAGCAGGGTGACGACACGGCGTACAGGGCGGGCCGCGTCACGCTGGACCCGCGCTCGCACATCGACCCGATCGGCAGCCTGCTGTTCCCCGCGATCGGCGCGCTCACCGGCGCGCCGATCATCGGCTGGGCGAAACCCACGCCAACGGACCCGCGCAAGTACCGCAAGTACAAGCAGGGCGACATCCTGGTGTCGCTGGCCGGGGTGGTGGGCAACCTGGGGCTGGCGATCATGTTCGCGCTGCTGGACGTGGCCGCGGTGGCGCTCTTCCACGCCACCGGCGGGAACGGCTTCCTGCAGACCGCGCATCAGCTCTTCGTGACGGGCGTCTTCCTGAACGTCTTCCTGATCTTCTTCAACCTCCTGCCGGTGCCGCCGCTGGACGGCTCGCACGTGCTGTATCACCTGCTCCCGGCGAACCTGGCGCACGCGTACCGCCAGCTCTACCCCTACGGCTTCGTGATCCTGTACGCGCTGCTGATCCTGCGGGTGCTGAACGCGGTGCAGGCGCCGGCGAGCGCCGTCGCGCGCTTCCTGCTCTGGCCCACCACGCTGGTGTGAGCACCCTCCTGGAGCTCGACGCGCCGGCGGCGCGCGACCCGTTCGAGATCGACCTGGAGCGCTTCCACGGGCCGCTGGACCTGCTGCTGCACCTGATCCGCAACCAGGACATCGACATCTTCGACATCCCCATCTCGCGGATCACGCAGCAGTTCCTCGTGGCGATCCGCGGGCTGGAGCGGATCGAGCTGGAGCGCGCGGGGGAGTTCCTGGAGATGGCGGCCACGCTGGTGCGCATCAAGGCGCAGATGCTCTTCCCCCGCCGCGGCGACGAGGAGGACGGCGAGGACCCCCGCGCCGACCTGGTGCGCCGGCTGCTGGAGTACGAGCACTTCCGCGAGGCCGCGCGGCTGCTGGAGCAGGCCGAGCGCCAGCGCGCCCGCCTCTTCGGCCGCGGCTTCGTGGAGGTGCGCCCCGCGCCGAAGCTGGCCGACCTGCCGCTGGAGACGGCGTGGAGCGAGGTGTGGGAGGCCGCCCTGCGCATGGCCGAGCGGCTGGACGAGGTGCAGGCGGTGCACACCGTGCATGGGCGCCCGGTGAAGATCGAGGAGAAGATGAACGAGGTGGTGGACGCGCTGGTCGAGCGCCGCCGCGTCGAGTTCACCGCGCTGGTGGAGAAGTGGGGCACGCGCATCCACGCCGTCGCCACGCTGCTCGCCTGCCTGGAGCTGGGGAAGCGCTCCGTGGTGCGCCTGCGCCAGACGGAGCCCTTCTCGGCGCTCTGGATCTACCGCGCCCGCGAGCGCCCCCGCCCCGAGGCCGACGCGTGAGCCCGCGTCCGCGACTCAGCGCGACGCCGCTGAAGATGAAGCGTCGGACGACGTGCGGTGCGTCGGCGTCGCTGGTTCACGTCGCGTGCGCCGTTCCGTCGGCTGAGCGTGCGCCGGTAGTCCGCGGAGGCGGACTTCGCGTGGTTGTTGCAGCGATTTCAATCGCCCCGCTCACCCCGGCGGCCGCGTGAGGCCCAGCCGGGTGATCGAGGCGCTGCTGTTCGCCAGCGAGGCGCCGCTGAGCGCGGCCGAGCTGGCGCGCGCCGACGAGTCGCTGGACGAGGAGCGGGTGGAGACCGCCGTGGCCGAGCTGCGCGCCGAGTACGAGCGCGAGGAGCGCGCCTTCGGAATCTATGAGGTGGGCGGCGGGTACCAGATCCTCACCCGCCCCGAGTTCGCGCCGGTGCTGGAGCGCTTCGACAGCGTGCCCACCGCGCACCGGCTCTCGGGCCCCGCGCTCGAGGCGCTGGCCATCATCGCCTACCGCCAGCCGGTGGGGCGCGCGGAGCTCGAGGACATCCGCGGGGTGGGCGCCGGCGCGGTGCTCAAGACGCTGCAGGAGCGCGGCCTGGTGGAGGTGGTCGGCCGCGGCGAGGGGCTGGGGCGCCCGCTGCTGTACGGCACCACGCCCTTCTTCTTGCAGCATTTCGGCTTCCGGGCGCTGGACGACCTTCCGCGCCCCGAAGACCTGCCCGTGGTGCTCGCGCGCCGCGAGCCCAGCCAGGACCCACAGCTCTCTCTCGGTGATGCCGCGGCCTAAGCAGAACAAGCACCAGCACGTGGAAGAAGTACGCCTCCAGGCGTTCCTGGCGCACTCGGGCGTGGCCTCGCGCCGCGCCGCCGAGGAGCTGATCGCCAGCGGGCGCGTGTTCGTGAACGGCGAGAGCGTGACCGCGCCGGGGCTGAAGGTGCGCCCCGGCGTGGACGAGATCTCGGTGGAGGGGCAGACGGTGGCGGTGCAGCCCATCACCTGGATCGCGCTGCACAAGCCCACCGGCTACGTGACCACGCGCATCGACCAGTACGGCCGCAAGACGATCTACGACCTCCTCCCCGACCGCTACCACGGCCTCTTCCACGTGGGCCGGCTGGACCGCGACAGCGAGGGGCTGATCCTGCTGACCAACGACGGCGGGCTCGCCAACCGCATGCTGCACCCGTCGTTCGGCGTCACCAAGGAGTATTGGGCCGACGTGGAGGGGAAGCCCACCGCCGAGGAGATGCACCGGCTGACGGACGGCGTGGAGCACGAGGGCGAGATCCTGAAGGCCGAGAGCGTGCGCCGCCTGCACCAGACCGGCGAGCACGAGCACCGCCTGTCGATCGTGATGGTGGAGGGGAAGAACCGCGAGGTGCGCCGGATGCTGGAGGCGCTGGGCCACCCGGTGAACCGCCTGATGCGCCGCCGCTTCGGCCCCGTGGCCCTGGGCGAGCTGAAGCCGGGGAAGTGGCGCGTGGTGGACGACACCGAGCTCTCCAGCCTGCGCAAGAAGCCGGAGAAGGCCGCCGAGGCAACCGCCACCGGCACCGGCGGCGACCGCCCCCCGCGCCGCGCCACGCACGGCACGTACAGCGACGCGGAGAAGAAGCCCGCCCGCCCCGCGTCCGCCGAGAAGTCGCGCCGCAACGCGGACGAGAAGGGCTCGCGCCCGCTGGCCAAGGTCCGCAAGCCGTCCGGCCAGGGCGCCGCGAAGCCGGCTCGCGGCCGCTGGAACGAGGACCGAGACGCCACGCCGCGCGCCGCCGGCGAATCCGGCAAGCGCGCCGGCAAGCGTGGACCCGGCGAGCCGCGTGAGCGCTTCCTGCGCCCGTCCGCCCGCCCCACCGGCAAGCCCGTGCGCCGCGACGCGGAGGAGACGCCCCGCGGCCCCGTCCGGCGCGACGACGACGCCCCGCGGCGCCCGCCCGTCCGCCGCG
>Ga0190275_10004242_pt1 | contig 10317 bp, 8 predicted proteins | sample Popmic550T_FD_133745 | JGI IMG/M metagenome (GOLD analysis project Ga0190275, IMG submission 133745) | Populus adjacent soil microbial communities from riparian zone of Yellowstone River, Montana, USA - 550 T | ecosystem: Environmental > Terrestrial > Soil > Riparian zone > Trees stand | place...
ACCGCCTGGCCCTACGGGACGGGTTGCTCGGAGAAGGCGCCGCCATCTCCCTGATCATGATCATCATCAACCTGGTGATCGCCCTCGTATACCTCCGGCTGCTGAGAGAAAAGAAGCAATGAGCTCACCGACATCCGCCCGGTCAGATCACGCTGTCGCTTCCATGGAGGTGAGGAAATTCTTCGCCCTGGTAGGCAAGACGATTTTCATCGCCCTCGTGCTGGCCTTCTTCGCCATTCCCGTCCTGTGGCTGGTTTTCGCTCCGTTCGACAAGCATCCACGGCTCAGTGTGAAGCTGCCTGAGTTCACGCTCGACAATTTCGTTGCCCTCTTCAACAACCCGACCGCACTCTCGTCTCTGGGAAACTCGGTGATCCTCGCGCTCGGCACGATGGTCCTCGTGCTCGTGCTCGGCTCCCTTGCTTCATACTCGCTGTCCAGAGTGAAGATCCCCGGTCGCGAGATCCTGCTGTACTCGCTACTGTTGCTCTCCTCGATAATCACCGGAACGGCCGCAATGGTGCCGACCTTCCTCATGATGGTCAAGCTCCATCTGATCGACAGCCAATTGGGCGTAGTGCTGGTCCTGGGCGCCGGCATCATGCCGACAGTCATCTTCATCCTCAAGGATTTCATGGATTCCACTCCCCGGTCCTACGAGGAGTCCGCTCGAATCTATGGGGCGAAACCGCTTCGCATCCTGTGGGACGTTGTCATCCCGCTCGCCCGGCCCGGGCTTGCGACAATCGCCGTCTGGGCGGTCGTCCAGGTGTGGGGCAACTTCCTGATCCCGTACATCCTGCTGCGCTCCCCGGGTAAGTCGCCTGCCGCCGTTGTGATGTACACCTTCTACACCGAAGGCGGACAACCCAATCTCGCGCTGATCTCGGCGTTTTCGCTGGTCTTCTCATTCCCCGTCATCGCTATGTACTTCTTCGTCAACCGGCGCTACGGGTTCCGTTTCCATGGAGGTATCAAGAGCTAATGGCAAGCATCACAACCACAAACCTGATCAAGGAGTACCCGGGCGGAGTCCGCGGGGTCGACGACCTCACCGTGCAGATCAACGACGGCGAGTTCTTCGCGCTACTCGGGCCGTCGGGATGCGGGAAGACGACATTGCTTCGCACCATCGCCGGCCTGGAACGCTCAACCGGAGGCACCATCTCCATCGGCGACAGGGACGTCACCGAACTTGACCCTGGCAGCCGCCATGTTGCCATGGTGTTCCAGGACTACGCGCTCTTTCCGCACATGTCGGTCGAGGAGAACATCGCGTATCCACTCAAGATCCAGCGGGTCAACAAGGACAGCCGGCTCGCGAAAGCCGCTGAGGTCGCCAAGGCGCTGACTCTCGACGGGCTTTTGAAGCGACGCCCCGGGCAGCTCTCCGGCGGCCAGCAGCAGCGAGTCGCGCTGGGCAGGGCCGTGGCGAGCAACCCGGAGGTGTTCCTTTTCGACGAGCCACTGTCGAACCTCGATGCCCGACTGCGGCTCGACGCCCGCACCTTCCTGAAGCGGCTACAACAAGAGCTCGGTGTCACCACGGTCTTCGTTACACACGACCAGGCAGAGGCGCTTGCTCTCGCCGACCGGATCGCCATTATGCGCGCAGGGCGGATTCAGCAGATCGGCAGCCCGCGTGAGGTCTTCCACCGGCCTGCCAACATCTTCGTAGCTTCGTTCATCGGGTCAGTGCCGATGAACCTCATGCAGGCGCGAGTAGAAGGCGAGAATGTCATCGTCGGTCTGGACAGCGTGCCGCTGCCCACATCGGCCAGGGGGCTCGCGCTTGGCGGACAGGACGTAACGTGGGGCGCCAGGCCCGAATACCTGTCGCTACACAGTGAAGAGCACCCGAATGCCATCCGGGGAACGGTAACCGTCCTCGAAAATCTGGGCGCCTCGGTACTGGTATCCCTTGCGGTCGGCTCGCAGCTCCTGCAGGTGGTCGTCGACGAGGGGCTTGAGCCGGAGCCAGGGACGCTGGGGTGGGTCACGGTTGATCCCCGACGGACCCTGTTGTTTGATTCCGAGGGAACGCGGATCGACTCCCTTGCAGACGCGGCCGAGCTCACACTCACTGGTACCACGTCGGCGTGGTGACCGGAACCCAGCGGATAGCCCGCAAGCTTTACCCCGAGGATCGGGTATCGACTCCCTATCTCAGCGTCCCGTTCGAGCTTCCGGCGTTGGCATCCACGGTTGAGGTCATCCTGGACTATGACCGCGACGCGGGAGTCATCGACCTCGGCTGCGAGGGTCCAGACGGATGGCGGGGATGGTCGGGCGGCGCCAGGACGCGTTTCGTCATCGCCGAGAACGAAGCAACGTGGGGCTACCTTCCCGGCGTCCTCGAAGCAGGCGTATGGTCGGTGGTCCTCGGATTGCACAAGATCCCCGCTGAGGGTCTGTTGTTCGAATTGACCATCAACTCGCCGGCAACGTGGCGCGTGGAACCGGATCCCCCGGCCCCGCCGTATCGGCCGGTGAAACGCGGAGAAGCGCTCCGAAATCTGCCTTCCACCAGCGGGCTGAGGTGGTTCGCCGGGGATTTCCACGCCCACACCTTGCACTCCGACGGATCACTGAGCATCCGGCAGCTGGCCGCGGAGGCGGTTGCCGCCGGACTCGATTTCCTTGCCGTCACTGACCACAACACGGTGAGCCATCACGCCCATCTGCCTGGGGTGTCATCCGAGTATGGTTTGACGCTTTTGCCCGGGCAGGAGGTGACGACGGCGCGAGGGCACGCGAACGCCTTCGGGTCCATTCCGTGGGTGGATTTCCGCCGGCATCCGCAGACGTGGGTCGACCACGTCAGAGACCATGGCGGCGTCTTGTCGCTCAACCACCCTGTGTCCGGGGATTGCTCGTGGCAGTGGCACCTCGAACGAAAGCCGGGCCACGCTGAAATCATGCACAGCAGCTGGCAGGCGGATCCAGCAGACACCAGCATCTGGTCCTGGTGGAACGCCTGGGGCGGCGCATCGGCAGCTCCGCTCGGCGGCAGCGATTTTCACGCCTATGGGGAGGGGAATATGGTCGGAACGCCCACGACCTGGGTGGCAGCCGAAGACTCCAGCGTCGAAAGCATCCTTGAGGGCGTCAAGGCCGGCCGCACTGCGCTCAGCATGGGCGGTGTCCGTTCAGGTGCCGTGCTGTTCCGGATGGGCGACGAGCTCATCGCCCGGGATGCCGAGGGAGCGATCTTCTCCGACATCACCGGGCGCAGGCGCGTGATCACCGGGCACAGCCAAACCATCCAGGACAACGGGAGCGGACCCTACCGCCTCGAATCCGCCGACCGGCGCATCCTCGCCATCACGGCCTGAGCCCGCTCCCACGGTCACGCTTTCGGTTACTCCCGTCCCAGACGGATGGTCCGGATCTCCCACGGTCCGAGTTCGATCTCGAGCTCACCCGCGGAGGATTGCACCTCTGACCCTCGACCCAGCAGGTCCGTTTGTGTTGCGGTTGTGAAATCGCCACGGAGCCGGGCGAAAGTCGGTTCCGCGGACATCGCGACGAGCCGGACTTCCTGCTGGCTGCCGACCACGCGCAGGCTCGACATCACGACGTTGTCCCCCTCAAGGCTCAGGCCGCCGCGTTGCGCATCCAGTGCACGTGTAACATCAGCGGTTCCCCGCGTCACCAGTGGCTCGGCCCTGAAGTGCTCAGCCCACGCCACTGCGCCTGCCCCCAACCAGCCATCCGAGTGGCTCATGATCGCAAGATCCGCCGTGAACGGGGTGCCCAGTTCTTGCCCGCCGGGAATGGGGATGACGGATGCGGCTGGCTCGTCCCGCAACGGATGCACGTTGACGCTGATGGAACCGACCATGCGGGCCAGCGTGATCGCCAGGTCCTGCTCGCCCACCACCTCGTATTCGGTCGCGTGGCGGAGGAGCACGGTCGCGGGGCCCGCCGAGGCGAACCCGTAGGCCGGGTAGGTGGGGATCGGGAACTCACCCCATCCGCCCTCCCCGGTCAGCCCGCGGGTGGTCACGGAGAACTGGCCTTCCGATGCCGATGAGGTCACGGGTGCGGGCAGCGGAATGTGCAGCCGGACCCGGTGATCGGAGGCCTGATTCGTGAACGACAGCCGCATCCGGACGAACGGCTCGTCGCGACGGAGTTCGACCAGCGTCTCGACGGCGGTTGCCGTGGTTACGGTGCTCCGAGTGTCCACGTCGCCCGAAAGCGCGACCGGCCAATCGTAGAACCGGGTCACCGCGACGACCGCGCGCAGCGGACCTGATTCCACGACCTCCGTGATGACCTCACGGGGGTGGTCGATAAGCTCGTCCCGTGCGGGAGGCCCGTAGTTGTAGCTGTCGCCCCGGTCTCCACCGTCGACGATCCTGCCGACTCCGGCAAGGACGCTGCCGTCCACACCGGTAAGCGTGAAGGTTCCATCGTCATGGATGTCCACCGACACGAGTCCGTTCGACATGCCGTGCCGGGAGACGGTGAGGCCCGTGTCGTCCACCGAGGCAGTCGACGAGCCCACTCGGAAGGCGGCCTTGCCGAGTGCCGGTACTGGAACCTCAACGAGGACCCGCCGCCTGGCCTGCGCGGTCGTCTTCACATGCCACGCTCCGGGATGCCGTTCGGCAGCTTCGGCCAGCTGCTCCTCGAAGACCGCGATGTCGAATACGGGAGTGATCGGCACCTCGGCGACGTAGATCTCAAGAGTGTTGCCATCGAAGCGGTAGCCGTCGATTTGCTGGCCGAACAACTCACGTCCGTGGATGCGCCGGGTGAGGCGCGCGAACTCGCTGGAATCCAGGACCTCGTCGCCCAGGGCAGTCGGGACGAAACCAAGTTCCTGCACGGCCAGCGGAGTGCCGTCTGCGGATGTCGCGCTGACTGCGGCCGAGGTATCCGGCGCGGGCACGTCGAGTTCCACCATGACAGTCCGGTCAGATGGAAGGGTATTGACCACCAGGAAGGCGTCGTTCGGAACGGTGAGCGCCTGCTCCGTGAGCACGGAGTCCCGGACTACCCGAGCGATCTGGGTGGCTTCCTCCAGACGGGAATGCACCTGCCTGACCGTCTCGTCCGTCCCCGAGCCAACCACCGAATCGTGTGCGGTCGATTCGATGATGCGCTGCCACGCCATCCGGTAGTAGCCGTCGAAGTTCGCCTGCGACCATGTTGCTGCCACCCGCTCGGCCTCCCCGATCGTGCGCTCGGCCAGCGCCATGGCCTGCTTCAGTGGCCGTCGGATGGAGATGACGCCGGGAAGGATGTTGCCGCGCGCGTGGCTTCGCAGCTCACCGTGGACCACGTCGCGTTCCGCCGTGGAATCGTAACGACCCACGTACTCCTCGAGCGTTTCCACCCGTATCGGGAATGCATCCGTGTTGTTCATCCTGACCCAATCCATGAGCTCCGGGTGGGGAGCCATGTGGTCGGTTCCCACCATGCCCAGCACGGGATGATCGCCATAGCGAGCGCGAGTGTCCTCGCGATAGCGCGCAATGCTCTCCTGAATCTTCTCAGGAACGCTGAGCAGGTCAAGGGCGCTTCCGTAGCCGTCGAAGAGGTATTCCACGCGAACGCACGATCCGTCGGGGCTCTGCCAGGCGAACGAATGGCCTTCGACGGAGGCGGGCACTCCCCGCCAGAGGGAAGCGTGGTCGATTCCGGCCCTGGCCAGGATCTGCGGCATCTGGGCCACGTGCCCGAACATGTCGGGCAGGTAGCCCACGCGCATTGCGCCGCCCAGGGCCTCGGCGCCATTCCAGCCCATCTCCAGGTTACGCACGATCGTCTCGCCGGAGCAGAGGAACTCGTCGAGGAGGATCTGCCACGGGCCGAGGGCAATCTGGCCCCGTTCGACCAACCGCTGCACCCGACCGTCGTTCTCCGGTCGCATGGCGAGATAGTCCTCGATGGCGGCCGTCTGCCCGTCGAGGGTGAACCGGAAGGCGCGGTCGGCTTCCGCCCGGTCGATCACCTCGTCGAACATCTCGACGAGCCGGAACCGGAAGACCTGGAATGGCTCATACCATTCACGATCCCAGTGGGTGTGTGGCATCAGCACGATACCGGTCTCCGCCGGCTGGCCCAGTGTTGCCCCGGTCATGCCGTCACTGCCTCGCCGGAGAGCACCAGACCCTGCTTCGCAGCCAGAACTCGCGCGATCTGCTGCCCGGTGACGACATCTGCCCTGCCTTCTGAGGATCCGGTGGGCGGGACGGTTCCGTCCGTCACCATCCGGTGGAATGCCACCAGCTCCTCCTCGAACGCTTCCGTCACATCGCGGATGACCTCGACCGACTCGCCGTCGGCGGCGCGTGACACGATGCGAAGCTCTGTCGGAGCGTTCAGGAGGTACGGCACTGTGAACTCCAGTTCCATACTCCCTGTCGTGTGGTGCATCGTGACCGTCTCCCGGTAACGCGGGTAGTCGGCCATGTAGTGCCAGTGCATGTGAATGCGGGCTCTCTCCGAGATGGTGCCGGTGACCTCCAGCGATCCGGGCGCGTCTTCTTCAGCCCAGAGGGTCACGGTGTCCACTGTCTTGATCGATCCGAAAAGCGAACGGACAAGGGACAAGTCGTGAATGAGGCTGCCGAGGATCACGTTGGAGTACAGCGCACCAAAATTCTCCGGCGCCGCAGATCCCAGCGCAGCAGCGATTGCGGTCCGGTCGGCGGCGATGAGTTGCGAGATGACGTCGGCATCGACGTCGGAGGCCGACGGCCGCACGTTCGCATACGCGAGCTGCGACGGGCCACTCGGGTGCAGCACTTCCACGTTCACGTAGCGGATGGCGGACGGCTCGGGCAGGCGCGACTTCAGCGTCAGGACCGCGGGGTCGTACTCCTTCATATAGCCGAGCAAGAGGAGAGGCCTGCCAGCAGCGCGCTCGGCTGCCTGCAGTTCGTCAATCTCCGCCAGCGAGTAGGCGAGTGGCTTTTCGCAGAACACAGCGACACCGCGCTTCACGCATTCCAGAGCGGCACTGCCGTGCGATCCGGAGGTCAACAGAAGCACAGCATCCAACTCTTCGGCGTCGAGCATACCGGTGAGGCTCACGTACTGGTGTTCGGTTCCGACACCGAACTGGCTACCGACGCCCGCTGCGGCGGATGCCGACAGATCAGCGACGGCAACAAGGTCGAACAGGTCCCATCGCCGCTGCAGGAGCGGAAGGTGAACCGACTGGGCAACTGCGCCAAGGCCCGCGACTCCGACGCGGATTACCCGGGGCGTCACAGCCAGGCCTGCAGCGCCGTGCGGTTGATGCGGTGGTCGATGCGGATCTGACCGGGATCATCGCCGGCCTGGGGAATAGTGTCCTGCTCCACAACCAGCCAGCCCGCGAACGAAGTCGAGAGTACTGCTTCCATGAATCCGGCGAGGTCGAGATCCCCTTCCCCGAAAGGCACGAATGCGCGTCCGGCCCAGACCGCGCGCATGTCGCCTTTGTTCTTGACCACTGCGTCGAGAACGGCAGCTCTGGCGTCCTTGAGGTGAAGATGGTTGACCCGGTTCGACCAGCTACTCCAGCCGGTCAGCGGGTCGCCCCCACCGAGGATGAGGTGACCGGTATCGAAAGTGAGGCCGACATCCGTTCTGGCAAGGAACTCATCGATCTCGTCCGGCGTTTCGACGTAGGTGCAGGCGTGGTGATGGAACGTCGGCTGAAGCCCGCGGCTCCGCACGAGGTCGGCCGCCTTCATCACGTTCTCCGCGTACGGTCCCCACTGGGCATCAGTCAGCTCCAATTCTGGTCCACCACCGGGATTCGCCTTGCGAAGCGCGGATCCACTGCACGCGAGCGTCGGCAGCGGAAGCAACTCGGGCCGGGCTTCCGCGGCCTCCACGAAGACGTCGAGGATTGCATTCAAACCAGTCAACTGTTCGTCGAACGCTTCAGTGTCAACGAAGGGCAGGTCGATCCATCCGCCTGCCAACTCCAGCTGATGCCGCGCCAATCGGTCACGCAACTCGGCACCCCGGCCAAGGAATCCGACCGGTCCGAGATCCACTCCCGAGTATCCCTCCTCGTTCAGCACAGAGCAGACATCATCGGGCCCGGCCAAATCGATACCCTCTTCGGGGCTGAGCTCGAACACTCCGAAACTGACCGGTGCACCGGCGACTCTAATCACAGTATTTCCCTTCGCGAATTCTTGGTTCGTCACGCGCCCCGAGGCACGGCACAATCCACACTACGCGACTAAAGGTCTAATGTTCTTACAAACTTGGACCTTTCACGGGCGCATTCCTTCGCGGAACTGTCACTCGAGTAATGCGAGAAGGGTCGAAAGCTTCACATCAATTCAGGAAGGCGGAAGGACGTCGTCCGCGCCCTAGCCGGAGATGCGCTCGGCGATGAGGGGGCCGCCGTCGAGGATGGGATCGCCGGCGTCGCCGATGCGCCAGGCGCCCTCGATTGCCTCCAGTGCGCGCGCGAACCGCTCTGGCTCGTCCGCGCTCAGGGTGAACAGGGGCTGGCCCGCGCGTACGGTGTCCCCCGGCTTGGCGTGCAGGTCAATCCCGGCGGCGTGCTGCACGGGGTCCTGCTTGCGGGCGCGGCCGGCACCGAGCCGCCAGGCACCGATACCGAACGGCAACGCATGCTGTTCGACGAGCACACCGTCGCGGTCGGCGGTCACGACATGGGTTTCCCGCGCTTCCGGCAGCGCCGCATCCGGGTCGCCGCCCTGGGCGCGAATCACGTCACGCCACTTGTCCATCGCACGTCCGTCTGCCAGTGCCGCCTCGACATCGACATCGGTCTTGCCTGCTAACCGAAGCATTTCGCGGGCCAGTTCGACCGTCAGTTCCACCACGTCGGCCGGGCCGCCGCCGGCGAGGACCTCGACCGACTCGCGGACCTCGTTGGCGTTGCCGATCGCGAAGCCCAGCGGCACGTTCATGTTGGTGAGTAACGCGGATGTCGCCACCCCGGCATCCTGCCCCAGCTCGACCATCGTCCGTGCCAGTTCCCTGGACTTCTCGATGTCCTTCAGGAACGCGCCTGAACCGAACTTGACGTCGAGGACGAGGGCGCCGGTGCCCTCCGCAATCTTCTTCGACATGATCGACGATGCGATCAGCGGGATCGCTTCCACCGTGCCGGTGATGTCGCGCAGGGCGTACAGCTTGCCGTCCGCAGGTGCGAGGCCGCTGCCTGCCGCGCAGATCACGCCACCGACGTCACGGAGCTGGGCGAACATCTCCTCGTTGGACAGGCTGGCACGCCAGCCCGGAATCGACTCGAGTTTGTCGAGGGTTCCACCGGTGTGGCCGAGTCCGCGACCGGAGAGCTGCGGAACCGCCACACCGAAAACCGCGACGAGGGGCATCAGCGGCAGGGTGATCTTGTCGCCGACGCCGCCGGTTGAGTGCTTGTCGGTCGTCGGCTTCCCGAGACCCTCGAAGCTCATCCGCTCACCACTGGCGATCATCGCCAGGGTGAGGTCGCGAATCTCCCTCCGGCTCATTCCGTTGAGGAAGATCGCCATGGTCATGGCCGCCATCTGCTCATCGCCGACGTAGCCGCGGGTATACGCGTCGATCAACCAACCGATCTGGTCGGTGCTGAGCGAGCCCAGGTCGCGCTTGGTGCGGATCAGGTCGACGACATCGAACCGCTCCAGCCCACCCGCCGGAATAGTCTCGGTGCTCATTCGGCGGATCCGCGGTAGGCGGCCAGCTGCCGGGGCCCGAACGCATCGGGCAGCACCTCATCGATGGTGCGGATGCCGGAAACCGTCTCCAGCAGCATGCCCGGTGCCGAGTGCTCGAACAGCAGCTGGCGGCAGCGGCCGCACGGCATGAGCGTGTCGCCCGTCCCGTCGACGCACGTGAACGCGACGAGCTGCCCACCACCGGACATGTGCAACGCCGATACCAGGGAACACTCGGCGCAGAGGGTCACCCCGTATGAGGCGTTCTCCACGTTGCATCCGCTGATGATCCGCCCGTCGGTGACGAGTGCTGCCGCGCCGACGGGGAACGACGAGTACGGCGCGTAGGCATGACGCATCGCATCAACGGCCGCCTCCCGCAGTACCCCCCAATCGATCTCGCCTGACATGGGTGCTACGCCTGCTGAGGTCACTGGAATTCAACTCCCGGTTGGTGGCTGGATGAGCCGAGGCTACGACTTTATGTAGGGTTTGCCCGCTGCTGCAGGGCCCCGGGACTGGCCGACGAACCCGGCAACGGCGAAGATCGTGACGAGGTACGGAAGCATGAGCATGAACTCGCTGGGAACCGGGGAGCCGATGATGCTGAGCACATTCTGCAGGTTACTCGCGAAGCCGAAGAGAAGCGCCGCGAGCGTTGCCC
>Ga0190275_10004243_pt1 | contig 10316 bp, 12 predicted proteins | sample Popmic550T_FD_133745 | JGI IMG/M metagenome (GOLD analysis project Ga0190275, IMG submission 133745) | Populus adjacent soil microbial communities from riparian zone of Yellowstone River, Montana, USA - 550 T | ecosystem: Environmental > Terrestrial > Soil > Riparian zone > Trees stand | place...
TAAAAAAAAAAAAATTAAATTAAAAAAAAAAAAAAAAAAAAAAAAAAAAATATAAGACATATAAGAAGAAAACATTAAAAAAATATTATTTGAAATATCAAAAATTCTATTACTATAGTTAACAAAATGATTGTGTCAACAAACAGCCAATATTTCAAAGTTACCATCACTACTAGAAAATAAATCTAACAAATCATAGTAATAAGAGCGTTCATCTAAAAAAATAAAATAATTATTACCGGAAAACAAATTAAATAAAACATCGAAACCAGAAAAATTATTGTAATGAGAAACAGTGTGACGCATAGCAAAAAATTCAAAATAAGAAAAGTTATTTATGTTTACGATAACAAAATTGCCAACAACATCAAGATTAGAAAATACATGACTATTGACGTTTCTTAACAACATATAGACCCATAGAATTTATTACACCCAAAATAATTTTAAGAGCATATTCATCAAAAATACCAAACTTGAAAATTGAAATCAATACAATATCATCAACATGAATAATCCTATACTTGGTCAAAATATAACCTCCAGAACCTTTGACGAGAAAATCTTTTTCAACCGATACTAAACGTAGCAGTAAAGAAATAGTTGGTTCTGATAATCAAAAAGAATAGGTTTTATCATTATAAATACTAACATTTACAACTAATAAAAAATAATCAGGTAAATCACTAGTATAGTCGTTAAAATCTTTGACAAATTTTACTGTGTTTATACCAAAATTACCCAATATTGTACTTAATGGTGGACCAGACTCAACTTTATTTGAACGCAAAAAAATAGTGAAATTTTTTAAAACTTCTGTATCCATAAAAAACTTAATGAACTAGTTCTCCATAAGAAAACAACAACCTGTTTTTCCTTAAATAATTTCAACGTCTTCTGGAGTATTTCGTTTTTTTTATAGTGTAAAAAAATTTCTTGCTAACCTTTCTTTTCCTACGTAATTTTTTTCTTCTGAAAAATTTACGCCTGTTAGTATAAAGTAAATGTCTACCAGCTAATGAAGACGCCAAATGTTGTTTCTTAAGATTTAACAATACACCCTTTTTATTAACAGCGTCTATTAAATTTTTAGAAACATCGTTTATTTTAAAACCCATGACATTTGATTTGCCCTTTTGTTTTTTAATAATTCAACCGAGCATTATAACAAATTTTCTATTACCAAAAGCTAGTTTAGGAACTGAATGATAGGTTTTACCTATTTTTTTTTGAGAAGAAGTTAAAACTGGAATAAGATTTTCAATGGATTTACGCAAATCTATAAATGGATCTTTCCTAAAATGTTTTTTAAAATTCAATAATATTGTATCAAATAATTTCAGAGCATAATCTTTTCTACCTCTTGAAATCAAAGAACCGCACAATTTCGTCAAAAAAAGCTCAAATTGACTATCAGTTAAAGCTAATAAATACCTATAATTATTATTTTTTTGTTTTACTTTTAATAACATATTTTATAAAACAATAGGTCTTTTCGTACCAAATTTTGAACGTCTTTTCCTCCTTTTATATTCTTCTGGTTTATCAAAATCATAAACACCTCTTATCATTGTATAATTTACGCCAGGAACATCCGGAGGGCTACCACCTTCGACTAGTACTATTGAATATTCCTGTAAACCATGTTTTCCAATACCAGGAACATGTGCAAAAATAATTTTTTTTGCCATAATCATACGAACTTTTGCGTATTTACGTTTAGCAGAATTTGGCTTTCTAGGAGTAGTTATACCCATTTTAACAATTACGCCCTTTTTTTGTGGGGCACCAACTAAGGCAGCAACGACACAGCGTCTGCGCTTAGATTTTCTACCATAAAAAGATAATTGTCTAAAAGTTGGCATTATTCAACTTTAGAAACTAATCATTGTTCAAACTTATCTAGTGATACAGCTTGTATAACAATTGGCATAAAACCATGAAAAGGACCACATAATTCACTACATTGACCATAAAACACGCCTGGACGTTTTATTTCAACAACAAATTGATTTAATCTACCTGGGACGGCATCAACTTTTATACCCAAGCTAGGAACTGCTCAACTGTGTAAAACATCAGTTGAAGTAATTAAAAGTCTAATTGGAACGCCAACAGGTAAAAACAACCTATTATCGACTTCCAATAAACGATGTGTACCTTTAGATAAATCATCGTCAAAAACTAGATTACTATCAAATTCAAAACTTATTGGTTTTGCATCATCAGATAATCGCAAAGCATATTTATTATAATCACTAACCCTTAAAAAAACAACTTGATTTTGTTTTCCTTTCTCAACATTATCGTCAATTTTAAGTTTTTCAACGTCTAATGTTTCAAGACCAATAATATTGTTATTAATTACAACATCCAAATCATATGTCCAATATCATTGTCGACCTATAACTTTAATTGTATAAACAGGATCAACAGAAGAATCTAAAGAAAATATTAAACTAAAAGTTGGGATAGATATTAACAATAATGAACCAATTGGTAAAAGACATCAAATAACTTCTAAATATCTATATTCAGAAATATCAGAAACAGACATAAATTTATAGACATTTTTGTTGTATCACAAATTCAAACCAATAGTGTTTAAACCTTCAGAGTTAGTCTGTATTAAAGACAATCTATCAATAACATTATCAGTCATTTCTTCGTCTTGCAAAAACAAACTAACATATAACAAATATTCTAATGATATTGTAATAAAATTTAAATATAAAACAGAACTAAAATAAGAAAAATTCCAACTAAATAAATATATAATTCTAATTAATAGAACTAAAATAAGGAAAATAACAAATATCAAAACTATTCAAACAATATTATACAAATGTATCAAATTTTCTGCGAAAACAGAACTTGGGTCAAAAAAACTAACGCTAAAATTAAGAACATAATACATTTTATAAGCAAATAAAACTAAAAAAAAATAAAAAAAAATAACTAATACTAGACCAGTGTTTAAGTTATAACTCAAACTATCTTTTTCCTCGCCTTGTCATTTTTGATAAAAATCATTTAATTCGTTAAAAGTTAATTTTATGTTCATATTAGTTAACCTTTCAATAAATTTACTAAATCAAGAGAAATGCCACCCCTCAATCTATAAAAAATTACCAAAATAGCCAAACCTATTGCAGATTCAGCAGCAGCCACCGTTAAAATACACAAAGCATAATATTGTCCTAACATATCGTCCATAAAAACGGAGAAAATTATGAAATTATAATTTATAGACAAAAAAATAAGTTCAATTGAAAGCAACAATAGTATAATATGCTTTCGTGTTAAGAACAAACCCATAACGCCAGTAAGGAAAATGAAAAAAGATAGAAATAAAAATTTTGACATTATTTTATATTAAAACGATTTATATATTGTTCAATTAAACCTGAGAAAAAGCATAGTAAGAAAAAAACAAAATAGAAAACCGTTGCCACTTTGCCAATAAATAAGAAAGGCTCCTCAACTGGCTGACCGCCAACTCAGCCTAAAACTAATAGATCTATTACGAATAATGAAATTAACATTTTGTAGAAGGGTTTAAAAAAATTACTTCTAACTAACGTAAATTTATTTATAAAGAAAGGTAAAAATAACAAAAACAACAAAAATAAAGCCAATGTAACTATACCCAATAATTTATTAGGGACGGCACGCAAAACTGCATAAAGTGGTAAGAAATATCATTCAGGTGTTATATGTGATGGAGTAGAAAAAGATGAACTTAGAATATAATTATCAGAATGACCCAAAATATCCGGATTAACAAAAATAAGGAAAAGAAAAATAACAAATAAAATAAGCATACCAAATAAATCCTTCACAACATAAAATGGAGTCATGAAAACAAAATCGGCTTTAAAAAAAATACCAGTTGGATTATTAGAGCCAAATTCATGTAAAAGTATTAAATGAAATATAGAAAGAGCTAAAATGACAAAAGGGAAAAAAAAATGCATACTAAAAAATCTATTTAAAGTTGCATCTTCAATAGAAAATCCACCTCATAACCAAACAACAAATAAATCGCCAACATAAGGAACAGCAGAAAACAAACTTGTAATAACAGTAGCAGCCCAAAAACTCATTTGTCCCCAAGGTAAAACATAACCTAAAAAAGCAGTAGCAATCATTAATATAAAAATAATCACTCCAGAACCTCATAGAAGTTGTCTAGGATAAGTAAAAGAACCGAAAAACAAACTTCTTATCATATGCAAATAAACAACTAAAAAAAAGATTGAAGAACCATTAGCATGCAAATAACGCAAAAGTCAGCCATAGTTAACATCTCTATTAATATAATCTATACTAGCAAAAGCCAATTCAAAATCTGGTTTATAATGCATAGCCAAGAAAACACCAGTTGCTATCTGCATAATTAAACATATCAAAGCCATTGAACCAAAATTTCATCAATAATTAAAATTAGCAGGACTACCATAAGTAATTCAAAAACTGTAAAATTTAGTAGAAGTTGATGATTTGTCGAAGAATCTCATGTTTTATTTGAAAAAATCTTTTAGTTTCGAAATAAAATTTTCTATTTTCGAACGTTCATAATTTTTTTTTAATAGGTTTTCCTCTTCGCGCTTAGCGTCACGTCTTATATTATCTCATATTTTAGTTTTAATACGTGCCAAATGGTCAAGATCACGAAAAAACAAAAGATGACAAAATTCTAAAACCTTATAGAATTCATAACCGATACAAAGACCTGCATAGATAAGCACCAGTGGGAAAAGAAAAAAAAAAATTACGTATGCTAAAGCAACATAAAAATAATATAAAAGAATAGCTATATGCCTTAAAAATGAATACGGAAATATAATAAAAAAAAAATCTATCATTGGAATGGTTTTTAATTCATATCTAGTTTCGGAAAATAGTTCCAATAGAAAAACATATATGTCCAGAGCTTCATCATCTAAATGATCCGGAGGTAAATCAGAATTAAGATATCTACGGCAATATTCACCATAATCTATCTTAGCTCTAAACTTATCAAACTCAGAAGATTTAGGAGCCCTAAAACCATGTCTCTGCATCATATTGGCTATATGAAATAATGAAGAACCTTGACGTAAATACGAGACGCCAGCTATTCTATTATATTGATGTACATATATAAGTATTCTGATATACAAAATAGAATCCGAAAATAAAAACCACGTAAATTCAATAACGCTGACTAATGGACATAAGATAAAATCTACCACAAAAGAAGCACACATAGCCAAAATAAGTATGATTACACAAGTTAAATAATAAGTTGGCGTCAGTAAGTGTCAATAATTTGGACGTCATAAGAAGAATCTTATAACTCTAAACATAAATCTTTCTAACATATATGTGTGCAATCTCATTTTTTTTTTCTTTAATCTTTTCCTAATATTAACAAATGGTATCAATAACACAAAATACCTAACAAAAGCAATAATTTTGTCAAAGAATCGAATTCAAAAAGTGTTTTCAGTATATATTTTTATAATAAATCTTAAATTTTTAAAAAATCACTCACCAGTTATATAATAAAAATTGAAAATTAGAAGAAGAATATCGAGGAAAAGCCTAAAAACAAAAACAAAAGAAATTAATCTTAGAAAATTTGTAAATTTTCTATTTCTTTTAGGAAACAAAAGATTTTTTAAATAATCAATAATACTAAAAGATTTATAATAACTAATAATTTCTCTTCGATAAAGACGAAGAAGCACCTTTAACTCTAAATATATTATTATTAAAATCACGATATACATTAGTTTAGTCCAGCTCTATTGCATATTTCTCGTTATCTTGAAACTCATTTAAAGTAGTGAATAATTTGCCTGAATAATGGGAAAAATTGCTAACTAATTTAGTGTTTGACAACCAAATAGTAATAGCATCTTCAACACTAATACTTGTTATAAGTTCAAAGTCATAAATTTCATTAAACAATTTAAAAAAGTCGTTTTTATTACTGTACTTATAAAAATTAGTATATAAATAAACAAAATGATTTATATTGCGGTGTCTGATACGAGTCCTCAAGTAATTACCAGTACGTTTCAAATAAGCAATTTTTCTCCTAATTTTCCATTTCCACATATAAACAAAATCAACCTTCCCAGCTAATAAACTCCTTGACAACATGTAGCAATAGAAATTAATACAAACATAAGAATCATCATTGCCAGGGACCGGAACCATTATTGAAATAGAAGGAACGTTAGAATCAACAATACCAATACATGGCAAACGACCTGCAGTAAATTCTTGTACGGCTGCCATGTTATTTAAAACTGTTGGCGTAAAAGCACCACCAGGTAAACGTTTTCTGTGATTTACAAATCCATAGAACCTTGCCATTTTTTTCTTATCTTTAAATCTTAAATAATGTTTATTTAACATCATTAAACGAGCAATTGTTTGACTTCAGCCCAAAATTCTATAAAAATTTGTGACTGAACCATTAACCCACCAATATGTATTAAATACTTCGCCAGAAACATAAGCATAACAAGAAATCATGGGACTAAACCTAGAACGAATGGAAACAAATCACACTGGCCTATGCATTACAGCATACCTATAAAAAATAGAAAGTGCATATCGGAAATTTAAAAAAGTTTTATAAAGATTAATTATAAATATATTTTTATATCAACTAAAAAATATTCATGATGATAAAAAAAAAACATTTTTATAGTCGTGACCCAAATGAACACCAAAAATGACCAACTGCCTAAAAGAAAGGAAAATTATCGGTATTTTCATATTCTGCTAATTATCAGTTACCTCAAAGGTATACAAAAGCGTATAAAAATAGTCACACTACATCCACAGAATGCCAATATCAAGAAGCAAATTCAAAACCCAAATGATGTTTCACTGTAAATTGATTATCTAAAAAACGAAAATAGCAAACTGCAATAAAAATACTACCTATTATAACATGCAATCCATGTAAACCAGTCAAAGAAAAAAATGCTGATCCATACACGCTATCAGAAATATTAAAAGGAGATGTCATATATTCACCTAATTGTAACAATGTAAACAAAACTGCTAGAAATAAAGTGACTAAAAAACCATAATTTGCTTCAACAGCATTACCATAAATCAAAGAAAAATGGACTCAAGTTATTGAAAAACCTGACAATAATAAAATAGCTGTATTTAACATTGGAACGCCAAAAGCATTCAAACCAGTTATATTTACTGGTGGCCATACAGCACCTAACAATACTGATGGCGACAAACTAGAATGAAAAAAAGCTCAAAAAAAACCGCCAAAAAAAACAACTTCAGAACAAATAAATAAAACAAAACCAATTTTTAAACCCCTTTGTACAATCAAAGTATGGTTTCCTTGATAAGTTGATTCTCTTATAATATCTCTTCATCAAACAAACAATGATAAAATTAGAATACCCAAACCTAAAAGAACTAAAAACATTCCGTTAATAACTCTATGCATATAACAGACAAAACCTGAAGTTATCAATAAAACTCCAATTGAAGTAGACAAAGGCCAAGGACTTACATCTACAATATGATACAAATGTGTTTTTTTCATTTAATGGTCGGCTAAGTGAATAGAATCATTTAAATACATACAAGTTAAAGTAACAAATATATATGCTTGTAAACAAGCGACACCCAATTCCAAGACAAAAATAGCTAATAACAACATAAAAGGTAGAAAAACCAATAAAAACTTCATATTAGCCATAACTACTACAAAATCTGCTATTATATGAACTAATGTATGTCCAGCTAAAATATTAGCACTTAATCTTATAGCTAAACTAAATGTTCTTATAATATATGATAATATTTCTAAAACAATCATTACTGGAGCTAAAAATAATGGAACATCCAAAACAAATAATTTAAAAAAATGTATCTTATGTTTTAAAATACCTAAAAAAAATATACCTAAACATATACTTAGCGAAAAATATAACGTTCAGACAAAATGACTTGTAACAGCAAAACTAAAAGGTAACATACTAAATAAATTCAATAATAAAATAAATGTAAATAAAGTAAAAATAAATGGAAAATACATAATACCTTCCTTACCTAGTTGTTGATAAACAAGTCTGTAGCCGAACATAAAAATGCTTTCTAAAACCACTTGTCAACTTCTAGGAACCAAGTGACCAGCATAAGAAGCTTTAAAAAAAATGAAACCACAAATAATGACAAATACAACGGTCAAGCTTAAATTAGACAATGTTAATTCATTGTTACCTATTCAAAAAGGAATTATACTAATAACATCAAATTGGGATAATGGGGACATTTTCATAATTTTTTTTTATCTATCAATTTCACCAAAAACAATATCTTGAGTTCCAATAATTGTTACCAAATCTGCAAGCAATGAACCTTTTGTCATAAAATCTAACCCCTGTAAATGTAAAAAGCCAGGCGCCTTTATTCTACACCTATAAGGTCTATTACTGTCATTGGAAACTAAATAAACGCCAAATTCACCTTTAGGAGCCTCTACAACTGAATAAGTGTCTTCTTTTTGAACTGAAAAACCCTCAGAATATAATTTAAAGTGATGAATAAGAGATTCCATAGAAAACTTCATTCACGGCCTTGTTGGTGGAACAACTTTATTATCATTTATATAATTTTCATACGGCCTGTTTCCATATTTAAATAACATCTCAATAACATTAAATATAATAAAAGAACTTTGTCGCATTTCTTCCATACGAATTTTATATCTATCATAACAATCACCAACTAAGCCTATTGGAACAAAGAAATCAAACAAATGATAACCATCATATTTTTCAATCAAACGCAGATCTCAAGAAACACCAGAGCCCCTTAACATTACGCCAGTAAAACCTCAATCAAGAGCTTGCTCATACGAAACAACACCAATATTCCTTAAACGTTCATTTCAAACCCTGTTTGAAGTCAACATTTCTTCATATTCATCAACTCTTTTAGCGAAATGCTCATTAAATTGAAAAATATCCCTTAAAACCGTATTAAAATTAAGCCAAGAAGCAACACCGCCAGGTCTTATAAAAGCTGCATGCATTCTAGCACCTGAAACGCGTTCATAAAATTCCATTAATTTTTCCCTTTCTTCGAAAGCTCACAAAAATGGAGTCATGGCTCCAACATCTAAGGCATGTGTGGTTAAAGCAAGTAAATGATTTAATATTCTAGTTATCTCACAGAAAAGTATTCTTACCAATTTTGCATAAGTTGTTATATTGATATTTAACAATTTCTCAACAGCAATAGAATAACCATGCTCCTGAGCCATCATAGAAACATAATCTAGCCTATCAAAATAAGGTAATGCTTGAAGATAGTTTTTATATTCAATTAGCTTCTCTGTGCCCCTGTGCAATAAACCTATATGTGGATCAGCTTTAACTACAACTTCCCCACTAAGCTCTAAAACTAATCTTAAAACACCATGTGCAGCCGGATGCTGTGGACCAAAATTCATCGTTAAATTTTTAATCTTTCTAAAAAACATTTATTTTTTCCAAGGATTGTCAAACTTAAAAAACCTGAATTCTTGCGACAATTCTAATGGTTCACTAACTATATATTTATTTGTCTCATCATATCTTAATTCAACATAACCACTAAGAGGAAAATCCTTCCTAAAAGGATGGCCAAAAAAACCATAATCAGTCAAAATCCTTCTCAAATCAGGATGTTCAACAACAAAAACACCGAACATATCTCAAACTTCCCTTTCCAACCAAACAGAAGAATTATACAAAGTATATAGAGATTTAATAGATTCAAAAGAAGAAATAAAACCCCTCACAAAAATACGATAATTGAATATTGTACTAACAAACAAATAGAAAAATTCGAATCGCTTACCTTTTTTTATTGACATTTCAAGTCTATCAACTACAGTAAAATCTAATAATTGATTAAATGAAAAATAAAAACTATATTTCAAAAAAAAAACAGTATTAAAAATATTTTTTTTTATAAAAACAGAAATATTATCACCCTTTTTTATTAAAAAGCAGGAAATATCTTTTACAAAAGCATTTTTAAGTAGAAATAAATTTTTTAAAAACAATGAATCAACAAACAATGAAAGATTTAAATTAGCATCCATATAAAAACTATTCCCACTCAAGAGCTCCCTTAAACCACTCATAAATAAAACCAAGGGTCAAAATAAATAGAAAAAAAAGCATTGAAAAAAAACCAAAATCAGACATAACATCTAATGTCAAAACTCATGGAAATAAAAATACAATTTCGAGATCAAAAATCATAAATAATATAGCAACAATATAAAA
>Ga0190275_10004244_pt1 | contig 10309 bp, 4 predicted proteins | sample Popmic550T_FD_133745 | JGI IMG/M metagenome (GOLD analysis project Ga0190275, IMG submission 133745) | Populus adjacent soil microbial communities from riparian zone of Yellowstone River, Montana, USA - 550 T | ecosystem: Environmental > Terrestrial > Soil > Riparian zone > Trees stand | place...
ATTCAAGTTGCTCCGCGAAACCAAGCATCGCCCAAGCCAAGCCGCGGGTCCAAGTGCTGAATGCGGAGTAGCCCTGCTGCGTCGATGGACAACGGAAATCGCCCGTCTTGGTGTTGAAAATCGATTCATGCGCAGTGCGCCCGGCCACGTCATAGGCATCGCGCCCTTCGCCGTAGAACACGTTGAAACGCGCCGTGTTTCTGACATGCTCGACTAGTCGGCGCAATAGACTTATCCGCTCATCCGCTTCGCCGACCAGCACATGGCCAAGCCCGTGCGAGAGTGCCAGCGATCGGCAAGAGCGAATGGTGTCGACAAACAGCGACTGCGGGCCGTTGAAGGAGTAGATGTATCCGCTGCCATCGCGAGTATTCGCCCAACGCGCAGCCTGCACTGCTCCGCTCGCCCGCAGCGCAAGTTCATAAAACCGCCGCTCCCAGGCGTTTTCCGGAAGCCGCCCCTCGTTCATCAGCCGCCACAACGCGCCATACGTGCTGACATTGTTGAAGCCGTGATCATGGACGCCAATGTGCGTCAGATGCGGCGCCATGATGTCGACCGTCCGCGCCCGACCAAGCTCCAAAAACCGCTCATCGTCCGTCGCATCGAACTGCAAGAGCGCCGCGCCGAACTGAAATCCCTGCGTCCATTCGGTCCAACCGCGGGCCGTGTATCTGCCCCGCACGGTAAACACGGGCGACGGTCCACCCAGTTGCAAGCGGGCCTCGATCGCCTCAATGCACGCAGCCGAGCGCTGCCAAAAGCGCTTCAGTTTCGGCAACAGATCGGCCGGCTTCAGCTTGGAATCAACGTCGATCATTGACCTTAGACGACTAATTTAAGATTTTGCCACAGAGAGCACAGAGTTCACAGAGACAGGCGGCGGACACCGTCGACCAGCCGTTCTTGACCGAAGTTGATCAGCAAGCCGGTCGCAGTGAAGTGGATTTCAAATAGGACAGCACCTGCGCTGTCGCAATGTCTGGCAAGCGACTGACGGACTTCAGGTCAACGACAACCTGATCGGCATCCTCTTCAACGATTAAGTCGATTCGTTGATCCTTGATCTCCTTATCTTTGTAAGTAAGGGTCATCGGCGCCTGACGTTTATAAAATACCACGCAAATCAAACTCATAACACAATGCTTCTTCGTAGACCGATTCCAAAAGCCCAGGCCCCAAAATCCGATGCACCTCGATTGCAGCACCGATAATTTTCTCAGTCAGCGGATCGCTCATCTAAAACTTGCTCCAACTTCGACGACTCTCGTCCTTCTCTCTGTGCTCTCGGTGTCCTCTGTGGCTAAATTCTTAGACGGCCTATCGCTTGATTCTCGCCGAGCCGCCGCCGGCCACGTGCAACAGCTCATCCAGCGTGATCTGGCTCGTATCGCCGCGTGTGCTCATCAAAAGCGCGCCGTGGGCCACGCCTAAATCGACGCATTCCTGCGGCGGCCGGCCCGCGAGAAACCCGTAGATCGAGCCCGACGCAAAGCCATCTCCACCGCCCACGCGATCTTCAATCTCGGCATTCTCGTACTTTGCGCCGTCGTAAAACTTGCCTTCGTGCCACAGGATGGCCGACCAATCATTCACGAGAGCGGACTTCACCCCGCGCAGCGTCGTGCCGACCGCCTTGATGTTTGGATAATCTTTCACCACGCGCTCGACCATGATTTTGAATGCCGAGGTATCAAGCTGTCCTTTTTCCACGTCAACGCCGGGCGCCTGGTAACCCAGCACTTTTTCAAAGTCCTCCTCATTTCCGATCAAGCAATCGATCTTGGGGATCAGCGGCCGCGTCGTGGCGATCGCCTCTTGCGACGACCACAGCTTGGAGCGGAAGTTAAGATCGAAGCTAACGACCGTCCCGGCTTCATGCGCGGCGTTGATCGCCTCAGCCGTCACGAGCCGGGCGCTTTCCGAAAGAGCGGCATAAATCCCGCCCGTGTGGAGCCACCGCACGCCCTGTTTTGAGAACAGGGTTTTCCAATCAACATCGCCCGGCTTGATGCCGGCCGTGGCCGAATGACCGCGGTCATAGAGCGTGGCCGAGCCGCGCCGGCCGTGACCGACCTCCGTGAAATTCAGCCCGATCCGGTCACGCTTGCCGACGCCATCGTACTTCCGCGTAACCGCGTGAGAGAGGTCCATCCCAACCGCACGGGCGTGGTTCGCAATGATTCGCCCCATCGGCGAAGTGTTGAGCCCGCCAATCCAGCCCGTCCGCAGTCCCAATCGCGCGAGCGCATAGGCCACGTTGTACTCGCCGCCGCCGACCCAGACTTCGAGCGCGGGCGCGAATTCGATCCGCCCATGTTCGGCCGGCGACAGGCGGATCATGCACTCGCCAAGCGAGATGAGGTCAAACTGACATTCGTCGGCCGATTTAACTTTCAACGCCATCGGTATTTCCCGGGAACAAGGACCGTCGAAAGTGCGCGACGGTGGAGGACATTCAAACACCGACGACATCGACCTAGTTACTGTTATACCGGCCGCGACAGGCAGAATCTACGAGCTAACGAAGAGTAGAAAGCCTCTGCAAAATCCCCGCCTTCCACTGTCGCCAAACGATGACTACAATTGGTAATTCGCAGAAAACTCGTCGCCGGAGTGGCGGAATTGGCAGACGCGCTGGACTCAAAATCCAGTGACCGCAAGGTCGTGGAGGTTCAAGTCCTCTCTCCGGTACTGATCGCGAGCAGAGGATTTGGAGCGGTTCCGCTTCAAGTCCTTTTCGCGTTCCGGCAGATCAATTCGAAGCAAATTTGAGACGAACCGATTTCTGCCGCTCGGCGTAAGATCTTGCAATTGGCGGTTGCAAGGATTGTCGGCCGCGAACCTCATGGCCACTTGAGTCAAACCGACTATCCAAGCCGATGCCATGAAGATCGCAACGTACAACGTCAATGGCGTCAACGGGCGTCTGCCCGTTTTGCTCCGCTGGTTAGAGCAATCCGAACCAGACGTGGTTTGCTTGCAGGAACTGAAAGCCCCTCAGGAGAAATTTCCGGTTGCCGCGATTGAGAAAGCGGGGTACGGTGCGATTTGGCATGGCCAGAAGAGCTGGAACGGCGTTGCGATATTGGCTCGCGGCTGCCAACCGGAAGAGACTCAGCGGGGGTTGCCTGGCGATCCTGACGACAGCCACAGCCGGTATATTGAGGCGGTCATAGCGGGCTTACTAATCGGCTGCCTCTATCTTCCAAACGGCAATCCGGCGCCTAGTCCAAAGTTTGATTACAAACTCAGCTGGTTCAAACGACTCTCGAAATACGCGAAAACGCTCTTCGCTCGCGACGATGCCGTGATTCTTGCCGGAGACTACAACGTCATCCCCACTGAATTGGATGCGTATAAGCCGGAGCGATGGGTCGATGATGCGCTATTTTTTCCTGAGTCGCGCGCTGCCTATCAAAAGCTACTCTCCCAAGGCTGGACCGATGCCATCAGGACGCTCCACCCGAACGAGCCGATCTACACTTTTTGGGATTACTTTCGAAATGCGTACGCACGCAATGCGGGCATTCGCATCGACCATTTCTTGCTGAACGCTCGTGCGGCCGGGATGCTCGCCGCGGGGGGCGTAGAGCGTGAAGTTCGCGGATGGGAGAAATCCAGCGATCACGCCCCAACGTGGATTACACTCTCTCAGAAGCGGAAAAGACCGAGACGACCGACGAAGGCCGTATGATGTGGCCCTCCGACGCGCTGATGATTCGGCCGTTTTCTCTGCAGGGCCGGGTTTTGACGCCAGCCTTGCAATTCTCCGCTGATTCTGAGCGATTCTGATTGACGGTATTTTGTGCGCCGTCGTAAAATACGCCACGGCGACATTCTCGCCGTGCTATCTTTCAAAGCTTGCCGGCGAGGTCCGTTAGGTACGTTGACCCAGAAAAGTACGGCGATGACGCGGCGCTTGCGCGATCTTCGTCGCGACGTTCTTTGTGCCGGTTTACGTCCGTTTTGCACTTCGGTGTTGAACACCATGGAGTCGGTCCGAAACACACGTCCGGATTGACTTGATAGGGGAATCATAATGCGTTCCATTTCGCCTTGGCCTCGAACCACATATCACTTGGTTTGGTGGGGCATTGGGTTGGCGACGCTTTTGCAACTTGGGTGCGGCAGCGACGAACCGGCGGCCCGCCAAAGCGCGCCCGGCGCGGCGACCGCCGAAAGCAAATCGAACATTGGCGCGAGCGTTGGTGAATTGACATCCGTCGCGACCCCGTCGCCCATCGAGCCCAATGACGGCACGGTGGAGCCGCGCTCCGGCCGGCTCTATCTCAACGTCGTGGATTTAACGCTTCCCGCCGGGGCAACCAATCTGAACGTCGAGCGACACTTTCAAGCCAACACGAATCGCGCGGCCGGGCTGCTCGGAAAGCGCTGGCGCACGAATTGGGAGTCATCGCTTGTTCAAGTTGATTCGCTCGCTTTGATTGAAGAAGCGCTGGGCACGGTCGCCTTGAGCCGCGATGAAGCGACAAAGAACTACCGCTCCGCATCAGGCGATGTGCTCGTGATTACCGAAACCGGCGCCGTGCGGACGCTGGCCGACGGAACGAAAGAGACATTCGATGTGGCGGGCCGGCTCGTCGAGCGCGATCTCCGCAACGGCAACAAAGTTCGTTTGGAGTACAACGCAAAGGGGATTCTCGAACGTGTCGAAGGCCCGTTCAATACGTTTTTGCAATTCGTCACGACGCCGGAAGGTCGCCTTAGTCGCGTTGAAAGCTCCAGCGGTCAATCGGTTACTTATGGTTATGGCAATGAAGCGCCGCGCGTGGATGGGGCATCGACATTTGTCGTGAAGCACGGCTATGGCCCGGGCGATTCGCTGACACAAATCACGCATCCAATCACCGGCACGTGCCAGGTCACGTATGATGCGCAGGGCCGCGTGACGGGCCGCAAGTGGGGCGAAAGCGCAAGCGAACAGTTCGAATACAATGACGCAGCCCGCACCGTGCGGCATGTCAACGCAAGTAATGGAGCAACGACAACCCGCTGGAGCGCAGATGAGCGGACAGTCGAAATTACCGACCCACTGGGGCGGCGGACGATTGTCCAACGCGACGCCGCCGGTCGGCCGATAAAAATCTCGGGGAATACAGGGCAGATCGCGCAGTTCGCCTATGACGAGTTGGGCCGGCTCACTTCGGCAGAGAGTGCCGCGACCGGCAAAACGCAACTCACCTACGTCGGCGGCACGAAACTCGTCGCCAGCATTGTCGGCACGGACGGCCAGAAGCAAACCTACGAATATGACGAGCAACAAAACGTGCGGGCCATTCGCCGCTTCGATTGCGACGTGGCTGGCTTTGAATATTTCCCGAATGGACTAATAAGGAAAGTCTCCTCGTGCGACGGCACGGCAACAACGTATGCCTATGACGACGCCGGTCAGCTGATCACGTCCACCGACGCGGCTGGAAAAACTCGCCGCTTTGAGTACGATCAGCAGCGGCGACTCGTGCGCGAGATCAATCCGCTTGGCGGCATCACCACACGTTCGTACGACAAGCTCGGCCGACTCGCGCGCGTGATCGATCCGTCCGGCGCTGCGACGAACTATGAATTCGGACCGCACGGCCGCGTATCAACGATCACCAATGCGATGGGAGCAGCCACGCAATATACATACGACCCGCGCGGCCGATTGGCCGGCATCACGGACCCTGCCGGACGCACGACGAAGTACGAATACGACTCGGCCGGCAGACTCACAAGCACGACTAACGCGGCAGGCGAATCATATCGCTACGAGTACGACTCGCTGGGCAACATCCTGCGTGAATTGAACCCCCTCAGCGAGGCGACGGCACACACATACGACCCGCTGGGCCACCTGGTCGCGGTGAACGATCCGACCGGCAGCGCGACGGCGTTCGAAGTGTCGCCGGCCGGCATGATCACCAAGCGCGTCGGCGGGGACGGTCTGGCAACCCAATATCGTTACGATCTCCAGGGCCGCTTGAACGAGCAAACCGACGCCAGCGGGCGCGTGACGCGTTTCGAGTACACGGCCAAAGGTCAAATTGCCAAGGTCGTCGCGGAAGGCGGCCCCGCGCTTGCCTACGAATATGACGCCTCCGGCAACCTCGCCACCGCGAGCGATGGAAAGCACTCGGTGAAGTATCAATACGATTCACTCGGGCAGCGGACGCGTGAAACCGATGCAACGGGACGCGACGCGCAGTACACCTACGACGCGGCCGGCAATCTCATCGCTTGGAAAGACAATCGGGGTGAAGGCGAGACGATCGAATACGACGCGGTCGGCCGGCCGACCGCGATTCAAGACGCCGCGAACGCAGCCTCACGATACCGATACGATTTGGCGGGCAACCTACTCAGCGTCACGGATCCGCTCGGCAACACGCAGAAGCGCGCGTATACGCCGGCCGGTGAGCTGCGAGAGGTGGTTGACGATTCAATTGGCCGGGCGGCATTTACTTACGACGCGGCCGGGCGAGTCGCAAAAATCGCGCGGCCCAGCGGCGGCGAATCGCATTTTTCTTACGACGCGGCCGGCAATTTGATCGGCATGAGAGACACGCTCGGGAAGGAAGCCAAGCTGACGTACGATGCGGCCGGCCGCCTGCTCACGAAAACTGACGCCAAGGGACAGACGACGACCTTTGCTTACGATCAAGCGGGCCGCGTGCGGCAGAAAAATCTGGCAGGCGGCACGGTCGTTAGCTATGGCTACGACGCTAAGGGGCAGCTCACTTCCGTGGACGACGGCAGTTTTCCGGTTCGCTATTCCTACGATCAATTTGGCAACCGAACGAAAATCGAATATTCGGCCATCAAGCGTTCGCTGACTTTTGAATACGATGCGTACGGCCAGCGGACGAAGATGACCGACTCCGACGGCCGAAGTGTGCAATACGTTTACGATGCATTGCGGCGCCCGAGCGCGGTCAAGTTGAGCGATAGCGCGGCGATTGCGTTCACGTACGACGCGACCGGTCGACTCGCGACGACTGCTTATCCAAACGGTGTCACGCAAAAGTCCGAGTTCGATTCCGCGAACCGGCGGACGAAGCTCAGCTACGTCAGTCGCGACGGTCAGCCGGTCGCCGGTTGGACGTACAGCTACGATGCAGCCGGCAATCGCGTGGAAGCAGCACTGGCAAACGGCCAATCCCGCCGCTTCCGCTATGACGGGGCAGGACAGGTAATCGAAGAATCGCTTGGCGATACTCGGATTGCTTACGCTTATGGCAATGGCGGAAATCGCACGAAGCTGACGCGTGATGGAAACACGACGACGTACAAATACGACGCGGACGATCGCGTGATTTCGGCCAATGACGAAACATTCAGCTGGGATGCAAACGGCAACTTGCTCGAGCGGAAGAACGCCGAAGGAGTGACTCGGTACACGTACGATGCCGAAGATCGGCTGGAATCAGTAACTCGCCCCGACGGCGTGGAAATTCGCTTCGGTTATTCGCCAACCGGTCAACGGGCTTGGCGTAGCGAGGCAGGCAAGAAGATCTATTACGTGTACGACGGCCTTGACCTTGTAGCCGAACTCGATGCGGAGATGAAAACGGTCGCCAGCTTTGTGCATGGCTGGGATATCGATCAGCCGCTGGTCACGATCGCCGGCGGGAATGTTGGCTATTATCACGCCGACCCACTCGGCAGTATCGCGAGCATCACCGACAAGAACGGCAAGCCGATCGCGGCCTATGAATACGACGCGTTTGGAAACCAGGTCGCTACCACGAAGCCGGCAATCGCGAACCCATTCACGTTCACTGGGCGTGAATTTGACGCCATGACGGGTCTTTATTATTATCGCGCTCGATATTACGACGCCAAACTGGGGCGTTTCCTCTCCCGCGATCCGGTCGGCGCACCGTTGACGCAGCCGATCCGGATGAATCCCTATCTCTACGCGCGCAACAATCCGCTTAACGCGATCGATCCACTCGGCACGGCGGACACGTTCGTCGGGCCGGGCAGCCCAATGTGGCAGGGCAACTGGGTGGGCCGCCCCGAAACGCCGAGCGTGCTTGCGGACAAGCTAAAAATTGTTCAGACCGAGATGGAATATCTGAAGAGTCCTCATCACGTCGAGGACATTAAAGTTCCCAAGTGGCGCCGTGGGGTCGAGCGGCTGGAGGCCGAGTACACAGCCGACGTGAAATCGAAACTTCAAGAGGATGTATTAAAGCTGTCTCGCGAGGAAGCGCGCTTGCAGCGAGCAATTCAAACCGCAAAGAACAATGGCGCTGGCTCGGCGGCCGAAGGCGCCGCGGCGGAAGCTGCTGCTGCCCGCGGCGGTAATCCGCGGGCCGTACGCGGAGGCGGCCAGGCGTTTCCGCCCGAAACACCCACGCTTAACAATCCGCATCCCGAAGCCGGCGGACCGCGCGTTGTGCGGGGTCCAAATGGTGTTCCGCAGCCCGATGCGCCGACGGTCTCCGCAGTGGAACCGATTCCAGCTGGCGGCGGAAGCGGCGTCAATTGGGGACGGGTCGGTCGGGCTGGCGGTTTGGCCGCGGGCGGCGGTTTGCTGGGAGCGAATGTATACGCCTGCCTGCAAGAAGGAAAAAGCAACGCCGAATGCGCGCTCGAAGCGGCCGGCGGAGTGGCGATCGGCGTCGTTGGTTCTGTGGTCATAGCTGCCGTAGCGGGCACAGCGGCGCCAGCAATTCTGGCCGGAGCGGCTGTGCTCGGCACGCTGCAAACGGCAGAGCGGATTGGCAATCTGCCGGGCATTCAGGCCGCACAGCAACACGATGCCTGGATCAAAGCCAATCTGGAAAAACTGGCCGGCGTCACAGGCGGGCTGCATCGCAAAATCGATGCGCTTTCCGAAGTTCACAACACGATCAATTCCAAACGGCAAACGATTCCGCAGTCATCACAAACGGCGATGGATGCCGATCAAACGGCCGCGCGAATGCTGGCGCAATTGAAAACATCGCTCGACGGCGTGTTGGCCGCGGCGAAGCTTTGCAAACAGGCACAATCCGTGCGCGAGCAAGTCGAAGCCAGCGCCACCAAAGCCGTCCAGCAGGAGCAACAATCGCGAACCGAGTTGGACGCGGCCGACGCGCAGGCCGGCCTCGGGACCACGCCTGAAGACGGCGCGAAGGCGCGAGCGCTTTACGAGCGGGCACGCACTCGGGCCGTAGAGATTTCGTCCGAAGCCAATGACGCGCGAGTCCGCAACGATTCGCTCCGCCAAATCATCGGCCAATCTCAAGACGCGCGGCGGCATGTTTCGAGCGTCGATTCGGTGATTGCGGAAATCGTCGCCAAGGCCGAAGCGGCCGAACAAGCGCGTGACGCAATCGAGCTGACCCTCGACCAATGCGATATAGAAATGCGCAAATTGAATGAGCGGATTGAAGCGATACGCGCGGAAGTTGGTCATATCAAGAGCTACTTCCCGGCCAATAACGCGTCCGTTGAGGGAGAATTTCAACGGCTGTATGGCCGGTTGGATGAAGCGTTGAAGTTTCGACCGCAAGGCTCGACCGTGCCGGCCGACAAAAGCCGGGCCGATTCCGCCGCGCAATCGGCACGGCAATCAGCCACCACCGCAAAGAATTATGCGGGCGAGATGAAAGCTTACGAGCTCTGTGACAGCGCGATGCCGGCCGACACCGCCGTTCAAACGGCCGAGAAAGCCAAGAACGATGCGATGCTGCGCCTGGCCGCGAGCGCCGATCTGCCCGGCCGGATTGCCAATTTGCAGCCGAAGAAACCGGCGAATGATGAAAAAACATCGACAACTCCCGGGGACGCGCCAGTCACAGTGGCTGGCGGCGACAACGACGCAAAAAAGCCAACCGGACCGCAGCGCGTGACCGTGCCTTCCGTCCTTTTGACGCCGGCCGCGCAAGCAAAGGCAAGGCTGACTGGCGCTGGCTTTGTAGTGAGCTTGGCCCCCGCACCCTCGCGCACTCCCTCGAAGGACGAAGAATTTAAGATTCAGCGGCAAGACCCGAATGCGGGGGAAGAGGCCGACAAAGGCAGCACTGTGCTGCTGACAGTGTATGGACCGTTCGGTGATGATCCGGTCCTGGCTCCCGAAGCGCCGGGCAAAGTGCGCGTCCGCTCTGTGCTCACGTTGACGCCGGGCGAAGCGCGGGCGGTGCTCGCGGGCGATAAGCTCAAGGTCGCGGTCACGCCCGCGGCGACGTCGCCTCCCTCGAAAGAATTGGAGTACGCTATTCAAAGGCAAGACCCGGCGGGCGGCACGGACGTCGATCCGGGCTCGGTCGTGACCCTAACTGTTTACGGGCCGTTCACCGGCAGCGACATCGCGACG
>Ga0190275_10004245_pt1 | contig 10309 bp, 9 predicted proteins | sample Popmic550T_FD_133745 | JGI IMG/M metagenome (GOLD analysis project Ga0190275, IMG submission 133745) | Populus adjacent soil microbial communities from riparian zone of Yellowstone River, Montana, USA - 550 T | ecosystem: Environmental > Terrestrial > Soil > Riparian zone > Trees stand | place...
AATGCCAGCTCCGGCACCCTGCCCCTGTTCGACCCGCCCTCCGTCGCCGAACACCGCCTGCGCCAGCGCATCGGCCAGATGGTCGCCGCCCAGGTGATCGAGGACGAGGACGCCCACCTGATCCGCCGCAACTCCGGCTATCACGCCTATAACGCGATCCTGAAACGGGTGCTCGGCAAGAGCCGCGCCGAAATGCACCTGTCCGAACTGGAAGCCGCCGTCGGTTGGCTGGAGCGCAACCGCCTCAGCGACCACGCCGGCCTGATCGAAAACGACCCCCAATACCGCTGGTCCGCCACCCGCCGCCCCGGCTCCATCCGGCTTGGACCGCACAAGTTATGACGTCTGCGTTTAACGGCGATTGCGAGAGACGCGCTGGTCATCCTGCCTTTCCCGGCACCAGTCGGCGATTTCATCGACCAAAGCCAGGACCTCTTTCAAACCGCGCTCCAAGTCGGCATCCTCCGGTTCGGAGGGCATCCCACCGCCCGGCGTCGGGTACCGGAATTGGGTAGCATAACTGGTGAACTCGTCGAATGCCATCAGATCAGCACGCCAGACATGGTCCGGTGGGAGAAGTTGAGCCAGCGTCCCCAATTGATGGTGGCTTGAAGAAAAATGAATTCCTTCTACGGTTAACACTGCCTTTAGCAGTTTTTCTGCCGCTTGCTCGATGTTGAACGCGCAATGCCTTGGGTGCTGATCCATCAGCTTGGTTGCGACGACCAAGTCCTCTCGCGCTATCTTGATGAAAGATACGACCTTTCTCTCCGCAGTCATCTTGACGAGGCGTCCCGCGCCCTTGCGAGCGCACGGTCTTGATAAAGGATACGTCCCTCTTGGGTCGCGCGGTTTACCAGACTGCCAACTTCATCGCGTTCAGTCAGAAAATCGGACCAGGAACAAGGTACGACATCATAGCCCAGGCCGCAGGCGACAAGAGGCTCGGCCACCGAGAAATTGCTATAGGCTTTTTCAGGAAGTCCATCGGGTAGAACGACCAGTAAATCGAAATCGCTATCCTCCCGGCCATCGCCACGTGCCCTGCTGCCGAACAGCCAGATCATGCGCGGTCGCAGCTTCGCCACCAGCCTGTCCCGCAGGAACGCCATCGCCGCCGCCTCGTCGCGAAATGGCCCCACGGGCTTAGATCCAAGGCCCTTGAGAAGATTGCGGACAGTCTCTTCGTTACCTTCTTTCAGAAGTTCGGCAACGGATTGAAGAATATCACGATGCTCAGGAGCGGCCCGAACCGACTGAACCGGGAGTGCCATGGCAGTCTCCGTATTACGAAACTGCCATATCGTAATACGAGACGCTTTTATATAGCAAGAAGGAAAGGTAGAGCCTTCCCCGCATGAACTCCGTTCTGAACTGTTGAGTGAGGACAGTTAGACACTTGCCTCAAGGAAGCGACACATGACCGACGAAGCACAGGCCGCTGCCAAGGCTCAGGAACGCCTCAAGGGCGACAGCACCATACCGCAAGGCGGCGGAGAGGGTGGCAAGAAGGACACCACGACATCGGGGGGCACCGGCAGCAAGCAGGGGCCAGCCTCCGATGCCGCCCCCAACTTGAAGCCGCGCAAGCCCGGCGACAGCTAAAACCGAATTACGCTGCCGAAACCGCCTTAAGGGCGGTTTCGAGATCCGCCCGCAGGTCCGCCACGTCCTCCACTCCGACCGACAGCCGGATCAGCCCGTCGCTGATGCCCAGCGCTTGCCGCTGGTCCGGCGGGATGGTGGCGTGGGTCATGATCGCGGGATGCTCGATCAGGCTTTCCACTCCCCCTAAGCTCTCGGCCAGCGCGAACAACTGGGTCCGCTCCAGCATCCGCTTGGTTTCCGCCAACCCGGCGTTCAATTCGACCGTGACGATACCGCCGAAGCCGTGCATCTGGCGCCGCGCCAATTCGTGTTGCGGATGGCTCTCCAGCCCTGGATAGATCACCCGCTTGACCTCCGGTCGGGTTTCCAACCAGCGCGCCAGTTCCAGCGCGTTTCCGCAGTGGCGCTCCATCCTCAGTGCCAGCGTCTTCAGCCCGCGCAGCGCCAGGAAGCTGTCGAACGGCCCGCTGATCGCTCCGACCGCGTTCTGGAGGAACTTCATCTGGTCGCGCAGCCCGGTGTTCTCACCCACGACCACCGTTCCGCCGACCATGTCGGAGTGGCCGTTCAGGTACTTCGTCGTGCTGTGGACGACCGCGTCGATGCCCAACTCGATCGGCCGCTGCACCCAGGGGCTGGCAAAGGTGTTGTCCGCGACCGTCCAGATGCCGCGCTCCCTGGCAAACCGGGCGATGGCTTCCAGGTCGCTCAGCGTCAGCATCGGGTTGGTCGGAGTCTCGATCCAGATCAGCTTCGTCTCCGGCTTAACCGCCGCAGCCAAGGCATCCATGTCAGCCAGATCGACATAGTCGATCCGAAGCCCCGCCGAGCGCTTCCGCACCCGCTCGAACAGCCGGAAGCTGCCGCCGTAGAGATCGTCCGACGCCACCACATGGGCGCCGGCATCCAGCGTCTCCAGCAGCGTCGAGATCCCGGCCAACCCCGAGGCGAAGGCGAATCCCGCCGTCCCGCTTTCCAGATCGGCGATGCAGCGCTCGAACGCCATGCGCGTCGGATTCTGGCTGCGTGCGTATTCGTACCCTTTGTGAACGCCGGGGCTTTCCTGAACGAAGGTCGAGGTGGCGTAGATCGGCATCATGACCGCCCCGGTCGATGGATCGGGGGATTGCCCGGCATGGATGACGCGGGTGGAAAAAGCCAGCCGGTTCGCGGAATTCGAATTCATCATTGCCCCAGGCGGAAGTGGTTGATCATGTCGACCCGCGTCACCAGCCCGATGAAGCGGTCGTTCTCCGTGATGATGGCGACCCGGTCCGCCGCGAAGATCGGGAACAGCGCGTCGATCGGCGAGCGCGCGTCCAATGTCTGGAGCGAACCGGTCATGGCGTCGCGGACATTCCGCTGAAACGCCTTCGGCCCGCCATGCCCCGAGATATCGCGAAGCAGGTCGCTCTCGTCCAGCAACCCGACCAGCTTGCCGTCCTCGATCACCGGCAACTGCGAGATATCGGCAGCCCTCATGCGGCTATAGGCTGTCCGTAGCGTGTCATCCGGCCCGACCGAGATCGTGCCGCCCCTGTCGTAGCGCCGCGTCACCAGATCGCGGACATCGCCGTAATGTGGCCGGTCGGTGAAGCCCTGTTCCAGCAGCCAGAAGTCGTTGAACATCTTGGACAGATACTTATTGCCGCTGTCGCAGATGAAGGTGATGACCCGCTTCGGCACCGTCTGGTCCCGGCAGTAGCGCAGGGCCGCCGATACCAGCGTGCCGGAGGACGATCCGGCCAGGATGCCTTCCAGCACCAGCAGGTCGCGCGCCGTCTCGAAGCTTTCGCGGTCGGGGATGGTATAGGCCGACGTCACCAGCGACATGTCGGCGACCGGGGGTATGAAGTCTTCGCCGATGCCCTCGACCGCCCAGGAACCGGCCTCCAAAAGCTCGCCGGTCTTGACGTAGTGCGCCAGTACCGAGCCTTCCGGATCGGCCAGCACCATTTCCGTTTCCGGCGACACGCGCTTGAAGAAGCGCCCAAGGCCCGTCAGCGTGCCGCCCGAACCGACGCCGCACACGACAGCGTCAACCTGCCCCTCCATCTGCCGCCAGATCTCCGGCGCCGTCGTGGTCTCGTGGGACAGCGGGTTGGCTTCGTTGCCGAACTGGTTGACGTAGAAGGCATTGTCCAGGCCGGCGGTGATTTCGTGGGCAAGATCCTGGTAGTATTCGGGATGGCCCTTGCCGACATCGGACCGCGTGATTCGCACATCGGCGCCCAGCGCTCGCAGGTTCAGGACCTTCTCGCGCGCCATCTTGTCCGGAACCACCAGGATCAGCTTATAGCCCTTGCGAGCCGCGACCAGAGCCAGCCCCAACCCCGTGTTGCCCGCCGTCGCCTCGATGATCGTGGCGCCCGGCTTCAGCCGCCCGTCGCGCTCTGCCGTCTCGATCATCGACAGGGCGATGCGGTCCTTGATCGAGCCGCCGGGGTTCTGGCTTTCCAGCTTCACGAACAACCGGCACAGCCCGGTGTCGAAACGGGTTATCTCAACCACAGGCGTATCGCCGATCAAGCCGAGCACCCCCGGCCGGGGCGCCGTCGATATCTGAGTAGCTGGCATGTCACAAACTCACTTCGATGTTGAGTTGCAGAAGACATGGACGCAGAAAACCACCAGTCACCCTATACCAACGTCATCCCCCGCCCGGCGCAAGCGCCAATTCAGGGCTATCCGACCGAACGTTCCGGCGTTTCCATATCCCTTGGAACTACGAACACCCCATCCGCGCTTTCTTTCCATAGCGCCCCGATCAACGGCCTCAGGATACCCAGATGCCAGCAACCCGCCTTCTCATCGCCGCCATTTTGTGGCTCAACCTGCCGGCATTGGCGGCGGCGCAGTCCGCTACCGACCGCGTCGCGGCGCTCAACCAGGGCATCATCGCGCTGATGAAAGCCGCCGAACAAAAGGTCCCCGCGCGTACCCGCCTGCAACAGTTCGAGCCGGTAGTCCGTGAGAACTACGACCTGGAAACCTCGCTCCGGGTCGCGGCGGCACCCGACTACGACCGCGCGCCGCCCGACCAGCAGAAGTCGCTCCTGGAAGCCTTCGCCCGCCGCAGCGCCGCCCAGTACGTCCAGCGTTTCACCGGCTACAGCGGCGAGAGTTTCGAGACGGTAGGCGACCGCCCCGGCCCCCGAGGCACCACCCTGGTCGAAACCCGCCTGATCCGCCCAAACGACAAACCGGTAACGCTGACCTACGTGCTCCGCCAGCGCGATGGCAAATGGGGCATCGCCGACGTGCTGCTCGACGGCACGATCAGCCAGCTTGCCGTCCAACGCTCCGACTACGCCAACGCACTCCGCAACGGCGGCATCGCGGCGCTGACGAAGGAATTGAACAGCTACGCGGATGGGGTGGCGGCGGGGCGGTAGCCTCGGTAAACTCTGCCAGAGGTAATCGGTCGCATGCCTCGGCCCAAAGGCGGAGGCGATACGACATTGACGCCACCAGATAGCGTCTATAAATAAGCTACATAAATTTTATCTATCTTAGATGTGTAACTATGGATACATACAGAAAAAACTATCGCCCCTTGCCGGACACGGAAGGTCTTGAGCATGTTCGGATGAGCAATGCGAGTTCGCCTCTCGATTACGACAAGATCAGGGAACGTATGACCGCCGCAGAGGATCATATCCGCTCACGGACCGAAAAAATGATAAATCGTATGCGTAACCAAGATCTGGAATAATGAGCGAATCAGTTTTTGTAGACTCTAAACGTCGCGGCATGCTGCTCGACGCTGGAAAGAAAACAGAGTCGCTCTTTTCAAGTTTAGGATTCCCTGTTTCTTTTCTGCGGAAGAGCGTTGCCATCGATAAAGCTCTTACTGACTACCTGAAGCTGCGAACCGAGTTTTCCGAGATCCAGGGGACAGGTGATAACCTGCTCGCCAACCACAAAATTGCTGCCTTATACATCTGGACACTGGCTAATTATACAGCATCAGAGTTCTTCACATTCAAGGACAAGGTACCGAATTCAGGAAAACGCATTGCCCTTGCAACATTTATGTATTTTGTCATTTATGGCATTTTGGAAATAGATCCTCAAGATATGGATGAGTCGATTCAGGACGACCTTGAGTATTGCCTTCTCAAAGAACGCCCAGAAAATCTTGAGTGGCTTTGCTTGACCATGCACGCGTTCTGTAGATACAGAGGCAAACCCACTAACATAGTGGAATAATCTAAAAATCGTCGAGAACATCACCGGGCTGATAATACCAGCTATTCCGCAGAGGAATGTTGCTGAGTCGCATTCATGGCCGGCCCTGGCGCCTTCAACCTGTTCCCACCCACCCGCCCCCGCATCCGCTGGAAGATCACGTAGAGCATCGGTATCAGGAAGATCCCCAGCGTCGCCGCCGCGATCATTCCGCCGAACACCGCCGTTCCGACCGCTCGCCTACTGGCCGCTCCCGGTCCGGTCGCGATCACCAGGGGCAGCAGGCCCAGGATGAAGGCGAAGCTGATCATCATCACGGCGCGGATGCGTGCCCTCGCGCCGCCGACCGCCGCGTCGATGATGGAATCTCCGTGCTCCCGCCGCTCCTTGGCGAACTCGATGATCAGGATCGCGTTCTTGCTGGCCAGCGCTATCAGGACGACGATGCCGATCTGGGCGAAGATGTCGTTGCTCAAGCCCGCGAGCCACAGCGACGCCATCGCACCGACCAGCCCGACGCTGACCGACAGCAGCACGGGAATGGGGATGTTCCAACTCTCGTACAGGGCCACCAGGAACAGGTAGGCGAACAGCACCGCGATCCCCAGGATCACCGTCGTCTGCCCGGCCGCCGCCTTTTCCTGCAACGCAGTCCCGGTCCATTCGAAGATGTACGAACCAGGCAGCCCCGCCGCCGAAACCCGCTCCATCGCGGCCAGTGCCTCGCCGGAGCTTCGCCCAGGGGCCGCCTGCCCGTTGATGGTGACGCTCCGCAGATTGTTGTAACGGATCAGCGATTGCGGCCCCAGGATCAGCCGAACCTCGACCAGCAAACGCAGCGGCACCATGTCACCGGCGTTGTTCCTGACATGGATACGGTAGATGTCCGTCACCTTGGCCCGGTCGGCGGCCTCCGCCTGGATATTGACCTGCCACACCCGGCCGAACGCGTTGAGGTCGTTGACGTAGCTGCCACCCAGCGGCGCCTGGGGCGCTCCACCCGACGCCGCCTCCTTGCGGTCGTCACAGCCTCCGAGCCACAGCAGGACGACAACCGCCGCGACGCTCCGCAAGCATCTGATTTCCATGGAAGTCCCCCCACTGCCGAACGGGCTTACGGCAATGCGGAGCATTCTAACGAACTCAGCGGTTACGCCTCAGAATTGCCGTGTAACTTACTGTAATCCCCCATAAACGCTGGCCGACGTACGCGTATGTCGGAACCTAGGCCCCCGTCAGTCGTTCCCAAACCAGGGGAAATCAGCGGAAAGGCCGGGGCCATGGCATGGAAGAACGGCTGGAAAGCGGCGTGTGGCGCGCTCCTGATGCTTGCGGCGCTCAGCCCGTCGCCGGCGCCGGCGCAGGTCCCGGACGATGTCTTGGTCGTCGGCCAGATCGCTGAGCCGAAGTCGCTGGACCCCCATGCGGTGACGGCGACCAACGATTTTCGTATCCTGATGAACCTCTACGACGGCCTCGTCCGGTTCCGCAGCGGCACGCTGGAGATCGAACCTGCCCTTGCCGAGAAGTGGGAGATTTCCCCGGACGGCAAGACCTATACTTTCACGCTCCGGCGGGGCGTCAAGTTCCACGACGGCACGCCGTTCGACGCCGAGGCGGTCAAGTTCAACTTCGACCGCATGCTGGACGACAAGCACCCGCAGCACGACACCGGCCCCTTCCCGCTGGCCTTTTTCTTCAGCGCCGTCGAACGCACCGAAGCCGCCGATCCGCGCACTGTCGTCTTCCACCTGAAGGAGCCCTATGCCCCGCTGCTGTCCAACCTTGCTTACCCGACCGGCCTGATCGTTTCGCCGGAAGCCGTCCGCAAGGGCGGCAAGGACTACGGCCGCAAGCCTGTCGGCACCGGCGCCTACCGGTTCACCGAATGGCAGAGCAACACCAAGGTCGTGGTCGAGCGCAACCCTGACTACTGGAACGGCGCTCCCAAGCTCCAGGCCGTGATCTTCCGTCCGCTGACCGACGCCAACACCCGCCTGACCGAGCTGCTGGCCGGCGGCCTCGACCTGATGGTCGAGGTTCCACCCGACGCGGTGGACCTGCTGGGCAAGGCCGGCGGCTTCAAGCTCCATGAGCAGGCGGGACCTCACCTGTGGTTCCTGATCCTGAACACCCGCGAAGGCCCGTTCAAGGACGTCCGCGTGCGGCAGGCGATCAACTACGCCATCGACAAGGAAGCATTGGTCAAGGGCGTCCTCCAGGGAACCGCGACGGTGGCGGACAGCATCGTCCCCGCAGCGTTCGAATGGGCGCATGACGATAAGCTCCAGCCCTACCCCCACGATCCCGACCGTGCCCGCGCCCTCCTCCGCGAGGCCGGCGCGGAGGGCGCCGAGCTGAAGTTCCTGGTGGCGGAAGGCGGTTCCGGCATGCTGGCGCCGGTCCCGATGGCGACAGCGATCCAGGCGGACCTTGCCAAGGTCGGCCTCAAGGTCACGATCCAGACCTACGAGTGGAACACCTATTTGGGACTGGTCAACCAGGGGCTCGCCGGCAAGGGCGACATGGCGGAGATGGCCTGGATGACCAACGACCCGGACACCCTGCCCTTCCTGACGCTCCGCACCGAGGCCCTGCCGGAGAACGGCGGCTTTAACTCCGGCTACTATTCGAACCCCGAAATCGACAAGCTGCTGCTGCAAGCTCGCCAGTCCACCGACCGCGACGCCCGCGCCGAACTCTATCGCCAAGTCCAGCGCATCGTCCGCGAGGACGCCCCCTGGGCGTTCGTCGCCAACTGGAAGCAGAACGCCGTCACGACCGAGCGCGTGCAGGGCTTCGAACTGCAACCATCCTTCCTGCTCAACCTCGCCCATGTCTCCAAGGCTGCCCAATGACGGAAACCTGAGCGATGCTGTCCTACGCGCTCCGCCGTCTAGCGATGATCGTCCCCGTCCTGCTCGGCATCTCCGTGATCGTCTTCCTGATCATGGCGATGATCCCCGGCGACCCGGCGCTCGCCATCCTGGGGAGCTTCGCGACCCCCGAGAACACGGCGCAGCTGCGCCAGGACCTCGGCCTCGACCGGCCGCTGATCGAGCAATACGTCGTCTGGCTGGGCAACCTGCTTCAGGGTGATTTCGGCCGCTCCTACAGCCTCAACCGCCCCGTGCTGGATGAGGTGATCGAACGCCTCGGCCCGACGCTGCTGCTGGCGGGAGCCTCGCTGATCCTCTGCACGATCCTGGGGCTGGCGGCGGGCGTCGTCTCCGCCGTGCGCCAATACGGCTGGCAGGACAAGGCGCTGACGCTGGCCGTCCTCGTAGGATTGTCCACACCGTCATTCTGGCTGGGCTTGATCCTGGTCCTGATCTTCTCGGTCGGGCTGCGCTGGTTCCCGGTCAGCGGCATGTACGCGATCTATGGCGGCGGCGGGTTGACCGATCTGCTGCACCATCTGGTGCTGCCTGCCGTGACGCTGGCCGTGGTCGCTACCGGAGTGATCGCCCGCCTGACCCGCTCGACCATGCTGGAGGTCTTGCGCCAGGACTTCGTCCGCACGGCCAGAGCCAAGGGCCTGACCGAGAGGACGGTGATCCTCCGCCACGCGCTCCGCAACGCTCTCGTCAACATCGTCCCGATCATCGGCATCCAGACCGGTTTCGTGCTCGGCGGCGCCGTCTATATCGAGACGGTCTTCCAGTGGCCGGGCATCGGCAGGATGCTGGTCACCGCGATCTCGACCCGCGACATCCTGCTGGTCCAGGGCGGCGTGCTGGTGGTCGCGGCCTGCTACGTCCTGATCAATCTGGCGGCGGATCTGATCCAGCACATGCTGGACCCGAGGATCGGCACATGACGGCGACCACCACCACTCTTCCCCGCGAAAGACCGGGCACCTGGACGCGCTTCGGGCGAAACCAGCTTGCCGTCGGCGGCGGCTTGATCCTGGCGGCCATAGCACTGCTGGCCCTCGCCGCTCCGCTGCTCCCCCTGCCCGACCCGAACGCAACCGACTTGGCCAACCGGCTGGCTCCCATGTTCAGCGCCGGGCACCTGCTGGGAGCCGATCAGCTCGGTCGCGACATGCTGTCCCGCATCGTCTGGGGGACCCGCGTCAGCCTCGCCGTCGGTTTGATCGCCGCGATCACGGCGGCAATCATCGGCTCAACCATCGGCATCGTCGCCGGGTTCTGCGGCCGGTGGGTAGACGCCGTCCTGATGCGGGCGATTGACATGCTGATGGCCTTCCCCTACCTGCTGCTGGCGCTCGCCATCGTCGCCGCCCTGGGTCCGGGATTGCTGAACGCCTTGTTCGCGATCTCCATCGTCAACATCCCGTTCTTCGCCCGCGCCGTGCGCGGCGTCACCGTCGGACTGAAACGGCGCGATTACGTCGCCGCCGCCCGACTCAGCGGCCAGGGCAACCTGACGATCCTGACCGGTGAAATCCTGCCGAACCTGCTGCCGGTCATCGTCATCACCTTCTCCACGACGCTCGGCTGGATGATCCTGGAAACGGCGGGCCTGAGCTTCCTCGGCCTCGGCG
>Ga0190275_10004246_pt1 | contig 10309 bp, 11 predicted proteins | sample Popmic550T_FD_133745 | JGI IMG/M metagenome (GOLD analysis project Ga0190275, IMG submission 133745) | Populus adjacent soil microbial communities from riparian zone of Yellowstone River, Montana, USA - 550 T | ecosystem: Environmental > Terrestrial > Soil > Riparian zone > Trees stand | place...
AGTCGGGAGTGGCATCAGCCGAACGGGTGTTTGAACTCTTCGACGCTGATGAACAGTCCGAGGACCCGGCTACCCCGAGAACGCCCCGGAACGAAAACGGCCGGCTCGGGTTCGAGGACGTCTCGTTCAGCTACTCGCCCGAGAAGCCCCTCATCCAGGACCTCGACCTCGTCGCCGAGCCCGGCCACACCATCGCCATCGTCGGTCCCACCGGTGCAGGCAAAACCACCCTCGTCAACCTGATCATGCGCTTCTACGAGCTGGACGGCGGGCGCATCACCATCGACGGGCGGGACATCGCCGGCCTGACCCGCCGCGACCTGCGGGCGAGCACCGGCATGGTGCTGCAGGACACATGGCTGTTCGGCGGCACCATCCGCGACAACATCGCCTACGGCGACCCGTCGGCCGGCGAGGAGCAGATCCTCGAAGCCGCACGTGCCACCTACGTCGACCGGTTCGTGCACGCCCTGCCCGACGGCTACGACACCGTGGTCGACGACGAGGGCACAAGCCTGAGCGCCGGTGAGAAGCAGCTGATCACCATCGCCCGGGCGTTCCTGGCCGATCCGGCCATCCTCATCCTCGACGAGGCCACCAGCTCGGTCGACACACGTACCGAGGTGCTCATCCAGCACGCCATGGCGGCGCTGCGCTCGCAGCGCACCAGCTTCGTCATCGCTCACCGGCTCTCGACCATCCGCGACGCGGACGTGATCCTGGTGATGGAGGCGGGCCGCATCGTCGAGCAGGGCGACCACGCCGAGCTGCTGGCCAAGGGCGGCGCCTACGCCACCCTGTACAACGCCCAGTTCGCGGCAGCCGCCGCCGAGGTGGCCTGAGCGAACACGAGGTTCGTGGAACGGCGGGGGGTGTCAGGCGGTGCGGCTCTGCGGCTCGACCCGGCCGCGTCTCCGTCGCAGGGCACCCGGTGACACGCCGACGGTCCGCTTGAACGCCCTGCTGAACGCGGCCTCGGACTCGTAGCCGAGCTCGCCGGCCAGGCCTGCCACCGTGGCCCCCTCGCGCTGGAGGCGATCGCGGGCGACGTGCATGCGCCAGCGGGTGAGGTACCGCATCACCGGTTCGCCGGTCAGGTCGGTGAACCGAGCGGCGAACGCCGAGCGCGACATGGCGAGCTCGGCGGCCAGCGAGGCGACCGTCCAGGTGCGGGCGGGGTCGTGGTGGATGAGCGAGATGGCCCGGCCGATCTGCGGGTCCTGCAGGGCACCCAACCAGCCGACCTGACCGCCGGGGTCGTCCTCGATCCACGAGCGGATGGCCTGGAAGACCAGGATGTCCGACAGCCGGGTGATCACCGCCTCGCCGCCGGGTCGCAGCTCCGCGGCCTCGGCGGCGATCAGCCGCAGCGTGCTCTGCATCCAGTCCGTCCGGGGCGAGTTCGAGGCGTGGACCACGACGATCCGGGGGAGGAGCTCGACCAGGTTCCGGGCGGCCGGGTGGTCGAAGCGCACGGTCCCACAGATCAAGCCGGTGGGCGCGCCGCCGCCGCCGTGGCGCAGGACGGCGTAGCGGTCGCTGGCGTAGTCGTGATGCAGCCCTTCGACCCGGGGCACGGGCGCGTCGGGGTCGCTGCGCACGCGGTGGCCCTCGCCGTGGGGCACCAGGGCGAAGTCACCGGCCGCGAGGCGGCGCGGCTCGGCGTCGTCGACGTCGAGGAGGCACGACCCGATGGTGACGACGTGGAACCACAGCGCCTGCGGGTCGCCCGGCAGGGTGAGGCCCCACGGGGCAGTCAGCTCGGAGCGGCAGTAGAACGTGCCGTTCATCCGCAGGAAGTGGAGGGCCTCGCCCAGCGGGTCGGGTGTCGCCCAGGGATCGTCGCCGCGCATGGCACCCAGTCTCGGTGACGGCGGTGCCATCGTCCACCACCGCTGGACGAATGAGCATGGAACAGCGCCGTACGAGCATTGAACGACCGGGCTGCGGGCGTCACGGTGGACGTCGGGCAATCTTCGCCCGAACGACCGAGAGGACCTCTGATGACCGATGACGTGATCGTGCTGGCCGCGGTGGGGGCTGCCGTGGGCAGCGCCGTGGTCGCCGGCGTCATGCTCGCCTTCTCCACCAGCGTGATGCCCGGCCTGGGGCAGCGCCCGGCGTCGGAAGCCGTGGCGGCGATGCAGGCGATGAACGCCGCCATCCTCAACCCGCTGTTCGGGCTGGCGTTCGGCGGGACGGCCATCGTGTGCCTGGGCCTCGCCGTCACCGCGCCGTTCACGGGCGACACCGACGGGGCGGGCTGGCGGGCGGCGGGGGCCCTGCTCTACCTGGTGGGGGTCCTCGGCGTGACGATGGCGGCCAACGTGCCGATGAACGAGGCGCTCGACGCCGCGGACCCTGACAGCTCGTCCGGTGCGGACATGTGGCACGGGTTCCGGCGCCGCTGGACGGCCTGGAACAACCTGCGGACCGTGGCCGGCATCGCCGCGGGGGTGGCGCTGATCGTCTCCGTGATGTGAGGCCGCGTCGGGACCGGGGCTCTCGCCAACTTAGAAAGTGACTTGTCACTCGCTAAGCGCGCCGCTACGGTTCCCCTCATGGCGACCCAGCACGAGCGGCGTACCGCCACCCGGAGCCGGTTGCTCGACGCAGCCCTGGCGGTACTCGTCGAGCACGGCGCCGCCGGCTTCACCACCACCGAGGTCGGCCGGCGGGCCGGGCTCTCCCAGGGCGCGATCTTCCGCCACTTCGCCACCAAGGCCGACCTGCTGGCCGCCACCGTCGAGCACCTGTTCGCGGCGCTGGTCGCCCGGTACGAGGGCCAGTTCGCCACCGTCGCTCCCGACGCGGGTGTGGCCGAGCGGGTGCGCTCGGCCCTCGACCTGCTGTGGGACGTCTTCCAGGACGAACGGCTGCTGGCCGCCTACGACCTGTTCACCGCCGCCCGCACCGACGCCGTCCTGCAGGTCGATCTGCAACCCGTCGTGCGGGCGCACGTGGCCAACCTGCACGCGCTGGCCGACATCCTGTTCGGTGACCTGGCCACGGCGGACCGGCCCGGCCTCCACGCCGTCGTCGACCTGGCCGCCGCCACAATGCAGGGCCTGGTGGTCAACCGCCAGGCGGTGGCCGACCCCGACGTCGAGGACCGGGTGCGGGCGCTGCTGGCCGACCTCGCCGTCGAGCGCCTGGTCACCGAGCCGACGGCGGGCCCGTGAACGCCGTCGCCCACCCGCCCGACCTCACCGTCTACGCGGTGCCCGCGTTCGTGCTGCTGCTGGTCGTCGAGCAGGTCGTCCTGCGGCGCCGGCGCCGGCGCATCGACGGGCGCGACTTCTGGGCGAGCATCGGCATGGGCCTCGGCAGCCTCGTCACCATCAACCTGCTGATGGGGCTGGTCGGTTGGACGATGGCGGTCTGGTTCTGGGAGCACCGGCTCGCCGACCTGGGCACCAGCTGGCTCGGCTGGTCGGTCGCCCTCGTCGGCTGGGACCTGATCTTCTACGCCGAGCACCGCCTGAGCCACGAGATCCGGTTCTTCTGGGCCTCGCACGTCAACCACCACTCCAGCCTCGAGTTCAACCTGTCGACCGCGCTGCGCCAGCCGTGGACCGCGTTCCAGACGGCGATCATGGTCGCGCCCCTGGCGTTGCTGGGCGTGCGCCCAGACCTGATCGTGCTGTCGGGGGCCATCAACCTGCTGTACCAGTTCTGGATCCACACCGAGCTCGTCGACCGGCTCGGCCCCCTCGAGTGGGTGCTCAACACGCCGTCGCACCACCGCGTGCACCACGGCTCGAACCCGCGCTACCTCGACCGCAACTACGGCGGCGTGCTCATCGTGTGGGACCGCCTGTTCGGCACGTTCCAGGCCGAGGACGAGCCGGTCGTCTACGGGCTGACCAGGAACATCGGCTCCTACAACCTGTGGACGATCGCCTTCCACGAGTGGGTGGCACTGGCCGCGGACGCCCGGCGGGCCAGCGGGCTCGACCGCCTGCGCCTCGCCCTGCGGAACCCCGGCTGGCGACCCGGCGAGCCGATGGCCCCGGTCGGGCAGCTCGAGACGACCTGAGCCGACCGTCTGCGGGCGACGTCAGGAGCGACGTCAACGGGGGCGTCGTGGAACACGGGCCCGGGCGGGCTCGAGCCTGCCGCAGTAGCGTGTGCCCGAGCCGGGGAGGGGAGGCCACATGTCGACGGTCGTGCGTGCGCGCAGGTGGGGTCGGAGCGCGGTGGTGGTGATGATGGTCGCGGGCCTGGTCGCGTGTGATGGCTGGGTTCAGTTCCGCGCCGACGCGGAGCGCACGGGCTACAACCCGCGCGAGACGGTGCTCAAGGCGGACAACGTGTCCGGGCTCCAGGCAGCGTGGACCGTCCCGATCCCCCCGATCGTCCGGCCCGACGGGGCCGCGATCGTTCCCGACGGGGGCGGGAACGTCGCCGTCGGGAGCGGAAGGGTGTTCCTGGCCGCGGAGGACGGCACCGTCCGCGCCTTCATGGCCGACACGGGGGCCGTCGCCTGGTCGGCTCCGGCGCCCGGTGCGGCGGACGTCGTCGCGACGGCGGGTCGGGTCATCGTGTCGACCAACGACCGCAACGTGGTGGCGCTCGACGCGGCCACCGGCGCCCGGGTGTGGCGGCGCGCCACGCTCGGGTATCCGTCCCCGCCCACCATCGTCGGCGATCGCGTCTTCGTGATCGGCAGTGACAGCAGGCTGTCGACCTATGACGTCGCGACCGGCGCCCCGGTCGGGTCGTCCTTCCCTGTCGCCGCGCCCGGTGCCATCGCCATCTCCTCGGTCGACGGCAGCGTCTACCTCCGCACGGAGAGGACCGTCGAGGTGTGGGACCGTCACCTGCAGGCGTACGACGCCGACGGCACCCTGCGCTGGTCGATCGCCGTGCCCAGCCCGTCGAGCGCCGGGCCGCCGGCGCTGATACCAGTGCTGGCCGAGGGTCGGGTCCACCTCGGCGGTCGCGCCTACGACCAGATCACCGGCGACCTCCTGTGGACGGCCTCCAACGCCGATTGGTACACGTCGCCCGCCTACGCCGAGGGCACGCTCTACGGCCACCGGGGCTTCAACCTGGGCGTGGCGGCCCTCGACCCGGCGACCGGGCAGACCCGGTGGTCCACCAGCGGGATGGGCAACGCCTTCCCCCACCTCGGCGACGGGCCGGCGGCGACCCCGGGCGTCGCCTCGGTGAAGGCCGGCCGCCGGGCACGAGCGCTCGACGCCGCGACCGGTGCCCTGCTGTGGTCGTCCGACCCCGCCATCGCCACGCCCGAGGACATCATGCCCGTGGTCGCCGGCGGGCGGGTCTTCTCGGTGACGGGCACCGAGACGGAGCCGTACTCCACGCTGACGGCGTGGCAACTGCCCTGACGAGGTTCCTGCTCGCCGGTCCGCGGCGCGCCTCCGGGCGGCGCGCCGCAGGACGGCGTCGTGGATGCCGAGGGAGACGTACACCCGCGGCCGGCCCACCGCTCCGGGCACGACGAGGAAGCCGGGCGAGAAGGCCGCTCGCGTCGACCCCGCCAGGCGGTCCAGGGGGTCACGTCGCCTCCAGGTCGAGCAGCGCGTGCTTGGCCCACGTGCCCCCCAGGTAGTGGCCGATCACCCCGTCGGCGCGCACCACGCGGTGGCAGGGGACCACGACCGACAGCGGGTTGGTGGCACAGGCGGTGCCCACCGCCCGCGCCGCTCGGGGGTTGCCGAGCTCACCGGCGATGGCAGTGTAGGTGGTGGTGGTGCCGTACGGGATGGCGCGCAAGCGGTCGAGCACCGCCCGCCGAAAGCCCCGGGACAGCCGCATGTCGAGCGGCACGTCCAGCGCACGGCCCCGCCCGGCGAAGTAGGCGTCGAACTGGCGGGCGGCTTCGTCGAGGCGTCCCGGGGCCGCCACCACACGCGGGCTGACGGTCTCGGCCAGGCGGACCAGCACGGTGTCGTGGTCCTCGAGCGCGAACGCCACGCGCACGAGGCCGGTGGGGGTGGCGGCGAGGAGCAGCGGCCCGAGCGGGCTGTCGACAGTGTGGTGGACGACCTCGATCGGCTGCCCGGTCGGTCGGGCGTTGGTGGCGGTGCTCATGCGCTGTCCTCTCGTCGGCGCGTGCGGCGCAGCATGGTCACCCGGTAGAGCGTCGCGGCTCGTCGCGATGTGAGTCCGGACCGGTCCTAGATTGAGGTCATGTCCAAACCGACGCGCTGGGTGACCGACACCAGCGACGGTCATTCCGAGTGGTACATCGAGCGGTTCCGGGGCATGGCGGCCGAGGGCGCCGACCTGGCGGGCGAGGCCCGCCTCGTGGATGCCATGGTTCCCCGGGGCGCCCGCGTGCTGGACGCCGGGTGCGGCCCGGGGCGGGTCGGGGCCGAGCTGCACGCCCGGGGGCACACGGTGGTCGGCGTCGACGCCGACCCGGCGCTCATCGACGCCGCCCGCCACGACCACCCGGGCCCGCACTGGCTGGTGGCGGACCTCGCCGACCTCGACCTGCCCGCCCAGGGCGAGCCCGAGCCCTTCGACGCCGCGGTGCTGGCGGGCAATGTCATGGTGTTCCTGGCGCCGCGCACCGAGGTCGACGTGCTCACCCGCGTCGGTGCGCACGTGCGCCCCGAGGGGTTCGTGATCGTGGGGTTCCACGTCGATCGCGGCCTGGCCCTCGACGACTTCGACCGTCACGTGGCGGCCGCGGGGCTGGTGGTCGAGCACCGCTTCGCCACCTGGGACCTGTGGGCCTGGCACGACGCCGCCGACTTCGCCGTCACGGTGCTGCGCCACCCGCCCGGGCGCGGGACCTGACCCGTCACATCCGGGTCGCCTCGTCGATGAGGTGAGCCAGGTCGAGCGGTGCCGTCACCATGGGCCAGTGGCCGGTGGCGATGGTGCGGACGTCCCAGCCCGGCGTACCAGGAGCGATCGCCGACTCCCCGGGATCGCCGGCGCAGTGGATGTACGTGCGGGGCAGCGCCTCGGCGGCGCGGAGATCGTCCGGCGCCGGCTCGCGGAAGGTGCCGAGGGGCTGACCCACGCCTCGCGCGCGCATCCATTCGAGGTCCGCCGGCGAGAGGCCGTGGTCGCCGAAGGCGGCGTCGAGGACCTCGTCGGGCATCATCGGCGCCAGCCACCCCTCGCCCTCGGCGTCGGCCATGGCCTGCACCGTCTTCTCCATCTCGGGCGGCGCGAGGTCGAACAGCGACCTGCCGGGCTGAGGAACCACCCCGGCGACGTAGACGAGGCGGGTGATCCGCCCGACGATCCGCTCGGCGGCGACCGTGGCAGGTGCGCCGCTGTAGGAGTGGGCCACCAGCACGATGTCGTGCAGGTCGGCCATCTCGACCGCGGCGGCGATGTCGGTGGCGTGCATGGTGACGTCGACCTCGGGCGACGACAGGTGGGCCCTGTCGCCGAAGCCGGTCAGGGTCAGCGGGTGGACGGTGTGGCCGGCGGCGACCAGGTGCGGCGTGACGCGCTCCCAGGACCAGGCACCGAGGTTGGAACCGGCGACGAGTACGACATCAGGCATCGGGTGACTCCCTGTCCGGGCCGCCCCGGCGGCGGCCTCTCCCCCTCATCGTGGAACAGATTGTGGACGGTTTACGTCCTCTATCCTGGGAAAGTGTCGCGCCCCGCCACCCGTGTCCTGGCCCTGCTGGAGGTGCTCCAGGATCGGGGGCTGGTGTCGGCCGCCGAGCTGGCCGAGCGCCTGGAGGTCGATCCGCGCAGCGTCCGGCGCTACGCCACCGCGCTGCGCGAGCTCGGCGTCCCCGTCGAGTCGCTCCGGGGGCGCTATGGCGGCTACCGGCTGGCCCCCGGGTACCGGCTGCCACCCCTGATGCTGGCGGACGACGAGGCCGTGGCGGTGGCGGTCGCCCTCACCGCGGCGGCCGAGCGCGACGAGGTCGGCGAGCCGTCGGCCACGGCGCGGGCGCTGGTCAAGCTCACCCGGGTGCTCCCCGCGCCTCTGCGCGAGCGCGTCAACGCGCTCGTGGCGACCACGGGCCGCCTGGCCGAGCGCCGCCCCGCCGCCGAGCTGGCCCCCGAGGTGGCGCTCACGCTGGCCGCCGCCGTGCGGGCCCGCCGGCGTGTGCGCATCGACCACACCCGGGCCGGCGGCGAGCGCACCACCCGCGACGTCGACCCCTACGGGCTGGTCGTGCACAACCGCCGCTGGTACCTCGCCGGGCACGACCACCGGCGCGACGGCGTGCGCACCTTCCGTGTCGACCGCATCTCGAGCGTGGCCGAGCTGTCGGCCCGCTTCGTGCCGCCGGACGGCTTCGATCCCGTCGCCCATGTGCGCCACGGCCTGACGTTCGGGGTGTGGACGCACCGCACCGAGGTCTGGCTCGACACCGACGTGGCCACCGCCCGCCAGATGCTGGGCGTCACCACGGGCGACCTGCGGCCGGCGGCGGGCGGCGGGGTGGTGTTCGAGAGCGGGGTCGAGGACCTGTCGGGGATGGCCCGCCTGCTCGTCAGCCTGCCCTGGCGGTTCACCGTGCGGGGGCCCGACGCGCTGGTCGAGGCGTTGGACGCCCATGTGGAGACCCTGGTCGCTGCGGTCGAGCGTGCGCGTCGCTGACGGTCAGTCGGGCAGCAGCGGCATCGCCACGCCGGGGTCGCGGCCGAGGAGCACGGCCCGGGTGAGAGCGCCCGTGCCGAAGCGGTCGCGCACGTCGTCGAGCGCCCGGTCGAGCGCGTCGCCGCCGTGCTGGTCGAACGGGAGCGCGAGCTGGACGGCGTCGTCGTCGGCCAGGTTGCTGACCGCGATGCCCACCAGGGTCAGGCCCCGGGCGTCGACGAGCGGCCCGGCCGCCGCCATCAGCTCGCGGGTGGCGGCCAGGATCGTGTGGGTGTGCGCCGTCGCCTGAACCAGGGTGTGCGAACGGGTGGCGCGCGCGAAGTCGTCGAAGCGCAGGCGCAGCGTGACGGTGCGACCGACGCGCGCGGCGTCGCGCATGCGGCCGGTGACGCGGTCGACCAGGGCGACGAGGGTGGTGTCGATCGACTGCGCCGAGCGGGGCCCCCGTCCCAGGGCCCGCTGGGCACCGACCGAGCGGCGCCGGCGGCGGGCGTGCACCGGGCGGGGGTCGAGGTTGTGGGCCAGTGCGTGCAGGTGGCGGCCCGAGGCGCGCCCCAGCATGGCGGCCAGCGCCGCCTCACCGATCTGGGCGACGTCGCCCACGGTCGTCACGCCACGGGCGTGCAGCCGCGCCGCGGTCTTGGGGCCGACGCCCCACAGCCGTTCGACCGCCAGCGGGTGCAGGAAGGCCAGCTCACCACCGGCCGGGACGACCAGCAGGCCGTCGGGCTTGGCCACGCCGCTGGCCACCTTGGCCAGGAACTTGGTGGTGGCGACCCCGACGGTGATGGGCAGGCCCACCTGGTCGCGGACCTGGGCGCGCAGGCGCACGGCGATGTCGTGGGGAGTGCCGGCGGTGCGCCGCAGGCCCCCGACATCGAGGAACGCCTCGTCGACGGAGATGCCCTCGACGAGCGGCGTGGTCCGTTCGAACACCTCGAACACCGCTCGGCTGGCCTCCGTGTAGGCCGTCATGCGGGGCGGCACGACGATCAGGTCCGGACAGAGCCGTCGGGCGAGGCGTCCACCCATCGCCCCGCGCACGCCGTGCGCCTTGGCCTCGTAGCTGGCCGCGAGGACGACCCCGCCGCCGACCGCCACCGGCCGGCCCCGCAGCGTCGGGTCGTCACGCTGCTCGACCGACGCGAAGAAGCAGTCCAGATCAGCATGAAGGATCGTCGGCAGCTCCACCCCATCAAGAGCCATCGAACACATGTTCGCACATCGGTCATCGGTAGGCGTGCGAGCATGAGGACACGGGGGTGCGGGAGGGGGAGCTCGATGGCTCCCCCTCGCCTGGAGGTCGATCCGACTTGCTCGGTCGACCTCCACGGTGGGCGCGGCCGGGAGGCCGCTTCCGTCACGAGCGCAGCCGGCGAAGCCGGTGGAGCGAGCACCTCGCTTCTGAACCTCTGGTTCAGAAGCGAAACGCCAACAAGTCCTCCTTGCCGGCGGTCACGGCGGGGAGGAGGCCATGGACCTGCGGGAGCAGGTGCCGGGCGAAGAAGCGGGTCGTCACCAGCTTGTTCTGCAGCCGTGAGGCGTCGCCGTTGCCGGCGTCGAGGAGGCGCTTGGCGACCACCGCCGAGACGGCCATCATCCAGCCGGCGGCGACCGTGGCGAAAAGGATCGCGAAAATGAAACCGGGGCGTCGGGTGCAATCGTAATTGGGAGTCAGCATGGGTTCTCTCGAGAGCGGACAGGTTGGATTGGGCCCAGCGGAAATATTTAACCGAACACACAGCCGCAATA
>Ga0190275_10004247_pt1 | contig 10309 bp, 6 predicted proteins | sample Popmic550T_FD_133745 | JGI IMG/M metagenome (GOLD analysis project Ga0190275, IMG submission 133745) | Populus adjacent soil microbial communities from riparian zone of Yellowstone River, Montana, USA - 550 T | ecosystem: Environmental > Terrestrial > Soil > Riparian zone > Trees stand | place...
AGGTTCGAGTGCGGGCACGGAGCATGCTCCTTCCGTTCGGGAAGCTTAGAGGACTCCCCGAATGATGGAGCATCCGTGTCCGCTTTACACGTAGACGCACTCCCTATTGACGGAAGCTCTTAGGTGAATAGACTCATTGCCGGTCGACGTTTGCATTTTGGCATCGACGGCGCTACCTCTAATATCAAGCCACCAAAAGAAAGAGCCACCTCCTCCTAGGATGATGGCCGTTCCCTCTCAGAGCGTGTATCAATCACTCCGCTACCACCATATAATGAACTAATGATTACAAGGATGTTGGTGCTTGCGATGATGTTGGCGATAACATTGGTAGTTACTACACCCGCGCTTGGCCAAGTTCCGCGGGCGGATAGACAACCCGACTTCAATGTAACCGACGATGGTTTCCTAAGCGAAGGTGGCGATATCGCGTGGGGCAAGTGCACCAAGATACCGGATGATGTTTTCGCTTCCGAACTCCCACCACAAGCTGCTAGGGCATGCGAAGAGGCAGGATTCCCGGTCAAGGGTTCACTAACCCAGACTCCGCTGCCCGACACGGGTGGCCCCCCACTAATCCTAGTACCTATCGCCTTGCTCGTCGCATGTGGGTTGCTCATTCGCAAATCTACAGCCCGATAAGTCCAGAAGTCCAGTCAACCCCACCCCACCATATGGACTTCGCAGAAGAGAAGGCGGGTGCGGCATAGGTCGCCAAGGACACCCAATAGCTGTGGTGAGGGCCTTCCTGATCGGGTGCGCTGTTCTTCTTCTAATGGTTGGCTGTGCAGGTAGGCGCTCGGAAACCTCCAAGAAGGAGCAGGGAAGTTCACCCCAAGCAACACAGTCCGAAGTAGAAGCCCGATGCGACCGGACACGGACCATCAAGGTAAGAACCATGCCCTTTAGCAAACAGGGAGTCGTCTTTACGACGTATGACCTAGCTAGCTGTCCCAAGGGCGGCCTGTTCTCAGGCACCGACAAACCAGACAAGCTAGTCGGTAGGGATGGCGATGACGAGATACGCGGTCTTGGCGCTAAAGATGACCTCATCGGAGGGTTGGGCAACGATGTCATCTACGGCGGGCCGGGCAGCGATAGTCTGGATGACTGGCCATTAGCCAGGGGCAACGACGAAGTCGGCGTGGTGGGGTCGAGAGATATCCTGAGAGAGGCGGCAGCAAAGGCCGGGGGCGATGACCTGTTATACGGAGGCGTCGGGAACGACGAGTTGGAGTCAGACAAGGGAGAGGATGTCCTCTATGGCGGCGATGGCAACGATTTTCTTGTTGACGGAGTTACTGATAGTGAGCGGGACAAGCTCTATTGCGGCAAAGGCAAGGACCGCTACATTGCTGACAAGAACGACTATGTGAACAGCAGTTGCGAGAGGAAGGGTTTCTAACAGCGGGTTGCGTTGGTCCTGACCCGCCCTCAGGTCGGCGAAATTAGAACCTGTAGCGTCGATTTCTCGATGAGTCCGCCAAACATGCCCTATGCGATGTGGGTCAACATCACTGAAACTCGCTGTAAGGGTATCTTCGGAGGAGGGGCTTGATTACCTAGGACATAGGTGAATAGCCTATTCCCCCACCCCCCTCTCGTCTCCCTAGTTCGGTGTCAGGCGGGCGATCTTGTTGGCGCTCATCATCGTGAACCAGGGGTCGCCGTTGGGGGCGACCGTGATCCCAAACGGCTCGCTGCCCTTGACGGCCTTCGACTGGGTCGTGATTACGCCCTCCGGCGTGATCCGGGCGATGTTTCCTGCGGTGGAGCGGGTGACCCACATCGAGCCGTCAGCGGCAGGGGCGATGTCCTCGGGGCCACCGTCGACCGGGAACATCTGCACGGCGTTCGTAGCTGGGTTGATGCGTCCTACCTTTTGGTTGAACCGCTCGGTGAACCACACCGCCCCATCGCTCGCGACGTTGATCTCGCGGGGGGTGCCCTCAACGTTGATCTCGGTGGGGCCCCCGGTGGTGGCCGGGTCGAGCCGGCCGATACGGCCGTCTCCCTCTGTGAACCACACGATACCGTTCGGGGCAACGGCCACGTCAAAGGTTGGCGACGTCGTCGCAAATTCCGAGAATTCCCCGATCAGGACATTGTAGCGATGGATGACAGCGTTGTTGAAGTCGGCGATCCAGATGTCGTCGCCGTGGGCGTCGAGCCCGTTGCCGCTGAAGGAGAACCGCTCCCCGACGTCGGGGAGCACAACACCATCGGTGGTGATACGCCCCAGCGGCGCGTCGTTCTTGGTGAAGTAGAGGTCTCCGTCCGAGCCCTGCACGATGTCGGTCGGGAAGCACGACTCAAAACCGAAGTCAGGATGTTCGCACACGTCGAACTCGGTGATCTGGCCGGACGGCGTGATTTTGCCGACCTTGTTGGGCAGGGCGTTCTGGTTGTTCACGAAGGACTCGGTGAACCAGAAGTTCCCATCCGAAGCCTGTGTGATGTGCTTCGGGCTGCTACCAGCCGTCGGAACCTTGAACTGGGTGAGCTTGCCCACCGGCGCGGCCTGCGCGGCCGAGAGCGTGGCGCCCAGCACCACGGCCAGCGCGGCCACCGATGCGACCGCCAGCGCGATTAGGCGCAGGGCGGACGGTCGTCTGCGGATTAGCATACGTCCTCCTCTTTTGGGGGATCGCGCCATCAACGCGTCCCCTTCTCGTTGGCTGGCCCCTACCTCGTCCCTCCTCGGGGAGGTGCCAACCACTATGTACGCGGCGCGGGCGTCGCGCGGATGGGCTAGGAGAAGGTTCTTGTAACTCGCTCCGCAAACTTCTCAGAATTCATGTTCCACGCACTTCAGTGAATAAGGGCAAGGAGAAGGGCCGGAGAGCAACACCCCGGCCCTTCCTTTGCTTCAAGCTGCTTCTCCTTATGATGTGGTGGTGAAGATCCAACTCTTTTGCTGGGCGAGCGAGTTGCCCGCCACATCCATAGTCCCTGTCGTAAGCTCACCCTTGTATTTCGTGTTCCTCGCTAGCTTGGTCGTCGTCTGTGCCCCGAAGGGGTCTAGGGTCGCCTTTAGCCCGTCTGAGCTGAGGCTGACCGCCACGTTGGTGATCTGCGTTTGGGTGCCATCGGATTTGACCTTGTAGAGCTTGAAGGTGGTGGCGGGAGTGATTATGGAAGAGGCCATCATCTTCTCAGAGAAGGTGGCCGTAAGGTTAGTGCCGAGCGCTACGTTCGTGGCCCCCGCAAGCGGGGTGGTGCTCGAAACTATGGGTTTGACCTTGTCCACTACAACCGTGCGTGTGTTCGAGAAGCCAGAGGTGTTATCTGCCGCATCTTTGGTCTTGGCTTTGTAGGTATGAGAACCGTTGCTCACACCACTAAGGGTCTTGGTCCAGGTGCCGTTCGCGTCTACCGGTGTCGTGTCCTTGGAGGTGTCGCCGGAGGCGGTGGCCTCGAACACCTCGACTGTGGAATTGGCCTCGGCCGTGCCCGATATAGTGATGGCTCCGTCGGAGTCGAAGGAGTTGTTGGGAGGGCTGGTAATTACTGGGGCAGAGGGAGCGCTCTTGTCGAGCTTTACCTTGAAGGTGTGCTCTTCCTCGACGTTGCTCGCGTTGTCGGTGGCGTAGTAGGAGATGGTAGTCTCGCCCTCGCTGGTGATGGGGATCTGAACAGAGCTCTGCTGCACGGTAGTGAGCTGGCCGCCGTTTATGGAGTAGGAGATCTCCTTGACGCCCGAATCATCGTCGGTGGCATTGAGCGTGACCGTGACGTCCTCTTTGTTCCAGCCAGCAGCGTTGGGTTGAGGCGAGTGCGAGCGGGTGGTGATCGGTGCCATGCAATCGCCTGTCTGCGGCGGAGCATCTCCCAACTCGCGCAAGAAGACATCCGTGAAGCCGTTGGTGTCGTTTGCCACCAGGTCCAGGGCCTGAGAGGAAAAGGCCGCGAAGCGCCCGTCGGAGCTGATGGAGGAGCCGCCACCGCCCAGGTGCGACTGGGTTCCGGAGCTGCCCACGCTCACCCGCTGGGTCGTCCCCGTAGTCTGGTCGCGCACGAAGACGTCGGGGCTCACGTTGGTGTCGCCTGACACCAGGTTGGTGGATTGAGAGTTAAAGGTCACGTAGCGCCCATCAGAGCTGATGGAGGGACTGAAGCCGCCACGATTCGCCTGGGATGCGCAGCCGACCACGTTCGCGCGCTCGGTAGAGGCGGCCCCCATCTCATCAAAAACACCGTCAGCGTCCGTGTCCCGGTCGCGCACGAAGATATCGTTGAGTTCGTTGGTATCGTTCGCCACCAGGTTGAAGGCCGCCGAGTTGAAGGCCACGTAACGCCCACTTGAGCTGATGGAGACGACACTACTACCTTCGCAGGCGAACTCGTTACATGCACCATTCGCTTGATTACCCGAATTACCGACGCTCACGCGCCGGGTCGTTCCCGTAGTCAGGTCGCGCACGAAAACGTCTTCGGCGCCGTTGGTGTCGCCTGACACCAGGTTGGTGGACCGGGAGGTAAAGGCCACGTAGCGCCCATTAGCGCTAATGGAGGGACCGAAGCCGCCACGGTCGGGTTGTGTTTGGGAGCTGGATACACTCATCCGCTGGGTCGTCCCCATGGTCCGGTCGCGCACAAAGACGTCGTATGTGCCGTTGGTGTCGTTCGCCACCAGGTTGGTGGCCCGAGAGGAAAAGGCCACGTAGCGCCCATCGGAGCTGATGGAGGGCCGGGGTATGCCCCAGTCGATATTATTCCCCTGAGTTCCGGAGCTGGACACGCTCACCCGCTCGGTAGAGACGAACCCCGCCTCATCGAAGATTCCGTCGGCGTCGGTGTCCCGGTCGCGCACGAAGACGTCTTGGGCGTTGTTGGTGTCGTTCGCCACCAGGTTGGTGGACCGGGAGGTAAAGGTCACGAATCGCCCGTCAGCGCTTATGAAGGGAACCGCACTGGTGTCATTGCCCTGATTACCCGAGCCATCGACGCTCACGCGCCGGGTCGTCCCCGTGGTCCGGTCGCGCACGAAGACGTCGGTGCGGTTATTGGTGTCGTTCGCCACCAGGTCGGAGGAAGTAGAGGTAAAGACCACGTAGCGTCCATCGGAGCTGATGGAAGCACTCCCGCTAGAACTGGTGCTCAATTGGGCTCCGGAAGGGTCCACGCTGATACGGGTAGTGCTCCCCGCAGCCGCTACGCTGCTGTCAGCCAGACTGGCGTTGGTCTCAGAAGAGGCGAGCTGGAATGAGGGTTGAGGTTCGCCCGCAGTTCGCGACGGTCCGGAGGTTGAGGTCGTCGCGCCAGGTGGTGGGATGTTCAGCAATACTGAAACTTTTGTGAAGGGGTCCCCCTGATCGAAGGCTTCTCGGTTCGCCACCGCAAGGTCAGGGTAGTTGTCGTCGTTCAAGTCCTCGGCGATCACGAAGGTGGGATAATAGTCAGCCGTGAAGGCCCCAGCTTCATTGAAGGTACCGTCGCCATTGCCTAACGACACTGCGACGACGCCGCGATCGGGGTTGGTCTCTTGCGCGATCGCGAGATCAGCTATGCCGTCCTGGTCGAAATCCGCGGTGGTTAAGGAGTCGGGGCGCCACATGCCGGGAGCGTTGTCGAGATAGGAGCCTTCACTGAAGGTGCCATCGCCGTTACTCAACAACACCCTGACGTAGCCGGGGTTACAACAGCCGTTGCCCCCGATGTCCCCTCCCCCATGATTCGCAACGGCGAGGTCGGCCTTGCCGTCCCCGTCGAAGTCCGCGCTGACGACCTGCTGGGGATTGGCATGGTTGTCGGGGCCTGTAGGAAAGCTGAAGCGCCAGGCGTCTTTGAAGGTGCCATCGCCGTTACCCAACAACACCGAGACGCCGTCGGCGATGTTTCCGGAGGCGGGGTTGCGGGGATCATCCGCGGTCGCGAGGTCGGTCTTGCCGTCCCCGTCGAAGTCCCCGCTGGTCACAGACACGGGAGTATCCCCGACCTCGAAGTTCTTGGCGGCACGGAAGGTGCCGTCGCCGTTGCCCAGTAATACTGAGACGGCATCGGAGCCGAGGCTCGCTACCGCGAGGTCCACCGCTGCATCGTCGTTGAAGTGCCCGGTGATGACCTGAGCGGGGCTACCCCCAACCGGGAAGTACTTGGCGGCTTGGAATGTGTCGTCGCCGTTGCTCAACGATATCGAGACATTCGAGCCGTTCGCAACGGCGAGATCCTCTTTGCCGTCTCTGTCGAAGTCCGCACTGGTTACGGAGGACGGAGAGATCCCTGCCGTGATGTTTCGGGCCGCCGCGAAGCTCCCGTCGTATTCGTTTGAAAACACAGCAACGTTGCCCAGGGTATCAGGCGTGGTGCTATTTGGGATAGCAACGGCGAGGTCAGCGGCGGTGCCGTCCCCGTCGAAGTCCGCAGCGGTCAAGTCGGTCGGGTAAGTCGGGTAATGTCCAACCGGGTAGTTCTGGGCCTCCGTAAAGTTAAGCTCCGCCCAAGCCGGTTTCGCCCCGACCATAGCCATCAGACCAGCCGCCAGAACCGTAGCAGCAAACAGCGCCAGCATCGCACTCGAACGGTAAACGTCAGTGTTCATCAGTCTAGTCCTCTCGTGCTTCTCTTCTACTCATCTCCCAGCATATCCAGGGGGCGTTAACTGGGCGTTAGCTGAAAGGGCTTCAGGTATGAGTAGAAATACTCATATTTGGGAATTTATCCTTCATTTCTACTCTACCTAGATCCCAAGCTGAGAGCTAGCAGTGAAACCCTTGCACTCACCTTCTCTATCGCCTCTCCTCTAGCGGTCGGAGGAAAAAGGTGCCTGGACTCCTGCCCCGCCCCATTTGCGCCATGAGTATCTAGGAAATGGGGGAGCATACCTATAGTTCAGGCGGCCATTCTTAGATGGCCACGCGGCCTATGCCATATACGACCTAGGGAAAGCACGGATGCGCAGCTAGCGAATGAGATGAACTATTTGAACGGCGCCCAGCAGGGCGCAATCAACGTAGGTTGCTAGATGCTTCCGCGTCTCACGCTGCTTGGCTACTGGAAGGTCGAACAAATAGTGGTGGAAGAACTCACGAAGATCATCTTCGTCGGACATGTAGTCGCTAAGGTGGCTCCATAGCCTCAAGTAATCAACTACAAATGCCTCGTCAGCAAACAGCAGATCGAAAAACGCCGAATGAAATTTCTCGACGAGCTTATTACGATCCCACACCTCTACTGTGGGTTTACCGCTCTTACGATACGCTTCGTTCTGCAAACCGAGGGATGTTCTGACAGTCTCGCTCAACTGACCTGTGCATACCCAAACCGGTCTATATGGTTCTCCTATTGTGTAGTTGGGGTGAGCATACGGCACCTCGACCATCTGCATAATCTGGCGCTCCATGTCTGCCCAGTCGCTCGGCTTGGCGTCCCCTGTCTTCGTCTGGAAGAAGTAGAACAGATTCTCCGGTGGCTTCTCAGAAACAATGTCCTTTCCGAACTCCATTGGACCGTGCACCGTCGAATGTCCAATGGCAACATGATCTTCTGCCTCAAGTAGGAGCCTGAATGGGATGTCGAGATCCTTGCGTTCAGAAAGATCAGTCAGCCAGATATCTATTAGCCTCTTTAGCATAAAGCTTTCGGGGACCTGTCTCGGGTGCCCCTAAGCCACTTCCGAAAGGAGCTCTGCAGAGCACTCCCCAACCATATCTTCAGGACACAAATCTAGCGCGATTTGCCGAATGCCAGCCGGAAGCCCAAGCAGGGAAAGGGAGCCTAGCTCCGATCCTAGGATTCTCCTCGGTCGCCAACCGGACCCAATCAGGCCGAAGCGGAGCGGGGTGGACCTCAAGAACCTGCGGGCCGCCTCTCGGTTGGAGAAAAGAGGTAGTGTCTTGATACCGGGACCAGTAGTAACGCAGAGCACTCTCGATCCGTCCTCAGAGATTTTCCCGAGCACATAGGGATTGCTCTGCTTTCCACTAGGTCGCCGGACGTAAAACGCTGTGCTCACGATAAGTCCCTTTCTCACAATCCTGCCCCCACGACAGGTTGCAGGCAAGGCCGCCGCCGCTTACGCGAGAAGTTCTGTTGAGGGGCACGTGGTCAGGCCTGGGCGCCTAGGGGGCTTCCGGGCCGCAAACGGCGGGCCGCCATGCAGCGGCCCCGCCGATCCCTCGCCTACGCTCGCCGAGGCCTTAGCCGCTCGAGCCCTCTATCTCGATGCGCTTCGGGGCACGTTCTATAGCGGCACCCTCCACGGTAACCTCGAGCACACCCTCCTCGAAGCGGGCGTGGACCTTGCTCTCGTCTGTGCCCTCCGGCAGCGTCATGCTGCGGCGGAAGGAACCGTAGCGGCGCTCCCTGACGTGGTAACCACCCCGCTCCTCTTCCTGGTCGACCTTGTGCTCGCCGGAGATGGTCAAGACACCGTTCTGCAGGGTGATGTCCACGTCCTCCAGCTTGACGCCCGGGAGCTCGGCGCGGATCACCAGATCGCTATCCTTGGTGATCACGTCCACGGCCGGCGCCCACTGGGCGAGTTGCTGATCGTCCTGACGGCTCCGCCCGCGACTCAGGCCCCCCAACATCTCGTTGAAGAGGCGATCCACCTCACTCTGCGCATCGTAAAACCCACGGAAGGGACTCAACATGATCCTTGCACCTCCTTCTCTTCGTAGCCCCTTAAATTGGGACCGATCTCCTTTCTGCGCGATCATTATATACCTTTTCATACAGTTTTCAAACAGTTTTGCAGAATTTTCTACAGAATTTTTGTCTATCATACAATTATCATAGAGCTTGTATACAGCTTATGGTATGCTTTCATTAGTAGACAGAGACGAGGTGTGAGTATGTCCGACATCGGCGAGCGTGTAGAAAACATCCGTCGCCTGCGGATGTGGACACAGGCGAGGTTGGCTCAAAAGGCTGGCGTGAGCCCCACCACGGTCTCCGGCATCGAGACCGGCAAGATCGGGCGTCCGCACTTTGGCACCCTCGGCAAGCTAGCTCGAGCTTTGGGCGTGGCGCCCGAAGAACTCCTCGATTCGCGCGAGCCCGTCGAGCAGCAAGGTCCGGCGCACCTTTCACTGGGATGGGCGAGAGAAACCGGAGAAGGCGAGTTCGAGAACGGGCTTGAGGGCGCTTCGCTTGAAAGCCTCGACTCCCTCTCTCGCGGACTGGACGTCGAGCAAGAGCGCCTTCAGAGGCTCTACGGCGAGTTCCTCGAGGGTAGTGAGCAGGGGCGGTTCATAAAGCGTCAGATCCGCGAGGTTGCAGGGCGGTCGGGGTCGGTGAAGGCTTCAGCGATGGTGCGCCGCAACCATAGCGACCCGGAGCAGCATGACAAGACCCTGCATTAGCCGAGGTTTCCGGTTTCAGGTCCCGTAGCCTTCGTCTACACGCATCCTCTACGCAGACGAGTACCTTCGAACAAGGAACTCTGGGCTGGCGATGACCAGCTGTACGTTCGCGTGCCTCCTCTCTCTGTCCGTGGGTACCCGGGAGTCATTGTGCCCTGTAACCTGATCAGAGGATGCGTACTCGGATCGACGAGGATCTCAATCGCTCAGTGGTGTCAATACGACCTTAGTTTACCGTCAAGAGGTTTCCTTACTACCAATATCCCCCTTAGATAAGCCGAATACTAAGAGCCGACGAGCGGACTCGAACCTCTGACCCTATTATAAGACGCCTTCGGGAAGACGGCCATAACCACCCCAGTGGTGTCGAAGAACGCAACCCCATCACCGCCCACGTTGGACTTCTTGGACCACCCCGGTCTATCGTTGTGCTAGACGCTTACCTGAAACATCGTTCCGGTGGGAAAGTTCTCTTTCATCGAGTGATTCTCCATCCCTTAACAACCGCGTAGAATGCGCTTCGCCTAACCCGTACGAAGGTACAGGCCAAGAACAGTCCTTCCGCACGATGTCCGCAGCCCTTCTCCGTCCCATCCTCGGAGCATGACAATCAATCAGAGGAGGACCCCGATGGATGCCGCCAGAACCGTAGCCCGCGGGATGGTCGGGCCGTGGGTACGTTCACCCCCTGACTATTCTTTTGGGGGATGCCCCTACCCCGGATGGCCAGTAAGTTTCTTATGAGAAGCGAACCAAGAATCGGAGCACAGATTATGACTGACGATCGGCCAAATGCCTCGGTGCCGTCCCTAGCCAAGCCACTCGATGAGTCGGCTATCCGGGCGTTATCGTCCAGGGTGCGCGGGCATCTGTTACGGCCCAAGGACGACGGCTATGATGAGGCGCGCACCCTCTTCTACGGCGGTTTCGACCGCCGCCCTGCGCTGATCGTCCGGGTCAAGGACCCTACCGACATCTCCCACGTTATCGCTTTGGCGCGTGAG
>Ga0190275_10004248_pt1 | contig 10308 bp, 7 predicted proteins | sample Popmic550T_FD_133745 | JGI IMG/M metagenome (GOLD analysis project Ga0190275, IMG submission 133745) | Populus adjacent soil microbial communities from riparian zone of Yellowstone River, Montana, USA - 550 T | ecosystem: Environmental > Terrestrial > Soil > Riparian zone > Trees stand | place...
GCCGGTGCTGGCGGCGACCGTCGCGTGGCTGGCGACGGTGCCGCCCCGCACGGAGACGCTGGAGGGCCAGTGGCTGGCGTACGCCCCGGCGGCGGCGGCGCTGGTGTGGCTCGTGACGCAGCTGCCGCAGCTGGCTTCGACCAACCGGCTGGTGCGGTGGGGTGAGTACAGCTACGGCGTGTACCTGATGCACGCCCCGGCGATGATGGGGACGTTCTTCCTGCTGCTGTGGGGCGGCTGGCTGCTCGACAGCAGCGCGGCGATCGCGGTGGCGGGGGCGGTGGCGCTGACCGTGGGGTTCGGCTACGGGCGGCTCGAGTGCGCGCTGTACACGCGGGTGCGGCCGCTGGCGAAGGCGGACCCGGCGGCGCTGCTGCGGCGGGCGCGACTTGCACTCCGGGTGAAGGCGGCGAGCCGAGCCCCGTAAGGGGCCGGGTGACGGGGGCAGCCGTGCGGTACACGAACATCCAGTTCCTGCGGGTGGCGGCGGCCGTCGGCGTGGTGCTGTTCCACCTCGGCTGCCACGCCCCGGTGCTGGTCGGCGCCGACCCGGCCGCGTTCCGCCACACCCTGTGCGCCGGCTTCCCGGTGCCGCTGTTCTTCGCCGTGTCCGGGTTCGTGCTCGCGCACGCCCTGCGGGGTGCCGCGCCCGGCCGCTTCCTCGTGGCGCGGTTCCTGCGCCTGTACCCCGGCTACTGGCTGGCGGTGCTGCTGACCCTCGGCCTCATGCGCGCCGGCGCCCTCACCGAGCACCACCGGTGGCTCCCCGTGTTCGTCGGCGGCGTCACGCTGTCGCTGTGGCCGGCCGGGCCGGACGCGGTGGTGGTGTACCCGCTCGGCGTCGAGTGGTCGCTGATCTACGAGGTGTTCCTGTCGGCCGCGCTGGCCGTGTTCGGGCTCGTCGGCCGCGGGCGGGTCGTGGCGGTGCTGGCCGCGGCGTGGCTGGTCGGGCTCGGGGTGAAGGCGGTCGTCGCCCCCGGGTTCGCGTTCGACGCCCGCGCCCACTGGAGCACGATCGGCCTGTCGGCGTACGCGGCGCCGTTCCTGCTCGGGGTGCTGGTCTACCAGGTGCGCGGGGCCGACCGGCGGTGGGCGTGGCTGGCGGCGCCGGCGGCGCTCGGGTGCCTGGTCGCGGCGTGTACGCGGCCGGTGACGCTGGAGCAGCTGTGGGGGTTGCTGGGGCTGGCCGCGGCGGGGGTGGTGTGGCTGGCGGTGGCGCTGCCGCAGGCGTCGGAGCGGAACCGGCTGGCCAGGCTCGGCGACTGCACCTACGGCCTGTTCCTGATCCACGTGCCGCTGATGATGGGGGTGCTGCACGCGGCGGCGCGGGCCGGGTGGGCGGGGTGGGAACCGGCGGCGCTGGCGCTGGGGGTGGCGCTGGCCGGCGGGCTGCTATTCGGCCGGCTGGAGTGCGCCGTCCACGCCCGCCTGCGCCCTCTGGCGAAGGCGGACGCGCGGGCGCTGCTGACGCGGGCGCGGCGGGTGCTGCGGGTGAAGTCGGCGAGCGCCGGCCCGGCGAGCCGAGCCCCGTAAGGGGCCGGGTGAGTTACGGAGCCTTTTCCAGCTTCTTGAGTTCGGCGAGGAGGTACTCGCCGCTCTTCACTTCCTTGCCGTCCTTGAGGCGGATCAGGTACGCCTTGCCGGACGACGAGGAGACGCTGGCGGCCTTGTCGACGAAGTCCTTCGCGGTCTTGATGCCGGCCTCGTCGGCCTCCCACTTGCCGCGGAGGAAGCGGGCGGCCGACTTCGCGTCGTACTCCTTGTCGTTGCGGACGAACTTGGCGCCGTCGAGCCCTTCGACGTGCTTGATGAGCGCCTCGATCTTCTGCTTCTCGGTCTTCCCCGTCTCCTGGGCGCGGGCGGGGTTCAGGGCCACGGCCAGCGCCAGCGCCAGACCGCCACCCGCCGTGAGGATGCGTGCCACAGTTCCCTCCCCAAATGCTCCGTGGGCGAAGGTTCCGGGGTGATTGTACCGCCGCCGCACCGCCCGGCTCAGGGGAGCTTGACGCCGACCTTCTTGAAATGCGCCAGCTCGGTGAAGGCGCAGGCGAACGGCTCCTTCGACGAACTGATGCCCACGACGCCGACCGCGAGCGCCGGCGGGAAGTCCACCTCGATCGGGTCGTAGTTCTTCCACGTCACCCGGTCGTGGCTGGCGAGGCCGTACACCTTGTCCCCGCGCCGCTCGACGCGCAGGTACACGTCCTTGTCCTCCAGCTCGACCTCGTACAGCGACGTGACCAGCTCGGCGCCCCGCCGCAGCTCGAAGTTGGCGTAGTGCCGCACGCGGCCGTCGAGGTTCACGGCGCCGCGCTGGAGGCTCAGGTGGTTGTCGTTGTCCTTCACGAGGAGGATGCCGGCGCCGTTGTACCCGCGGCGGCCGGGGATGGAACTGTCCGCGGTCGGGTTGAACGTGCCCGACACCTTGACCTCGACGATGAAGTCGCCTTCGAGTTTGGACATGACGCGCGGGGCGTTCCAGCGCTGGAGTTCGCCGGCGAAGTCGTGGGCGGCGCCCGGCAGGCTCATGGTGAGGCGGCCCTTCTGGGCCTTGACCTTGCAGTCGTTGTCGGGGTCGGTGAGGGTGCCCCACCCCTCGACCGGCCGGTCCTGCGCCCGCACGACCGGCAGGGCGACGAGCCCCGCGGCCACGACCCACAGCCCGAAGCGCCGCATGTCCGCTCCTCCTCGCGCGTGCCGCCCCTGGGTGGGACGACGGCCCCATTACACCCCCAGCCCGGGGCGGGGGCAAGCACTTTGAAGTCCGAGAAATCCCTTCCCGCCGGCGAGCCGGGGGCGTCAGCCCCCGGATTCCGGCTCGGGGCTTGAGCCCGGAGGGCGTCGGCGTGTAGCCCGGGGTGAAACCCCGGGCGGGCGATGACGTGGTCCGTGGGAGCTACGCGGATGAGACACCGCCGACGCCGCCCGGGGTTGCACCCCCGGCTACACGCCGACGCCCTCCGGGCTCCGAACCACACCCAACCGCCAGCCGGCGGACTCCCGTCAACCCCCGACAACGCCCCTCCCGCGAACATTCCCGCCGGGCGTGAGCTAGGCTGTGCCACACGCCCCCGCGCGCACCCGGAACCCGCATGAATCTCCTCACCCCGCCGCCCGCCACCTCCGTCGCCAAGGCCGTCGCCGAGTTCGCCGGGCACTCCTCACCCGTCGCGGCCGTCGCCTTCACGCCGGACCGGGCGCTGCTCGTCTCCGCCGACCGCGACGGCACCGCCCGCGTCTGGGACCTCGGCGGCGCCAAACCCGGACCCCGCGGCGACGTCCCCCGCACCGGCGAACCCGTCCGCTCCCTCAACTGCTCGCCCAACAGCCGCCTCGTCGCCGTCGCGGCCGACGCCCCCGGCGGGCTCGTCCGCCTGTTCGACATCACCGACAAGACGCCCGCCCCGAACACCACCCTGCGCGGCGCCCGCGGCGCCGTCACGGCCGTGGCCTTCTCCGCCGACGGCAAGCTGATCGCCGGCGGCGGCGACGACGGCACCCTGCGGCTGTGGGAGCCCGGCCCGACGTTCCGCGGCGACGCCCGCGCCATGCTCGCCGGCCACACGAAGCCGATCACCGCGGCCGCGGTCGCCCCGGACGGGCAGACGGTCGCGTCCGGCTCGGCCGACGGCACCGCCCGGACGTGGACGACGAGCCGCATCCGGCCGGGGCCGCGGGCGACGCTGCCGCACCCCGCCGCGGTCCACGCCGTCGCCTACCTGCCGGACGGCAAGAGCCTCGTCACGGCGTGCGCCGACGGCCGCGTCCGGGTGTGGGACTTGGGCGCGGCGAAGCCGACGGTGCGCGTCGAGTTCGCGGCCGTGGTGCGGGTGCTGGCGGTGTCGGCGGACGTGCTGACGGGCACGTCCGAGGGCGCCGCGGTGACCAACTGGGACGCGCGGACGGGGGCGGTCCTGGCGGTGTGGGAGGTGCCCGGCGGCGGCACGGTCGCGGCGCTGACGGGCGACGGGCGGTATCTGGCGCGCGGCACCGCGGCGGGCGGCGTGGGGGTGTTCCGCGTCGCCGAGAAGCGGGCGCGGTAGCCGCGGGCTTCAGCCCGCGTCACCTACTTCGGCAGGGGCGGCGTCTGAACCGGGTCGTAGGTGTCGACGGTGTTGATGTGGTTGTGGTGGATCACCACGAGGCGGTCGTAGCCCTGGTCGTCCACGAACGCGACGACATCCCACCGCCGGCCGAGGATGATCATCTCGGGGCTGGTGACCGGCACCTGCCGGCCGTTCGACATGGTGACGGTGAACGGGTTGAACGGGGTCGCGTTGACCCAGTCTTGTAGCGGCGAGTTGTCCATCTTGCTCGTGCCTCCCTGGTGTGATTGTAGCCGATCGGATCAGCCGGGCCAACGGGCTGAAAGCCCGGGGGCGGCCGTCGCCGGGCTTCGCGGCGTGAGCTCTGTTAACCCAACTTAACACTCCGCCCGGGTTCTTCCGCCACGGCCGGAATTTCCTGTACTAGAGTTCGGACGGTTCCCCCTCCGAGCCTGCCACCGGGGCCGTCCGATGTCCGTCCGTATCGAGAGCCAGAGCGAACCGATCCCGGGGTACACGCTCCTCGAGCGCCTCGGCTCGGGCGGGTTCGGCGAGGTGTGGAAGTGCGTGGCGCCCGGCGGCATCAACAAGGCCGTCAAGGTCATCTTCGGCGACCTCCGCAGCCAGGACAACGACCTCGTCCGCTACGCCGAGCAGGAGCTCAAGGCGCTCAAGCGCGTCAAGATGGTCCGCCACCCGTACCTCCTCGCCCTCGACCGGTACGACATCGTCGACGGCAAGCTCATGATCGTCATGGAGCTGGCCGACTGCAACCTGTGGGACCGCTTCCGCGAGTGCCGCGACAAGGGGCTGCAGGGCATCCCGCGCGACGAGCTCCTCGTCTACATGCGCGAGGCCGCCGAGGTGCTCGACCTCATGAACGACCAGTTCGGGCTCCAGCACCTCGACATCAAGCCGCAGAACCTGTTCCTGCTGTACAACCACGTCAAGGTCGCCGACTTCGGGCAGGTCAAGGACTTGCAAGGGGTCATGGCGAGCGTCACCGGCGGCATCACGCCCGTGTACGCGGCCCCGGAGACGTTCGACGGCGTGGTGTCGCGGTACTGCGACCAGTACAGCCTGGCGTGCGTGTACCAGGAGCTCCTGACCGGGCAGCGGCCGTTCGACGGCACCAGCATGAGCCAGCTGCTGATGCAGCACATCCAGCTGCCGCCGGACCTGAGCCCGAGCCCCGCGTCCGACCGGCCGGCGCTGGCGCGGGCGCTCGCCAAGCGACCCGAGGAGCGCTGGCCGAGCGTCGGCGCGTTCGTCAAGGCGATCGGCGGCGACGGCGGGAGCGGCACCTTCAGCCGCGTCGCGCGGACCGGCGACGCCACCGACAACCTCGGCCCGAATCTCGGCTCCGACATCCACGGCCTGAGCCTGGAAACGCCGGTGCCGCGCGGCCTGTCCGAGACCGACGGCCACGCCGTCCTCAACACCCCCGCGCCGCCGGAAGTGATCGGCGACGGGCCGCTGCGCCCCGCCGTCATCATCGGCGTCGGGCAGGCGGGGCTGCGCGTGGTGCAGCGGCTGCGGTTCGAGCTCGCCGAGCGCTTCGGCCCGCCCGAGGGGATGCCGCTCGTCCGCGCCGTCGCCATCGACACCGACCCCGACACGCTCGACGACGCCGCCCGCGCCCGCCCGCAGGACCGCCTCGCGGCGCTGCCGCCGGAGGCCGTCATCCCCGCGAAGCTGAACCGGGCCAGCCACTACCTGAAGCCGCGGCTCAACGGCCGCAACCTCACCGACGGCTGGTTCGACCCGCAGCTGCTGTACCGCATCCCGCGGACGCCCCAGACGATGGGCCTCCGCCTGTTCGGCCGGCTCGCGTTCATGGACCATTATCGCACCGTCATGGCGAAGCTCGGCTCCGAGCTCGACGCGGCGCTGTCGCCGGACAGCCTCCACCTCACCGAGCAGCGCACCGGCCTGCGGCGGCGGACGAACCGGCCGCGGGTGTACGTCGTTGCGGGGGCCGGCGGCGGCACCGGCGGCGGCATGCTCATCGACGTGGCCTACGCCGTCCGCACCCGGCTCAAGCGGATGGGGTACGAGAACCCCGACATCGTCGGCGTGGTGCTGCTGCCGCCGGCGGACGCGTCGCTGGCGCCGCCGCAGGCGCTCGGCAACGCCTACGCCACGCTCACCGAGCTGAACCACTACTCGCGCCCCGACTCGGCGTTCACCGCCCACTACGACGACCGCGGCGGCATGGTCAAGGAGAAGGACGCGCCGTTCACCCGGGTGCTGCTGGTGCCCGGCCCGGCGGGGACGGTGTTCAACGGCACCCGCACCACGCCGCCGGCGACGAGCGTCATCGGCCGCGGGATGATCACCCGGCCCGCGCCGTCCGGCGCGGGGCCGATGCCGCGGGCCACGCCGACGGGTATTCCGGTCCCGTCCCCCCGCGGGGGCGCGTCACGGTCCGGGGTGACGACCCAGCCGGGGTCGCGCGTCATCCCCGTCCCCGGCCTGGGGCAGACGCCCGAGCCCGCGGGCACCGCGTTCAAGTCGGTGGCGCAGGTCGCCGAGCTGATCCGCCTCGACCTGTTCACGAACGTCGGCCGCACCGCCGACGAGCAGCGCGACGCCAAGCTCGCCGACCGCCGCGCGGCCGTGACCGTCGGCGCGTTCGGGGTCGCGTCGTTCGACTGGCCGCGGGCCGAGGTCGTGGGCCGCACCACCGCCACCGCCGCGCGGAAGGTGCTGACGGCGTGGCTCGTTCCCAACGTGAAGCGCGCCCGCGAGGTGATCCCGACGTGGGCCGCGGCGCAGTGGACGCAGCTCGAACTCGACCCGGACACGGTGCTGGCGAAGCTCCAGGCCGCGGCCGAGGCCGTGAGCGGCGCCCGCACCGAGGACCTGATCGCCGCCACGACCGAGCCGCTCGTGCCGAAGGGGTGGCTGGCGAAGCTGCCGGAGCCGGAGCGGGTGGCCGTCGCGGTGGACGGGCTGGTCAAACTGTTCGGCCCGCCGTCGGGGCCGGCGCACCGCGAGCTGACCGCCGCGGAGGCCGCCGTGGACGAGGCCGCACTCGCGGTCGCCAACGAGGCGGCGCTCCACCTGCGCACGGTCGCCGCGGGGCTGGTCGAGGACGCGCAGTTCCGCCTCGCCGGCGCCGAGGAGGCGACGCGGCAGTTCCTGGCGACGACCGACCGGCTCGCCGAGAAGTACTACGCCGAGGCCGCCGCCGCGGACGCGAAGGCCACCGCCGGGTACGAGTGCCTGGTGCAGTACACCCACTTCCAGAAGGGGATGCGCAAGCCGGCCGCGGCCGAGATCGCCGACGCCCTGCGGCTGTTCCCGCGGGCGCGCTACCAGGCCGTGTTGCACCGCACGCTGGCCCGGCTGTACCAGACCGTGCGCGACCCGCTGGAGGCGCAGCTGGCGGACATTTCCGGCTGCCGCGAGAAGCTGGCGGAGGTGGCGGGGCCGGTCGGCCCGGCGGCGGTCGACTTCATCCCCGGCCCGCGCCGGCTGATGCCGCCGGGGTGCCTGAGCGTGGACGACGCGGTGGCCCGGTTCGAGGGCGTGCTGACCGACGCCGACCAGGCGGCGATCGACGCCCGGGTGCAGGCGGCGCTGGAGCCGGAGCACGGGGGTTTGTTCCAGGCGTGCTTCTCGTCCGCGACCGGCCCCGAGGGCGTGGTCGCGGCGGTGCGCGAGGAGGCGCGGGCGTACCTCGACGCCCGCCTCGGCGACGTGGACATGGGGGCGATGTTCGCGGAGCGGTTCCGCAGCCGGCAGAGCGCCGAGGCCGCGGTCGGTCACGCCTTCGCGGAGGCGGAGCCCGAGTGGGTCGGCGGCGGGCCGTGGACCGGCACCGAGGTGACGGTGCTGGCGGCGCCGGACGGCGTGGCGGGGTCGGCGGTGCGGGAGCTGGCGGCGCGGGCGATCCCGATCGCGGGTCTGCCGACGGCCACGAGCCGCGACGACGTGACGATTTACCGGGAGTACCCGGCGGTGCCGCTGTCGGCGGTGCCGCACCTGGGGCCGGCGGGTTCGACGGCGTACCAGAACCTGCCGGACGCGAACCAGTGCAGCCTCCACAGCCGGCTCGACGTGACCGTGTGGACGGGGGTGGACGACTGAGGGCGGCTCGGATGAATTCTGAGCCGCCCGAGCCCCCGACCCAGGCCGTTGGCCTGGGCTGAAAGAACGGCCCTTTCAGGGCCGATCGGTGGCTCGGGGTTTCGGCCTGAAGGGCCGGTTCCATTAGCCCAGGCCGAAGGCCTGGGTCGGGATGGCTCGGGGCTTCGGCCCTGAAGGGGCCGTTCCTTCAGCCCAGGCCGAAGGCCAGGGTCGGGGGGCGGGGGCTTTCCCGTTGCCCCACCGCCACTGGCCGGCGATGATGCCGCCATGCGTCACCACCTTCTCGCCGCGCTCGCGCTCCTCGCCGCCGCGCCCGCCGCCGCCGCGCAGCAACTCGACCGCCTGAAGTACAACCACCCCGGCCTCGTCACCGACCTCGGCGTCGGCCTGTGGGCGTGGCCGCTCCCCATGGACTTCGACGGCGACGGCGACCTCGACCTCGTCGTCAACTGCCCCGACAAGCCGTCCAACGGCCTCTACGTGTTCGAGAACCCCGGCGGCACCTTTCCCGCGTTCCGGCCCGGCAAGCGCATCAGCAAGGGCGTGCAGAACGTCCTCGTCAGCCACGGCCGCGTCCTGTCGCCGGGCGTCGAGTACCCCGACTTCCGCAAGACTGGTTTGGACAAGGGCGTGAAGCTGCCAGCGGCGGCGAACCCGCACCCGAACAAGGTCCGCGGCAACTTCTGGCGCTACGCCGACCACGACGGCGACGGCGCCCTCGACCTCCTCGTCGGCTCCGACGACTGGACCGACTACGGCTGGGACGACGGCTACGACAAGGACGGCAACTGGACGCGCGGCCCGCTCCGCGGCTTCGTCTACGTCCGCCGCAACACCGGCACCACGGCCGCGCCCGTCTACGCCGAGCCGACGAAGCTGCTGGCCGGCGACCGGCCCGTCGAGACGTTCGGCTGGCCGTGCCCCAACCTCGCCGACTTCGACGGCGACGGCGACCTCGACCTGCTGTGCGGCGAGTTCCTCGACGGGTTCACCTACTTCGAGAACGTCGGCACCCGCCGCGCCCCGACGTACGCCCCCGGCCGCCGCCTCACGACCGCCGCCGGCGCGCCGCTGACGATGGACCTGCAAATGATCACGCCGACGGCGATCGACTGGGACGGCGACGGCGATGCCGACCTGATCGTCGGCGACGAGGACGGCCGCGTCGCGTGGGTGGAGAACACCGGCCGCGTCGTGGACGGGCTGCCGGTGTTCCTGCCGCCGCGCTACTTCCGCCAGGAGGCCGACGAGGTGAAGGTCGGCGCCCTCGCCGCGCCGGCGTCGGTGGACTGGGACGGCGACGGCGACACCGACCTGATCGTCGGCAACACCGCGGGCTACCTGGAATTCCTGGAGAACCTGAGCGGCCCCGGCGTGGAGCGGCCGCGCTGGGCGGCGCCGCGGCGGCTGGAGGCCGACGGCCGCGTGGTGCGCATCCAGGCGGGGCCGAACGGCTCCATCCAGGGGCCGTGCGAGGCGAAGTGGGGCTACACCACGCTCACCGCCGCCGACTGGGACGGCGACGGCCGGCCCGACCTGGTCGTGAATTCGATCTGGGGTCGGGTGGTGTGGTACCGCAACGTCGGCACCCGCCGCGCGCCGCGGCTCGCGGCGGCGCAGCCGATCGAGGTGCAGTGGCAGCTGCCGCAGCCGACGCTGACGTGGGGCTGGCTCCGCCCGCGCGGCGACGAGCTCCTGACGCAGTGGCGCACCACGCCGGTCGCGGTCGACTGGAACCGCGACGGGCTCGTCGATCTGGTGATGCTCGACCACGAGGGCTATCTGGCGTTCTTCGAGCGGGCGCGGCGCGACGGCCGGCTGGTGCTGCTGCCGCCGGTGCGGGCGCTGTGCGACGACCAGACGTGGCCGCTGCGGCTGACGACCGGCACCGCGGGGCGCAGCGGCCGGCGCAAGCTGTGCGTCGTCGACTGGGACGGCGACGGCAAGCTCGACGTGCTGGCGAACGGCCGCAACGCGCAGCTGTACCGGCAGGTGCGGGCGGAGCCGGGGCGGTGGCTGTTCGAGAACAAGGGCGACGTGGCGGCGCGCGACATCGAGGGGCACGACACGCACCCGGCGGCGGTGGACTTCGACGGGAACGGCGTCCCCGACCTGGTGATCGGCGCCGAGGACGGGCGCCTCTATTACTCGCGGAACCCGCGCTGAC
>Ga0190275_10004249_pt1 | contig 10306 bp, 5 predicted proteins | sample Popmic550T_FD_133745 | JGI IMG/M metagenome (GOLD analysis project Ga0190275, IMG submission 133745) | Populus adjacent soil microbial communities from riparian zone of Yellowstone River, Montana, USA - 550 T | ecosystem: Environmental > Terrestrial > Soil > Riparian zone > Trees stand | place...
GCCGTGCAGGCGGCGTGCGTGCGCGACGGCGACGACCTCCTGACGGTGGATGGGCAGTAAGTTGTCTATGAAGTAGCCGACGGTCGCGTCAGGCTCGACCGAGACGGGCGCGGTCATCGCGTCGGCGGCGGTTCGCAGGCGCGTGCGTCGGCGCACGACCGCGCGCGCGGCGTCGAAGAGGAAGAAGCCGACGAGCGCGAGCCACAATCCCATGAACGGGTCGCCCAGCCAGAGGTAGAAGTATCCGCCGAAGACGACGAGCGCGCCGCCGATGAGTTGCCCGCCGAGGCTTGCGATGCGCGTCGCGTCTTCCAGTTGCCCCGTCCTCTTCCAAAGGAACGCGCGCAGCACGCGCCCGCCGTCGAGCGGGTAGCCGGGCAACAAATTCGACGCGGCGATTGTGAAGTTCCAGAAGCCTATGATGGAGAGCGACGCGGCAAGCGCGCGAAGGCCCGCCAACGATGCGATGTAAAAGCCCGCGAGCGCGACGACGCCTATCAGAAAGCTCGCGCTCGGCCCCGCGATGGCTATGCGAAACTCGGCGCGCGGGTTGTCAGGCTCGCGGCTCAGGCGCGTGAGTCCGCCGAAAGGGTGCAGCACGATCTCCTCGCTCTCGATGCCTTCGGCGCGCGCGAGCAGGGCGTGCGAAAGCTCGTGGCCGAATATCGAGAGGAAGAGCGCGAAGGTCGTAATGACGCCGACGATCCACGCCGCCGTCGCGTCGAGATGCACGAACTGCGTCATCGTCGTGCCATGCTCCTGTAGAAAGCTCGTGGCGATGACCCAAGCCGAGAGCGCGAAGACGACGAACCAGCGGTAATCAATCCGCACGGGGATGCCCGACACGCGCGCCACCTGAATCTGTCGCCTGAATAGCTTGAGGAAGTTCATAAAAAGTAGGCAGGAGGCAGGAGCAGGAGGCAGGTTAAGAGATATCGCTTTGAAATCTCGAATCTGAAATCTCACATCCGAGAGTTCTTGTCTGCCTCCTGCCGTCTGCTCCTGCCTCCTATACTTCAAACGCGCCGCCGTCGGCTTCGAGCATGTGCGACTGGTCGTTGCGCGCGACGCGGCGGAGAAGGAGCGGGTCGTCGAAGAGTTGGGAGAGACCTTTGACGACGGCGTAGCGCGGCTCTTCGGGCATGCGCGTCGGGAGCTTGGTCTCGCGCGCGAGCAGCTCGGCCATGCCGTCTAAGAGCGCGCCGCCGCCCGTCAGGATAAGGCCGCGGTCGTAGAGGTCGGAGGCCACTTCGGGCTGAAGCTCGGCGAGCGCGCGATTGACGACGCGCGAGAGTCTTTTGACGACGCCCTCGGCGGCGATGCAGACCTCCTCGCTCGTTATCTCGACGGCGCGCGGCGTGCCCTCCTGCACGTCGCGCCCCTTGACGCTTATCGAGCGCGCGGGGTTCGCAGGCTCGATGGCCGAGCCTAGCTCTTTCTTCAAAGCCTCGGCGGTCGGCGCTCCGATGATGAGTCCGTGGTGACGACGCAGGCGGTCAACGATGGCCTCGTCTATGTCAACGCTCCCGACGCGCTCGGCCTGCGCGTAGACGATCATGCCGCGCGCGACGACGGCGACGTTCGTCGTGCCGCCGCCGATGTCAACAACCGCCGAGGCGTTCTTGTCCTCGACCGAGACGCCCGCGCCGATGGCAGCCGCCAATCCTTCCTCGACCATGTAGACGCGCCCGATGTGCGCCTGTTCGGCGGCGGCGAGCAGGGCGCGCTGCTCGACCTGCGTGATGCCGGACAGCACGCTCATCACTGCGCGTCGGCTGAAGTGGGAGATGCCGCTGCGCGCCTTTCGGACGAAGTGGTCGAGCATGCTCTGCGTGCGCTCGAAGTCTGCGACCACTCCGTCAACGAGTGGGGCGACGAGCGTCACATCGCGCGACTCGCGACCGAGCATGTCGTGCGCCTCGCGCCCGACGGCGACGGTCTCGCCCGTGATCTTGTTGACGGCGACTACGGCAGGCTCGTCCACGACCACGCCGCGCCCCTTGACGGAGATGATGACCGAGGTCGAGCCGATGTCTATCGCCATCGAGTCCGAGACGAGGTCGCGCAGCCCTTCGAGCGTTATGAGCGAGCGCGTCTTCCGCATGAATGATTTCGACGACATATAGAAGAAAGTAAATGGTAAATGGTGAATGGTAAATGGTGTTTGAGCGCTGCGCGATTTGAATAGCAAAACTTCAGCCGGATAAAAAGGCAAAACCATTTACCATTTACTATTCACCATTTACCCTTGTCAGTATGTGACGTATGGCGCGGCGGCGCTGCCCGCGTCTTCTTCGGTCTTCTGCCGCCACTCAACGTCGAAGACGGGGACGGGCTGGACGCGGTTCTTGACCTTGAGCGGGTCGCGCGGGCGGAAAGCGCAGTTGCCTCCCGCGGCGGCGCGGGCGGTCACGTCGCTGAGCAAAATCTGTCCGGCCTGCGCGTTCTGTTCGAGCCGCGCGGCGAGGTTGACGGTGTCGCCGATGGCCGTGTACTCGCTCCGACGCTCGGAGCCGATGTAGCCCACGGTCGCCTCGCCCGTGTGCAGCCCGATGCCGATGGCGATTTCGGTCAACCCCTCGGCCCTCAACTGCTCGTTGATGACATCCATCTGTCGCTGCATCGAGACGGCGGCGGCGACAGCGTTGATGGGGTCGTCCGGCGTCGCCGTCGGCGCACCGAACAGCGCCATCAGACCGTCGCCGATGTATTTGTCGAGCGTCCCGCCGTGCGCGAAGATTACGTCCGACATCGCCGTGAAGTAGTTGTTCAAAAGCTGCACGACTCGTTCGGGCGCAGCGTGCTCGGACAGGCGCGTGAAGCCGCGTATGTCTGCGAACAGAACCGTCAGAGTCTGGTTGACGCCGCCGAGCTTGAACGAGTCGGGGTTCTCAAGAATCTGCTGCACGACGTACTCAGGAAGGAAGCGGCTGTAGTTTGCGCGTGCGACCTCTTCGCGCGCGAGACGTTCGTGCGAGCGCGCGTTCTCGACCGCGACGGCGGTCTGCGCGGCGACCGCGCTGACCAGTTCAAGGTCGTCGCGCGTAAACGCCGTGAAGGCGTCGAGGCGGTCTGCGTAGAGCGCGCCGTGGACTCTCGCGTCCGCAAGCAAGGGCGCGCAGATGGTCGAATGCACGCCCTGCGCGACGATGGAGTTGACGCCCGCGAACTCGGAGTCTGCCGCCGCGTCCTGCGAAAGTAGCGCCTGCCGCTCGCGCATGACCTTGCGCGTGATGGTGCGCCCGATGGACTGCTTGCGCCCCTGCGCCGCGCGCTTCTCGTCGCGCATACGCATCGCCACGATGACGAGATTCTCTTCGCCGTCCGCGCCCTGCGTCTTCTCGTCGCGCAGCAGTGCCACGACGCGGTCGGCGGGCGTCGCGCTGAAGATGACATCGCACGCCTTGTCGAAAATCGGGTCGAGGTCGAAGACCGAGCCGAGCGTCTTCGACATCTCGTAGAGCATTGCGAGTATCTTGGCCTTGCGTCGCAGCTCTTCAAGCTCGGCGCTCGGCGCGGCGACGGCTTTTGCGGCTGTCGGGGGCGCGGAGCGCGAGGCGAGCGCGGCGCGGATAACGTCGTTGGCGGAGACGAGCAGTTGCGTGTTGCCGAGCGGCTTGTCCTCGAAGCGCATTTCCGGCGCGCGGCGTCGCTCGTCCGAAAGATCGAGGCGGAGTTGGCTCGCGCCTATCTGCACGCGGTCGCCCTCGCGGAGGGGATGCTCGAAGCGCTGCTCGCCGTTGACGAAGACGTGGTTGGCCGAGAGCTTGCCGTCAACGCCGCCGTCAACGATGAAGTACATGCCGTTTTTGAAACGGACGTGCGCGTGGTAGCGCGAGGCGCGTGGGTCGTTGAGGACGACGCTGTTGTCGGGCGCGCGCCCGATGGTGCAAGCGGCCTGCGGCGAGAGCGGAAGTTGCCACGCATGCCCCGTGGCATCGGTGATGTGGAGTATAGCCATAAAGCAATTCCTTGTCGGGAAGAACGTTGCCGCGAAATTCTACATGCAAAGACGGGTTAGAGGCTAGAGGCTAGAGGCCGGAGGCTAGTTTAACTTCAGTTCGATGTAGACATGACGGCGAGGAGGCTGCCGGACGTGTAGCACGATGCCGCACACTTTTAACTCGCGCGTAACCTCACATTCAGAAACTTGTGTTATACGGTTCAGGACGCGACCGACGCGCCGAGACTTCTTCCGAAGAATTTTCCGCAGAAAGGGTATCCAATGCGCCTGAATAATCTCCGCGCACTCGTTCTGTCCGCGCTCGTCCTCGCCACGTCGGCGAGCGCAGCCGCACAGACTCCGAACGACTCGCGCAGCCCCGAACAGCCTAAGCCCTCTGTCGCAGCCGCGCCCGTCCAAACGGCGAGCGGCAAACTGCGGGGCAGCCTCTTCGACCTCGAAGACATGCGGCGACAGTTAAGCGAGCAGCACAGCGAGATTGAGGAGTTGCGTGCCGCGCTCAAGGAACAGTCGCGGCTCATCGGCGAGCTTCGCACGCGCGTCGAGCACGCGGAGGCGTCGTCGCACGCTTCCGCGCCGCTCGTCCGCGAAGCCGTCTACGCGACGGGCGCGCGGGATTCGGCGAGCGCGCACAGCGCACCGGCGGGCGCGGAAGGAGCGGCGCAGGACGCGAAAATAGAAGAGCGCGTGAAGCGCGCCGAGGAGCAGGCGAAGAAGACTTCCGACGCGGTCGCAAAACAGCTCGGCTCGCTCACTTTCAGCGGCGATCTGCGCTTCCGCTACGAGTCTTTTTACGGCCAGCAGAACGCGCTCGCGTCGAGCGACAACCCCGCCGCGCTCGGCAACCCGCTCACGACGCGGCAGCGTCTGCGGATGCGCGCGCGCCTCGCCGTGAGGGGCAAAATAAGCGACGAGTTCGAGTGGGGATTGCGCCTCTCCACGGGCAGCTTCGCCGACGCGGTCTCGACGAACCAGTCGCTCACGGACTTTTTCACGCGCAAGCCCTTCACGCTCGATCAGGCTTACTTCGCTTACAAACCGAAACAGCTTCCCGGTTTTCAGATTCAGGCAGGGAGGTTCGAGACGCCGTGGACGCGGACGGAGCTGACTTGGGACAACGACATCTCGACCGAAGGCTTGAGCGAGAGCTACACGCGCGCGTTCAAGAAATCGAGCGTCAAGAATGTGTCCATCATCGCGTGGCAGCTTCCGCTGCTTGAGCGCAACGCGGCCTTCGTGCTGGGCGCGGACGGTCGCGTTGACCTCTCGGCGTCGGGGCGGGCGGGGCGCGACCTCGCGCTCTACGGCGCGCAGTTGCGAACCGAAATCGCGCTGACGAAGAACGTCTCGCTCAGGCTCTCGGCCTCAGACCTCTATTTTTCGGGGACGCAGTTCATAACGCCCGCGCAAGTTTTCAACGGGAACGTACAATTCCCCGTCACGTTCAACATACCCGCGTCGGGCACGACCCCCGCGCGCACCATCACGACGCAGGTCTCGATACCGCGCGAGCTGCTCGTCGCGGGCAACGGCAACCTCGGCCTGTCCGTGGCGAACACGAACGCAGTGAACCGCGACGGTCGCCTCTCTTCGGGCTACAACCTCGTTGACCTCATCGCGCGCGCAGACTTCACGCGGAGCAAACGCTGGCCCGTCATGCTGCTCCTGAACTTCGTGACGAACACGCAGACGCACGACGTTGTGACCGCCGGGCCGGACGGCGCGAACGTGCTTCTGCCGAACCACGAGGGGCAGGGCTTCTGGGGCGAGTTTCAGATAGGTAAGGACGTGCAGCGCCTGCCCGTTGACAGAATCGCGCGCGGCGACGTGACGCTCAACTACACTTTCCTACGCATCGAGAAGGACGCCGTGCTGTCGCCCTTCAACGGCAGCGACTTCAGCCAGTCAACGGACATGCGCGTGCATCGCTTCATCGTCGCTTACGCGCTCGACCCGCGCGTCGCGGTCTCGCTGACGGGCTTTTTCACTTCGCGGTCCAACGGTCTGCTCGGCGCGTTCGCACAGACGCCGCCCGGCTCGCTCGACCGAAGGCTCACGCGGCTTCAATTCGACACGACCCTTCGGTTCTAAAAAATCGCTACGCGGGTTCAATGCAGAAACGCGACCGTCAGGGAGCGTGTCTGTGCAAGCTAAGCCGGACACGCTCCCTGACGGTCGCGTTTCTGCCTCGGACAGGTAATCCCGCCCTCGGTTCCCCTCATCTGTGGCTGCGCGCGAAGGGGCTGCCGACATCACGTCGGCAGCCCCTTCTACGTTTTCAACGTGTGAGGACGAATCATTCTGTCAGGTCGGGCCACTCGGCGTCCGGCTTGCCGAACCAAACCCACGCGATGAAGTCCGTCAGTGGCGGCTCGCCCCCGACTGCGCGCAGGCGCGCGTTGATCTGGCCGCGATGATACGTGCTGTGCATCGCCACCTGCATGCAAGTTTCCGCGAGCGTGGGCGCGAAAGGCTCTCGACCGAGATGCTGCGCGAAGCGTCCGGCCCAAGGGAGGACGACCGCGCCGCCGAGCGCCGTCTCATCAAGCTCCGAAAGAAATCCGCCGAGGTCTGCGTAATACTCACGCGCCGACTCGCCCACAGAGACGATGTCTGGGGCTTCGTTGGGCGGCGCTGTGAGACTCCCCTTCTGCCACACCGTTAGAAACAGGCGCTGCACCATGTGCAGGTGAAAGAGAAGCTCGCGCACTTTCGCGTCGCCGGCTGCTTCCGCGTGAGACGTGACGGCCTTCAAGACGAGAGCGTCCGCCCACTGCATGTGTCCGAAGAGTTCTTTGAGCGTGCGAAGGTCGTTCATGCGTCTCTCCCATGCCGCCCGCGCGAGAGCATGCGACTCGCGTAGCGGCGAATGGATACTTGCGCGCAGCCGGAAGACTTTACGGCGAGCGCCGAAGCCTACTTGCTTGAGACTAGCAACTTCTCCGGCGAGGCCGGAAGCTCGCGCAACTCGCTACGCGCGAAGCCCGCGCTCTCGAACATGCGCTCCAGCTCCGCGAATGTGTATGCGTCGCCCGCGGGCGTCGAGCCGAGCATCATCATGCTGAACGAAGCAGGGATGCGCGGCGATACTCTGTCCTCGTTCGGCACGAACTCAAGCGTCAAAGCCCTCCCGCCTTCGACGAGCGCGGCGTGAACCTTCCGCAGCAAAGTCTCGCAAGTCGGCGGGTCGAAGTGGTGCAGGAAGTTCGTCAGCAGAACCACGTCATAGCCCTCGCCGAAGTCCACGTCGAAGGCGCTGCCCTCGATGACGTTGTAACGCTCGCCGACGCCCGCGCTCCGCGCGTTCTCCTTCGCAACCTCCAACACGTTCGGCCAATCGAGCGCGACGATCTCCGCGTTCGGGTTGTGCCGTGCTATGGCTATGCCGAACGCGCCGTGCCCCGCCGCGATGTCCAGCACGCGCAAACGTCGTCCGTCCTCTCCGCCGCCCACCATCTCCGCCATCGCCTGTGCAGGCATCATCATCATCGGCATCATCGCGCGAGCGAACTTCACCCAGACCGGATTCTCCGGCGCGACTGTTCCGCCTTCGGGTATCACCGTCCCGCCCTTTCGGACGGCGGCGGTGAGGTCTGAGAACCCGCCCGTGAGCATCGGGGAGAGAAGAAACTCAAGCGCGCCGCCCATGTACGCGGGCGAGCGCCGGTCGAGGAACAGCGCCGAGTCAGGCGTCAGTTCGTAGCCGCCGTTCTCTTTACTGATAAAGCCGAGGATGACGAGGTAATCACACAGCACGCGCACGCCGCGCTCTGCGGCGTCGCATCGCGCGGCCAACTCCTGCGCGGTTCGCGCGCCTTCGCCGATGGCCGTGAACAAGTCCAGCTCGACGGCTGCCTTGATCGCGGCGGTGCGCTGATACGCATTCGCGGTCTCGAAGAAAAGTTCCGGGGAAGGCTGACGCGACTCATCCGACATACTGATTCTCTCCCTGCGACGTTTTAGTCTCGCGAATTGCCCGCGCATATTACAGCCGTCATAAAATCTATTCAACAGCACGAAGCCGCGAACGCGCGTCCATAGTCTTCGCGCAACGCGCGACGCCCATCACTTTCACTCGCAGAACGTAACAAACATTTAAGGCGACATTCACTCCGCCTTAACGCGCGACGCTTAGCTTCTCGTCTTTGAAGCAACACGCGACCTCGCATACGTCTATTCGTAGGCACACCCGAACGGCAACACATGACGCATGTCATCTGTCCGAACGGCGGGCCATACGTCCGTCCCGAAGATTTCACACGCAAAAGTTATCTCCACAGGAGGATTCTATGTCTCACGTTAAGCTGCGGCGGTCGGCGTTCCCACTTCGCCTCCTTGTCGTTTTCGTAGCCCTGCTCGCCTTCCAACTGGTCGCGCACGCGCAGTCCAGCCCGACCGGAACTTTGACCGGAACGGTGCAAGACATCAACGGCGCTGCCATACCCGGCGTCACGGTGACTGCGAAGCAGACAGACACAGGGACATCGCGCCGGGTCACGAGCGACGACGAGGGCCGTTGGACTCTGCCCGCGCTCTCGGTCGGCGCTTACGAGCTGACCTACGAGAAGCAGGGCTTCAAGCGACTCGTGCGGCAGAACGTCGCGGTCGAGGCGTCCGTGCCGCGCACCTTCGACGACAAGCTTGAGGTCGGCGGACTCGAAGGCGAGGTGGTCAACGTCACCGAAGGCGCGGCGCAACTTCTCACGCCTGAAACGGCGACGACCTTCCGGCAGGTGACAGCCGAGGAACTGGTCGCTCTGCCCACCTCGACGCGCAGCTTCACGCAACTTCTTTCGACCGAGGCGGGCGTCACCACAGACCTGTCGCCCGTCGCCACGAACTCGAACGGCAACCAGTCGCCCTCGGTCAACGGCACGCGCACGACCTCGACGAGCCTCTCCTTCAACGGCGTGGACGCGACCAACATCACCTCCAACGAGGGCTCGCTCAACAACAACATCGCGCCCGCGCCCGAGACGCTCTCCGAGGTCAAGCTCCAGACCTCGCTCTACGACGCCTCGACGGGACGCTCCGGCGGCGGCAACTTCCAGCTCGTGACGAAAGCCGGCGGCAACAAGTTCAACGGTTCGGCCTACTACTACATTCAGAACGAGAAGTTCAATGCCAACGACTTCTTCTTCAACAAGGAAGGGATTGACCGCCCGAAGGCGCGGCGCAACGAAGGCGGCTTCACGCTCGGCGGCCCCGTCGCCCGCGAGAAGTGGTTCTTCTTCGGCGGCTACCAGTACACGAACGCCATCACAGGCTTCGTCCCGACGGCGCGCAGCACCACGGTGCTGCCGCTCGCGCTTCGACGGATAACCGGCGACCGCACGGCGCAGGCTTTGGCCGACGCCTTCAACGCCGAGAACGGCTGCTCCGGCACAAACTGCCTCACGGCTGCCGACATCTCGCCGGTGGGACTCGCGCTCTTCAACCTTCGGAATCCCGTCACGGGCGACTACGTCATCCCGACTCCGCGCGCGACCGCGCGCCTCATCGGCATTGACCGCGCGGGCGCTCGCGCCTTCCAGTTCGGCAACGTCGCCACGGGGGGCATAACCTCCCGCACGCTCCGCGAGAACAACCCGCTCGTCCAGCAGTTAAACGTGAATCCCTCGGAGTTTCGACAGCATCAACTCACTACGCGGCTCGACGGCAGGCTGACGGCGAAGAACTCGCTCACCGCAACGCTCTTCTTCAGCAACTTCCCCGGACTCGACTCGTTCCCCGACCCGTCGAGCCTCGCCTCGCCCTTCACGCTCAAGCGCGCCGACCGCAATCGCACGCTCTCCGTCTCAGACCAGCACGTCTTCGGCCCCACGCTCATCAACGAGGCGCGCTTCGGCCTCTTCTACCTGAACAACACGCGCAGCTTGGACGATCCGTTCCTGACGGACGAGTTCACGAGCGCGGCTTTGGGCATCACGAACCCCGCGCTCCTGTTCGACGACAGCCCCGGCACGCGACGCCTCGGCCACTTCATAGGGCGGCCCGGCACGAACATGTCGCAGTTCTCCTTCGGCGGCCCGAACGATTCGTTCAACCGCCGCAAGCAGCAGACCTACAGCTTCTCCGACAACGTGACTTGGATTAAGGGTTCGCACACCATCCGTACGGGCGGCGACTTCAAGCGCCACCAGTACGATTCGAGCCTGCCCGAAGAGCAGGCCACTGAGTTCGAGAAGTTCGACAGCTTCACGCAGCTCCTGCGCGGCCTCGGCACCGAAGGGGACACCCAGTTCGGCATCACCGACAAACAGTTCCGCTTCAACGATTTCAACGCCTTCATCGCGGATGACTGGCGACTCTCACGGTCGGTGACGCTGAACCTAGGCGTAC
>Ga0190275_10004250_pt1 | contig 10306 bp, 6 predicted proteins | sample Popmic550T_FD_133745 | JGI IMG/M metagenome (GOLD analysis project Ga0190275, IMG submission 133745) | Populus adjacent soil microbial communities from riparian zone of Yellowstone River, Montana, USA - 550 T | ecosystem: Environmental > Terrestrial > Soil > Riparian zone > Trees stand | place...
AGGGCACGCACTTTCCCGCCGTTGAAGAAGTAGGCAACGCCCCTTTCTGCATCGTCGGAGCGCGTCAGCGGCATCGAGATCAGCCGACCTCGCCGTACCACCTTGCGAATCGCGCGCCAATAGCTTGCGAATGCGATCACGTTCACAAAACCGCGCTCGCCCAAAAGCCCAAAGAAAGCCATCTGTTCGCCGTTCACATCGTATTTGAGACGTACGTTCGTCACGACGCCAGCGAAGACGCCGCTGCCCGTTTTCAAAAGCGCAGTGTTGAAGCGACGCTTTTTTGCGAGCTCCGGCGTCGCCCATGGGTAAGTTCGTGACGGATGATTGCCGGCGACGATGTTGGCCCAAAAATCATTTTCGATAGCCTTGCCTCGTGCGCGCGCGCGCACTGCTACGCGAAGCTTTTCGAGGTCGCAGGCGAAGTGCGCTCGAAGCCGGTTGTATTTCGCATCGACCGTGACGTGCGCGACGATCGGCGTTCCCGGCTCGGCCTCAATGAGCTCGTGATGCGCCTCGAAGATGTCGAAGTCGAAGCGCACTCGAAACACGATGCCGCTGTCGCATTCCAAATTCACGTTGGCATAGCGTGCGCCCCAAAACATGCGCTTCCGTTCGAGCTCTGTCGGCAGATCGCCCGTGTGAAAGTCGCCGATCTGTTGCACGCGCGAGTCGACCAAAAGACCGGCCACATAGACCGATTCGCCGTCGAGCTCTTGCATCGCCGCTGCGTCCATTCGCGCGAGCGGCACGCCGACGTGATCTGTCATGAAGGCGCGATAGGCGTCGAGCGGATGCTCGCCGAACGCGAGCGGATTGACCTTCGCCGCCGTCAACATGCGCTCTTCCGACGTATGATCGCGCGCTTTCTTCGCGCGCTCCCAAAAATCATAGATCGCTTCGCGCTTCTTGCGCTTCTTCGTGAAGGCCTTCCACAGCTCATCAAGGTGCCGCTCGAAAAAGCGCTGATTCGGCACAAGCCCCTCGAAGGCGCCGGCCTGGATCAGCGTCACGACAACGCCCCGATTGCACTTGCGTCTGTCGACGCGATTGGCGAAATCCAAGAAGCTCTTGAAAGGCTGCTGTTCCATCACAGCAAGCGCAGCGCGCGCGCCTACGCCCTTGATGTCGACAAGCGAGCCTCGAATGTTGCCGTCCGGATCGATGCTAAATGTATCTCGACTGTATGACACGTGCGGATTGAGCACCGAAATCCCTGTGCGCTTCGCCTCCTTCGCGAGGCGCTTGAGGTCTGCGCGCTCAGGCTCGTTTTTCAGAAGGGCCCAATAGAACTCAGTCACGTAGTGATGCTTGAGCCACTGACACCAATACGCGATCGTTGCGTATGCAGTGGCGTGTGATTTGTTGAAGCCATACGCGCCGAACTGTTCGATCGCGCCGAAGATCTTCTCTGCAAGCACGGCTTCGACGCCGTGCAGCTCGTGACATCCCTTCACGAAGCCGATGCGCGCCGCCTTGAGCTCTTCAGCCTTCTTCTTGCCGATGGCCTTGCGCAAGTCGTCAGCAACGGCCGGCGTGAAGCCTGCAAACTCGGTGAAGATCTTGATGACGTGCTCTTGATAGACGATGATCCCAAGCGTGTCAGCGCAGATCTTGCTGATGATCGGGTGAAAGTCGACTTTGTCGCGCTTGCGTGCATCCTTCTTGCGCGCGAGATAGCGCTCTGAGAGGCCCGAGCGAGTCGCGCCCGGCCGGTTGAGCGCTGTCATCGCTGCGATGTCTTCGAAGTCTTCGAACACGACGCCGTCACAGATCTTGTAGGCAGATGGCGTGTCGTATTGGAACACGCCCGAGAAATCGTGATCGGTGAAGCGCTGCAGCACGCCCCGATCGTCCATCTCGATCCGCTCCATATCGAGATCCTTGCCGTGCCGCTCCTTCACTTTGTTGACGCAGTCACGGATCACAGTGAGCGTGCGCAGGCCGAGCACGTCGAGCTTCACGAGGCCCACGCTCGCGATCTCATTCATGTCGACGGCGCTGACGATCACGTCATTGCCCTTGTGCTTGCGGATCTCAAGCGGGATAACATCCGTCAGCGTCACCGGGCTGACGACTACGCCTGCCGCGTGAATGCCGAGCGTCTTGGCCATGCCTTCGAGCTTCTTGGCGTACTGCAGCACCTTCGGATAGCGCCGGCTGAAGGCCTTGCATGCATCGAATTCTGAGAACGAATCCTCGACCGTCTTGTATTCGCGCGGATGCCCGTCAGGCCGTTCGAGGATCGAAGGCGTCACGGCATTGACCTCGCTCAGGGGAACGCCAAGCACACGCGAGACGTCACGCAAAACGCTTTTGCCCGACAACTTGCCGACCGTTGCGATCTGACAGACCTTGTCTTTGCCGTACTTGCCGACGAGATAGTCGATGACTTCGCGCCGTCGCTCGTCTTCGAAATCCATGTCGATGTCAGGCAAGTCGTGACGAGCGGGATTGATAAACCGCTCGAAGAGCAAGCCGTGCTCGATCGGATCGATCGAGGTGATGCCGAGCAGGTAGGCAATCAGCGATCCGCCTGCGCTGCCACGGCCGGGCCCGCAAAAGATGCCTCCTTTGCGTGCGAACGTGTAGAGGTCACGCACGACGAGAAAATACAAGATGAGCTTCTGCCGCTTCAGCGCTGCGAGTTCGAGCTTCAGCCTCTCAGCGTAGCGCTGAAGCGCGTCGCTCGCTGCGATGCCGTGCTTGTGCGCGTAGCCTCGCGCGCGCGCCGGAATGCCGCGCCATGTCCAGCCGTCGAGGCACAGGTCTTTCAAGAAGCGAAACTCGTCACCCTTGTATTTTTCGGGCATGCCCGGCGATGGCAGAAGCGCTCGCAAGTAGTCGATCTCGATCTTGACGTCACTGCGCGATGCGAGCTCGACCGTCGAGTCGAGTGCCTCCTTGATGTGCGACTTGCGCAGGTAGCCATGATGGCGCACGAACGCGTCACGCATCTGTGCGCGCGTCCGAAAATAGAACTCGTCGCCATCGAAGCGAAAGCGATCGGCGTCCGTGAGCTTCGCCCCGGTTCCGATGCACAGCATGAGATCGTGCGCTGCACTGTCTTCCTGATTCACATAGTGCGCGTCTTGCGTGGCCAAGAGCTTGCAACCTGTGCGCTCGCGCAGCGTCAGCTCAAACTTATTCACGCGCGCCTGATCTGCGATCGCATGCGGCTGAATTTCGAGATACATGCGATCGCCGTAGGCTTCGTGCAGCTTGTCGACGAAGTCGATCGCGTAGCGCCTGCGCCCCTGCAGGAAGCTGTCATGCGCCGGGCCGTTGAGGCACCCTGTCGAGATGGCAAGCCCTTCGTTGTGCTCACAGAGCGCAGCGAGATCAACACGGGGCTTGTAATAGAAGCCTTCGATGTAGCTCTTACTCGACAAGCGCTGCAGATTCAGCATGCCTTCTTGCGTGAGCGCCCAAACTGTCGTGTGCCAGCGATCGCGGATGCCCTCGCGATCTTCGTAGGCGCGAATCGTGGCGCGCTGATCGTTGCGCTTGATGCCCGTCAAGAGCTCGGCCTTCTCTTCTGGCGTCACGCCCTTGCGGTGCATGTCGCGCGAGACATAGAACTCGATGCCGTAGATCGGTTTGATCTCGCGCTTCTCGGCTTCCTTGCGCAGCTGCAGATAGCCGCGCATGGTGCCGTGCTCGGTGAATGCGATCGCCGGATTACCTCGCCGCTTGGCCTCTGCGACGTAGTCGCCGATCAGGCCGCAGCCATCGAGCTGACTCATGTCAGAGTGCGTATGCAAATGAGCAAAATCTTCAGTTTTAGGGGCCATGCTTGTCGAGCCTGTGCTGTTCCAGGTGAAGGCGGCAAACCGCCCTGAGATCGGCCTCGAAGTCATCCTTGCCGACCACCCATCGCAGCCATTTGCGGCCGCGTGGCGTATTCGCGAGCTCCGATACCTTGTGCCCGCGAAACATGCCGAAGCGCAGAAGCGCATCGCTCTTGTCTTCCTTGAGCACGTATCGGTGTGACGATCCACGCGCTGCCCCGTCTCGATCGATCGGGCCCGCTTCGTCAACCTTCGGCCTCGACGCTTCTTCCACCTTCTTCGGCAGGCCCTTGACGTCTTCGCCACGGGCCCATTTGCGCATCTCTTCAAGCGTGGGCATCCGGCACCTTTTCGAGAATGGTTCGTATTGCGCGTGTCACGCTCGCCGTTTCATCCCACTGCGCCATGCGGCCCAACGGGCAGACGTGCGCCGGCCACTGCGGCGCATCGTGCAACGAAACAAGCTTGCCGTGCACTGTCTCGACCGTGCCGTCGAGACACCATCCGTCAGGAAAGAGATAGTTGAGATCGCTCGCGACTGAAGTCTGCGAGAGCTCGCCGCTGTATTCACAGACGTAGCCATAATCATCGCTGTGATAGAAACGGTGAATCGCATTGCCCGGCGTATGTGGCGTGTACACGAGATCCCATTTCATATACCGATCTTTGCTCGCGCGAGCGCGCACAGGCACAAGATGCAGCGCAACAGCCATGGCATCGCGCGCTGTCTCATGTCGCACGAATTTCGATTCCCACATGGGCAGCGTCTCGAACACGACATCGGCCGAGCCGAGCAAACGACTCTGCACGCTCACGCCCTGCGATAGGCGCCTGACGAAGTCGCGCCAATCAAGCGACAGCGCATAGCGCCTCGACGTCACCTCGGGATCGCACAGGCCATGCGAGCCAATGGGCATCGACGTCAGGCGCGTCTTTCGCCAGTGCGCATAGTGAATGCCTTCCGACACTCGACGAGGGCACGTCTTCACCGAGCCTCGCTCAAGCAGGCCCGTTGCGAGCGTGTATTCGGCGTATACGACGCCTAAGCCATCGAGCAGGGCGAGCACCTCTTGTGAGCGCTCAAGAAACTTGAAGCGCGACGAGAGCGCTTCGCGCCCTAGCGTGTTGCGCTCGACAAGCACAACCGAGTGCCCTCGCAGCCGACACAGGTGCGCTGCGATCAGGCCGATGACGTCGCCTCCGCTGACGCAGATGCGCATCACATCCCCTGTCTGAAAAGCAATCGCGCCGGAAGCGTGCGGAAGAGATCGACCAAGAGCTCAACACACGCAACCGGCACGACAGCAAACCTACGGCGCACCCGCCTTCGGCAGCCGAATAATACCCTTGTAGATCGCACGCGCAATCACCTCCGCAGCAAGAGAAGCCCCTTCTTTGCCGACTTGGCAGGTGCGCGACTGAAAGCGGCCCTCTGAGAAATCAGCAGGCAGCACCTTTCTGTGCGCCTGTGCAGGCAGCAGAGTTTCTAGACTTGCCCTGTCGAATGGAAACCGAAACTGCAGGCTGTGCGTGCGCACAGCGAACACAACGCAAGCGACCGGCCGGCGAGAAAAGCGCTTGCGCCCGGAAGGGCTTCGCTTGAGCACCTTCGCATACAGCGTCACATAACGAGACGTCTTGACCCGATCGATCAAATAGAGATCGCCCACGCGCGCGCTCTTCGAGTCGGCGGCGAGCTCGCGCTTGCGATTGAGGGCTCTCTGCAGGCGAGACACAAACCACTGCAGCAGGGCCCGGGTCGCAGCCATGTCTTCCGAAGCCTTCTCGCGCAGCGCGACCGTCGCATGCTTGCGGGCCTTCACGAGCGCGCGAATGCTCTTCTGCTTGCTCTCTTCGCTACGATTGCGGATCTTGCGCGGCCGCTTCGGCACGTCTTCTTCAGGATGCCGGATCGTGATCCTGCCATTGCGGATCCCATACCGATCGATCAGGCGCACAAGCCTCTGCTGAAAACCCTCGCTGTCGTCGACAGCAAACGCATACACCCGGCGCTTGCCATCAGGGTCGCGCACCTTCCGGAGCTTCAAGAGCTCGCGCGCTTTGTAACCCTTCACGCGCACGAGGCGTTGCAGAGCCACGCAGCGATCGCGGTACACACACGGCATGCGCTCTTCCGGCGTGCGCGCACGAGGCCGGCCGTCACACTCGGGATTGCCCCGATCGTACTTGCGCAGACAGAGCGGCAGCTTCCGCCCATGATCTACCTTGACCTCGCTCACAACCTTTCACGGCCGCCTTTCCACATAGGAGCGAACTACCGGCAGATCACTCAGGTCGCTGAACTCTGTCACGATCAATTTTTTGGCAGCCTCTCGGATGCGCCGGAAGGCCCAATCGACCTCATTTTTCGACAGGCCGAGATATGTCCCGATCATGTAGATCGTGGGCTCTTGGGCGAGATCTTCAATCATGAGCATGCGCAGGCCACGCGGAGGATCCGTCTTGCAGCGCAAAACCTCTCTGTCGCGATACTTCAGCGCGTCTTCAAGCGCCAAGCGGAAGGCTTCCGTGCGCTGCGCGAGCTCGGCCCTCACGACCGACACATCGGGGCGTTCGATCTCGTGCATCAAGAGCGCATTCACGCCGCCTGACTCGAAGAGATCCATCAGGTCGGCAGGCGCGCCTTCGACAAGCAAGAAGTCTTTCGGAGGGCCTCCGGGCTGCGGCAACCTGAGCGTAACGCGCTTGCCCTTGTCGTCTCGCGTCTTCAAGTGCGGCCGCCGCTGCCGAGTTCTATCCTGCGCAGCAAGCTTCAAAAAGTGATTGCGAATGACCTCCTTCATGAAAAGAAAGATGCCGCCCCGGGCCCGGTTGTAGTCGTATTTGGTAAGCGCTTGCATGAGCGCACAGCGCGCCTCCTGCATCGCATCGTCGACAGACATGCCGAGCTGTCGAGCGAAGCGCTTTGCGTTCGATCGCAAGATCGGCCGCACCATCTTCTCGACCGTGAAATACACCCTGTCTGCCTCGCGCCGCATTGCGCGATCTGCACCATGCCGATCGTCCATAAGAAGCCCTCTGCCCCTTCATGCCAGATCTGTCAGACGCTCTTTCATTACGCGGAATACATCGAAAGCCAGCGTCGTGATGCTGGCGACATGCACAAACTTCGCGCCTGTGTCTCGATTGTAAAACGCTCTTGGCGTAGCCGTGCCCGCTCCGAATCCAATACACTCGACGCCGCTTTGCGTCACCGTCTTGATCACGTCACGCAAATGACCCTGAAGCTTCGACTCGTCTGCTGCCTCTCGGTTCTCTTCTTCGTCACAGCCGTTCCAAGACGAAGGCATACCGTCACTGATCACAACCAAGATCTTACGGGGCTCGCGCCGCACGATCAGGCGCTGCCATGCCCACAGCACGGCCTCGCCATCGACGTTGCTGCCATGGCCCTGGATCGCGCCGAAGCGCGCACGCGCTGCACGCATCGGCTCATCAAACGACTTGAAAATGATGTGCCGAAGCGCCGGCCTGCAGAAGTAGGGCCCCGTGAGATCTTCCGCCGTGATGCCCGTCAACTTTTCATCGTGCGCTGTAAAGCCGAGCCACTCATTCGGCACACGCAGCGCAGACCATGTTTCGGCAAGCGCGATCGCCGTGCGCAGCGCGTAATAGGCGCCGTGCGAAGGTATGTGATTGATGCCCATCGATCCGGAGCAGTCGACGAGGCCCAAAATCGCAGTATTGAGCGCTCGCTTCTGTGTGAGCTCTGAGAACACGTCCATTGCGCCGGTGCGCACGTCTGCGAGCACGTGCTCGTCGATGTCGCCATGATCGAGGCCGAAGCGCGGCCGACGACGAGCCCATGTCGAGATCAGCGCGCGCTGCTTCTGCCTGAGCGCTCGGATCTGCGGCATCACCTCAGATCGCGCGCTTGCAAAGACAGACATGTCTGCAGTCGCATGCTCGACTTCGTCGAGCGCATGCGCCTTCGGATGTGGAATATAGCGATCGTGCTCCTTCGCGTCGTGGATCACATACTCTTCGAGCTCTGCACGCATCTCGTCGAGCATGTCTTCGCTGCCGTCGACGTCGTCATCAGGCCCGCCCTGTTTGCTGCCGCACTTGCCTCCGCCGCCGTGCTTGTCGTCTTTCTTGCCTTCGCCGCCTTCGCCGTCGTCGTCTTCTTCGTCTTCGTCGGGCTGCTGTGCATCGAGCTCTTCTTGCTTCTGCTTGACCTTCGCGAAGATGCGCTTCACCACGTCGCGCGAGGCATCGCACCACATGCCGACGCCGTCACGCATGATGCCGAGCTCTTCCTCGCACGCGCTCAGGTATTCACCGAAATCGTTTTCAGCCCACGACGCATCAAACCCGTGCGCACGCGAGATCAAGGCTGCGCCAAATGATTTCCACCAACTGCGAACCTGCCCGTGCTTCTCGGCCCAATCACTCGCGCACTTGACATTCAGCGCCGCAAGATTCTGCGCAACACCAACGTATTGTGCGCTGTAGCGATGCTCGATCCGAATGTCTTCAACGACATTGAGCAGCAGGCGCTCACGCTTGTCTTTGAGCTCCTTCAAGAGCTCAAACGGCGTCTGCCGAGACATCTTTCTGTGCCGGCGCTCTTCAGCAACGTGACAGACTTCGTGATCGAGCATACCGTGCAAGATCTGCCGCTTGTCTTCCGGCAAGAGGTCGGCCGTGAAGGGGATCCGAATCGCCTCGCCGTCTGTGCTGCAGGTCGCGCCCGATGGCACGATGCGAACATTCCACTCCTGCGACATGGCGCGCGCAATGCGCGTAAAGGGGCCCGTCAGGCCCGTGAGCTCGGCACAGGGCTTCGGCATCCTAGCGCACGCTCCCGCCGAAGAAGCGCTGAATGATGTTCGCAACGAAGGCAGCGTCTTCTTCCGGAAGCCTGTTCGTCACTGTGTAACGCGCAGCACGAATCGGATCGCCCATGCGCACGGCCTTCTTCGCCCACATGATGAGCCGGCGAGGGCTGAAGCTGACGGCGGTCGCATCGCGCTTCTGCGCATCACGGATCGTCTTGGCCGTCGTCACCATCTTCTGTGCGAGCTCAGGCGCAATGCTTGACGCCTGCACGAGCCGCTTGACTTCGCTCGCTTCGTCCGGATAGCCGAGCGTGATGACGGTATGAAAGCGATCGAGCAGCGCTTCGTTCATAGCAGAGGTGCCGGCATACATGCCCGACTCGTCGCCCCACCCGAGCGTGTTCGCCGTCGCGATGAAACGAAAACGAGGGTCGAAAACGATTTCGCGGCCACCACGATCGGCCGAGAGCGTCAGCGAGCGAGGGCTTTCGAGCACCGGAAAGAGCGTGAACATGACTTCGGCCGGGCCGGCGTCGATCTCGTCGACGAGCACCCAATGCCCGCGCTGTGCGGCATCGGGAAGCCAGCCCTGCTCATACGTCGTCACCGATTGGCCTGATTCAGGATCAATCGCGAGCGACTTCGATCCGATGATGTCGCTGACGCGCATGTCGCCACGAAACGGCATCCGGCGCAGTGGCACATTCAGGATCGCGCCAAGCTCTTTCACGAGCGTAGACTTGCCCACGCCCGCGGGCCCTGCGATCAAAACATTTTCGTCGTCTTCGATCGCAAGCGCGAGCGCATCGAGAGCTTCGCGCTCGACATCACCAAGCGTCCAGTCTTCGTCATGCAGCGGCACAAGGCGCTTCTCGTCTTCGTCGCATTCCCGCTCGCGCAGGCGCGCAACACCGAACTTGAACGATTGATCGTCAGGCGCTGTCGCCTCTGCTTCGCCGCTCTTCAGCGACTCTTTCTTGCGCGCCGTTTCCGACATCAGAGGTGCACCCGGATGACGCGCCAAGTATTTTTCGACGCCGTCGTGCTTCGATGCGACGTGATAGTCGAGCCGGTGATACCACAAGGTGCAGTCACGACACTGCACCTTCTCGCGCCCACGATCATCGCGGCGCTGCCTTGCGCTTCCCATGGAATGGTCGATCTCTCTTGCCGAAGGTTGGGCGAACGGTGATAACGCGCCGGCCTTCGAACGGTCAAGACAATGAGCGCACGGGATCGCGCTATGCGCGCGCGGTCGGACGCTTCAACACGCACCGAAAATACACAGGCACACATACGCGTTTTGTGTGCGGCCTGCAGTCACTGCCCAATGTGCACACGCTGGAAGCCTTCAAGCTACCATCTTTTTTGCCAGCTTTTTCGCGCTTCGCGCAGCATGGCCGCCGTGCGCGGTGCGCGCGACGACTCCCATTGTGCAGCACTATCTACCGCATGATGTGCCTGCGCGCGGGTCGACTCGCCCGGATCAAGCTTTTTGCCGTCTGCCGTCTTGCTCGGCAGCTTGGCGATGTAGATCCGCTCGAAATGCAGCGACAGGCGCTCGGCTAGCTTGTAGGGGGCGAGCTCTTCGTCAGGGTCAAGCATGACGGTCACAGCTGCCTGAGCGGGCAGCCTGCGCAGCATAGCAAGCTGCTCGTCGTGTAGCTCCTTTCCGCCCAAGGCCAGCGCTGGCAGGTCGTGCTGAAAGAGCCG
>Ga0190275_10004251_pt1 | contig 10306 bp, 10 predicted proteins | sample Popmic550T_FD_133745 | JGI IMG/M metagenome (GOLD analysis project Ga0190275, IMG submission 133745) | Populus adjacent soil microbial communities from riparian zone of Yellowstone River, Montana, USA - 550 T | ecosystem: Environmental > Terrestrial > Soil > Riparian zone > Trees stand | place...
ACCAGGTTGTTGTCCGCTTGACGCCCGATTGTGAAAGGCAGCGGGCTGAGCGGTACACGACTGCGATTTCCGGATGGGTTGATGACAACAATTGTTGCGGGTCGCGCCAGAACGGGATTGGTATTAGGGACCGAGACGGCCATTACGAACTTCGGCCGGGGCGACCCTTCGCACTGCTGTCGACCGTCGTTTCCTTCAACTCCTGACCGCGAAGAGCCTGGCAATGCGAGCAATAGCCGCCGACTTCCGTGCGCGCCAGCAAGACCTCAAAACCGAAATGCTGCTCGATCTGCTTGCGCAACTTCTGTAGCGGCTCGCCGAAGAACTCCTCTACCTTGCCGCATCGCAGGCAGATGATGTGCGCGTGTTCCTGCTTGAGGCGTGTTTCGTAGAAGTGCTGATCGCCTCCGATGTGCATCAGATCGAGCTCGTCAACGAGTCCGCCGGCCTTGAGCATTTTCAGTGTTCGATAGACGGTCACCCGATTCAGCTTGGGATCCTTTTCCTTCGCCATCAGGTAAAGGTTCTCGGCGTCCAAGTGCCTGCCGGACTTGTCGATCAGATCGAGCAGAATCTGGCGCTGCCGCGTCAATCGGACGCCGCGTTCCTTCAGCGAATCTTTTATGCCTGCTCCCGTCATGCTTGCGTGCCTTAAGACCTCGGCTTCACTGGCGCTTCAGATGCGAGATATCGGATCGCATTCTTCAGGATTTGTTGCACTTCCTTCTGGAAGTAGATGGGATACGTCTCGTGCCCGGGCCGAAAGTAGAATACTTTGCCTTTGCCGTACTGATACAGTAGACCGTCGTTGCCGTCCTGCGGACCACCCTCGTAACGACCCTCCAGAACTTTCAAGTCCGGGTCGGGAGCGTTGAACGGGTTAGTATAACTTTCCGTCTTCACGATGGTGAAATCTCGAACTCCTTTCACGATCGGATGCTTTGGGGTGAGTATGTGAATCGATTCGGGTTTGCCCTCGTTCTTAACGATTCCCCACTTACCTGGTGTACCTTCTAGAGGCTTACCACGATCTGCCGCTATGTCCTGCAGGATGCGCTGAAACGCCTTGGCGTAGTGCGAAGAGTGGATTGGCAGATATCCCATGCCGTGTTCCTTCACGTGTTTCAGAATCAGCGCATTAGTGGTTTCCGAGACGTCCGCATGCTTGCGATGTCCGAACCAGACCAGGACGTCAGTATTCTTTAGAGATTCGTCCGTAATCCCCTGATCCGTATCGCCAAGATTCGCCGCCTTAGCTTCGATGTTCTTTTCTCCCGCAAGGAAATCCAGAAAAGCGCCGTTTATACCCTTCGGATAAACTTCGACTGGCTCGGTGCGTTCCGACCAGATTAGAACCTGAATTTTTTCCTTGGCGTAGACGGGCTGAATGTCGCTTGAGATTATCGAGATGACGCTAAACGCGGCGACAAAACCCGCCAGTGTACAAACCCAGCACAGCAGGCGGTTCATATATAGTCTCAGGCTACCATGTGTCGAACCTTTTCGAGGAGCGTACGCCGTTTAGATGGCAACCCCGGCGGGCCATCGGCGATCGGCGGGCCGAGTGACATAGGAGACTGCCAGGATCGCCAGCAAGACTAACGGCGTGAACGCCACCGGGCCATCCTTCGCCAAATAGTGCGCAACACACGCCGCGATCCAGGTAAATGTAAATCCTGCATAGGCCCATTCTTTCAAAGTTGGGACACCGGGCATAAGAAGAGCGATCGCGCCGAGAAGCTTAGCGATCCCGAGCAGGACTCGTAGGTGCTGCGGATAGCCAACGTGCGCGAATCCTTGCACTGCCTCAGGATCACCCGATAAATAATTGAAGGCGGCAAAGACCGCAAGCGCGGACAAGAGGCCGGTGGTCACCCAGTAAGCAATAGTACGTGCCAAGAGTCAGTCCTCCTGGCTTCAGGGTAACCCTACTCTAGGCAGTGTACTGCTTGAAGATGAGGCTGCCGTTTGTGCCGCCAAAGCCGAATGAGTTGGAAAGGGCGTACTCGATGCGCATCGGCCGTGCCTTGTTGGGCACATAGTCGAGGTCGCATTCCGGGTCCGGTTCCTCATGATTGATCGTTGGAGGCGCAATTTGGTCGCGAATCGCCAGCACGACAATGCCTGCTTCCAGACCGCCGGCGCCACCGAGCAGGTGTCCTGTCATCGATTTTGTGGAACTCACTGCCACCTTGTATGCGTGGGCGCCAAAGGCCCGTTTGATGGCGATCGATTCGAGTTTGTCGCCGATTTCGGTGGAAGTCCCGTGCGCATTCACGTATTGAATCTGATCCGGTTGAAGTTTGGCATCCCTCATGGCGTTCCGCATCACGCGAAACGCTCCGTCTCCATCTTCAGCAGGAGACGTAATATGATACGCGTCTGCGCTCATGCCATAACCTACTATTTCGGCAACAATTGGAGCGCCACGGCGTTTCGCAAATTCAAGTTCTTCCAGGATCAGGATTCCTGCGCCCTCGCCGATAACGAAGCCGTCCCGATGTTTGTCCCACGGGCGGCTTGCCCGTTCCGGCTCGTTATTGCGTTGCGAAAGCGCTCGCATTGCCGCAAATCCGCCAACTCCGAGTGGAGTAATGCAAGCCTCGGCCCCGCCGCAGATCATGACGTCGGCGTCCCCACGCTCGATGATTTTGTAGGAATCACCCACTGCGTGGGCGCTGGTCGTGCAGGCCGTCGCCGTCGCGGAGTTAGGCCCCTTGGCTCCGGTGCGAATCGATACGTATCCGGACGCCAGGTTGATGATCGTGGCAGGGATGAAAAAGGGCGAAATGCGCCCCGGACCCTTTTCGAGAAGGTTTCGGTGCTCGCGCTCAATAACTTCGAACCCTCCGATGCCGCTCCCGATATACACGCCGACCTGCTCAGCGATGTCCTCAGTAACCTTCAATCCGCAGCTTTCCATCGCGAACTCTGACGCTGCAACGGCGAACTGAATGAAGCGCGCCATCTTTTTGATCTCTTTTTTCTCGATCCAGCGTGCAGGGTCGAACTCTTTAACCTCACCGGCGATCCGGCAGTTGAAAGCTGCAGCATCAAATTGCGTGATGGGCCCAATACCGCTGTGGCCTTCCTTCACTGCGCTCCAGGTTTCTTCGGTGCCGGACCCGACAGAAGACAGCAGGCCTATACCGGTGATGACGACTCTTCGGGACAAATCGGGGGCTCCGTGGGGGGATTACTTCTTGGCTTTATTCTCGATATAACCAACTGCGTCCTTCACCGTACCGATCTTTTCCGCATCCTCATCCGGGATGTCGATGTCGAACGCTTCTTCGAACGCCATGACGAGTTCGACGATGTCGAGAGAATCCGCGCCGAGATCATCGACGAATGACGCGGTATCATCAACCTGCGCTTCGTCGACACCAAGTTGCTCAACGATGATCTGCTTCACCTTCTGTGCAACGGACATTTATCCTCCAAAACTGGCCTTGAAAGCTCTGATTCTAGCACCCTGTAACGCGTTCGCAAGATTTACACTCATACGAGCTATGTTCTTCGCCGTGTTATGGGTACTCGTTCTCACGACTGCATTTGCGCAGCAGCCTACCACCAGTCAGACCCGGGCAGTTTTGTCTCGCCTTGGTAAGGAAGCGGACCGTTTCGAGCGGAACGCTCACCGCTTTGTCGGTATCGAAACGCTGCGGCAGGTGCAACCGGCAGGTACCCGCTATAGTACAGGACCGCGTGGCATCAACACAAAACTCCCGGAAGTTACCAGAGTAGTGGTCTCCGAATATGGATACATTTCGGCCGATGAGCCCGGCGGATCGCTAAAGGAAATCCGGCTGATTCTTAGCGTTGATGGCCAGCAGTGGAAGCAGGGCAAAAAAGACTTGAACTCGCTCGCAAGCCGCATCGGAACTCGGGATGCCAAGAATTACTCAAAAACTCTAGAGAGTTACGAGGATTATGGATTGCGTGGCTTCCTGTCGGACGCCGGACAAATTATCCTACTGTTCTCAAGAAGAGGAGTCGAAAAGTACGAATTCACCTTCGATCGGCGGGAAAGCGACGATGTTACCGGATCATTATTAGTGTACAAGTACCGCCAGATCGATGGGGACCAGGGCCTCACCATCTACGGGGAAAGTGAGCCGATTCGTCATCGGATGCGCGGCGAATATTGGGTCCGCGACGCGGATATGGTCCCTTACCGGGTGACTCTCGATTCAACGCATCTGGTGAAAGAATCAGAGATTCGGGATATTACGATGGTCGACTACCAAATGAGTCAATGGGGTTTGCTGCTCCCGTCCAAAATCGATCACAAACAGTTTGTGGACAAGCAGATATTCGTAATCGATGAATTTGTATATTCCGACTTCAAACAGGTACAGCCGGGACGCGTGCGATGAGAATTGTGTATCTGCATGGGTTCGCCTCAGGAGCCGCATCGGGGAAGGCTCAATGGTTCCGTCGGTCCTTTGCGGAACGTGGCGTTAATCTGGAGATCCCCGAGCTTGTGGAAGGAGACTTCGAAAACATAACAATAAGCGGTCAGCTAGCGGTAGTCGGGCGTACCGCGAAAGGCGAGCCAGTGTCACTAATCGGGTCGAGTATGGGCGGCTATCTTGCCGCGCTGTATGCGTCGAGGCGCCCCGAGGTGGAAAAGCTGGTTTTGCTGGCGCCTGCCTTCCATTTCCCGCAACGATGGCCGCAGGAACTCGGAGCGGAGAAGGCAGCCGAGTGGCGTCGGACCGGGAGTCTTGAGGTGTTCCACTACGGGGAAGGCCGTGCGCGCAACGTGAGCTGGAACTTGATAGAGGACGGTCTTAAATACGATGCAGAGCCTTCTTTCCATCAACCCGCTTTGATTTTCCACGGTGTCAACGATACGGTTGTGCCGCCCGCTTATTCGGAAGCTTTTGCTGAGCGGCATCCTAACGTGCGGTTGCGCATGATGGCGTCCGATCATCAATTAACAGATGTGACGGAGCTGATGTGGAATGAGATCGCTCCATTCCTGCTCGGAATAAAAGCCGCAGATGAACGCTGATACGCCAAAGTAATTCATTCGATCGGCGTTCATCTGTGTTCATCTGCGGCTTGGCAAGATTTTCCTACTTCCGCCAGATGGCAGCGAATTTAGCTACCTTACCGTCTTCATATCCAGCGACGCAACGAGTGAGGTAACCCTGGCTCATCCTTGTATCGAACTCGGTCTGGTAGCCGCTCGATGTCAGATTGTGTCGTCCTACACTGGTCGCCTCATTGCCTTCAATATTGGTCTGCTGGAAGATGGCGGAGAATCGTACCGCGCCATTGTGGTTGTATGCCGAAACATACGACACACGACGGCCGGCTGCCCAATTGTCGTTCCACTGCTGCTGGTATTCATCTTCCGTAAGGAACGACTTCAGCAGGTAAGAGCCGACATTCTCCTTCTCGTAGAAAGCTGCATACGAGCGGACACCGTTCACAGAGACCACAGAAACATTGACTGGCCGGTAGCCCTGGGATCCGAGTTCGTCGAACTTCGCCTGATGTTGTTCCGCCGTCAATCCGTGATACGCGGTGAACGCCGGACCCGCTGTCTTGACGAAGATCGAGGCATAGCGGATCTGGGAGCCGCTCATGTAGGTGGCCAGGTTCAGAAGGCGATAGCCCGCGGCTGTACGCGTGTTAAATTCCGACTGATACTCGGCGGCCGTCATTCCGTGGCGCGCCGCCCAGGCTGGACCGCCAGCCGATGGACGGAAGATTACGTTAAAGAAGGTCTGCCCGTTAACCTCATAGCCATCGAGCCATACAGGACGATAGCCGGCTTTGGTCGCGCGATCGAAGATCGTTTGGTAGTTCTCGTCACGAATCGCGTGGTGCGAGACTTCTCCCCAATTCGGCGGATACCACGCCGGACGAGTTGCCGCGGGCCACACCACAACGCTGTCGTACGGAATTCCTTCGGCATCCAAACGAACCCAAGGACCGTCCGGTGATGGAGGCGCCAATTTTGCTGCTTCGCAAACCCACGCCTCGCGGAACGGCAAGGGTCTCAGAGACGTGTTGCCGGATTGGGCCGCCTCAGCGTGCTCGTGTGGCCCGGAGGAATTGCCGGTGTTACCGCACTTTCCCACCATCTGACCCGCTTTGACGACCGCGCCTTTCACCTGCAGCGAGTCTGGGATCGAGTTGTTCTGAAGATGGGTGTAGACAACCAGTTCGTCGCCGTGCTGAATCCAGATGTGATTGCCGCCCGTCGGGTTCGGTGTGGGTTCGGGAAACCCGCCCGGAGTATTCGCCGCCATCCCGTCATGCCAGGAACTCACCGTACCGTCAGCCATGGCGCGAACTGGCTTTCCATAGATTCGGTAATGCTCGTTCTTCGTTCCATCAGTACCGGGCAGCAGTCCACTGAATGCGTTCTTCGATGCGTCCCATCCGGTGCAGCCAATATCGTGCGCATAGATCTGCCGTCCCTTGCCGCCCCCGTTGGCCCAGTGACGTGCGGACGCTGTGAAGTACTCACCAACGCGAAGGTCAGATGCCGAGAACGGAAATAACCATCCGCCATTGGGAGCCGGAGCCTTGTGAGGCGCCAAGTCCGCCGTAATTTTGATGGGCAGGTTGTATCCGGTGAACGTGAGACTGACCTCGACCTTCGCGGGAGCCGGAGTATCCATGAAGATTGCATTATTCACTTTGTTGCCTTCCGACAACTCGACAACTCCGTTCGACCACCAGGCTGAATCGCCCGGTGCGATCGGTCCCGTCACCAGGTTTTCGCCCTGCATATCCTTGGCGGGAATCGAAGTTCCTGGAAACGAGAACGTCACGTTGGAGAGCGCCAGGTCCGTCGACTCATTATTTTTTATCAAACAAGCCAATACAAGTTTGATTTGAGCTTTTGCTCCTTCGAATTCAGGAGCAAGCGGTAAATAGACAGCCTTACCGTTTTCCATCGGTTCGAGAGTGATGGTGGCCTTGGGCGCTGCGGCAATTTTCGGAAGCGCCTGCAGCGCGAGCACGCGAAGACGTGCTTTTTCTAAAGCGGGCGCGTCGACTGCTTCCGGCTGGCAGACGGAAATGTCACGCAAAAGTGCGATTCTTGGGGTCGCCAATTTCTTGTGTCTCCTGATTGTTTGTTTTTTTTGCCGCTCTTTCGCGGCTCACAAGAACGTGCGCGATCCCATTTGAATTACACTCACTCTTTTTTCACTGAATCCCGAAGCAGAGCGATCCTAAATGGCAGGACTTCTCCTTTTTGAATACCGGCCTTATAGGACGGATCATTCTCCATGATGCTCTGGGCCTCTTCCTTTGTGTCGGTCTCGACAACGATCAGGCCGAATGTCTTTTCTCCGTTGATCGACGGACCGGCAAGCACGACTTTTCCTTCAGCCGTCAGCTTTTTTAAATATTGGAAATGATCACCCATGATCTTTCCTTCTTCTTTTGTCGCGTCGACAACAAAGGTGGGCCGCACGGGCTGGATGCGAATCAGGAAGGCCTTCTTTTGTGAGGACTGCTGCGCAAAAGTTATGGATGTCAAGAATAGTACGAACGCCTGAAGCTTCATTCGGACAGTTTAGTTCAAACTCAGCAAAAGCGCGTCCGTTGGGACATAATCGTGAATAATGAGACTCTTCCTTCTTCTGGGGTTCGCTCTCGCGATCAAGGTTGAAGCACAGGCGCCAGCCAAACCCGTCACGCCAGCTAAACCGGCGCCGACCTCGGCGCCTAAGCCCACTGCCGCAAAGCCAAAGCCATCCATAGGCGAAGCTCGGGAGTGGATGGATACAGCGGAAAAGAAGCTGCTTGACGTCGGTGTCGAATCCGGACGTGCCGATTGGATCGCAGCTACCTACATCATCGAGGATTCCGAGATTCTGTCCGCGCAGGCCAATCAGCGGGCCATCGCCGCAACCATCGACCTGGTGAAGGACTCCGCCAGGTTTAAAGACCTGCCCCTGCCGGAAGACATCGATCGCAAAATGAAGCTGCTCAAGCTCTCCTTAACACTTCCCGCGCCGTCAGATCCCAAGGAAGCCGAAGAGCTGACGCGCATCAAGTCCGGGATGGAAGGTACGTACGGCAAAGGCAAGTACTGCCCGGAAAAGGCCCCCGAAGGCGATACGAACAAAGACGGCTGTCTCGATCTGACTGAAATCACGCGCATCATGGCCACAAGCCGCAATGATGCGCAACTGCTGGAGGTATGGGACGGCTGGCACAAAATCTCACGCCCGATGCGGAAGCCGTTCCAGCGTTACGTGGAACTCGCCAACAAAGGCGCCCGTGAGATCGGCTTCAAAGACGTCGGCGCGATGTGGCGCGAGAAGTACGATATGGCTCCTGACGCGTTCGCCAAGGAACTGGATCGTCTTTGGGAACAAGTCAAGCCCCTCTACGTATCGCTGCACGCCTACATGCGCACCAAGCTGATCGAGCAGTATGGCGAACGCGTCGTAAACTCGAAAGGACCAATTCCCGCGCACTTGCTGGGTAATATGTGGGCCCAGAGCTGGGAAAATCTCTATCCGGTTGTCGCCCCTCCCAATGCCGACCCCGGCTTCGATCTCACCGAAATCCTGAAGCGGAAGAAAATCGATGAAAAAGAAATGGTGCGTTATGGAGAGCGATTCTTCACTTCTATTGGCTTCGATCCACTTCCGAAGACATTCTGGGATCGATCGTTATTTATCAAACCGCAGGATAGGGACGTCGTTTGCCATGCCAGCGCCTGGAATGTCGATTACGTGGATGATTTGCGAATTAAGATGTGCATCGATATCACGGCGGAGGATTTCAATACGATCCACCACGAGCTCGGTCACAACTTCTACCAGCGCGCCTACAACAAACAGCCTGTTCTCTTCCGCGACAGCGCCAACGATGGATTTCATGAAGCGATCGGCGATGCTGTCGCCCTATCGATCACCCCGGATTATCTGCAGAAGATCGGCTTATTGGACCGAGTTCCCCCGCCGTCGAAAGATATTGGTCTTTTGCTGAGCAAAGCCCTCGAAAAGATCGCGTTCCTTCCGTTCGGCCTCCTCATCGACCAATGGCGCTGGAAGGTTTTCAGCGGTGAGATCACACCGGAAAACTACAACAAAGCCTGGTGGGATCTGAAGTTGAAGTACCAAGGAGTCGCTCCGCCCAATCAGCGCTCAGAAGAGGATTTCGATCCCGGCGCCAAGTATCACGTTCCGGCGAACGTCCCTTACACTCGCTACTTCCTCGCCCACATCCTGCAGTTCCAGTTTCATCGCGCGCTGGCCAAGGAAGCCGGCTGTTCAGAGCCTCTGAACCGTTGCTCGGTCTACGACAGCAAACCGGCCGGAGAGAAGCTCAAGGCAATGCTGCAGATGGGGATGAGCCGGCCGTGGCCGAATGCATTGAAAGCTCTCACCGGACAATCGGAAATGGACGCTACTGCCATCCGAGACTACTTTGCTCCCCTGCAAAAGTGGCTCGACGAGCAGAACGCAGGTAAGCCGGTCGGCTGGTAAGCAACCCGCACCCCGCTTCAGTCCCCTTACAATTCCCGCAAAGAGGGACTGGAACCGCGGCTAAAATTCGCACATCATAATGAGTGCCCGCCTGATTGAATTTTTGATCTGGCGCCTCGAAGCGAACTCGCTGACGATGACGCCTGACGACAGGTGTGTGCGGAGGCAGACCGTGCGGTTAATAACTGGTATCGATACAGCGATGCCTGACGTAAAGCGGAAGTGGAACTATCACGCCGCTTGGAATCAGAACGATCTAATGTGGCGGGAAGACTTCCGCCAACTTGCCGATTGCGGTTTCGATCTACTCCGGTGGCAAAAGCCCTGGTCGATGGTTGAGCCGAAGCCAGGTGAATACCGGTGGGACCTCATCGATCCAAAGGTCGAGTTGGCCACACAGCTCGGGATCGAAATCTTCTACCCGATCGTTCACTTCAACTTGCCTTCCTGGCTGACCCACGGTGAAGCCAAGCACGCGATCTACGCCGATAGCCTGCCCGACAAAATTGCCGAGTACACTGACAAGCTGCTCACCCGCTACGGATTCAAGCTGGTGATTCCCGTTGTGGAAGTGCAAATGGACGCCTTCCAACGCGGCCGCGTCGGCAACTGGCAGCCACATAAAAAGTCCGTCCGCGCTTATAAGGATATCTACAGGCGGCTCGTAGAGGCATACAAAGCGTCAGCCCGGGTCGCAAAGTTCCATGGCGCGACGGTCGTATGCTCTGAGCCTGCCACAGAAATACAGACCGTGGTCGAACTCAGCGACGTCACCGACATTGCGGGTATCGATCTCTACCCTCACATGCACAAGCAGAAGTCGATCATAG
>Ga0190275_10004252_pt1 | contig 10303 bp, 4 predicted proteins | sample Popmic550T_FD_133745 | JGI IMG/M metagenome (GOLD analysis project Ga0190275, IMG submission 133745) | Populus adjacent soil microbial communities from riparian zone of Yellowstone River, Montana, USA - 550 T | ecosystem: Environmental > Terrestrial > Soil > Riparian zone > Trees stand | place...
GCCCGGAGGGCGACGGCGTGTAGCCCGGGGTGGAACCCCGGGCGGGCGATGGGCGGAGTTCGGGTTGCGTCGCTCCCCGGGTCACCGCGGACGCCGCCCGGGGTTCCACCCCGGGCTACACGCCGTCGCCCTCCGGGCTCAAGCCCCGAGCCGGCCGGTTGGAAACCGACCCCACGTCAGCGGAACACGACCGCGCCCGCGTCCGCGTGCACGACGACCGCGCGGCCGGGGTTCGTCAGCAGCCACCGGGCCAGCGGCGCCACCACCTCGCGCTCGATCGTCCGCTGCAACGGCCGCGCCCCGTAGCGCGCGTCGAACCCGGCCGCGGCGAGGTGCGCCACCAACCGGTCGGTCCACGTCACCGTCACGCCGGCGAGGCCGTCGCGCCGCGCCACCGCCGCCAGTTCGCGGCGCGCGATCCGCTCCACCGCGGCCGGCCCGAGCGGGTCGAACGTCACGACCGCGTCGAGGCGGTTGAAGAACTCGGGGCGGAAGAACGACATCGCCGCCCCGCGGTAGTTCACTCCCTCACCCGGGCCGAACCCCACCGAGCCGCCGCGGCCGGCGCCCAGGTTCGAGGTCATCACGATCACCGCGCTGCGGAAGTCGGTCACCCGACCGTACTGGTCCGTCAGCCGGCCCTCGTCGAACACGCCCATCAGCGCGTCGAACACCTCGGCGCTCGCCTTCTCCACCTCGTCCAGCAGCAGCACGCAGAACGGCTCGCGGCGCACGCGGCGGACCAGCTCGCCGGGCTCGCCGTGCGGCGGGCCGAGCAGCCGGGCCGCGGCGTCGAACCCGCCGTACTCGCTCATGTCGAGCCGCACCAACCGCGGCGCCTCACCGGGCCGCTTCGCCGCGTCCTCGCCGTGGCCGTACAGGTACTCCGCCAGCGCCTTCGCCAGCTCCGTCTTGCCGACGCCCGTCGGCCCGCAGAACAGCAGCACCGCCGGCGGCCGGCCGGGGTCGGTCACGCCGGCCTTGATCGCCGTCACCACGTCCGCGGCCGCGGCGCACGCCTCCGGCTGGTCGATCACGCGGCCGGTGAACCACGCCAGCACGTCGGCCCGGTCGAGTGTCCGTTCGTCGCGCAGCAGCAGGTCGGGCAGGCCGGTGCGGGCGCGGAAGCGGGTCACGGCGTCGTCGGCGGTCACCTCCTTCGCCCCGCCGCGCGCCGTCGCATCCACCAGGTCGCGGGCGAAGCCGGACGCGGGGCCAGGGAAGGGGGCGTACGGCTGGAAGCGGTGGAACAATCGCACCACCGCTTCGCCGGTGCCGCGGCCGACCGTGAGGCCCGGCCCGGACGCCGACGTGGCGAGCTGCTTGTCGATGACGGCCAGCGCCGCGGCCGGCTCGAAGGCGCGGACCGGCACCACCTGGAACAGGTCGGCGAGGCCCGGCAGCAGGCGGCGGCAGGCGTCGAGCTCGGCGGGCGTGGCTTCCGCGGCGACGCGCACCTCGCCGCGGGCGATGTACGGCGCCAGGAACGCCGCGATGCTGTCGCTCGGTCCCAGACCGCCGCGGCGCACCAGGTCGAGCAGCCGGTCGACGCACAGGACGCCGGCGATCTCGCCGAGGTCGGCGACGACCTGCTCGACGCGCTCCTCCCACTGGCCGAGGTACTTCATCCCGGCGACGAGCCGGCCGGCCGACGTGAGCCAGAACCGCCGCCGCCCGCCGCGCCGCTCGACGTCCTTCACCGCGTCGGCCAGGAGCGTGGACTTGCCGACGCCGCCGTCGCCGACGAGCAGCACGCTCGCCGTCTCCTCGTGCAGCACCTTCGCCAGCGCCGCCACCTCCGCTTCGCGGCCCCAGGCGCGGGCGAAGCCCTTGCGCACGGCGCGGTCGCCCAGCGGCTCCGCGACGCGCGCCAGCGTCTCGGGGGCGGTGGTGTCCAGGGCGGCGCCGGCCGCGGGGATGCGGACGGGAATGCCGTCCACCTCGGCGTCCGCCGGCGGGAGGAAGCCGGCGACCTGTTGCGGCGTCAGCCCTTCGAGCTTGTGGAGGGCGTAGCGGCGCACGAGGTCCGGCAGGTCTTTGGCGTCGGGGTAGTCGAAGCGGATGCCGAGCTGCGGCAGGTCGGCGGCCGGCTGCCCGCTGGCGCGCGCGGCGACGACGACGAGGACGCGCAGGTCCACGGCCTCGGCGGACGGGTGGAGGCGGTCGCCGGTGCGGTACTCGGGGCGGACGGCGACGCGGAGCCAGCGGAGCTCGGGGTCGAGGAAGTCGGGCGCCGCGACCCACGGCTTCTTGCGGCGCTCCCAGACGAGGAAGTCGCGCAAGTCGGCCTTGGCGTCGGCGGCGGAGGTGCCGAACCCGACGGCGCCGTGGTCGAGCGCGACGGCGTGGCACCCCCCGGCGGGGTCGCGGTAGAGGACGACGGGGTAGCGGTACGTGGGCACGGGGTCTCTCTCTTCCGCCGATCGCGGCGTTGCAACGCCGCAAGCGGCGGCACTTATGCGCGCGCCAGCGCCACCAGGGTGAACGCCCGCAGCTGGTCCGCCGCGTACGGCGGCGGCGCGACCAGCCCGGTGCGCACGTCGAACACCGGCTGCCCGACCGGGTACACGCGCACCACGGGGCCGAACACCGCCGCCCCGTCGTCGGCGGCCGGCCAGCCGTCGATCACGTCCACGCGCACCGGCAGTGGGCCGCCGTGCGTCGGCAGCACCAGGTGCGTGCCGACCTCGGTGAGCGCCAGCGCCCGGGCGGCGACGCCCTTCACCCGGACCAGCACGTCGGCCGCGGCGATCCCGGCCGGGCGGACGGCCGCGACCTCGACGCCGAGCCCCTCGGCCCACCCGGTCAGGTACACGCGAAGAACCTCGGCCGACCCGCCGGTGCCGGCGCCGAAGCCGCGCACCCACAGGAACGTCGGCCGGTCGTCGGGCTCGGCCGCCGCCGTGAGCGCCAGCAGCGCCAGCCGGTTCTCCAGGTCGAGCAGCTCGCCGTCGGCGTCCACCGGCTCCGCGTCCTCCATCAGCTCGCGGACCGCCTCCTCCATCGACACCGCCGACAGGAACGAGCTGTACGGCTGCTGCGCGTCGTGGCCGCGCCCGAGCCGGGTCCGCTTGAGCGCCCGGTAGCGGCTCTTGCGGCCCACCGCCTCCGGCTGCCGCGCCACCAGGTCGTGCGTCCGGTCGTCGCGCTCCTCGACGCGCTCCAGGTCGGCGGCGACGGCGCGGGCCTGCTCTTTCAGCGCGAAGTAGCGCTCCTGCTCGGCCGTGACCCGCCCGACGACCGCGCCCGCCGCCGGGCGAAGGGCGGCGATCCGCGCCTCGATGCGATCCAGCGCCTCCCGCGCCGCGGCGGCGCGCGCGGCGGGCGCCGCCGGGTCCGGCAGCCGCACCCCCTTAGCCCAGTCGGGGGCGTTCACGTCCACCGCCAGCCCACCGGCCTCGGCGCGGACGGTGACGATCGTCAGCTTGCCGGGCGCCAGCAGGGCTAGCGCCGCGGCCGCGGGGCGCGTCAGCTCGCGCTCGACGGCGCGCTTCATCGCCCGCGCGCCGAGCGCGGGATCGTACCCGGCGTCGATCACGCGCTCGACGGCCCCCGGCGTCACGTCGAGGGCGCAGCCGCGCTGCGCGAACCCGGCCCGCGCCAGCACGCCGTCCACCAGCCGCCGGGCGATCGACGCCAGGTCGGCGCGGCTCAGCTTCCCGAACGGCACCACGCGGTCGAGGCGGTTGAAGAACTCCGGCCGGAAGAACCGCTCCGCCGCCCGCACGAACGACCGCGGGTCGTCGGCCGCGCCGAACCCCAGCTTCCCCTCCGCCTCGCGGACGCCGAGGTTCGACGTGAGGACGACGACGGCGTTGGTGAAGTCGGCGGTTCGGCCGAGGGCGTCGGTCAGCCGCCCCTCGCCGAGCAGTTGCAGCAGCAGGTCGAACACCTCGGGGTCGGCCTTCTCCACCTCGTCGAGCAGCACCACGGCGAACGGCTGGCGGCGGATCGCGGCGGTGAGCAAGCCTTCGGGGCGGTTGAACGTGCCGACCAGCCGCGCGGCCGCGCCGGGCTGGTTGAACTCGTTCAGGTCGAAGCGCACGAGCCGGTCGGCGGTGCCGAACAGGACGCGCGCCGCGGCCTTCGCCGTCTCCGTCTTGCCGACGCCGGTCGGGCCGACGAGGAGGAACGCGGCGAGCGGCCGGCCGGGGTCGTTCAGCCGGGCCTTGGCGATACTCACCACGTCGGCCAGCGCCTCCGCGGCTTCGGGCTGTCCGACCACCTGCGCGGCCAGCTTGTCGCGCACGTCGTCGCGGTCGAGGCGGGCCTTCGGGTCGAGGAACGCCAGCGCCAGGCCGCTGCGTGCGGCCACGTCGGCGAGCACGTCGTCGCGGGTGATGCACGGCCGCTCCTTGGCGTCGGGCACGCGCTGCTCGGGCTTCGGCTTCACGGCGCGGGCGGCGAGGCGCGTCAGCACGGCGGCGCCCTTCCCGGGGAACGCGGCGGTGCGGTCGTAGCGGCGCTGGGCGTCGATGACCGCGGGGAGCACGTCGAGGCCGAACTGGCAGTCGTGCTTCCCTTCGAGCCGGCGCTGCACGCCGATGAGGGTGCGGAGGGTGTCGGCGTCGCTCGGCTCGCGGACCGGCAGGACGTGGAACAGGTCGGCGAAGCCGCGGTCGCGCTCGCGCAGGACGCGCAGCCCCTCCGGCGTGATCTCGCCGAGCACGCGCACGACGCGGTCCTCGAGGTACTGCTTCAGCACGTTCGCGACGCTCAGGTTGCCCTGGCTCGTCAACCCGGCGAGGAACAGGCCGATGAGGTCGTCGAACAGCAGGACGTGGTCGCGCTTGCGGGCGTGCTTCAGGATCGCCAGCAGCCGGCCCTGCCACTGGCCGACGTAGCTCATGCCCGAGATGAGCCGCTGCGGCGAGACGAGCCACACGTTGCCGCGCTGCACGTGGACGTGCTTCCGCTCCGCGACGCGGTGGTAGACGCACTCGTGAACGATGGCCGTCTTGCCGACCTGCCGCGGGCCGACGAGGAGCACCGGCCGGCGGTCCGGCGCCGCCAGCAGGCGCGTGAGCTCGGCGACCTCGGCGGCGCGGAGGGCGGCGCGGTCGAGCTCGTCGGGGTAGAGCCAGTCGAGGCAGCGGCCGACGCGGCGCAGCTCGGTCGCGCCGTCGGGCTCGGCGCCGCAGCCGATCATCAGGAACCCCAGCGCGTCGGCCGGCTTGACGACCGACGGGACGCGCGCGGACACGTCCATCACCTGCACCCACGCCTTGCCGGTGAGGGCGTCGGCGGCGGGGTTCACCTCGTCCGGCTCGTCGGCGTCGCGCTCGACGGCGCGCCAGTGTTCCTCGAGTGCGGCCTTGGCGCGGTCGGCGAGGGATTCGCCGCGGCCGACCTCGAACCACACGTCGGGCACCGACGGGGTGAAGGCGATCCGCCGGCCGAGGTGGTCGAAGGCGACGAACAGGAACTTGCCGCGGGCGGTGCGGCGGCGGAGCTCGATTTCCAGGGGGAGGCGGTGCGACGCGAGCGGCGGCGCGAACGCCCAGCGGGCGGCGCAGTCCTGCCGGTCGGTGCGGGCGTCGTGCTCGACGGCGCGGACGATGTCGCCGGCGAGCTTGGTGAGGAGGCGGTTGAGGTTGGTGTCGGTGCGGGCGGGGCGCGGGAGGAACAGCGGCCGGGCCGCGAACCCGGTCTTCGACTCGGCGACGTAGATGGGGACGCGGAACCGCATGGGGGAACCTTGATTCGCTTGGCTCGGGGCTGGTAGCCGCGGGCTTCAGCCCGCGCCCACCTGTCGCGTAGTCCAGGGGGCCACGCCCTTCGGACACCGTCAACGCGGGCGCGGGCTGAAGCCCGCGGCTACCAGCCCTGAGCCGAAGCCACCGAGCCCGTTACTCCAGCACCACCGCCCGGAGGCGGTGCCGCGCGTTCGCCGCCAGCACCGGCGGCAGCACCGCCGCCAAGTCGCCGCCGAGTCGCTCGAACATGTCGCCGGTCTCGCAGTCGAGCACCCGCTCCCGGCCGAGTTCGTACAGCCGCCGGTTGGCGTCCGCCTTCACCGCCCCGCGGCGCACCATCGCCACCGGCGGGCGGTAGTCCATCAGCTTCACCCCCGTCGCCTTCACCAGCACGTCGGGGTTCCCCTCCTCCGCCGGCAGCCCCAGGAAGCGGTGCAACCCCGCCTCGCCGGCGAAGCGCAAGTCGGCCGCGGGGCCGGTCAGCTCCAGCGCGACGCCGACGGCGCCGGCCGGCAGGCGGTCCGTCCGCGGCTCGGCGCGCATCACCACGCGCAGCGCGGAACCGGCCTTCTCCCAGAGCCAACCGTCGCCCCACGCCGTCACCGGCGCGTCGCCCTCGGCCTTCGGGAACGTCGGCGGCTTCTCCTTCGCCTCGACCAGCCGCGCCTCCTCGGCGGTGACCGCGGCGAACACCCGCCCGTCGGCGCGGATGCGGTGCCGCCCGGCCTCGGCGGCGTAGGCGTCGGCCATCTGCGTGAGGTGGATGCGGTGCTCGGAGAACAGCACCAGCGTGACGCGGTCGGCGCCCGGGCGGCTGGCCGCGTACAGGCGGAACAGCAGCGCGTCCCAGTCGGCCTCGCCCGCCGTCAGGCGCACCGCCAGCGCCGGGTCCATGGCCTCGGCGCCGGAGTTGAACGCCACCACCGCCGCGTCCTCCACCTCCTCCGCGAGGAGCCGCTGGCGGCGCACCTCGACGGCCAGCTCGCGGAGCCGGCCGAGGCGGGCCAGCGCCGCGGCGTCGCCGGGCCGCTGCGCCTTCCCCCGCGCCTGCCGCGACCGCACGCGCTGCTCGACGTGCGCCAGCTGCACGACCTCGTTGTCCACGTCGCGCACCGCCGTCGAGCCGGCGAGCCGCTGGTGCCAGCGGCGGCGCTCCTGGGCCTGCGCCGCCTGCCGCCCGGCCGGGCTCGCCGGCTCGCCGCCGCCCCCCTTCGCCCCCGGCACCGGTCGGACTGTCACCGCGATGTCACCGCCCTCCACGCCGACCGTGACTGTCAGCGGGGTGTCGCCGGGGTGGCGGTTCATCTGCCGGGCCAGCGGGGCGAGGAGGCCGCGCTCCATCGCCCGCTTCAGCGGCCGGGCGCCGTACTTCGGGTCGAACCCGGCCGCCGCGACGCGGTCGAGCAGGCCCTCCCCCGTCGTCACGCGGACGTTGCGGAAGCGGAGGCCGTCGCGGGCCAGCACCTTCGCCCACTCGCGGTCGGCGATGCGCCGCACCACGTCCGCCCCGAGCGGCGCGAACGGCACGATGCGGTCGAGCCGGTTCACCATCTCCGGCCGCAGCGCCTGCTCGACGGCGCGCGTGAAGTGCGCCGCCGCGTCCGCGGTCGTGGGGCGGGTCGCGCCGAACCCCGGCGCCCCGGAGCCGAACGACGCCGCGCCGAGGTTCGACGTGAGGATGACGACGGCGTTGCGGAAGTCGGCGAGCCGCCCGCCGGCGTCGGTGAGGCGCGCCTCGCCCAGCGCCTGCAACAGCAGGTCGAACGCCGAGGCGTCGGCCTTCTCGACCTCGTCCAGCAGCAGCACGCAGAACGGCTGCTCGCGCACGGCCGCGGTCAGCAGCCCTTCCGTGTTGAACGCCGAGCCGACGAGGCGGCGCACGGCGACGGGGTCGGCGTACTCGCTCATGTCGAACCGCGTCAGCCGGTCGGCGGAGCCGAACAGGAACTCGGCCAGCGCCTTCGCCATCTCCGTCTTGCCGACGCCGGTCGGGCCGACGAACAGCAGCGACGCGACCGGCCGGTTCGGCCGCGCCAGACCGGCCTTCACCGTGGCGAGTAGGTCGGCGACGAGGTTCACCGCGTCGGGCTGCCCGACAACGCGGGCGGCGAACCAGTCGCGCGTCACGGTGGGGTCGAGCGGCACGGCGGGGTCGAGGAGCGCGGCGGGGAGGCCGGTTTCGCGGCCGAAGCTGGCGAAAACCTCGCCGTCGTCGATCGGCGTGCGCGGCGGGCCGTCGCGGCGCAGGCGGTCGAGGAACCGGAGCGGCCGGCCGGGGTACGCCGAGTACGTGGCGTAGCGGCGGTGCAGCCGATCGATCACCGCCAGTGCGGCCGGCGTCGGCTCGCGGCGACGGTCGGCGTCCGCGAACTGCCGCAGGATGCGCCGGCCGCGCTCGGGGCCGGGCTCCTCGACTGTGATCTGCCGAAAGGCGTCGATCAACTGCGGGTCTTCCTTCTCGATCAGCGGCAGCTGCTCGGGCGTCGCCTCGGCCACGCACAGGAGGGCGCCGCGGCCGATCGCCGGGCGGAGGAACGTGGCGATGCCGGTGGGGTTTCCCTCGCTCTTGCCCACGTCCATCAGTTCGGTCAGACTGCCGACGTGCAGAACGGCCCGGAGCTTGCCCGCCTCTTTAATCAGCTCCTGACACCGCTCTTCCCACATGCCGAATCCGCTCTGCCCGGCGACGAGGCGGCTGCCGCTGGTGCGGTAAAACGGCGTCGCCCCGAGGCGGTGGGCGGCGGCGCGGCGGACCAGTTCGCCGAACGCCGCGGTCTTGCCGACGCCGCTGGGGCCGACCAGGAGCACGCTCTGCGGCGGCTTCGCGGCCAGCGCCTCGGCCAGCTGCGCCACCACCTCGTCGGCCTCGTAGGCGGGGGCTTCCGCCCCCGGCCGCACCACCGACGCCACCGTCTGAAGGACGGTCTTTTTCGGCAGCTCGGCGTCGCCGCGGACGGCGCGTTCCTTGAGCGACGGCAGGCGCGTCGAAACGTCGATCCACTCCAGCCGCACGCCGCCGGTGACGACGCCGGCGAGTGTCCTGAGGGTCTTGGTGTGGTCCGCCCGGCGCAGCGCCGCCAGCGCCTCGCGCTTCAGCAGCGCCGGCAGGTCGTCCTTCGGCGCGGCGATGACCTCGATGCCGAGCGCCGGGACGCGCGCGACGACGAACCCGGCCTGCTCCCAGACGACGGCCTGGAACGTGAGCGCGACCGGCGTTCGCCACAGGTCCGACTTCCGCGGCGGCTCGACGCCGACGGCGAAGGGGACGAGGCGGGCGGCGGTGGCGCGGCGGCGGCGGAACAGGTCGGCGGGTTCGAGCTTCGGCAGGCGGACGGCGAGGTCGAGGCGGATCATCGCCGCGGCCGCGTCGGCGTCGGCGGCGAGGCGGGAGAGTTCCGGGAAGAACAGCGGCTCGGCGAGGACCGCCCGCGGCCCGACCCGGCGGTGGACGACGCCGACGGCGAAGCGCGTGTCCGACGCCATCGGCGGTTCCTGGTGGAGCGGTGGGAATGGTGTACGGCACGCCGCGCGGTTGTCCGCAGCGCGGGGGCACGGTTCATGGGATGGTTCCGCCCCGCCGAGGGTTCGCGCGTGAAGGTCGTCATCCCCGGCGGGTCCGGGCAGGTCGGCACCGTCCTCGCCCGCGCCCTCGTCGCCGACGGGCACGACGTCGTCGTCCTCAGCCGCGCCCCGCAACCGGCGCCGTGGCGCGTCGTCGTGTGGGACGCCGAGAAGGTCGGCCCGTGGGCGGCGGAGTTGGACGGCGCCGACGCGGTGGTGAACCTCGCCGGCCGCAGCGTCAACTGCCGCTACGGCGCCGCCAACCGCCGCCTCATCCTCGACAGCCGCGTCCGCTCCACCACGGCCGTCGGCGACGCCATTCGCCGAGCCGCCCGCCCGCCGCGGGTGTGGCTCCAGATGAGCACCGCCACCATCTACGCCCACCGTTTCGACGCCGCGAACGACGAGGCGACCGGCCTCCTCGGCGGCGCCGAGGACGCGCCCGACACCTGGCGCTTCAGCATCGACGTGGCGACGGCGTGGGAGCGTGCCGCGACCGAAGCGGCGACGCCGCACACGCGCACGGTGCTGTTGCGCACGGCGATGGTGATGAGCCCGGACCGCGGCGGCGTGTTCGACACGCTCCTCGGCCTGGTCCGCCGCGGTCTCGGCGGCACCTCCGGCGACGGCCGGCAGTTCGTGTCGTGGATTCACGAGCGCGACTTCGTCCGGGCCGTGACGTGGCTGATCGATCACCCCGGGCTGTCCGGCCCGGTGAACCTGTCGGCGCCGGAGCCGCTGCCGAACCGCGACTTCATGGCGGCCCTGCGTGCGGCGTGGGGCACGCGCCTCGGCCTCCCGGCGGCGCGGTGGATGCTCGCGGTCGGGGCGTGGCTGCTGCGCTCCGAGACGGAACTGATCCTCAAGAGCCGGCGGGTGGTGCCGGGGAAGCTGCTGGCGTCGGGTTTCGGGTTCGACTTCCCGGCGTGGCCCGCGGCCGCGGCCGAGCTGTGCCGGCGGTGGCGGGCGTAGCCGTCCCGGGGCGTTGCCCCGGGCTATGCTGTCCCAGGCCGTTGGCCTGAAAGCCAAGTAGCCCTCTTCAGCCC
>Ga0190275_10004253_pt1 | contig 10300 bp, 9 predicted proteins | sample Popmic550T_FD_133745 | JGI IMG/M metagenome (GOLD analysis project Ga0190275, IMG submission 133745) | Populus adjacent soil microbial communities from riparian zone of Yellowstone River, Montana, USA - 550 T | ecosystem: Environmental > Terrestrial > Soil > Riparian zone > Trees stand | place...
CACAGCTGCTACTGCTCCGCTCGCCGCCGCGTCGATTGGCGATTGCGGTAGAGCTGCTCGGCGTGAGCGATTTTCGCGCAATCTCGCGCAGTGACTCGGCGGTTGACGGGCTGTAGAAAGGCTTCGCTGGGGCCATGCTAAAGAAGATTCTCGCGCCCACCGATTTCTCCGAGCTCTCGGGCGAAGGAGTACGCTATGCCTGCCTTTTGGCTAATGAAGTCGGGGCTCAGGTCATCGTCCTGAATGTCGTTGTCCTCGATGAAACCAATACCGTCGCCGATGGTGAGATCGAAGCGCACAAAGAACGGCTCACCGCCTTTGTCGGCAAGGCTGTTCCCCATCACGGTGCCGACGTGAAACTTCGTGAAGTGGTCCTTGCCGGTCAGCCCTACAGCGCTATCGTCGATTGCGCCGAGAACGAGAAGATCGATCTGATCGTCATGTCGTCCCATGGACGCAGCGGCCTGTCACGCATGCTGATCGGCAGCGTTACGGATAGGTTGCTGCGCGCGGCGAAATGTCCGGTGATGGTGGTGCCGTCGCTTGGTAAGCACTAAGTGTGACTGATTAGGACCTTTGCCTCGTGAAACGTTGACCTCTCGCTATGGGGCGGGGTAAAGTGGATTTCCGCATAAATCCATCGCATGACCGCCCTCGCGTTGACGCTTGCCGCGGCTTTTTCTTAGGGGACATGGTTTTTATACTGCTCCCGCCAACCATTTTATTAAGAAGAATTAGGAGCAAGTTCAAATCTCTTATCTAAGGCGTAAGCCCGATTCTCCGACAAAGCCAGCCTGACTCGCTGATTCCCGCCAGCATTCGCGGGCTGCGCCCAGCGTGTCTCCCAAACGGTTACGCCCATATCCAATGAGCTGCGATTGAAACTATCTTTCTCGATAGGCTATCTGTTGTCGCAAATTAGCTCGACCCAACCGACGGTGCGAGTTTCCTGAGACGATCAAGCATATCGGAGGCCGACCCATGAAATCCCCGCGAACTGCTACGGCATTAATTGTTATCGCGTTGGTCGTTATGCTCTATGGCCTTGCTTTTACCCAGGAGCGGCCGAGTCTGCTTGTCGGTCATGGAACATTATCGGGTTCGATCTTGCCGCTGTGGGTCGGCGCTGAGGCCAAGCTGTTTGACAAGCATGGCATTCAGGTCAAGCCAATCTATTTGCCGCGTGCCGCGGGCCGGCCGGCACTGCTCGCAGGCGAGATTCAGATTTATTTCTCTGCCGGTCCGCCGCTGGTGCAGATGCGTTTGAGCGGCGGCGACGTCGCGATTACTTCTTGCGCGGCGCATAAGCTGACTTCGAAGATCATGGTCGTTTCGGCGATTCAAAAAGCCGCTGATCTGCGCGGCAAAGTATTTGCCGTTGCCAACCCCGGGTCGGCCAGCGATTTTGCCGCCAAGTTGTTCCTCGCCCGCCAGGGACTCAAACCCGGTCAGGATGTTTCGCTAATTTACAGCGGATCGACTAGCGCAGCCTTTGCGGCGTTGGTCAACGGCCGAGTACAGGCGATTTTCACGACCGCGCCGAACGATTTGCAAGCGGCGGCGGCAGGTTTCAAATCGCTGCTCGAATTGGGCGACTTGAATATCCCCTACATCGGCAATTGCAGCGCGGCGATGCGGCCGTATATCGCTAAGCACCCCGGGCGTATGCGCGCTTTCGTTGCCGGCATCACCGAAGCGATCGCCTATATTCATCGACGTCCCAATGAGGCGAAGGCGGTGTTGGAAAAATACACTCGAGTTTCCGACCCGACCATTTTGCAACACACCTATGACTCCGACACCCGATTTATGGAGCCGGTGCCCCGTCCGAGTATCGAAGGCACCAAGAGCGTCCTCGAACACCTGGGAGTCAGCGGCCGGCCTGCCGATCAGTTTGTCATTGATTTCATCGACGACCGATTCATGAAACAGATCGTCGACGAAGGTTTGTTAAAACAGCTCTACCCAGGCGGTATCCCAGCGCGATAACCTTCGCTTCGCCCGATGCAGCAAGCGCTAAAGAGCGAAAGTCGATGGCGATCAAACGTGAAATGTTACCAAAGATCAGCGCCGGATGCAGGCGCGAGTTCGCCACCTGTTCGTATCGCGAGGGCGTTGAACGCGAATCATGCCGATGAGTAGGAGTATTGCCAAAAGCTTAATGAGTAATTTTGATCTGAGGCCGGTCCGGTTTGGACCATTCAAGGTGGAAATGCACACCTCGCGGTTGATCGATACGCTCGTAGGTGTGGGCGCCGAAATAATCCCGTTGAGCTTGAAGAAGATTTGCCGGAAGTTTTGCCGATCGATAACCGTCATAATAGGCCAGGGCCGACATGAACGCAGGTGCGGCGATGCCCGCCTGAGCCGCGATCGCCACGACAGAGCGCCAGCGCGTCTGATTGTTTTGTAGCTGTTCTTTAAAGTAGGGATCCAGGAGCAGATTCACCAGCCGCGCATTGCCGTCGTAAGCGTCGGTAATTTTTTGTAGAAAGCGTGCCCGGATGATGCATCCGCCGCGCCAAATGCTCGCGATCGAGGCAAAATCCAGTTTCCATCCATATTCGCTTTGAGCCGCCCGCATGAGCTGAAAGCCCTGCGCGTAGGCGCAAATTTTTGAACAATATAAGGCGTCGTGCACGGATCCAATTAGTTCATTCCGATCGCCGTCGTACCGATACACGGGGCCGGCGAGCTGTCGGGAAGCCGTCTCACGTTCTGATTTCAACGCGCTGAGACAGCGGGCAAAGACCGCTTCGGCAATCGAGTTTGTCGGTATTCCGAGATCGAGCGCATTAATGCTCGTCCACCGTCCGGTGCCTTTTTGCTCCGCACTATCTAAGACAGAGTCGACAAGAAAAGCGTCAGGCCGTTCCGGGTCCCGCTGCTTAAGAATGTCAGCGGTAATTTCAATCAGATAGGAATCCAAATCTCCTTCGTTCCAGCTTGCGAAGATGCGCGAAAGTTCCTCGGCGCTTATTTGTAAGAGATTGCGAAGCAGGAAATAGGCTTCACTGATCAGCTGCATATCGATGTATTCAATGCCGTTATGAATCATCTTGACGTAATGTCCCGCGCCGTTTTCGCCAATGTAAGCCGAGCAGGGTATGCCGCCTGTTACTGGGTGTCCCGGCGTCGCGGTTTCGAGCGGTTTGCCGGTGGCGGCATCGACCTTGGCGGCGATGGCGGTCCAAATGGGCTCCAAAAGTTTCCATGCCTGGGCATCGCCGCCGGGCATGAGTGACGGCCCGAAACGAGCGCCGATCTCGCCGCCGGAGACTCCGGAACCGAAAAACCTGCATCGGTCGGAATATTCCTTTTCACGCCGGATCGTATCGGTCCATTGACTGTTGCCACAATCAACCACGATATCCTCTTTTGCCAGGCCGGCCTCGATCAGCTGGGTCGTGACTATGTCCACGGCGGGTCCAGCCTTCACCAATATAACGATCTTGCGCGGGGTCTTCACTGCGGCTAGGAAATCCGCGAGAGTCTCGCATCCGATAAGCCCTCCGGGCGTATCAGGATTGGCGTCGACAAACTCATGGGTCACCTTGGTTGTGCGATTGAATACCGCCACCTTAAATCCGTGATCAGCCATATTGAGCGCCAGATTTTGGCCCATCACCGCCAAACCAATAAGCCCGACATCCGAGTTATTTTGTTCCGCCATATGCTTTTCCTTCCGGTTCAACTAAAGCGATTGATACATTACAGAAACTTTCTGACATCGTAACGAAAAATTAGCGACTCCGTAAGCTAAGTAGCTTGGAGGAGCGGATACTGCGGCGCGAACAATCGCTTCGGCAACAAGTTACGTTCATGCTATATACAATTCACCCATGCTAACCATTCGCCGCGCAACCGGAAATGGCCTTGAGACGGTCAATCAAAATGACGTGGCGGAACTTTTACAAGGCGGCACAAATCTCTGGTTTCATTTCGATGCGCCGACAGAAGCGGAGCTGCGCTTTCTCCAAGATGACTTGAAGATCCATCACCTGACTCTTGAAGATGTCGTCAATCAGAACCAACGGCCAAAAATAGAATCATTTGAGGATTATGTTTACCTGGCGATTCATCCGTTGAGGCACACCAAGAAGTGGCAGATCGAGCCTCTCGAGCTCGATCTTTTGCTCGGCCGCCACTGGATCGCCTCGGTCCATTACGGCCCTCTGCCGGGCATCATCGAGAATGGCCATATCCATGAGAGACTGGCCAATGCCCTCGGCAGGGGCCCTGACTTCCTTCTCTATACTCTCGTCGATCTGGTCGTCGACAGTTACTTCCCGATCCTGGATGAAATTGAAGACGAAATCGATTCTCTTGAGGAGCGGCTGCTGGCGCAGCCGAAGTCAGCAGATATGAATCGGCTTTTGGCATTCAAGCGTTCATTGGTTCATGTCCGTCGCGCCGTCGGGCCGCAGCGGGAAGTTTTCAACCAGCTAACGCGCCACGAATTTCCCTTCATCCGCGCGGAAAATCTGGTTTATTTCCGGGACGTTTATGATCATTTGCTGCGCATCACCGAAGAACTCGACAGTCTCAGAGATATTCTTTCCAGCGCGCTAGAAATCCATCTCGCGTCCGCGTCGAACCAGCTCAATGTGACGATGAAAAGACTCACCGCCTGGGGTACGATATTCGTCGTGATCACCGCCATCGCGGGCATCTATGGCATGAATTTCAAATTCATGCCCGAACTCGAGTGGCGCTATGGTTATCTGGCGGCGATCTCCGGTATGATTTTGATCTCGCTGGGTTTGTACTTTTATTTCAAGAAAAAGGATTATTTTTAACACTTTTTGGCGCCCGGAGAAAAGTAGGTCCGATGTGCCACGCAGTGTTCTCCGCAGCGATGGCAAAGGCATGATATCAATATTACGAAGGGCGTGAACCAGGGTCGCTCACTCATGTGCGGCCCTGGATCTAGCATACTACGTCGGTATTCGTCATTATGCTTTTCACAAAAGGCGCAGCGGCTGGGGTCACGCTTCTTGCCGCTGGTCATCCAGGAAGGAGCGGCTCGTGAAATTACTCAAGAAAATGCCCCCTGTCGGATCAGTAATGACATCGTTTCCACACTTCGTCGATAGCGACGACCGGCTGGGGAAGCTGGAGAAGATGATGGACGACCATGGCATAAGGCACTTACCGGTCCAGGAGAACGGCAAACTCGTAGGCATCGTGTCGGAGCGCGATTTACATCACCGCCTGCCGAGGGACGCGCCGCCGGAAACTAAGTCACGATTGCGTGCCCGCGATGTCATGATCGCTAATCCGTATGTCGTCAATTTCAATACGCGATTGAGCGAAGTGGTTGGGCAAATGGCTCTGCGGCATATCGGTTCGGCAATCGTCACCCGAAGGGGGAAATTGGCGGGTATTTTATCGGTAACGGATGTCTGCCGCATCTTCGCCGAATACCTAGATCAGCAATTTGGCGTTGTTGGCGGCAGCGATGCGGCCTAACCATCCGAGCATCGAGTGCGAGTAGATTTTGAATCCTTGATGGCTCGGCGACCTGTTTCGCCTGCGGAGCTAAATCGAGCGCTCCTCAGAACCTCTGACGCAACGCTTGGGTCGCTTACGGGTTGGTCGCGTGGTAGACGAAATCGGGGAACAGCCGAAGAGTAAAAATGACCATGAAGGCCAGCGGCATCAGAACGATGGCGTAGTCGAGCGCCTTCTTGTTCTGCAAAGGGCGATGCGGGTAAGTCGCAGGTACTCGATCCCCGCGCCGGCGTTTTCTGGGACTAACGCGGCCTCTTTACACCAGCCGAAAGGCTAAAAACCGTGCCCTGCGCCGCGGCGCTGGTTCATTGATCCCGCCAGCTACTAGCGCAAGTCCTACGCGCTACCCGCGCCGGTCGACATCCAGTTGCCAGCTTTGAGGATCGGTTCCAACAATTTGCGCTCAGCCGGACCCGGTAAGACCGCCTCGAGATGATTCTTGTACTCGGCCTCGGACAATGGATTGCCTTCGATGCTGAACATCTTGTCGGCGTAGTCGCCGATCTGCCGGTTAAACTTTATATCCGGTATGCGTAGTTTGGGGTTGCCCTCGGGGATGAGCCGGTTTAGCCCTTCGATGATTTGGCAATTTTCTTTGTAGTAAAGATTGCGCGCTTCCTCGTTCAACCGGTTAAGATCTTTCGGCGGTTCCTTGGCGCTGGCTTCGTCGAAACGACCCTTGAAGCCCCAGCGATAGAAGCGCGCGGCGGCGGTGGAATGATCCTTGCCAAACAGATCGTAACCGGTGGACAGCCACTTATTCAGATATTTTTGCAAGGTCGAAATAGGAATCTTGCCGGCTTTGACGATCCTCGTTAGACCCATCTGACCGGTGAATAGGTGAAAGGCTTCTTCTTTCAACATCGGTCCCATGCTGCGCGACAACGGCGCAAAGCTTGAGGGATGGAGCATGCTGAGCTGATACTTGCCGTCGCGGTCGATGAAGCAGGTGTAGGTGACGAAATCGATAAAGTCGTCGACGTTCTTGTTAAATGCGCCAAGTAAACGGGTGTTATTATAAGCGCGCCGTTCGAGCAGCTTGCGCGCTTCTAATTTTCCCGAATCGCCGAAGTTGGAAATCAGCACATGGCACATCTGCCAGCCATGACGCTGTTCTTCGCGCATGACGCGAATCAGGCATTGGCGATCATAATCGCTGGGTGCGCTGTCGATCAGTTTGCGCTGCTGTTCCGAAGAGCCGAATTCGGTGTCGCCCTGATAAAAGATCAAGTGCAACAACGAGTCGCGCATGTCCTGGGTCGGAATATCGAGAACCTTTTCGAATTTCTTCCGGCCCTTGAATTCGCCGAACTCGATGGTCGGGCTGGTGCCCTCATCGTAAATCGCATCGAACTTGTAATCCTTGACCAGCTCGGGATCGAAGCCTATATCCTTTTGCCATTTGTAAAATAGATCTTTCCAGTCGTCGAAGTTGGTGATGCGCTCAGCCATAGTTCCTCCCTGATGAGTCGTCGATCTTGTCGCGTCATATATCCTTGCAATGCGATTGGCCGAACTCATCGCAAGGGCAATGCCAGGTGTTAACGGACGGAATTGAGCGCAGCAACAGAAGTTTTTCGGACGATCGTTCGGAAATTTTCTTATCGATTGGAATCGTTCTCGAAATACTTCTCACAATTAAGAAGAGTGGTTTGACCGCAGCGGGTAAGACGCAATGGCCCCGTGGCGCATTGCCCTTGGGTCTAGAAAATTGGCTGGCGATGCCTTGCGCCGGGTGCTGCCGGAGGCAAGGTTAAAACCGCGGAGGTTGCGTTAGTGGTGAATTATAAGTCGTAGATCGGCGTGTGGATCGCGACATGCTCGCCTTGGGCGATGGCGCTGACGATGTCGGCGCGGCTTACGATGCCGACGATTGCGCCGTCGGTCATTACCGGCAAGCGTTTGATTGCGTGGGTGGTCATCAAGCGGGCGATTTCCTCTACAGGTGTCTCTTCGTCGACACTGATGACCGTCTTGCTCATGATCGCTTTGACGTCCTTACCTCTCTTGGCGATTATGTCGGCTTCCGAGACCACACCGAGGATCTTGCCGTTCTTGGCCGCCACCGGCGCGCCGCTAATCTGATTCTTGATCAGCGTCATGGCCAGGTTCTTCACACTCATAGTAGGAGCGACGGTGATAATGTCACGGGTCATGATATCTTTGGCGTTCATGATTTTGCTCCTGGTTAAAGTCCCTTGATCACTAACAGTTTAGCCAAGTCGGCGACGCGGCAGCTGTAACCCCATTCGTTATCGTACCAACTTAAGACTTTGGCCATCTTGCCTTCAAGCACGACGGTGGAAAGTCCGTCGACGATCGACGACGCCGAGTTGCCGCGAAAGTCGCTCGATACCAGCGGCTCATCGCAAAAGGCCAGGATTCCGTTCATCTTGCCGTCGGCGCTTTGTTTGAGTGCATCATTGATCGCTTCGGTCGATGCGGTCTTTTTCAGATCGACCACCAAGTCGACGACGGACACCGTCGCGGTCGGCACGCGCAGGGAAATACCGTGCATTTTCCCTTTCAACTCAGGCATGACTAAGCCGATAGCTTTGGCGGCACCGGTGCTGGTGGGGACGATGTTTATCGCCGCTGCCCGGGCGCGGCGCAAATCCTTGTGCATCAAGTCGAGAATTCTCTGATCATTGGTATACGAATGGGTAGTGGTCATCAAGCCGCGCTCGATGCCGAAGTTGTCGTGCAGCACTTTCGCCACCGGCGCGAGGCAATTGGTCGTGCACGACGCGTTCGACACAATATGATGCTTGCGCGGATTGTAATCGCCATCGTTGACGCCCAACACTACGGTGATGTCTTCGTTAGTGGCCGGGGCGGTAATGATGGCCTTTTTGGCGCCGGCGTCGATATGGGCGCGCAGTTGCGCGCCGTGGGTAAATACCCCAGTGGCTTCGATGACGATATCGACGCCCAACTGCTTCCAGGGTAAGCGGGCGGGATCTTTTTGGTTGAGGACGGTGATGGTTTGGCCGTCGACGTGCATCGCGTCGTCGGTGGTTTCGATCTTGCCCGAATAGATTCCATAGGTCGAGTCGTAACGGAACAGATGAGCATTGGTTTTTAAGTCCGCCATGTCGTTTATGGCGACCACCGCGAGCTCTGTCTTGCAGCGCTCAAGCAGCGTGCGTAGCACCAAGCGGCCAATTCGGCCAAATCCGTTGATCGCGACTTTCGTCGGGTTGCTTTTCGCCATGCCGTCTCCCGTTAGTTGCACCCGCGTAAATCGGTAGTCAGATATTGATAGCGATCGCGAAATTGTTCCGGCGCGCAATAATGATCAGGCGAGGACGCGGCCTGGGCCAGCTGCCGGAGCTTTTCATCGTCTTTAAAGTCTTCTTTCTCCAGGCGAATCATGTACTCGCGGGCAATCCGGTAGGACGGCGTGTTGACGTCTACCGAGCGAACGCGCGTCTTGCCGGTCTTGGGATCTTGCAAGTTGGCGAAATCGAGGTACTCGAGCTGGCCGTTGACCAGGCAAACCAAAGCGCCGCTCAGCTTGGCCGCCGCTGCACTTGGGTTGAGCAAGAACTCAACGGCGCCATAGCCGAGGGTGCGCACATACTCGCAATCGAAGGCGATGGGCGCCGCCGAGCGCAGCTCATAGCCGATGTTTTTATGCACCACGGCGGCCGACATGCCGCGACTGGCGAAACGATGCTCGACCAGAGTCTTTAAAACATAGGCAAGATCGACCTCGGCAAGCCGCAGGTGGCCATAGCTGTCGTGAGCGATGCGCACGCCTTCGATCCCTTGCAGTTCTTCCGGGGCCATATGTTCCAGCAGTCCTTCAGCGATCACGGCGACGCCGTCGGAGCGATTCCATAAAGCCTGGCGTTTGAGCATGGCGCCTTCGAGTAGGTCGCACACCGTCGACATGCGAATCGGTCCGGGAAACTCTTCCGGAATGAGTGTTACGGTGGCGCCGGTGGACTTGCCGATGCCCAAGGCGAGATGACCGGCGGAACGGCCCATGACTACGACGAAGTACCAGCGGCCGGTGGTGCGCGAGTCTTCCATCAGATTTTGCACCAGATCGCTGCCCAATTGCCGAGCGGTCTCGAAACCGAAAGTTGGCGTCTGGCCCGGCAGCGGCAAATCATTATCTATTGTCTTCGGCACATGACAGACGCGGATGCTCCCCTTGGCTGCCTTAGCCACTTCGCTGGCGGCGTACATGGTGTCGTCGCCGCCAATGGTGGCGAGATGGCCGATGCCAAGTTTGTCGAGGGATGCGACAACGCGTTTGAGATCCTCTGGCTTCTTTGTCGGATTGGCGCGCGAGGTATTCAAGATCGAGCCGCCGTGAAAATGGACGCGCGACACGTCGTCGTGATCGAGCTCCCTTGCATGATTGGCGTCGCCGCGCATCAACCATTGAAAACCATCGTAGATGCCGATGACTTTGCGGGCCCGAGTCCGAGCTTCGAGCGTGACCGCGCCGATCACGCCATTGATGCCCGGCGCAGGGCCGCCGCCAACAAGAATGCCGAGGTTATCTTTCAGATAGATTGGGTGGTCCGCCATGACGAGTGATTCTTTGCGATTATTATGCCGGATATTTTTCCCAATGCCACAGGGCGAAGTGAATCTATCAAGCATGAGTTTTCTCACACTTGCGAAACGGCCGGTGCTTCGGTTCCTAGTACTGCAAAGAGTATCATCGTAATCTACGAAAAGTTCCCAGTTAATTTTTGTTGGCACACTCATGGCGGCTGTGAATGGGGCGATGGGGAAACCTCCTCGTCAGCATTTAGGAAAGAGGGAA
>Ga0190275_10004254_pt1 | contig 10299 bp, 7 predicted proteins | sample Popmic550T_FD_133745 | JGI IMG/M metagenome (GOLD analysis project Ga0190275, IMG submission 133745) | Populus adjacent soil microbial communities from riparian zone of Yellowstone River, Montana, USA - 550 T | ecosystem: Environmental > Terrestrial > Soil > Riparian zone > Trees stand | place...
ACCCCCCGGATATTGGGGAGGGGGAGGTCGTTGCCCCGGGAGCCCACCCGCGTTACCATCGCGGCAGCAGTGACGACGACTCCCAAAAGCCGTTCCTTGGGAGCGAGTTGTTCGGCCGCGGAGGAGCGCCGGGGGATGATTCTCGAAGTCGCCGTTCTCGACGTCCGACCCGGCGCGCACGCGGCGTTTGAGGCCGCCTTCGACGAGGCGCGGCCGCTGATCGCCTCGACCCCCGGCTACCTGGGGCTCGAACTCCAGAGGTGTGTCGAGACGCCGTCCCGGTACGTCCTCCTGGTCCGGTGGCGGCGGCTCGAGGACCACACCGAGGGGTTTCGCGGCTCGCCGCAGTACCAGCACTGGAAGCGGTTGCTGCACCACTTCTACGACCCGTTCCCGACCGTCGAGCACTACCGACTGGTCGAGGCGGTCAACGACGCCACCCGAGTCGCGGCGGACCGCGGCCCCGTCAGCGATTCGTGACGTGTCGTCTCCGGTCGTCGCGGCGGAGGAGGGGTGAAGGGGTGAAGTGAGAAAGCCCACCCGTGGGAACGGGTGGGCTTCGTGCCGCGCTCGATCGGCGGTCGCGGGTCAGCGGTAGCCGCCGCCGACGCCGCCGAACCCACCGCCGAAGCTGCCGACGCCGAGCCCGCCGCCGCCGCCGCCGGCCGCGGACTGGACGCGCAGGTTGTACACGGCGTCGATGTCGGTGTAGCGCATCCCCTCGGCCCGGCTGCCGCCGATGACGATGCGGTCGGGGGGCACCCCCGCCGCGGCCAGGGTGGTGGCCAGGACGGCGCGGCGGCGGGCGTCGAGGTCGGCGCTGCCGCTCGGTTCCACGCGCACCGGCGCCGGCAGCGTGCCGAGCCGGCGGACGATGCCGTCGAGGTGCCGCTGCCCGCTCGGGGTCAGCTCGGCGGCGCCCAGGAACCACTCCTCCTCGAACACCACGAAGTACTCGGCCAGGGCGTTCAGCCGCATCTGGTCGGTGAACGACCGCAGGTTCGACCCGACCGGCGGCACCCCGAGCGCCGGCACCCGGACGCACCAGTTCGCGTGCCCGCCGCGGCCGTGGCCGCAGGTGCCGGCATCGCACGAGCCCACCGCCGGGGCCGCGACCACGACCGTCGGCGCGGCGTGCGTCGGCGGCACGGTCGGCGTCAGCGCGTAGGTCGGCGTCGGTGCGGTCGGCGTCGGCGCGAAGGTCGGAGCCGGCGCCGCCTGCGGCAGCGCGACCGGCGCGTCGGACGGCGGCTGCGCCGAAACCCGCGTCGGCAGCGGCGCCGAGCGGACCGGCTCGGCCACGACCACCGCGGTCGGCGCCGGCCGCGGCGCGGGCGGAATCACGATCGGGACCGGCAGCGCGGGGAGCGGAGCGGGCGGGGCGACGGCGACCGGCGCGGGCGGCGTCGTCCGCTGCGGCATCGGCGCCGGCACCTCGGCCCGCGTCGGGGCGATGGCGACCGGTACGGGGGGCGCCGCTCGCGGCGGCGTCGGCGCCGGCACCTCGGCCCGCGCCGGGGTGGTGGCGAAGTCGCGCGGCGCGGTGGTCGGGGCGGTCGGCGCCGCGGCCTGCGACACGACCGGCGTCGGCCGCACCGCCGGCGGCACGGCCGGGACCGGCGGCCGCTCGGCCACCACCGGCGCCGGCGCCGGCCGCGGCGGGACCACCGGCGCAGCCGGCATCGGCGCCCGCTCGGCCACGACCGGCGCCTGCCGTGGCGGGACCACCGGGGCGGCCGGCATCGGCAGCGGCGGCGCGACCACGACCGGCATCGGCATCGGCCGCGGCGGGGCCACCGGCGCGGCCGGCATCGGCGGCGCGACCACGATCGGCGTCGGCGGAAGGACCGGCATCGGCCGCGGCGGCGCCACCGGCGCGGTCACGGTCGAGATCGGCGCGGGGAGCGGCGTCGGCGCCGGCCGCGGCGCGACGACCGGCGGCGTCACGGCCGCGACCGGCGCCGGCGGCGTCACGGCCCGCGGCGGCGGGGCGATCTGCACCACCGGCTGCGGCGGAACGGGCGTCGCGGCCACGGCCGGGAGCGGGCGCGGCGCGGCGGGCGGCGGCGTCGGCAAGGTCACGACCCCCGCCCCGCCGACCGGCACGTACTGCACGCTCGGCAGCGAACCGTCGCCGCGGTCCACGAGCACGGCGCGCATCTTCGGGCCGGCGGTCGGCGCCGGCGGCGCGGGCGGCGCCGGCGGCGCGGGCGGCGTCGGCACGGCCGGGCTGCCCTCGCGCGGGACGTAGCGGACCGTCGGCCCCGAGCCGTCGCCGGCGTCCACGAGCACGGCCTTCATCGCGCCGCCGCTCGGCGCTGGGGCCGGAGCTGGGGCGACCTTCGCCGGCGCCTCATCCCGCGGGACGTACCGGACGACCGGCGCGCCGCCGTCGCCGGGGTCGACGAACACGGCCCGCATCTTGGTCTGGGCGGTCACCCCGAGCGGGACCGCGGCCGCGCCGAACAGGCCGGCCAGCACCCACCGCCAGCGGTTCCGCCGCGCCCGTTCGGTCATCGCCTGGTCCTCCCGATAGGTCCGTGCCGCACCACGATCCGGTATCGGCCGCACGACCCGCAAACTTCACCCGACCGGCACGTTCACCCGCCGCCTGACGGCGGGCGGCTCGCCGGGCTTACTGGTGGCTCCCCATCCCGCGCAGTCTGCGGCCCCGCGGCGCGGGGTGGGAAAAACTTCACCGGTTCGGCTCCGATTCGCCGCAAGAGTGCTTGACACGCGCATCACAGCCGCTATTCCCGACGCACTCGTTGACCAGATGGCGGCTGCGCGGGACGTGGGGGAACGCCCGCCGGCCGCGGCCGGAAGCCGGTGGGGAACGGCCGACGCGGGACACCGCCGCCGGCCGGACCGGGGTCGACGCCAGGGGGAGTTCAGGATGACGCCCACGAGTTGCCCAGCCGGCGTTCCGCGCGGACCCGCCGGCCTCGTCCGGGCCGGCGGGTTCGCGGCCCTGGTCGTGTTCGGCGCGGCCGTCCTCGACGTCGGCAGTCCGGCCGGTCTGGCGCAGCCGCCGGCCCCCGAGCCACTGCGGCTCGGCATCCCCGGCCCGGGCGGCATCACGCCCGCCGTCCTCCAGCAACCCGCCCAGCCGCAACCGCTCCCGGTGCCGGTGCCGGCCCCGCAGCCGGGCGGACCGGGGAAGGGAATCGTCGTGCCGCCGGGGTACGGCGGGCCGCTGAGCAACCCGCTGATGTCCGCCGCCCCGCCCGGCCTCGGCGGCTCGCCGAAGCTCACGCCTGCGGCGCAGGACAAGCTGAACAAGTACGTCGCCAAGCTCATCGACCCCGAGACCACCCTCGACCTCGCCGCCGGGCAGACGCGCGTCCTCGTCCTCAAGGGGACGCCGAGCCGCATCCAGGCTGGCGACGACTCCATCGTCTCCGTCAACGTGCTGTCCCCGAAGGAGCTCATCATCCAGGGGCGGGGCGTCGGCGCCACGGTGCTGAACATCTGGTTCACCGACCCGAACGACCCGGCGAAGACGGAGTCGCTGTCGTACCTGGTGCGCGTGTTCCCCGACCCCGAGGCGAAGGAGCGGCTCGACCGCGCGTACCTGGCGCTCGAGGCCGACCTGAACCGCTTCTTCCCCGACAGCCGCGTCAAGCTCCGCGTCCTCGGCGACAAGCTGGTCGTCAGCGGCCGCGTCCGCGACTTCGTGCAGGGCGGGCAGGTGCTGCAGGTCGTCCGCTCGAACATGCAGGGCACCGGCGGCACCGCGGGCGGCGTCACCCCCGCGGGCGGAACGGCCGGGCAGATCCCGGTTCTGCCGCCGCCGGGCGGCCCGACCGACCCGACCGGCGCCACCCAGGCGCCGAGCCTGGACCTGTTCCGCAACGCCGGCGGGCCGAACGTCATCAACCTCCTGGAGGTCGCCGGCGAGCAGCAGGTGATGCTCCGCGTGGTCGTCGCCGAGGTGAACCGCTCCGCCGCCCGCACCGTCGGGCTGAACTTCGCCGTCACGAACAACCAGGGGCTGACGGTGTTCGCCAACCGCACCGGCCCGGTGGCCGGCGTCCTCCCCGGGATCAACGGGCTCAACGGCGGGTTCGGGCTCGGCGGGTTCGGCGGCGGGTTCGGCGGGCAGGCCGGCAACGGCGGGCTGGCGTTCGCCAACATCCCGTTCGTGACCGACGCCGGCCGGCTGCCGTTCGCCCTCAGCGCGCTGAAGAACCTCTCGTACGCCAAGTCGCTGGCCGAGCCGAACCTCGTGGCGATGAACGGCCAGACGGCGAACTTCCTGGCCGGCGGCCAGTTCCCGGTGCCGATCGTCGGCGGGTTCGGCGGCATCGCCGGCGGCGTCCAGGGCGTGCAGTACGTCCCGTACGGCGTGCAGCTGAGCTTCACCCCGTTCCTGACCGACCGCGACCGCGTCCGGCTGGTGCTGAACGCCTCGGTGAGCAGCCGCGACCTGAGCTCCAGCACGAACATCGCCGGCGGGAACGTGTCCGGGCTGAGCACCCGACAGGTGAACACGACGGTGGAGCTGCGGCAGGGCGAGACGCTGGCCGTGGCCGGGCTGATCCAGACGAACACCGGGGCCGACCGCACGTCGATCCCGTTCCTCGGCGACCTGCCGGGCTTCGGGCCGCTGACCGGCGTGCACCGCCACCAGGCCGGCGAGCAGGAGCTGGTGATCTTCCTGACGCCGGAGCTGGTGCGGCCGCTCGACGCCGACCAGCACGTGACGCTGCCGGGGCACGAGATCCTCGACCCGACGGACGTGGAGTTCTACCTGTTCGGCCGGCTCGAGGGCCACTGCCGCGACTTCCGCAGCCCGATCCGCACGGACTGCAGCCGGATCAAGCAGTACTACCGGGCCGAGGGCATGAACCTCGCCGGGCCGACGGGGTACACGCCGCTGCCCTAGAGCGGCACCGGGTTTGAGCCCCGGAGGGGCGTCGGCGTGTAGCCCGGGGTGCAACCCCGGGCGGCGTCGGCGTGAAGCGTGGGAGCAACGCAGAGCAGACACTGCCCAGGCCGCCCGGGGTTGCACCCCGGGCTACACGCCGACGCCCCTCCGGGGCTCAAGCCCCGAGCCGAGGTGCCGCCCATGCGACTGACCGCACTGCTAATCGCGGCCCTGAGCGTGTCCGCGTCCGGGTGCCTGACGGCCGGGGCGGGCGGGGTGCCGGCGTGGCTCGCCGCCAAGACCGACTTCGGCCCCGCCGGCCCGACCGGCTCCGCCCCGGCGACGCCGGCGGCGCCGACGGACCTGGCCGCGAACGAGGCGGCGGCGCTGGCGCTGTCCATGGCCGAGGGGCTGGAGAAGGACGGCAAGGACTCCGACGCCGCCGCGTGCTACGAGCGCGCCCGCCAGCTCGACCCGGCGACCGGCGACCGCGCCGCGCACCGCCTCGCCATCCTGTACGACCGGAACGACGAGCAGGCCAAGGCGATGGCCGAGTTCACGTCGCTGCTGAAGAAGCGGCCGCGCGACGCGGCGCTCTTGTGCGACGTCGGCTACAGCCACTACAACCGCGGCCGCTGGGCCGAGGCGGAGGTTCTGCTGCGGAAGGCGGTGGCGGCGGACCGGACGAGCAAGCGGGCGTGGAACAACCTCGGGCTGGCGCTGGCGATGCAGGGGAAGGAGCGCGAGGCGGTGACGGCGTTCGAGAAGGCGGTGACGCCGGCCGAGGCGCAGGCGAACCTCGGGTTCTGCCTGGCGGTGCAGGGGAAGCGCGACGAGGCGAAGGCGGCGTACCGGCGGGCGCTGGCGATCGAGCCGGCGCTGCACACGGCCCAGGCGGCGCTGGCCCGGCTGGACGCGCCGCCGACGGCGCCGGGCGTCGGACTGACGCTGCCGGCCGCGCCGCCGGGAGAGTAGTTGGTGTGGGGCCGGTTTCCAACCGGCCGTGTTCGGCGAGGCCGGTTGGAAACCGGCCCCACTCACCACGCCCCGAACGCGCCGCTCCAGCCGATCGCGTACCCGACCGTCCGCAGGACCAGGGCGATCACGCCGAGCACCAGGCCGGCGATCGACAGCGCCCGGCCGTCGCGGCCGCGGAGGCCGAGCAGGCCGGTCACCACCGCGCCGCCGCTGACGACGTACGACAGCGGGCCGCTGAGGCAGCACGTCACGAACCCGATCAGGCCGAGGATCAGCGACAGGACGCCGAACAGCGGGGAGCCGTCGCCGCGCGTCGGCCGCGGCGGCAGGTCGTCCGGCTCGCGGCCGCCGGGGTCCATCACCGGCACGAACGGCATCCCGCACGCCCCGCACGCCACCGGGCGGTTGAGCAACTCCCGCCCGACCGTCAGGTCGGCGTCGCAGCGCGGGCAGGTGACGGGGAGTTGCGGCATGGGGGCGCTCAGCGGTCGTCGTTGAACAGCTCACTGATCGACTGGTCCTCGTGGATGCGGCGGATGGCGTTCGCCAAGAGCGCCGCCACCGAGATCACCTTGATGTTCGGCAGCTGCTTCTCGCCCGGCAGCGGGATGCTGTCGGTGACGGCGATCTGCTCGATCCCCGCGTCGCGCAGCCGGCCCACCGCCTTGTCCACGAACAGGCCGTGCGTCGCGCAAGCGTACACCTTCTTGCACCCGTGCTTCCGCGCGATCTCGATCGCCTTCACCATGCTGGAGCCGGTCGAGATCATGTCGTCGAACAGCACGACCGTCTTCCCCTCCACGTCGCCGATGAGGTGCGCCGCGGTCGTCTCGGTGGCGCTCGACCGGCGCTTGTCCACGACCGCGATCTGACCGCCGAGCCGGCCCTGGTACTTCAGCGCCTTCTTCACGTTCCCCTCGTCGGTGCTGAGCACCACCAGCTCGGCCGCCGGGATGCCCAGCGACCGGACGTGCGCCGTGATCTCGTTCGACGCGTATAGGTGGTCCACCGGGATGTTGAAGAAGCCCTGAATCTGCGCGGCGTGGAGGTCGAGGCAGAGGACGCGGTTGGCCCCGGCGGTGGTGAGCAGGTCGGCGACGAGCTTGGCCGTGATGGGGACGCGGCCGGTGTCCTTGCGGTCCTGGCGGGCGTAGCCGTAGTACGGGATGACGGCCGTGATCCGGGCCGGGCTGGCGCGCTTGAACGCGTCCAGCATGGTCAGCAGTTCCATCAGGTGCTGGTTGACCGGCGGGCACGTCGGCTGCACGAGGAAGACGTCGCGGCCGCGCACGTCCTCGTCGATGCGGACCATCGTCTCGCCGTCGGGGAAGCTACCGAGATTGATGTTGCCGAGCGGCACCCCGAGGTGCTTGGCGATCCCCTCGGCGAGCGGCTTGTTGGCGCGCCCGCTGAAGATCTTGAGCTTGTGGCTGCCGCCGTTTCCGGTCACCGCGTACCCCCGCCCCGGAGCGCCAGACGTGTCAGTCGGTCCCGGCATTATGCGGGGTGAACCGGATGTGAGCAACCGCCGAATGGCTCGGGGCTTCGCCGCTCGCGGCGTTGCAGCGCCGCAAGCGGCGGTTACGGTTCCCGCAACGCCGCCACGAGCGCGTCGGCGAACGCGGCCGCGTGCTCGGGGCCGGCCGCGGTCACCACCCGGCCGTCGGTCCGCACCGGGGCCGAATCGAGCGTGAACTGCGACGACGGGTACGACACGCCCCACTTCCCCGCGTCCCGCACAGAGTACTGGCTGCGCGCGACCGTTTTCCCGTCCAGCACGCCGTGCTTCGCCAGCACCAGCTGCCCGGTGCAGATGCCGCCGATCACCACGTTCCGCTCCCGCGCCCGGCGGAGCACTTCGCCCGTCGTCTGCGCCGTCGGCGGCCCCTTGCCGAACGACTTCTCCCCGAAGCCCGGCCCCTTCCCCGGCGGGCCGACGAACTCGCCCACGTCCTCGCCGACGAACACCAGCGCCCGCACCGGCGTCAGGTCGAAGTCCGGGTAGAAGGTGAAATCGGCTCGAACGGGCGAGCCGTAGTTGCCGTCCTTCTTCGGGTACGAGAACCCCGGCTCGAACGCCCCCTGCGCGAACGGCGGCAGCGGCCCCACCGCCACCTTCACCCCCACCCCGTGCGACTCCAGCCGCTCCCGCACCGGGCCGTAGTCCGGCGGGTACAGCCCCTTCACCGGCAGCACGAACAACACCTGCGGCGGCCCATTCCGCCACGGGTTCGCCGCCGGCGGCTCGGTCACCTTCGTCGCCGCGACCGTCGCCGCGACCGTCTTCGCGGTCGGCGCGGCCGCGGCGACGCGCGGCGGGTCGGCGGCGGGCGTCGTGGCAGCGGTCTGCGTCACCGGCTTCTTCAGCGCCCCGCGCACGACCAGCCCACCGATCAGCACCGCGACCAGCACGCCGCCGAGCGCCGCCCACCGGGCCGGCGTCCAGGTGGCGGCCGCGCCCTTCTTCCGCTTCTTGTCGCGCCGCGGCCGGGCGGTCACGATCACCTCCGTCGGCGGCGGCTCGGGCACGAACGCCGGCACGACCGCCGGCGCCGGGGTGACGGCCGGCGGCGCGGGGGCGAACGCCGCCTCGACCACCGGCTGCGCGCCTGCGCCCTCGCCGCGGGCGTACGGCGCCAGCGCGGCCGCGACCTCGGCCGGCGTGGCGAACCGCGCCGCCGGGTCCTTGGCCGTCATCTTCGCCAGCACCAGTTCCAGGCCGCCGGGCACGTCGAGCCGGGTCGCGGCCAGCGGCGGCTGCGCCTCCGTGGCGTGCGCCAGAATCTTGTCGAACGCCGACCCCGCCGCCTCGAACGGCGCCCGGCCGGTCAGCAGGAAGTAGAGGGTGCAGCCGAGCGAGTACACGTCGGCGCGGATGTCCACGGCGGCGCACCGGGCCTGTTCCGGCGACAGGTAGTCGGGCGTCCCCATGATCGTGTTCATGCCGGTGACCGCGGTCGGCGGGTGCGCCATCGACTCGCTCGACCCGGGGGCGGGGGACTCGACGGCGTCGCGGGCGAACCGGGCGAGGCCGAAGTCGAGCACCTTGACGTGCCCCTTGCGGGTGACGATCAGGTTCTGCGGCTTGATGTCGCGGTGGACCATCCCCGCCTGGTGGGCGTGCTGGAGCCCCTGCGCCGCCTGCCGGATGAACTGGGCGGCCTGCGCGATCGGCAGCGGCCCCTTCTTCGCCACCAGCTTGTCCAGGCTGACCCCTTCGACGTACTCCATGACGAGGAAGTGGAGCCCGCCCGCCTCGCCGGCGTCGTAGGCGGTGACGATGTTGGGGTGGTTCAGCTTCGCGGCGGCCCTCACCTCCAGGCGGAAGCGGGCGACGGCGCTCGGCTTCTCGGTCAGGTGCGGGGCCATCACCTTGAGCGCGACGACGCGGCCCATGACCTTGTGCTCGGCCCGGAAGACGACGCCCATGCCGCCCTCGCCGAGCTGGTCGAGGAGCCGGTACTGCGGGTGGTCGGCGAGGACGGAGCGGGCGTCGCGGAAAGCGAGGATCGATGGCGTGCTGCCGGGCGGCGTGGCGTTGGTGCGGTCGCCGGCGCCCGGATCGGCGGGCGTGCCGAGGTCGCGGAGGAGGCCGACGAGGCTGTCGTCGCGCACGTCGCGCAGGGCGGCGCAGCAGCCGGCGCAGGCGGCGACGTGGTCGGCGACGGCGGCGAGGTCGTCGGGCGGCAGTTCCCCGCGGCCGAACGCGGCGAGGGTGTCGGCTGGCGGGTGGGTGGCGGCGGTCACGGCGTGGCTCCGCGGGGTGGGCAAGGTTAGGATGGCACACGCCGGGGGGAATCTGTCAGGAATTCTGTACCGGCTACAATACCCGCCCACCCCCGCCGCGGACGCCCTCGATGGCCCTGGCTCCCTGTCCGGCGTGCGGCCTCCCCCGGGCCGCGGCCGACATCGCAACTCCCTGCCCCGCCTGCCGCTGGGCCGACCCCGCCCCGCCGCCCCCACTGCCGGCGCCCGCGCCGCCATCCCCGCCCGCGCCCGAACCGCAGCGCCCGTCGCGCCTCCCCGCCGCCGTCCTCGGCGTCATCTGCGGGGTGCTCGCCACGCTGGCCGTTCAGTCCGCCCTGCCGCGGCCCGAGCCCGACCCCGTGACCGAGCCGGTGCCAGAAGTCGCCGCCGCGCCGGTCTACCCGCGCGTCCCGTCGCTGCCGGTCGCCCCGCCGCCGCGGCTGGTCGAACGGGCCGACCCGGTCGTTCTCCCCGTGCCGGTGCCGGCCCCGGCGAACGGCGGGTTCGCGGTGCTGAAGGTCGATCAGCCGGACGATCTGTACCACTTTCCCAGGCTCGGCCCCGGCAACAAGGTGAAGCTGACCGGGCGGGTGAAGAAGCTGACCGTCGACGGCCTGGACGCCGGCGCCGAGTTGGACGCGAGCGGGCTGGCGACCGACGGCGTGTCGGTGGCCGAGGCGGTCGAGGGCGGCGTGCTGCGGGTG
>Ga0190275_10004255_pt1 | contig 10299 bp, 8 predicted proteins | sample Popmic550T_FD_133745 | JGI IMG/M metagenome (GOLD analysis project Ga0190275, IMG submission 133745) | Populus adjacent soil microbial communities from riparian zone of Yellowstone River, Montana, USA - 550 T | ecosystem: Environmental > Terrestrial > Soil > Riparian zone > Trees stand | place...
TCGCCGCGGGCGCCGACGTCGTGCAGCTCGACGAGCCCTACATGCAGGCGCGTCCCGAGAAGGCCCGCGAGCACGGCGTCGCCGCGCTCGAGCGCGCCCTCGACGGCGTGGACGGCACCACCGCGGTGCACATCTGCTTCGGCTACGCGGCGATCATCCACGAGCGCCCGTCCGGCTACTCGTTCCTGCCCGAGCTCGAGGCGTGCCCGTGCGACCAGATCTCGATCGAGACGGCGCAATCCGGCCTCGACCTCGCGGTGCTCGACACGCTGGGAGGCAAGACGATCATCCTCGGGGTCCTCGACCTCGACAGCCAGGAGGTCGAGACGCCCGAGACCGTTGCGGAGCGCATCCGCCGCGCGCTGCCGCACAAGTCCGCGCGGGAGCTGATCGCCGCGCCCGACTGCGGGATGAAGTACCTGCCGCGCGACGTGGCCTTCGGCAAGCTGCAGTCGCTCGCCGCGGGCGCCGCGCAGGTGTGCGCGGAGCAGGGAGGCTGAGGACGCTCAGGACTGCCGCGCCTGGCGCGCCGCCGCCGCCTCCAGGCGCTCGAGCGGCGACGGCTCGCCCCGCTGCACGCGACGGTGGGCCGCGAGCTGCTCGGAGCCGATCACGACCACCAGCACCGCGAGCACGAGCGCGGCGACGACGATCCCGGGTGCGAACGGGCCCACCACGCCCGCCGCCACGCACGCCACCGCCCCGCCGAGGCGCTTGGCGCTCAGGCTGCCCGCCATCCGCCACCGGAAGAGGGCATGCGCGGCGAGGTAGAGCGCCGGCCCGGCCACGACCGCCGCGACCTCCGCGGCGGGCAGCTCCTCCGTCGGGTGCGCGATCACCAGCTCGTCGCCGACGGCGGCGACGATGATGCCCGCGACCATCACCACGTGGAGGTAGGTGTAGCCGTCGCGGGCGAGGCGGGTGCGGTCGGCCGCGAGCTCGAGCCGCCGCTGCGCGATCCGCGCCACGTAGTTGAAGTACAGCCACCACATCGCCGCGCTCCCCAGGAACGCGATCGCGAACGCCGCGAGCCGCGCCGTGGTCAGCTCGAGCTCGGCCGTGGTCGCGCCGGTGATCACGATCGACTCGCCGAGCGCGATGATGATGAACAGCTGGAAGCGCTCCGCGAAGTGGGAGGTCTCGACGTCCCACACGGCCTCGGCGAGCCGCGGGCGGCCCGGCACGCGGTAGACGACGAGCGGGGCGCCGTAGTCGAGTGCGAGGGCCACCAGCCACAGCGCCGTCCGCGCCGGCCCCTCGGCGAGCGCGCCGGCGATCCACAGGACGCCCGCCGCCGTGAACCAGATGAGGATGTGCAGGGCGCGCTCGCGCTCGATGGTCCCGGCGTCCGCGGCCGCGAAGGTGAGAAACAGGTGGCGGCCGACCTGGATCGCGACGTAGGACCCCGCGAACAGCAGCGCCCGCTCCCCGAACGCCTCGGGGATCGCGATCGCCATCAGCAGGCTCGCGAGCATGATCCCGATCAGCAGCACCCGCACCGCGATCGACTCCGGGTCGAGCTCGTTGGTGACCCACGTCGTGTAGTTCCACGCCCACCACACCACCAGCAGGGCCAGCAGCGCCTGGCCGGCGCCCTCCCAGGTCAGGTGGTCGAGCAACAGGTGCGAGACCTGGGTGATCGCGAACACGAACACCAGGTCGTAGAACAGCTCGAGCGGGGTCGCGTGCTGCTCGGCGCCGGCGACGCGCGCGCGCTGGAAGCGGCTCATCGCCGTGAGCGTAGGCGGGCACGGCCGGGGGCGCGCGCCAGATCACCCGCATCGGGCGATGCACCGGGCGCCGAGAGCGCATAGGGTCGGCACAACCGCACGCCCGGAGGAGACCGTGAGCTCGCCCATTCTCGTCGGCTACGACCCCAAGAGCGCGGACACGGCGCCGGTGGACTTCGCCGCCGCCGCCGCCCGCTTCACCGGCGCACCGCTCGTGGTCGCGGCCGTGTTCCCCGGCGGCTCGGTGCTCGAGCGCCTGTCGGGGGGTGAGCACGGCCACGCCGGCTCGGCGGACGACGACGGCGCGCTCGACGAGCTGCGCTCGCGCCTGAAGGTCGCGGGGGTCGAGGCGACCTTCGACGTCGTCCGGCACACGACGCCCGCGCGCGGGCTCGCCGAGGCGATCGAGCGCGCGCAGCCCGTGCTGCTCGTCCTCGGCTCGACCCACCGCGGGGGCGTCGGCCGGGTGCTCCCCGGCAGCACCGCGGAGCGCGTCGTGCACGGCGCGCCGTGCGGGGTGGTGGTGGTCCCGCACGGCCACGAGCTCCACCAGGACGGCGTCAGCACGGTCGGCGTGGCGTTCGCGCCCACTCCCGAGGGCCGGGAGGCGCTGCGCGCCGCCGCGCTGCTCGCCGGCGCCGCCCAGGCCCGCCTGCGAGCCGTGATGGTGCTCGATCCCAAGCACGCCGAGGAGGAGTCGCCGGGGCTGATGGCCGACCAGCACCGCGACCACGACCCGGCCGAGGACGTCGCCGCCCGCCACAGCATCGACGCCGAGCGCACCCTGCGCGACGCGATCTCAGAGCTTGCGGGCCGCGTCGAGACCGAGCCCGACATCCTCTTCCAGGACCCGGCGGAGGGCATCGTCGCGGCCTCGCGGAGCCTCGACCTGCTGGTCATGGGCTCGCGCGCCTACGGGCCGCTGCGCGCCGTGATGCTGGGCGGGGTCTCACGGCAGGTCACGGCGAAGGCGAGCTGCCCCGTCCTCGTGTTGCCGCGCGGCGCGGAGGACCAGCTCTACGCCCTGCTGTCCGCGGCCGAGGCGCGCGCCGCCGGCTGAGGAGGAGACGATGAGCGCCACCGTCGAGACCCCCGAGCGCGCCACGAGCCGGCCCCGGCAGCCCCACGCGACGGCGGAGGAGCGGGCGGTACACGGCCGCGCCGCGCGCGCGGACACCCCGCGGTCGAGCCACGCCGTCTGGGAGCCGCCCGCGGGCCGCCAGGATCCGGTCGCGATCCTCGCCGATCAGGCGACCCATCGGGTGCCCGAGCTCGTCCCGATCCGCCACGGGCGCATGCTCGCCTCGCCGTTCGCGTTCTACCGCGGCGCGGCGGCGATCATGGCCGCCGATCTGGCGGGCACCCCGCGCTCCGGCCTGCAGGCGCAGCTGTGCGGCGACGCGCACCTGTCGAACTTCGGCGGCTTCGCCTCGCCCGAGCGCGAGCTGGTGTTCGACATCAACGACTTCGACGAGACGTTGGCGGGTCCGTGGGAGTGGGACGTCAAGCGCCTCGCCGCGAGCATGGTGATCGCCTCGCGCGAGCTGGGGATCAAGCACGGCCCGCGCCGCGGCATCGTGGAGGCGACCGTCCGCTCCTACCGCGAGGCGATGCGGGAGTTCGCGGCGATGCCGAACCTCGCGGTGTGGTACTCCCGCCGCACGGCGGCGTCGATCCGCGACCAGTTCGGCGACCGCGTCAACACCCGCCGGCGCCGCCAGTTCGACAAGCGGACCGCCCGCGCGCAGACCAAGGACAGCATGCGCGCGCTCTCGCGTCTGACGCGCGACGTCGACGGCGAGCCGCGCATCGCGGGCGACCCGCCGCTCATCGTCCCGATCGAGGATCTCCTGCCGGGCGCCGCGGGGGACCGGATGCAGGAGGACATCCGGGACCTGCTGCGCGGCTACCGGGCGGGGCTGCGGGCCGACCGCCGGCGCGCGCTCGAGGACTTCCGCTACGTGCACCTCGCCCACAAGGTGGTGGGCGTGGGCAGCGTCGGCACGCGCGCGTGGATCGCGCTCCTGCTCGGGCGCGACAACGGGGATCCCCTGTTCCTGCAGGTCAAGGAGGCGGGCCCGTCGGTGCTCGAGGGCCACACCGGCGCCACGTGGCGCGGCAACCAGGGGCGCCGCGTCGTCGAGGGGCAGTGGCTCATGCAGGCCTCCAGCGACATCTTCCTGGGCTGGCTGCGGACGACCGGGCTCGACGGGCGCGAGCGCGACTTCTACGTCCGCCAGCTGTGGGACTGGAAGGTCTCCGCGGAGGTCGAGACGATGGCGCCCGACACCCTCCAGGTCTACGGCGAGCTGTGCGCGTGGTCGCTGGCGCGGGCGCACGCCTGCTCGGGCGACCGGATCGCGATCGGCGCCTACCTCGGGTCGGGCGACCGCTTCGACAGGGCGCTCGCGGACTTCTCCGAGGCCTACGCCGACCAGAACGAGCGCGACTACGCCGCCCTCGAGGCGGCGGTCCGGGACGGGATTCTCAGCGCGCAGACGGGCCTGTGAGCCCGGCGGCGCGCGTCACCACGTCAGCTCGATCTCGAACTCGGTCTCGTCCTCCGCGATCTCGAACTCGATCTTGAGCCTGACCTCGTCGGGGACCTTGGCGACGAAGCGCAGGCCGCTGCGCTCCATGATGATGTCGTTGCCGGCGGCGAGCTCGTCGGCGATGGCGTGCAGGCGCGCGGCGACCTGCTCGCGGGACAGCACGTCCTTCTCTTGGAGTTCGATGAGGTCCATGGCGCGAGCGTACGGGCGGGGCGCGGCGGCGGTCTCATCCGAGGCGGGTGATGCGGTCCCGGCCGCGCGCGTCCGCTGAGGTCCCGGCGGGCCGGGCGCCGGCCGCGTGGGGGAGCACCCTGCTGCGCGCGGCGCGCGAGGCCGAGACGCTGGACGCGGAGATCTACGCGACGATCGCCGGGACGCCCTCGCCGACGCTCGACGCGGGCATGCGCCGGCTGTCGCGGGCCGCCGACTTCTCGCGCCTATGGGGGGTGACCGCAGGCGTGCTCGCGGTGGGCGGCGGGTCCGCGGGGCGCCGCGCCGCCGGCCACGGCCTGGTCGCGCTCGGCCTCGCGTCGGCGGTCACCAACCAGGGGCTCAAGCGGATCGGCCGCCGGCCGCGGCCCGACCGGATCGAGACCGCCGTGCCGCTCGCCCGCCTCGTCCCGCTGCCGGAGTCGACCTCGTTCCCCTCCGGTCACGCCGCCTCGGCGTTCGCGTTCGCGACCGCCGCCGGGCAGGCGCTGCCGGTGGCCGGCGGGCCGCTGCGCGTGCTCGCCGCCCTCGTCGCCTATTCACGGGTCCACACCGGCGTGCACTACCCGGGCGACGTCGTCGCCGGGGCGCTCGTCGGGTCGACGACCGGCGGCCTCGTGGCGGCGCTCGCCGCGCGCCGCCGCCGTCAGAGGGCCTCGAGGTAGCGGGCGACCTCCCAGTCGGTCACGGCGCGCGCCGCCGCCGCCAGCTCGTGGCGCCGCGTGGCGACGAAGTGCTCCACGAAGTCGTCGCCGAGGTGGCGGCGCGCCACCGCGCTCTCCGCGAGCCGGTCCGTGGCCTCGGCCAGCGACGCGGGCAGCGCCGGGACCGCGCCGGGCGCGAGCGCATAGACATCGCTCTCGGTGCAGGGCGGCGGCTCGATCCCGTGCTCGATGCCGTGCAGGCCGCCCGCCAGCACGGCCGCCGTGACCAGGTAGGGGTTGGCGTCGCCGCCGCCCTGGCGCTGCTCGAGGCGCGTCGCGTCGCCCTCGCAGATCGCCCGCAGGCCCACGGTGCGGTTCTCGATCGCCCACGTGGCCGTCGTCGCCGCCCACGAGTAGGGCTGAAGGCGCTTGTACGAGTTGATGGTCGGGGCGGACAGCGCCGTCAGCTCGGCCATCGTCGTCAGCACGCCGCCGGCGAAGTGGCGCATCACCCGCGACATGCCGTCCGGCTCGCCCGCGGCGTGGAAGGCGTTCGCGCCGTCACGCGACAGGCTCATGTGCACGTGGCACGAGTTGCCCGCCCAGTCCGGGTGCGGCTTGGCCATGAAGGTGGCCGTCAGGCCCTGCGGGGCGACGAGCTCCTTGACCCCCGTCTTGAACAGCACGGCGTGGTCGGCGGCGGACACCGCGGCGTCATGGCGCAGGTTGATCTCGAACTGGCCCGGGGCGGACTCGGGGTTGCAGGGCCCGAGCGGGAGGCCGTAGGCGCGCATGGCGTCGCGGATCGGGCCGACCACCGGCTCGGCGAGGGCGGCGCCGTGGACGCCGTAGGTCGTCGGGTGCCGCGCCGGCAGCTCGAGCTCCGCGGCGCCCTTGCCCCGGAGCGTGTCCCGCGTCTCCCGCAGGAGGTGGAACTCGAGCTCGAGCGCGCACGCCGGCTCGAAGCCGAGGGCGCGCGCCCGCTCCACCACGCCGGCGAGCACGGTGCGCGGGGCGATCGGGACCGGGCGGCCGTCGAGCTGGGCGAAGTCCGCGAGCACCAGCGCGGTGCGGTCGTGCCAAGGGACGATCCGCAGCGTCTCGGTCTCGGGCCGCAGCAGGAGGTCTCCGAAGCCCCCGCGCTCGCTGGGGAAGTAGCCCTCGTGGCCGTCGGGGCGGGGGACGAGCGCCTCCTCGACGACGTCCATCAGCCACACCACCTCGCACATCCGGACGCCGTCGCGGATCGCCCGCTCCAGGTGGTCGAGCGGGATCCGCTTGCCGCGCAGGAGCCCGTTGGTGTCGGCGCCCGCGACGACGACCGTCTCGATGCCGCGCTCGCGCAGGCCCGCGGCGAGCGTGCGATCGCGCGTCTCGGCGTCCATGGCCGCGGGAACGATACGGCGGTTGACGGGCCCGCCCCCGCGGAATAGCCTCGCCGCCAGAGGGAGACCGACCTGTCACAGAGGGAGGATCATGCCGATTCCCACCGAGCTTGTGGGGTCCCTGCCGCGGCCGATGAAGCTCCAGGAGGCCTTCCAGGCCTACGACGACGGGACGATCAGCCACGACGACCTCGTGGCCGAGCAGGACAAGGCCGCAGAGGACTCGATCAAGCGCCTCGAGGAGACGGGTGAGCCGATCGTCACCGACGGCGAGCAGCGCGAGTCGAGCTTCGCGACCTACCCGATCACCGACACGCTGGCGGGCACCGGCCTCGCCGACAACCTCGCCGGCGACGGACAGTTCTTCGCGATCTTCGACGACGGTCACCACCGTCAGCTCCCGCGGCTGACCGGCGGGCCCTTCCACTACAAGACCTACGCGTCGGAGTTCGTCAAGAAGAACAAGAAGATCGCCACGCACGACGTCAAGCAGGCGGTCATCGCCCCGTCGATGCTGATGCTGCTGCACCCGCTCGAGGGCGAGATCCCCGGTTACTCGCGCGAGCAGTTCCTCAGCGACCTGTGCGACGAGGTCGAGAAGGACATCCGCCAGTGCTTCGACGCCGGCGCGGTACGCGTCTCGATCGACTTCACCGAGGGCCGGCTGGCGAACAAGAACGACTCGCGCAACCCGTGGACGGGGCGCGACATGCTGCAGGACTTCATCGACCTCAACAACCGGGTCATCGACCGCTTCACGCCCGAGGAGCGGGTCAACATCGGGATCCACACCTGTCCCGGCGGCGACATGGACTCGGTGCACAGCAAGGACGTCCCCTACGAGAAGCTGTTGAGCAGGATGTTCCAGCTCAACGCGGGCTACTTCCTCATCCAGTGCGCGAGCGAGGACGACAAGGAGAACGTCTACCGGCTGTGCGGCCAGTACAGCCGCGACGATGCCAACGGCGTCGCGCAGGTCTGCTTCATGGGCGTGATCAACCCGCTCACGCCCGAGGTCGAGACCGCCGAGCAGGTCAAGAACGACCTCGTCACCGCGTCGAAGTACATCCCGGTCGAGCGGCTGGGCGCGACCGACGACTGCGGCTTCTCGCCCTTCAGCCGCGACGAGAAGCCCAAGCACGGCTCGCCCGACTTCGCGCGCGACGTCGCGATGCAGAAGATCTCCGCGCGCCTCGAGGGCGCGCGCCTGGCCTCGGACGAGTTGGGCGTCTGAGGGAGCGCCGCGGCCGCCCAGCCCCGCTCGGCTGGGCGGCCGCGAGCCGCAGTGTGGGCTAGGCCGCCGCCCCCTTCTGGGCGAGGCGCGTCGCCTTGTCCAGCGACTCGACCAGCAGGCCGAGGTAGGCCTGCGCGGTCGCCGCGTCGCCCTGCTCGACCGCGTCGCGCAGCCCCGGCAGGAACTGCGCGGCGTAGCCGGTGACGCGGCCGGGGGCGTAGATCTGGTGGCGGAACCACGGCCGCCCCGGCAGCCCCCGCTTCGTGATCAGCGCCCGCTCCTGGCGCATCAGCGATCGGTTGATGCGCGCGGCCGCCCGGGTGTCGAGGTCACCCGCGGCCAGGAGCTGGTCCGCGGCGCCCTCGAGCGCGGTCGCGGCCTCGCCCCAGGCCCGTGCGGCGTCGAGCGCGGGCGTGAGGTCGAGCTGCGCGGCCCCCGGCGTCTCCACCTGCACCTTCTGGAGCTCCTCCACGTAGCCGGCCACCGCCGCCGCGTAGTCCGAGTAGTGGAACGGCAGGATGTCGGCGTTGGCCATCCGCAGCGCGGTCAAGCCCGTGATGCGCGACGAGCCCGCGTGCCCGAGGTAGCCCGGGTCGAGGTGGCGCTCCATGTTGTACAGGTCGTCGTAGGCGGAGTGGTAGGTGCCGTCGCTGGCCTCGTTGGTGAAGCCGGCCTCGAACGCCGGCACGCCAATGTGGTCGAGGAATGCCGTGTAGTCCGAGCCGCTGCCGAGCCGCCCGACCTCGGCGTCCTCGGTGCCGCCCTTCGTCCACGTGTCGTGGACCGTCCCGCCGGTGCGGGCGTCGGGCACCGACTCGGTGGCGGCGACGATCGCGTCGTCGAGCTGCGGGACCGCGGACGCGTTGAAGTCCGGGCCCCCGGCGCCGTCGAGGTTGGCGTAGACGACCGCGTCGCGGCGCAACTCGCGCTGGAACTGCTCCGCCCACTCGGTCGAGCCGAGCAGCCCGTACTCCTCACCGTCCCAGCCCGCCAGGACGATCGTCCGCTCGGGGCGCCAGCCCTGCTGCAGCAGGGCGCCGAGGCTGCGGCCGATCTCCATCACCGCGGTCCAGCCGCTGGTGTTGTCGCTCGTCCCGTAGGTCCAGGCGTCGTAGTGGGCGCCGACGACCACCTTCTCGTCAGGATGCGTCGTGCCGCGGATCTCCGCCATCACGTTGGTGACCGGCGTCTGCTTGTAGGCGATGTCGAGCTTCATGTGCACCTGCGTGCCGCCCGGACCGACGCGGTAGATGATCGGCAGCCCGCCGCGGAAGGCCTCGGGCGCCTCGGCGCCTCCCAGCCCCTCGAGCAGCGGCCGCGCTTCGCCGTAGGAGATCGGCGTGGTGGGGATGCCCGGCAGGTTCGCCGCGTCGGCGGGGGCCAGCCGCGGCGCCCCGGGGAGCGCGGACCAGCCCGGCGTCAGCGGATCGCCCGGGTACTCGACGAGGTACTGGATCGAGCCGCGCTGGATGCCGTCGGCCGGGCGCCACGGCCCGTCCGGGTAGACCGGCCCCTTCTTGAAGCCGTCGTCCGCCGGGTCGGAGTAGATGAGCACGCCCTTCGCCCCGCGTTGCTCGGCCTGCTGCGCCTTGACGCCGCGGAACGACTGGCCGTAGCGGACGAGGACGATCTTGCCCTCGACGCTCACGCCGAGCCGCTCGAGCTCCGCGTAGTCGTCGGGCAGGCCGTAGTTCGCGTAGACGACCTCGCCGGAGACGTCACCCGACGGCGAGTAGGCGTTGTAGCCCTCGACCACGTCCCCGAAGTCCTCGCTCCACGGGAAGCCGTTCTCCTTCGTGGCCAGCCGGCGCGTGGTGGGCGCCGTCATCGTGACCTCGATGTCGTTCGGGCGCGAGGCGTACACGCCGTAGGTCGACGTCGAGACCTTCAGCCCGTACGAGCGCAGCGCCTTGACCGACAGCCGCTCCGAGCGGCGCACGCCGGGCGTGTCGATGAGCTGCGGCGTGCGGCTCAACTGCCGGCTCATGCGCGCGATGCTCTCCGGGCTGACCCCCTGGACGAAGGCGTCCTCGTACGCGCGCTGGTGCTTCGCGCTCGCCGCGCCGAAGCCCGGGATCGCGCCGTCCTGGGCCATCGCGGGCGCAGCCGCGACCGTCGCCGCCAGCCCGAGCACGCAGGCCACGGCGGATCCGAACCGCCACCCCGCAGGCGGTCTGCTCATGTGAACTCCCCTCTCGTGTCGCCGGCCGGGTCCCCGCGACCCGGCGGCGTCGCGGGAGCGTACCGCGATCAGCCCTTGACCACCCCGACCGGGCGCAGCTGCGCGACCCGCACCGCCAACCCGGCGCGTTCGACGACGTCGACCACGTGCTCGACGTCCTTGTAGGCGAACGGCGCCTCCTCGGCGAGCCCGCGGTCGGAGGCGCTGCGCACCGTGATGCCGGCCGCCTCGAGCTCGCGGCGCAGCTCGGCGCCGCGGGTGCGGTTGCGGGCGCCCGCGCGGCTGAGCGCCCGCCCGGCGCCGTGGCACGTGGTCCCGAACGCCCGCTCCATCGCGCCCGGGCGACCCGCCAGCACGAACGA
>Ga0190275_10004256_pt1 | contig 10296 bp, 7 predicted proteins | sample Popmic550T_FD_133745 | JGI IMG/M metagenome (GOLD analysis project Ga0190275, IMG submission 133745) | Populus adjacent soil microbial communities from riparian zone of Yellowstone River, Montana, USA - 550 T | ecosystem: Environmental > Terrestrial > Soil > Riparian zone > Trees stand | place...
CGGCGGCATCGTCATGGGCCAGGCGCTGACCGGCGGCATCCTGCTGGTCTCGCTGGTGGGCTCGGGCGCGTTCATGATCTGGCTGGGCAGCGGCTGGGACCAGCCGCTGGACGACGCTGCCGAGCTGTACAAGTACGGTCGGCCGGCCAACGGCCAGGTGCTGGCGGTGGAGGACACGCTGCTGTCCACCGACGGCACCCGCACGGCCAAGCTGCGCGTGCAGATCTCGCCGGTCAACGAATCCACCTACACGTCCACGCGCACCGTGGCCCTGCCGGGCGGCAGGGTGCCCGCGGCGGGCCAGCAGGTCACGGTCAAGTTCGACCCCAACAGCCGGAAGAACTTCGTGCTGCTGGAGGAGAACGTGCAGGTCAAGGACCACGTGACCGCCTCCATGGAGGCGTTTGGCGCCAAGGCGTAGGGCGGTAGTCGGTCCCGCCCCGGCCCCATCCGGGGCGGGACCGGTCTCCAAGTCGGGAAGATTCCTGCAAACAGCGGGTATCGGCGGAGCGGTTGCTACCCTCCCGCGCTGTTCTGAAGGCCGAGTCCCCGTCGTCATGCGGCGGGGAACGGGGGAACCACTCGGCACGCACGGTGCGTGCCCGGGGCGAATCGCCGCCAGTTCGAGCGGCGTAGCGGCACACCGTCGCGAGCCCGTCAGCTCACCTCGTAGGCCGTACCCGACACACGGAGCAACACTTGAAGACCACGCTTCGCGCGGGCGCCTTGGCGTTCGCCACCGCACTGGCCGCAGCCATGCCCGCCACGGCCGCCCCCGCGGTGAACTCCCCCTCCGTGCCGGCCGCCCGGCCGGCCGAGAACGTCTTCCCGGTCCGCGGCGCCTTCAACTGGGGCCAGGAGGCCGCCGCCTTCGGCGGTCCGCGCGGCGGCCGTGCCCACGAGGGCCAGGACGTGATGTCGCGTACCGGCACCCCGGTCGTGGCCGTGGCCGACTCCACCGTGCTCGAGACCGGCAACGACGGCGGGCGCGGCAACTACCTCAACCTCTACGACGCGAAGCGGCGCGTCACGTACGTGTACATGCACCTGGTCGCGCCGCCCGCGGCGAAGACCGGCCAGAAGGTGGCCACCGGCCAGCGGCTGGGCGGCGTGGGCTGCTCCGGCTCGTGCTTCGGCGACCACCTGCACTTCGAGATCCGCGCCGGCCGCGGCGGCCAGGGCGCCGCCCGCGACCCGCGCCCGCTGTTGGCGAAGTGGGCGGCGGCCGATCGCATCCCGGCGTCGCTGGCGCCGGGCCAGAGCTAGGCCCTAGCTTTCACATTTGCCTCAGAGGTGACGATTCCGTAGCGCCCGTGTAGCCGGGCTGTGATCATCGGCGCGGTGCAACGCGGCGTGCTGCTTACCACCGTCCTGGCAGCCGCGACACTCGGCGCCCTGGGCTGGGCCGGCCCGGCCACCGCGCCGGCCTCCGACGCCACCCCGCCGCACGGCCGGCCGCCGGTGGGCGAGGGACAGCCGGGCCGGCTCACACTCGGGGGCACGTGGCACTTCCGCGCCGGGGGCAGCGACAGCTGGCGTTCGGTCTCGCTGCCCCACGACTGGAACGCCCGCGAGACGCGGACGAACCGCTCGGGGGTGGGCTGGTACCGGCGGGACTTCACCCTGCCCCGCAAGGCCGCCGGCACACGCTGGATCGTGCGCTTCGAGGGCGCCGGCCATCGCACCACGGTGATGCTGAACGGGCGGGTGATCGCCCGCCATACAGGCTCCTACCTGCCTTTCGAGGCGGAGCTGACGGGCCTGCAGGGGCGCGCGAACCGGCTCGAGGTGCGGGTCTCGTCCATCCGGGGGCGGTCAGACCTCACCCACTGGCGCCCCGCACGCTTCAACGGGCACGGGAACGGGATGTGGTGGAACTTCGGCGGCATCCACCGCGAGGTGTCGGTGCGCCCGGTGGGCAACCTGGACATCGTGCGGGCCCAGGCGCTGCCGCGCCAGGACTGCGCCGGCTGCCCGGCGCAGGTCGAGGTCCGGACGCTGGTCCACAACCTCAGCGGTCAGGTGCGGCGCGCCCGGGTGGGCATGACGGTGGAGGGCCGGCGGGTGGTGCTGCCCACGCGCGCCATCGCCCCCGGCGCAAGGCAGGAGATCGTCGGCCACTTCCCGATCGCCCGTCCCCGCCGGTGGGGCATCGGCCGCGGCGAGATGTACCGGCTCGACGTGGACGCCGACGAGGAGCGCTTCGCGCCGGCGCGCTTCCGCACGTACTTCGGCGTGCGGCACCTGCGCAAGACACCCGGCGGGCGGGTGTTCCTGAACGGGCGTCCGCTCAAGCTCCGCGGCGTGAGCCTGCACGAGGACTCGCCCGTGGTCGGGTCGGCCTGGCGCGCGCCCCAGCGCGCCGCGCTGCTGCGCTGGATCGACGACCTCGGGGCCAACGTGGTCCGCGCCCACTATCCGCTGCACCCGGCGCTGATGGAGGCGCTGGACCGCCGCGGCATCCTGGTGTGGGTCCAGGCGCCGGTGAACCAGGTGCAGAACGACCAGATGGCGCGGGCGTCCGTGCGCCGCGCCGCGCTCGCGGCCAACGCGGCGACCGTCCTGCGTGACCGCGGCCACCCGTCGGTGCTGGCGTTCTCGATCGCCAACGAGCTGCCGGTGCCCATCTCGCGGGCCCAGATCGACTACACGCGCGCGGCCGCCGCGCAGGTGCGCCGGCTGGATCCGACGCGGCTCGTGGCCATCGACCGAGTGGCACGCAACCATGCCCCCGACGACGGCCACCCGGTGTTCCGGGCCGTGGACGCCATCGGCGCCAACGAGTACTTCGGCTGGTACCGGGGCGCGTTCCCGCCCCACCCGCCCGCGGGCACGGACGACCTGGCCGGGTACCTCGACACCCTCCATCGCAAGCAGCCCCACGCCGCGCTGTTCTTGACGGAGTTCGGCGCCGAGGCCAACCGCCGCGGACCGATCGCGCGCAAGGGCACCTACGCCTTTCAGTCGCGCTTCCTGACCGACCACGTGCGGATCGCCGCGCGGCACCCCGACGTGACCGGGTCGATGGTCTGGAACCTGCGCGACTTCCGGGTCTATCCCGGCTGGAACGGGGGCAATCCGAAGCCCGACCCGCCCTACAACACGAAGGGCCTGATCGGCACCGACGGGCGCAAGAAGCCGGCCTACCGCGCGATCCGCCGCCTGTTCCGCGACGGTCCGTGACCGCGCCCGCGTAACAGCTCGGAAACCTCGCGTTACCAGGCGTTTCACAGGCGAGTCACGGTCCTGCCACATGGCCGGGGCCGCCAGGCGGTGGCCTGTGAGACATCACGGGAGAACGCACAGAACGGGCCGGCACAGGCGTTCTGATGAGCCGCCGGCACTTCGTCAGCATGGGGGGCGTTGGCGCCGCGGCCGTGGCGTTCGGCGGGGTCAGGTCCTTCCTGCCGGCCAGCACCGACGCGGGCCGGTTTCGCTCCAACCCGTTCACGCTCGGTGTGGCCTCCGGCGACCCCGAGCCCGGCGGCGTGGTGCTGTGGACCCGGCTGGCGCCCGACCCGCTGGAGGGCGGCGGCATGCGGCCGCGGCCGGTGCCCGTCGGCTGGGAGGTGGCCGAGGACGAGCGCTGGCGGCGGGTCGTGGCGCGGGGCGAGGAGACCGCGCGGCCCCAGGAGGGCCACAGCGTGCACGCAGAGGTCACCGGCCTGCGGCCGGGCCGCGAGTACTTCTACCGCTTCATGGCGGGGGGCGAGGAGAGCCCGGCCGGGCGCACCCGCACGGCGCCCGCGCCCGGCTCCGACGCGGCGGTGCGGTTCGCGTTCGCCTCGTGCCAGCACTACGAGCACGGCCACTACACGGCCTACGAGCACATGGCCAAGGAGGACCTGGACCTGGTGCTGCACCTGGGCGACTACATCTACGAGTTCGCCCCGGAGGAGTACAAGGCGCCCAGCGGCGTCGCCCGCACCTACGCGGCGGCCGAGCCCACCACGCTCAACGGCTACCGCGACCGCTACGCCCAGCACAAGCTCGACCCGCACCTGCAGGCCGCGCACCAGGCGTTCGCGTTCGCGGTCACCTGGGACGACCACGAGGTCAAGGACAACTACGCCGGCCTGACCTGCGGCGACGCCGACCCGGCGGCGTTCCGCGCCCGCCGCGCCGCCGCCTACCAGGCCTACTGGGAGCACATGCCGCTGCGCCGCCGCTCGCGCCCCGGCCGCGATGAGATGCGCATCTACCGGCGCCTGGACTACGGCCGCCAGGTCCGCTTCAACGTGCTGGACACCCGCCAGTACCGCGCGGACCAGCAGCCGGCGGGCACCCCCGGCTGGGGCGCGCGCGCACGCTCGGCCCTGGGGCCGGACCAGGAGCGGTGGCTGGTGGACGGCCTGGCCCGCTCGGACGCGCGCTGGAACGTGGTGGCCCAGCAGATCTTCTTCGCCCAGCGCGACTCGCTGCCGGGGATCGCCCGCGACGTGCGGCCCGACGCCTGGGACGGGTACCCCGCCGCCCGCGCCCGGCTGACGCGGGCCTTGGGACGCGCTTCCAACCCCGTCGTGCTCAGCGGCGACGTGCACTCCAACTGGGCCAACCACGTGATGGACGACTACCGCGACCCGACGGCGAAGGTCGTGGCCACCGAGTTCGTGGGCACCTCGATCAGCAGCGGCGGCGACGGGCAGGACGTGCGGCCCGACCTGGCCTCGCTGCTCAGCGAGAACCCGCACGTGAAGTTCACCAACGGCCAGCGCGGATACGTGCGCTGCCGGGTCGACCCGCGCGAGTGGCAGACCGACTACCGCGTCGTGCCCTACGTCAGCCGGCCGGGGGCCGGCGTGAGCACCCGCGCCTCGTTCACCGTGCGCGCGGGCGAGGCGGGCCTGGCGGGCGCCGAGGCTCTGGCCGCCTGAGCCGCGTCGCGGGATCGTCACACCGCGTACGCAGGTCGTTCACACCGTTTCCCCGCGCGCGGGCGAGCGTGCAGGGATGCGCAAGCTGATCCCCGCGTGCGTGGCGCTCGCGGCGCTCTCCCTCCTGCTCCCGTCGGCGCCCACGTACGACCCCTGGTCCTGGATCGTGTGGGGCCGGGAGGTCGCGCACCTGGACCTGGACACCACCGGCGGACCGTCGTGGAAGCCGTTCCCGGTGCTGTTCACCACGGTGTTCTCGGCGGCCGGGGCCCTGGACGACGCCATCCCGCCGCTGTTGTGGCTGGTCGTCGCACGCGCCGGCGCCCTGCTGGCGCTGGCGCTGGTGTTCCGCCTGGCGCGGCGGCTGGTCGGGCCGGGCTGGCAGGGCATCGGTGCCGGCCTGGTGGCCGCGGCGGCGCTGGCCTGTACGCCGCAGTGGCTGCGCTACGCGGCGCACGGCAACGAGGCCCCGATGGCCGTGGCGGCCATGCTCTGGGCGGTCGAGCGGCACCTGGACGGCTCGCGCCGGGCGGCGCTGGCCCTCGGCCTGGTGGCCTGCCTGATGCGGCCCGAGGTGTTTCCCTTCCTGGCCCTGTACGCCGCCTGGGCGTGGCGCGCCGAGCCTGGGGCCCGGCGGGTGATCACGGGCGGGGCGGTGGTGCTGCCGGTGCTCTGGCTGGTGCCCGAGTGGATCGGCTCCGGGCAGCCGTTCGGCGCCGGCGCCCAGGCCCGCAGCGAGCCCAGCTGGAGCCTCTCGCGGCTCGACCATCCCTGGCTGGAGCTGCTGGCCCGGGCCCACGAGACCCTGGGCCCCGCGCTGGAGGCGGGCCTGGCGGCGGCGCTGGTGCTGGCATGGCGCCGCCGCGACCGCACCGAGCTGGCGCTGGGCGGCGTGGCCGTGGTCTGGGTCGCGCTGGTGGCGCTGATGACCGAGTCCGGCTTCTCGGGCAACGCGCGTTACCTGCTCCCTGCCACGGTCATCGCCTGCCTCCTGACCGGGGTAGCCCTGGGCCACCTGCTGCGCAGCGCGCCCCGGTCCGCGCCCGCGGCGCTGGCGGCCACGGCGCTTGTGGCGATGGCGGTGGTGGCGTCCACCGAGCGCGTCCCGGCGCTCGAGCGCCAGGCCCGCACCGCCGAGCGCACGGCGCGGCTGGACGGCGACCTCGGCACCGCTGTGGCCCGGATGGGTGGCGCGGACGCGGTCGTCGCGCGCGGGGCGCCCGCGGTGGACCGGGCGTTCATCCCACGGATGGCCTGGCTGACCACCCTCCCGATCGGTCAGGTCGAGCGCCGCTCCCGCCGGCGCCAGGGGCTGGTGTTCGCCGCCGGCCGGCGCGACCCGGTCACGCTGGTGGCCCAGGCCGAGCCGGCGCCGGCGCTGACGGGCAAGCTGGTCGTGGGCCGGTGGAAGGTCTACGAGCCGCGCTGAGCGTCAGCCCGGCACGGGCGCGCCGCCCGTGGCGATCAGCGCTCCGGCCGCGCCGGCCGCCACGAGGGTCAGGACGACACCCCGGTGCAGGACGAACAGCGTGATGGCGGCGGCGGTCAGCAGCCCGAGCTGCCAGGTCTCGCTCAGCGCGCGCGCCAGCGGAACCGCCGAGCCGATGATCGCCCCGATGGCAGCCGGGCCGGCGCCGGCCAGGAAGGCCTGGACCCTGCGGTTGGCGGTCAGGCGGTCGAACCGGTCGGCCCCGAGCAGGACGAAGGAGAAGGACGGGCCGAACGCCACGGCCGCCGCCAGCAGTGCCCCGCCGACGCCCGCCGCGGCGTAGCCCACCACGGCGACCGTGTGCACCACCGGGCCCGGGGTGACCTGGCCCAGCGCGACCGCGTTCAGGAACTGCCCCTCGGTCATCCAGTTGTTGTCCACCGCGTCGGCCTGCATCAGCGGGATGATCACGAAGCCCCCGCCGTAGGACAGGGCACCGACCTTGAAGGCGGTCCAGGCCAGAGCGCCCAACCCTCCGGTGGCCGCGGCGGCCAGTACCAGCGCCGCCACCGGATGGGCCGAGGCCGCGGTCCCGCGGCCACCGGCGCGCCACAGCAGCTCGGCCAGCCCGCAGCCCAGCAGGACCAGGACCAGCCAGGGGCCGACGGTGGCGGCGGCCACGGCGCCGAGGGCCACGTACACGCCCCACCGTGCCCGGCCTCGCCGGCCGGCCCGCGCCAAGCTGGCCGGTACGAGCGCGGTGCCCGCGTGGACCGCCACCGCGGCCACCGCCGCCCCCGCCCCGGCGCCGGCACCCAGCACCCACGTGGGCGGCGATCCGGCCAGGAACAGGGCCGCCAGCGCAACGATCAGCACCAGGCCGGGCAGGATGAACCCCAGGCCGCCCACCAGCGCGCCGGGGATCCCCGCCACGCGCCACGCACAGAAGATGGCCAGCTGTGTCGAGGCGGGCCCGGGCAGCAGGTTGGTCGCGGCTATCGCGTCCTCGAACTGGCGGTCGCTGAGCCACGACCTCCGCTCCACGCACAGTTCCCTGAGCAGTGCGATGTGCGCGGGCGGTCCGCCGAACCCCACGCATCCGATGCGCGTCCACTGCCGCGCGACCTCTGCCAGGGCCACGTCGTCGGTGCGTCAGCCGGTCTCGATCAGCTCGATCCGGTACCCGTCCGGATCGCGGACGAAGCAGATCCGGTTGCCGCCCTCGCGCACCTGGTAGGGCGGCTTCTCGGGCTCGATGCCCTGGCCGGCCAGGCCCTCCAGCGTGCCGTCCAGGTCCTCGACGGTCACCGCGATGTGGTTGTAGCCCGTGCCCATCTCGTAGGAGTCGACGCCGTGGTTGTACGTCAGCTCGAGCCGAGCGCCGTCGTCCGGCAGGCCCATGAACACGTTGATGGCCTCGTCCCGGATGTCCATCCGGCGGATCTCCTCGAAGCCCAGCTTCTCGTAGAAGGCGACCGACTTGTCGATGTCGCCGATGCGGTAACAGGTATGGATCAGCTCGCTCACGCCGTTGAAGATAGCCTCCCTGCGATGGACCCCGCTGCCCTGCGCAACCGGCTGGTCATGGCTACGAGCATGTGGCGTGAGCACACCGAGGAGCCCCTGCCGAAGATGCCCCCCGGCGACCCCGAGGAGCAGATCGGGGGGTTCGAGCTGAAGCTGGTCGAGATGATGTTCGGCCAGGCCACCGCGCAGACGGCCCGCAAGGTGGCCGATCAGACGTGGGACCTGGTGCACGACAGGCCCGACACCGATCCGGTGAAGGTGCGCGTGGTGGCCGGGCACGAGCATCTGGCGCGGCTCGCCGCCGAGGGCGGCGACCAGCCGGGATAGTCTGACGCCCCGATGGGGGCGTTCTACAGCCAGCGAATCAAGGCCCGCACGCTCGGGCTGCTGATCATCGGCGTGGGCGTGGTCAGCCTGATGATCGTCTCGCTGCCGCACTCCCCGATGGTCCGGACGGAGGCCACGCTGTTCTTCGCCCCGGCGGCCCTTGTCATCGGGCTCACCATCGTGCTGGGCGCGGGCCGGATCGGCGAGCTCGGCCTGCGGGCGGGGGTGATCGCCGGCATCGCCGTGGTCAGCCTGGCCAACTTCCTGCTCGGGCCGGTGGCGCTGGTGCCGATCATGTTCACATGGTTCGCGCTGTACGTGTTCGCCTTCTTCCGGCGCAAGGAGGCGCTGGCGTACATGGCCTTCATGGCCGCGGCGTTCGCGCTCGTGCTGACCGACCAGGACGTGACCAGCCCGTTCGTGCGCTGGATGCTGGGCACCGCGACGCCGGTGGTCGCGGGGCTGCTGCTTTCGATGGTGGTCCGGCTGGCCATGAAGCGCACGGAGACCATGCAGGACAGCGAGCAGCAGACCCGGGCCATCATCGAGTCGGCGCCGAACGCGTTCTTCACCATCGACCGCGACGGGACGGTCATGGAGTGGAACCGCGAGGCCGAGCGCATGTTCGGGTACCCCGCCGGCGAGGCCGTGGGCGCGCGCACGGTCGACCTGGTGATCCTGCCCGAGGACCGCGAGGGCCACCTCCAGCGCCTCGAGGCGGCCTTCGAGACGTCCCCGGACGACCCGCCGCTGCGGTCCGAGCGGGACCTGATGAAGAAGGGCGGCGACTCCATGTTCGCCGAGGTCACCCTGTCGCTCGTGCAGGTCGGCGACACCCGCAGCCTGCTGGTCTTCATCCGCGACCTGAGCGACCGCCGCGCGCGCGAGCGCGAGCGCGAGGAGCTCTACCGCGAGCAGGCCGCCCGGCAGGAGGCCGAGCACATGGCCTCGATGGTGCACGGGCTGCAGATGCTGCTGGACGCGGCGCTGGCGCACGGCCGGCTGGAGCAGATCCTGGAGCTGCTGGTTCCGCGCCTGTGCGAGGTGCTGTCCGCCGACAAGGCGGCCATCTTCCTGACCGACGAGGACACCGGCCGGCTCGTCCTGCGCGCCCTCACGGGCGGGCTGCCCGACGAGGAGGTGATCGCGGGGCCCACGAACGTCTCCTACCGGGTGGCCGAGTCGCGCTCGCCGCTGCTGGTGAACGATCCGCCGCCCGAGGACCTGGCCGCACCGGCCATGCGCGGGATGGCGTCGGTCATCTCCGTGCCCCTGACCGCGGGCGAGGACGTGACCGGCGTGCTGCAGGTGGGCGTGGCGGCCCCGCGCCAGTTCGACGAGGACAACCTGTTGCTGCTGGGGCTGGCCGCCGACCGCGTGGCCCTGGCCATCGATCACTCGCTGGTCTTCGAGCGCGAGCACCGCATCGCCGAGACGCTGCAGCGCAGCCTGCTGCCCGAGCACCTGCCGGTGATCCCGGGCCTGGAGGTGGCCGCCCGCTACATCCCGGCGGCCAGCGAGTCCGAGGTGGGCGGCGACTGGTACGACGTGATCCCGATCGACTCCTCGCGTGTGGGCCTGGTCATGGGCGACGTGGCCGGCAAGGGGCTGGCGGCGGCCTCGATGGTCGGCCGCCTGCGCTCGGCCATGCGCGCCTACGCGCTCGAGGGCCGCGAGCCCGCCGACGTGATCGGGAGCCTGAACCAGCTGATGTGGTCGGAGGTCGCGGACTCCGAGATGGCCACGCTCATGTACGTGGTGGTCGACCCGCTGGCGGGCACGCTGACCTGGGTCAACGCCGGTCACCCGCCGGCGCTGGTGCTGGCCGCGGACGGCAGCACCAGCTTCCTGAAGGGCCCGAGTTCGGTGCCGCTCGGGGTCATGCCCTTCCCCGTCTACGAGGAGGGAACCGCCCCGCTGCCCCAGGGCGGCACGCTCCTGATGTACACCGACGGCCTCGTGGAGCGCCCGGGCGAGCTCCTGGACGACGGCTTCGCCCGCCTGGCCTCGGCGGCCACCGGCTCCGACGTGACGGCCGACGGGGCCTGCGACCACGTCCTGGACCGCCTGGTGCCCACCGGCGCCATGGCCGACGACGTGGCGCTGCTGGCCCTGCACGCACCGCGGCTGTCCGAGAGC